>Ga0207022_10115_pt1 | contig 21194 bp, 29 predicted proteins | sample Alteio_BWMinCont_46_FD_153307 | JGI IMG/M metagenome (GOLD analysis project Ga0207022, IMG submission 153307) | Enriched cells from forest soil in Barre Woods Harvard Forest LTER site, Petersham, Massachusetts, United States -... | ecosystem: Environmental > Terrestrial > Soil > Temperate forest >... | reverse complement strand
CGCCTTCTGCGAGTTTGAAAAACGCCTGCACGGCGCGCGCCGCCAAGGCGAATTATCCACCGACCAGATCAGCCGCCTCTGGCTCGACGTGCAGCAGGAAAGCCTCGGCCCCGCCATCAAGCTCTCCGGCGATTACCGCTATTTCTGGACTTATATCCCGCATTTCATCCATTCGCCGTTTTATGTCTATGCCTATGCGTTCGGCGATTGCCTGGTCAATTCGCTCTACGCGGTTTATGAGCAGAAAAAAGTTCCTGATTTCGAGCAGAAATACTTGGCCATGCTCGAAGCCGGCGGCACGCTGCGCCACAAGGAACTCCTCCGCCCCTTCGGCCTCGACGCCACCCGCGCCGATTTCTGGCAGCAGGGGCTGAATGTCATTGCCGGGATGATTGAGGAGTTGGAGTAAATCTCTACTAAAATAGCTGGATTTTACTGCACTTCTTCCATTGATTCTCCTTCACAATCTGCTAGAAATATCGCTCCATTAACCACGTTCTTAAAAGAGCTATTTCATGACCGACAACACCGCCGCCCCAAGCCAGGAACTTCTCCCCGTCGCCATCGAGGCGGAGATGAAGAAATCGTATCTCGATTACGCCATGAGCGTCATCGTGTCGCGCGCCATTCCCGATGTGCGCGACGGGTTGAAGCCGGTGCATCGGCGTATTCTGTACGGGATGCTGGAGCTGGGCTGCGAGTTCAACAGGCCGTATAAAAAATCCGCCCGCATCGTCGGCGACGTGATGGGTAAATACCATCCGCATGGCGACTCGGCGATTTACGACGCGCTGGTGCGCATGGCGCAGCCCTTCTCGATGGGGCTGATGCTGGTCGACGGCCAGGGCAATTTCGGCTCGATGGACGGCGACAACCCGGCGGCGATGCGCTACACCGAATCGCGCCTCAGCAAAGCCGCGCACGCCCTGCTGGAAGACATCCGCAAGGACACGGTGGACTGGCAGGAAAATTACGACGGCTCGGAAAAAGAGCCGATGGTGTTGCCTGCGGCGTACCCTAACATCCTCGTCAACGGCGCCGGCGGCATCGCGGTCGGCATGGCCACCAACATTCCGCCGCATAATCTCGGCGAAGTCATCGACGCCTGCGGCCTGTATCTCGACAATCCCGATGTCACCATCGAGGAAATGATGGAAGTCTGTCCCGGCCCGGATTTCCCGACCGGCGGCATCATCCTCGGGCGCACCGGCTGCCGCTCGGCGATGCTGACCGGCCGCGGCTCGGTCATCATGCGCGCCAAGACGGAAATGGAAGAAATTCGCCCCGGCCGCATGGCCATCATCATCACCGAAGTGCCCTATCAGGTCAACAAAGCCAAATTGCAGGAACGCATCGGCGAACTGGTGCGCGAGAAGAAAATTGAAGGCATCTCCGAGATGCGCGACGAATCGGATAAAGACGGCGTGCGCGTCGTCATCGAAGTCAAGAAAGATGCGGTGCCGGACGTGGTGCTCGCCCAGCTTTACGCGCTGACGCCGCTGCAAACCAGCTTCGGGGTCAACATGCTGGCGCTCGACAACGGCCGCCCGGAACTCATGAACTTGAAGCACGTTATCCGCTCATTCATCGCCTTCCGCGAGGAAGTCATCACGCGGCGCACAGCGCATTTGCTCACCAAAGCCCGCGACCGCGCCCATGTGTTGATCGGCCTTGCCATTGCGGTGGCCAATATCGACGAAGTGATCGCCGTCATCAAAGCGGCGGCCAATCCCGACATCGCCCGCGCCGAGCTGATGCGCCGCGACTGGGCGGCCGGCGACGTATTGTCGCTGCTGCAACTGGTCGACGATTCGGGCAACATCGTCGCTAAAGGCCGCATCCAGTTCACCGAGGCGCAGGCGCGCGCCATTCTCGAATTGCGCCTGGCGCGGCTCACCGGCCTGGAGCGCGATAAAATCGACGAGGAAATGAAGGAGCTCGCCGCTGAAATCGCCGAATATTTATCGGTGCTGGGTAACCGCGAAAAACTCTATGGAATACTGCGCGCCGAATTGTTCGCAGCAAAAGAACAATTCGCCGTGCCGCGCCGCACCACGATCGAATTATCGGAATTCGAGGCCGACATCGAAGATTTAATTCAAAAAGAAGACATGGTCGTCACCGTCACCTCCGGCGGCTACACGCAGCTTTCCAGCTATCGCGCCCAGAAGCGCGGCGGCAAAGGCAAATCGGCGATGGACGTGCGCGATGAAGACATCACCACGGAATTACTGGTGGTCAACACCCATACGCCGGTGCTGTTTTTCTCCAGCAAAGGACAAGTATACAAACTCAAAGTGTACCGCCTGCCGCTGGGCGCCGCCAATACGCGCGGCAAGGCGCTGGTCAACATTTTCCCGCTATCCGAGGGCGAGCGCATCACGACGTTCATGCCGCTGCCGGAAGACGAAACCAAGTGGGATGCGATGCATATCTTCTTCGCCACCGCCAAGGGCAACGTGCGCCGCAACGATTTGTCGGATTTCCACGACATCCGCACCAGCGGCAAAATCGCCATCCGCATGGAGGAAAGCGACAAGCTGATCGGCGTCAAGGTATGCGGCGAAACCGACCATGCGCTGCTCGCCTCGAAAAGCGGCAAGTGCATCCGCTTCGGAGTGGACGATGTGCGCGTGTTCAAAAGCCGCACGTCGGACGGCGTGCGCGGCATGAAGCTGGCCGAGGGCGACGAGGTAGTGTCGATGAGCATTTTGGGCGGCATCGCCACCACGGTCGAGGAACGTTACGCTTACGTGAAGATGGCCGCTATCAAACGCCGCACGGAAGGCGGCGAGGCCGACGAAACTATCGAAAAAGAAGAAGGCGTACAGGAAATAACCCTGTCGCCGGAGCGCTTCCGCGAACTGGAAACCGCCGAACAATTCATCCTCACCGTCACCGAAAATGGCTACGGCAAGCGCAGCTCGGCTTATGAATACCGCACCGTCGGCCGCGGCGGCAGCGGCATTGTCAACATCATCACCAGCAGCCGCAACGGCAAGGTGGTGGCCAGCCAGCCGGTGAACCACAAAGGCGAAGTCATGCTGATGACCGACCGCGCCACCGTCATCCGCTGCCCCCTCACCGGCATCCGCATCGCCGGCCGCAACACGCAGGGCGTGACGATTTTGAAAACCCAGCCAGGCGAGAAAGTGGTGAGCGTGGTAACGCTGCCGGAGGGGGGAATTGAAAATCCGGAAGGGGATCATGATGCCCACGACCAATAGATTAGATGGCTACAAAATAACTAAAGAACTAAAACAGAAGGGATTCGATGTTTCTAAGTCTCCTTTGTTGCCTATCCAAGTCGCAACTTCAGATTCTCAATACTATTTACATATAGGCAAACCAAATTTTTCCGAAGACGAAGATGCGGTAGCAGAAGACCAATATGCACTGGAGCTTCTGCAACATTTATTGACCGGGGATGCATCTACGCCGCCGCTCCTATTAGGGCATGAACGCTATTTGGTAAGAAGATATGAGGAACTAAGACTAGCCCAATTGGAAGAAGTAAAAAAAGTATTTGGCGATAAACCCGCTTGGAAACAGATATTGCAGGACAGAAGAGAACAGCTAGTCTCTCAGTTCAAAAGTGCGATAACAATATAACAGATGTTTTTTCTATGAGAACCGGCATCTACCCAGGCACGTTCGACCCGATCACCGTGGGGCATATGGACATCATCAAGCGCGCGATGCACGTGGTCGATAAGCTCATCATCGCCGTAGCGCTCGATACCGGCAAGGAACCGGCGTTCGAGCTGGCGACGCGCGGCAAGCTGGTGGAAGAGGATTTGAAACAGCTGGGCACCGACGCCAAACGTATCGAGGTCAAGACTTTTTCCGGCCTGCTGGTGGATTTTGCACAGGAAAACGGTTCGCATATCATCATCCGGGGCCTGCGCGCCGTATCCGACTTCGAGTATGAATTCCAGATGGCGTGCATGAATTCGCGCCTCAAGCCCAACATCGAAACCGTGTTCCTGACCGCTTCGGAAGACACGCATTTCATCTCCTCGCGCTTCGTCAAGCAGATTGCGCGCCTCGGCGGCGATATTTCCTCCTTCGTATCACCGAATGTGGCAAAGCACCTGAGGGAGCATTTTGCCGGGAAAGGGGATAGGGACTAGGGATAGGATAGTGTGAAATGGGGTTTTCTCTATTGACTTTCAATTCACTAATCCCTACCCCCTATACCCTATTCCCTTTGCTTATGGCGGGTGTAGCTCAGTTGGTTAGAGCGCCAGATTGTGATTCTGGATGTCGCGGGTTCGACCCCCGTCACTCGCCCCATATTTTTCAATATGTTATGATATTTTATTTTTTCACACAACATTCTGGGGTTATGCAGGGGTTAGGATGCGCCCCCGAAATTGCACGATAAGAGATATAAGTACCTAACGGCGCGTATCGTATTATGAAGCTCTTGGCGCCTGAGAGATGCCATCCACCGTTAACGATGCGGGTTATGGACGACAGTATAGAAAAGCAATCGGAGAATATTATGCTAAGGGATGCTTTTTTATTCTCTCTGCCCATTATCGATAGAAAACACGCCGATGCCTTCAAGAGAATCAGGTTAAAATCTTTCTCCCCGCCAGCGCGATGTTTTCCACGCGGATTCGCCATGCCAGCAGCAGGGCATTGAACACAGACCAGAGTATTGCCACCGGCCAGTTGCCGAATACCAAAGGCAGTAAGGCTATTTCGCCGGTGACGATGATATAATTGGGATGGGAGAAGAAACGATACGGCCCTTTTTTGATGAGTGGGAAGCCGGGAACGCTGATGATGCGGGTCGTCCAGAACCGCCCAAGGGTTGCGATCACCCAGACGCGGCCTAGCTGAAGAATCACAAATATTGCCAACAGCCACCAGTTCACGGGCGCATCGGGGGGTGTGGTAAAAAATATGGCAAGCAGCCAGCTGCTATGCAGGAGAATAAATAACGGATAATGACGTTCTCCCGTCTCGATGCCTCCCTGGGCTTTAAGCAGACGAGTATTGCGATCTGCCAGAAACAATTCTGCAAAGCGTTGCAGCGCTACTAAAGCGATGATGAGATAAAGTGCCATCATTTCACCTGCAACAATACCAAACCGGCAGTGAAGCCGGGACCAAATGAGGAAAAAAGATAATGTCCGGCGCGGGGGGAACTGAGTCCTGCTTCCAGCACGAACATAATGGTGGCAGCCGACATATTGCCATAATCGCGCAACACATTACGCGCATGATGCAGGCGGCCGGAAGACAGATCGAGTGCAGCCTCGATGGCGTCTACCACTTTAGCGCCGCCGGGATGGCATAAAAACTCGGCAATATCCTTTATCTCCAGCTTTTGCGATGCCAGGAATTTATCTACTATCCGGCGCATGTCCCGGCGTACAATGGTCGGAATGTCCTGCGAGAATATGACGCGCAAGCCCTCATCCGAGACATCCCATCCCATGATATCCAGCGAATCAGGCCATGTATGCTCATTCCAGCCTACGATAGCGGGGCCCTCACCTGTGCAGCTGATCACGGCGGCAGCGGCGCCATCGGCAAAGAGCGCCGTGGCAATGACATTGCTTTTGGTGCAGTCGGCATGGATAAAATCAAGGCCGCATAATTCGACGACCATGTAAAGGTAGCGCTTATCCGGTGCGCCACGAGCCAATTGCGCGGTGCGCGCCAGGCCGAGGACACCGCCCACGCATCCCAATCCGAAAATCGGCAAGCGTTCCATGTTGCGCTTCAGATGCAACTTTTCCATCAGCATCGCATCAAGCGACGGCGTGGCGATACCGGAGCTTGATACGACCACCAGTCCATCGATATCATCAAAACTGAGATTAGCGCGCGCCAGCGCTTTCTGGCCGGCTTCGGCCAAGAGATTCACCGCGTTCTCCTGATACAGCCGGTTGCGTTCGGAAAACAGGCAAGGCTGCTCATACCATTCCAGGGGAACGCACGAATAGCGTGTTTCAATGGCAGCGTTGCCATAGACCGGCGCCAGTCTCGAAAAATCGTCCATCGACGTGCCGAATACCCTGGCAGCCAGTTTTCCTATATCGTCCTGGCTGATTTTATATTTGGGAACCGCCGTGGCAATGGAAATGATTTTAGCAACCCTATCTTCATCGGGCATTCAGCATGTCCTAAATTTTAGTGAGTTCACGAAGCAGGTTTCACGACCACCGTGCCCACCATCCCATGATCTTCATGGTGTGTACAGAAGTAGTGATATGTTCCCGGTATCGTGAAAATGTGGCTGTAGACTTGTCCCGCCGGGATATCTCCGGAATCGAAGGTTTGCGCTCCTGCAGGCAAACCAGCATCTTCCTGTTTCTTCGCACGTTGCGGATCATCCGTGACGGTATGAGTGATGACCGATGTGTTTCGCCATTCGACGGTATCGCCGGGATGAATGGTCACATCGACCGGATCGTAACTCATAAATCCTAAGTCAATGACTGCCGTGGCGTTGGATGCAGGTGGTTTGTGTGCGGGGCCGTCAAATCCGCATCCAGAGACAGAAAACACCATCAATACCCCGGTAATGACAGTCGCCATACTCTTGGGTTTTCTGTTAATCATGATGCCTCCTTAAATACACGTCGCTTATGATTAGCTCAGCTGTAGAGTTAGTAGGCCGATGCGCTGGTAACGGAAGCTACGCCGACGCCGTGTCCAAACACGAGATCCCCGCCTAAGTACGCCGTACAGGTAAGCAGTGCTATTGCCAACACCAATGCGGCCGTCCAGCCATTGCTGGATGGTAATTGCTGCCTTTGCCTACGCCATAAAAAGAAAACAAGAATCAGATAGGTCATTACCGTTAGCACCGCTGAAATGAGATGTGTGTTGATGGCAGTGCGCGTGGTTTCGTCAATATTTGGGACTGTGAAATAGGCAAGTAACCCCGTTACAGCGGTACCAGCTGCCATGATGATGCCCAGCCAGAAATTCCAGCGAGCGGCATTGAAGCACATCGGCACCCATGGCTTTCCACGCCATAGAGCGGCAGCAATGAAAAGAACCGAAGCAGTAAACAATAAAGCTACTGCGAAATGCACGAAAATAGGATGCCAGTGCCAAAGTTCCATAATCTTCTCCTATAACTAACATTAAGGGGTTTTATGCCTTAGCTGCAGCACCAGAGCGTCTACGGCATGGTAGAGGCTAATTACTCATAGGTAATGAAGCTATGCGGGAAAATCCTTCCAACATATTTTTTGTGTAAGGATTATCGTATGTATTCTTATGAACAGGGAAGTATCACACGTTATCAGGGAAGGCACCCTAAGCCGCGTGTTTCTTTTTCTGATTCGTGGTGTAGGTGGCGATGACTTCACCCCCAGCAAGGATATGGCCTTGCATGGCATCTTCCATCTGCTGGCCGGTGAATGCTCCTTTGAGTCCAAGCGAAGGCACATCGAGTGCGTAAACCATGAAATGATAGTGATGCAGCCGTTCATCGTTCCATGGCGGACATGGACCGTCATAGCCGATGTCACGGTCTTTGCCCCTTGCGCCGAAGTCATTCTGGCCGCTTATGCCGGACGCGACTTTGCCCGCCTGGCCTTCAGGCAAATGATTAACATTGGCGGGAATATCGGCCTGCACCCAATGATAAAAATTGCGGCGCGGCAAATCGGCAGGGATAATTTTTCCGGGCTGGTTGGCGGACTCGAAGCTCGCCGGCACATCACGATCTACCACGATAATCGCATAGGATTTTGTTGTGCCCGGCGCGCCTGACCAGCGGATGGTGGGACGGATATTGTCGCTGTCGCGGGTTGCACCTTTGCCGTCCTGAGCGCAACGCGCAAATCGCTCGGGAATAGGGTAGCCGTCCGGAATATTATCAACCATGACGGTAAGCATTATTGGAGGGCGGGTAGTCATAATTATCGAACATCCTGCAGGGCGTTTTGGTATTTTTTAGGTAACTGATCTTCGTCTGTGTAGAAATGGACGTTCCGGGCGTCTTCCGGCACTTCCACCACCTGCACGAATGGCTGGCTGGTTCGTGGTACGGATGCCGGAGAGACTTTATAAACCGTCTTGCCGCGTTTAGCCGTAAATGCCTCCCGGCGATAAGCCTTGCGGCTTTGCTGGTATTCGATGCGCACGCCATAGACCTCGCGGCCGGATTTCTTGCGTGCATGGCCAAGCTTCCAATCCTTCACATCACCTGTGATATAGACCCGCTTGACCTTGGGATACATCGCCGTGCCGCCGCCTCGCGTTCTCTGCTTCAGGTCATAGGTAACGAACATATCTTGCGCGCCACCTTTATACTTAGATTCGGTGGAATGGTAGCGATGTTTGTGCAAAGCGATCATCATTTCCCCCACGTTTCGTCGTAATTGGCTTCCGTGCCAATCTGAGCGGCTCGCCGGTTGATTTTCTTCGCCGTCTTATGGAAGTCTTCTTTGCCAATTTTACGCAATCCCACCGCTTCCTTGCCGAATCGTTCTTCCCATGACGGCGCATAGGTCAACGTAATGAGATATCCGGCACGCTTATAGAGTTCCGTCAGTGCTGGACGTGTCTTGGCATTCTCGACATCACGGCGAATTTCGGCAAATATCCTGTCGATATCCGCCTTGCCATTGACACTGCCATAAATATGCCGATCGGCGTCTTTTTCCCGGGTCTTTCTTTTTGCTCCCGCCTGTGCCATAACGCGCCTCCATTTATCACCAGAATTTCTTTCTAATGCTGAATCAACGCAGATAAGGAAACAATCACAGCTGTGCGCATTGCATATAAAAAACAAGTTAATCATAGGTCACGCGTCTTTATGCATGTTTGATAATTGCAATGCCTTTCGCACAGTGATTTTTTACCTATTTGCTGCTTATCCTATGCGGTATCTGCCGGAGTAATTCCTGGCAGTCCCGAACCAGAGGAACAGTATGTGAAGTGCCTTTCATCAATGAGAGGCGCGCTTACGGATAATTCCTCTGGTTCCTGCATTTTAAGGAATGGGGTTATGCCTTACCGCAGCAATCAGGATTTGCCGGACAGCGTGAAGGATAACTTGCCGGAGCATGCGCAGGCTATCTACCGCGAAGCATTTAACCACGCCTGGGAAGAATATAAAGACCCGGCCAAGCGTCGCAAAGGCGGATCACAGGAAGAAACGGCCCACCGCGTTGCCTGGACGGCGGTCAAAGAGAAATACGAGAAACAAGACGATAAATGGGTGGCGAAAGAAGATGAGCATGTAATGACCTAATCAACCATGGAGGAATATATGCAAACGAAAGTCAAAGACCTGATGAAACCGGAGCCTGTCGTTATTTCCCCGGATAGCTCCCTGAAAGAGGCCGCGCAGCAAATGGAATCCATCGATTGCGGCGTGTTGCCGGTAGGCACCAAGGACAGGCCGGAAGGTATCATTACCGACCGCGATATTGTGCTGCGCGCGGTGGCAAAAGGCAAGGATATGACTAAGGAAAAAGTAAAGGATTATATGACCAAAGAGATGTTTTTCTGCAATGAGGACGACACGCTGGAACAGGCGGCGACGGCGATGCACGAGAACCATGTCAATCGCCTGTTGGTCAAGGATAGCAGCGGTAAGATGTGCGGCATCCTCTCCTTCGGCTGCATCCTGAGAAAAGATGAGCGGATGGAGGATATCCATAAAGTCCTCGAATGCACGGTTGGCAAAAAGGCCGCGTGAGGAGAAGAAGTTATGCAAACACATTCACCAACCCATTCATCCAGCTTGCGGGAAATACCCGATGCGCCACAGGATAAGATCCAACCGGAACCCATGGTGACTGCCGCTGTCGTTATAGCCGTAATTGCACTACTTGCCGTCACCCTGGTGTGGTATGCAAGCGCGTATTATAGTATGCTCTACAGGAATGCCGACACGGAGGAAGGAACGGCCAGTGAGACAAATGCGCCGTCCACGTTGGTTCCGGGAACGGGTGCCAACGATAATAATGTCAGCCCCAATATCCCTAACACCAATACGAACAGTAATCCCAACGCAGTCAATGGTAATTCTAAAGCCAATGCGTCGACGGCTAAGAATTAAGACACTCTACTCTCAACCACAATCATCAGGAGGTTTTTATGCAGACCGTCAGCAAATCACAACTCAAGCAGTGGATAGATCAAAAGCAGGACATGACGCTTATTGACGTGCTGCCCAAGGAAAACTTTCAGAAACAGCATATTCCCGGCGCCATCAATATTCCCATTAAGGATAACGCTAATTTTGTGAATGATGTGATGCAGCACATTGCATTGAAAGATCAGCGCATTGTCGTCTATTGCGCGGGCACGCAATGTCCACTCTCCAGGGAAGCGGCGCAGAAGCTTGAAAGCGCAGGCTTCACCAATGTGCAGGCGTTTGAAGAGGGCGTGGAAGGCTGGTTTGGAAAATCCACAAGCCAAGCTGCCGCTTGAGTGAATGGTGAATTCCGGCCTACATATTGAACGGGATGATAGCCGAATCCGCATCCAAGGCACCCTGAATCTCCATAATTTTCCACAGGCTCAGGAGGAATTGGAAAAAGCATTCTCCGCCTCTGAAAAAGAGACAGTCATTGACCTTGCGAAAGTGACCTCCCTCGATACGGCAGGCGCACTTCTCCTGCACAAGGCATTGCAGCCGAAAGGCCGGACAAAGCATCCGCTGAAACTGGAGCATCTCCGTCCTGAACATCAAGCTCTATTCGATCTGATCACCCAGGCAAAGCCGGGAAAAGCGCCGGTGCAGAAAAATCTGTCATCCGCCGTACAGCTGATAATACGGTTGGGCAAAGCTACCCTTGCGGCATGGCATGCCGCCATTGAGCTTATCACGTTCATAGGCCAGGCTTGCATAGAATTGGGCAAAGCCTTGAGGCATCCCTCCCGCCTGCGCTTTGTGTCGATTACGCATCATATCGAAGCCATCGGCATCGATGCCATCCCGATTATCGCGTTGATCGCCTTTGTCATCAGCATCGTAATCGCCTACCAGGGGCAGGTGCAGCTTAAGCCATTGGGTGCCGAGCGCTATACGGTCAACCTGATTGCTATCTCAGTCTTGCGCGAAATGGGCGTGTTGCTCACGGCGATCATGATCGCCGGCCGCTCTGGCAGCGCCTTTACGGCAGAGATCGGCACGATGGAAGTCCGCGAGGAAGTCGATGCGCTGCGTTCCATCGGATTTAACCCCTTCGAACTGCTGGTGCTGCCGCGCCTGATTGCCTTGTTGATCGCGCTACCGCTGCTCACACTCCTGGCCGATCTCATGGGGCTGTTCGGCGGTACGCTGGTCTCGCTGTCGCTGATAGACATTTCCGCACCGGAATTTTGGGAACGCGTCCGCCACGCCGCCACCTGGAAAGATTTTTTTGTCGGCATGATCAAGGCGCCGGTATTTGCTTTAGTTATTGCCCTGGTGGGCTGCATGCATGGCCTGAAAGTTTCCGGCTCGTCAGAAAGCGTCGGCAGGGAGACGACCGCTTCCGTCGTGGAATCGATTTTCCTGGTGCTGGTGCTGGACGGCCTGTTTTCCATTTACTTCCAGAAGGTCGGGATATGACCGTGGCACAAAAAAAGAAGGAAGAAATCATTCTGTCAGTGAAGAATGTGGTCAACCGCTTCGGCAAGCAAACGGTGCATGACGGCGTAAGCCTGGATATTCATCGTGGCGAGATTGTCGGTATCGCCGGCGGTTCCGGCTCGGGCAAATCGGTGCTGATGAAAACCATGGCCGGATTGCATACACCCAATTCTGGCGATGTTCGTATTACCGGCAAACCTGTAACCAGCATTACGTCTTCCGAATCGGCGTCCCTGTTGGCCGTGCTGTTCCAGGAAGGCGCGCTGTTTTCTTCGCTCTCCGTGGCGCAGAACATCATGCTGCCACTCAGGGAATACACCCGGTTGCCGGAAGAAAGCCAGGCCGAACTGGCGCAGCTCAAGCTGGCTCTGGTAGGCATGCCGCCGGAATCGGCGGCCAAATTCCCGTCCGAGCTTTCGGGCGGCATGACCAAGCGGGCGGCTATGGCCCGGGCGCTGGCCATGGATCCGGTCATTCTCTTTCTGGACGAGCCGACCTCCGGCCTTGATCCCATCAATGCCAGCAGTTTCGACAAGTTGATCCTCGACCTTAACCGTGGGCTGCAGGTCACGGTAGTGATGGTGACGCATGACCTGAACACGTTGTTTGCCATCTGCGACCGGGTAGCGGTGCTGGTGGATACGAAAGTTGTCATGGACACTATGCCGAACCTGCTGAAAAACGATAACCCATGGATCAGGGAATTCTTGCATGGGCCGCGCGCTCAAGGCGCAGCGGTGGCCGCTAAACATTCTTCCGGAGGCGCACATGGAAACCGATAAAAACTATTTCCTGGTCGGCCTGTTTGTCATTGTCATGACTCTCGTTGGCCTGGGCTTTACCTTATGGCTTACCTCCGCCGGCAAAGGCGATTATGCGCATTATCGCATACGCTTCGCCGAGTCAGTCAGCGGCCTCAGCAAAGAAAGCGCGGTCAAGTTTCGCGGCGTCGATGTTGGCAATGTGGAGACCATGACCATCGATCCCGACGACGCCAAGTTGATTCGGGTCGATATACGCGTGCTCAAAACCACGCCCATCAAAACCGATACGACGGCCACCCTGAAACTCTATAATATTACCGGGGATATTTTTGTCGAGCTGAGCGGCGGCAGCCCGGATACCCCTGATCTGGACAAAGAGGCAAAAAAGGACGAACTTCCCGAGATTAAAGCCGAGCCAAGCAGCATTAACGCCATTATGAACGGCCTGCCGCGCCTGCTCGAAAAAGCCAACCATATCGCCGACCAGATCAGTAAAATTTTCAGCGACCAGAATGTGAGAGCAGTAAACAGCATCGTCGGGAAGCTATCGGGACACAACGGCGATAAGGAAAATCAGGAAAACCCGGCAGAGCCTGCGCAAAAGAAAAAATGACTGGTATCAGGCGTTAACACAAACGGCTTAGTTCCTTCCATTTACCGGCGGTACCCCTGAACCATAGCATTCTGCACGATATCCCGCTTGCTCTTGAGATCCGGATCGATATTCAGCGCCGCATCGCTTATGAAGAAATGCCTATGACGTTCAAGTTTGCGCCGCAAATTTTATGTATTTTTTCTTTCAGCAGGGAAAATGCTGATCGAAAAATTATGCTGGAGACAGTAACGATGATTCAGAAATAGAAAACCTTGGAGGCATTCATGCTGAACTGGATTATCACCTTCTTCCTGCTGGCTGTCCTCGCCGCTATATTCGGATTCGGTGGATTGGCGGGAACATTCGCGTCCATTGCCCAGTTCCTGGCCGGCCTGTTCGTCATCCTTTTCATAGCCAGCCTGATTTACAGCCTGATCAGCGGCCGCAGCGCCAATCCGCCGTTGTAATACCGGAGCCAATAGATTTATGAAAACCCGCTTATTCATATTCGTCGGTTTCTTGGCTTACATGAGCGCCATACAAGCTGCCTATGCCGATAACGCCGGAGTAGAAAACGCCATCAAAAGCCGCCCTGAGCTTTACAGCTTCTATCAGGCGTTGGTCAATACGGGCGTAAACCATGAGTTGAATGCGGGCGTATCCTATACCATATTCGCGCCGACCAATGAGGCATTTTCCCGGATTCGTCAGGACAAGTACCCGTGTTTTTATAGTGTGGAATGCCGCCTGCAGGTTGCCGAAATCGTCCGCAACCATATTATCCCCGGCAAGGTGTATATTAAAGATATCGCGAAACAGGAAGGCGGGATCTTTAGCATCGGTGGCCGTATCGTCCGCATCGGCGAGCCATCCAAAGATGATTATGCCGTGGATGGCAATAATGTCTTGCATATGTCTTCGTTCGGCGGTGGTGGGATTCTTTACAAGATCGACGGCGTGATTGTCAATCCGCGGGAACTCGCATCGTTGCAGGATGCGGAATATGCCTCCGCTACCTCTAAAGAAGTGACGACCATTACCAAAAAGACCATCCCTGATCCGGCTTGTGGGCCAGGCGGCTGTCCGGATGCGGTAACCCAAACGACGACAGTTACCCGTACCGTGGTGGATCCGTCCGTGGTAACCGCTCCCATGCTGGCGCCTGCGCGATAACATGTTTTAATTTCTCAGAAATTGATAAGAACCTGTCATCAAACATATATAAAATTTACATCACGATCATTACGGTTTGATTGTTATAGTGTAAATCACATAGGAGACGTTATGAAAAAACTTGCCACAATCATTCTGGTCGGCGCATTTGCCGCTGCCACTCCCGCACTGGCGGATAGCGCTCAGGAGAACTCGCAAGATATCCAGGCGGATATCGATGCCATCCATAAAGATAACGAAGCGCTCAGAAAGGATATGGATAAGCTCGATAAAGACCGCGGCGCTAAAGCGTCCGCTAAAGCCAATAAAGATTATGGAACACAGGCAGAGAAAAGTCTTGCCATCGGCGCTGACAAAACTGCTATCCACGAAAAGAAAGCCGAAAAGAAGGTGGATCAGAAAATCCTCAAGCACCACCAGGAAGAGATGAATGAAAGCATCAATGCGGAAACGCAAGGTTCCGATACGCCCGCTACGGATGGATCGAAACAATAAACAATGTGAAGAAGTATTTTGAAGAAGCGTTTTATTTTCAACTCGTTTAATGGAGGTTACTATGAATAAGGACACCATCGAAGGCAACTGGGAACAGTTCAAGGGCATGGCAAAACAGAAATGGGGAAAGCTGACCGACAACGATCTCACGTTGCTTAAGGGCAAGCGCGAGGAGTTTCTCGGAAAAGTTCAGACAGCCTACGGCAAAAGCCGGGACGAAGCCGAGAAGGAACTGAAGGAATTCGAGCAAAACTGCGGCTGCTCCAGTTCCGACAAAGCCGCCTAAAGCAACACCGGCTGCGCAGCAGGATAAGTGATGCGCTGCCCGTCCACATGGGCAAATGACGTAAGCTGATGCGGGGTTGCCTTGCCATCAGGAAATATGTGGTACACGCTGATATGGCGGATCGCCAGTGCATCGGCTACCAGTGAGCGATGGCAGCGCCAGGGAACTGATTCGGCGCACATGATAGCTACAGGCTGTCTCCTGCCCAGCATTATCAGGTCATCCAGCGCATGGCGGAAGCCATCCGTCTGCATGTAATCCGCATAGCCGCGGAATCCGCCATTGCGCCATCCTTCGTTTTGTGAATCTTTGCGCGGATGCCGCAGCCCTCCTAACGCCTTCATATGGCGATAGCCGATATGCCGTGCTTCAAGTGCCTGCGCCAGAGCTTCCTGCTCGAATTGCGGGTTGTGTCTGGAATGAGGAATGGTGCGGATATCCGTCAGCAGCGCGATGCCGTGCATTTCCAGCAGATGAATAAATTCATCCACGCTATGTGTCGAATGCCCAATGGTAAAAATGGTTTCCCTAGTTATTCAGGAATTATTGATTCGTCCTGCGATAAAGTAAAGCGTCTGCCATAATATATTTCTTATGGGTTCCAGACGCTTGAGCATGGACATTTTATTTTATTTCCGAGAGACTGTTTTAATGCTTCGCAAGGAGAAGCACCATGACGCAAGAAAATAGAGACTTACATGTGCAGGAATGCATCCGGCTATGCTGGGAATGTCGCGATACCTGCCAGGATACGTTATTCAATCACAATCTGGCGCGGGGCGGAGAACATATAGACGCCGATAATATCCGGCTGATGACGGATTGCATGGAAACCTGCCAGACGACAGCTGATTTGATGCGTCGCAATTCCCCCCTTCATCCTATCCTTTGCATCGCCTGCGCGGATGTATGTGAGGCTTGTGCCGACTCTTGTGAGAAGATGGGAAAAGAACACGCTACCATCGGGCGTTGTGCAGAAGTTTGCCGCCGCTGCGCCGCATCTTGTCGCGCTATGGGTAATATGAAGCAAGCGGCAAAATGAGGGGAAATTATTTATGGTGCTGCGTCCTTACCGGAGCTGGCTAGTGCGCTTCTCGCTAGTGTCGCTGCCGGTGAACTATATCCCTGGGGTTACCTGGCCGATAAGCCCGATTTGCCCGACCAGATGATTTTCGATCTCGATCCCGATCCAGCATTGCCATGGAAGTATGTCATCGAAGGCGCGAACGAAATACGTGGACGCATGCAGGAATTCGGCTTGAAGAGTTTCCTCAAAACCACCAGCGGCAAGGGGTTGCATGTGACCATTCATTGCCCAGAATGAGGAACAGTAACGCCGGTATCCTTAAAACGCCCTATGAATGCGGCGCAATTGCTACCTTTTCCCAATCCCGGCTCAATAAAGGCCAGCCATGCGGCGGGAGGAGCGGCCACGACCAGCGCTGCCGCTATGCCGCCACGCGCAACCAATGCCGCTTTATTGACTCCGATATGTGGATTTTTGAGCGTGCCATTTATCTCAATGGGCGAATGCATGGAAAACGGCGATGGTTCCTTAGGAGAAGTATGCAGATGCATAGCGATGGTTTCGTCGTGGAGATTCACGCCTCCTTCGGCGCGTATGGATGTCACGTCGGTATCGATCAGGAATTCTTGGGCTTCCATCATGCCTGACGCCACGGTAAAATGCGCGACGACGCAATGCAAAGGCACCGGCTCATCGCTGTCTGTCAGGATTAGCCCGGCGGCGCGGAACAAATCCAACCCTATCAGGTCAAGCAGCAGGCGGCTTAATTGCCCGCCTTCCATCGCCATGGCGATATCGCCGTTGGATGTTGCCAGAATATCGCGCAAGGATTTGCCGTGGCCGGTCAGCGATGCTTTACCGCCGAGCAATCCGGCGCTGACATTTTCCTTGCCGTAATGCTCCGCCAGCGGCGTAAACAGATCGTTCAGGGAAAGTTTCTGAAAATCAATCTGCATGGTGGCGACGGGCGGAGTTTTTAGTCCCTCAATCGTCACATCCGCATCGATTTTCCCGCCGGCAATGCCGAAAGAGAGCGGGCGTAAATGAAGAACGCCATCTTTCAGATTTGCCTTCATGTAAAAATCCTCAAGGATATCGGGTTCTTTTACGTGATTGCCATGGAAGGTGACATCGGCATTCATCGCCAACAGCCGCGAAATATCCAGCTGCGTATCCGGGATAATGCGCGATTCGTCAGCCGGTTTACGATGAGCGCCGATGAATCCCGCCAGATCGGCCATGTCCAGATTATCGGAGGTAAAGTTTCCCTCGAAATAAGGCGGGGATTGGTCAGGATGCCACGTGACGTCGCCTTTTAGATCGCTGCCGCCCATGTGACCGGCGAACTTCTCGAAATGCCAATGTTCGCCTTTGCGTTGATGGCTAAGGCGGCCGCTGACCAGATAAGGCGGCGTCGGCGGCAGGGCGATGCCGGTGATCGGGAAAAGATCGGCGGCGCTGGTACCTTTGAGGTTAAGGATGACATCGAACGCCTCCAGCCTGATCGGATCCTGCACCGTGCCTTCCACCTGCGCCGACGTGGAGCCAATAGTGGTTTTTAGCGAAAAAGGATATGGCGTAGCGGATTCGCGCAGCTGGAGCACCGACGCGCCGGTGATATCAAGCGAAAATGGCTGTTTCTGGTAGGTGCCTTTGCCGGTGACATGAATCGCTTCTTCTTTGCCCGATTCGCCGCTGACGGTGGATATACCTACCTGCGTCAGGATATTTTCCACCGGATCGCGATAGGTCAATTGGCCATCGGTAATCTTTAAATGGCTGATAATGGGAATATGACTGCGGCTTTTGGGTAGGGGTTGCTTTAGGGCGGACGCCTGCGGGTTCTGCATGAAATGCCAGTTGGCATCGCCTTTTTCATTTTTTTCCAGCAGCACTAGTGGCTGATCAATCAGCAACTCCGGCATGACCAACCGCCCTCTCAGCAATTCCAGAGGCTCTAATGAAAATTCAATGCGCTGGGCCTCAAACATCGTGGGGCTGCTTCCCCATTCGGCATTGCCGATTTTGACCTGGCTAAGGATAATCCGCGGCTCGCGTGACCACAGATGGGTTTCGATGTTACCTTCCAGCACGACATTGCGCCCGCTGCGATGCGTCAGCCATGTTCCTACCGTAGCGCTGAAATAAGGCGTGCTGAGATAAATGAAGCCCAACAAGACAACGATAAGGAAAGCCGCGACAAGGCTGAATAGTATTTTCGCCGCTATGGTGACTTTCCTTGGCATGACGGCATCTCTTACTCTCCTCGATGCACTCTAAAAATGGAACCTGATCCCTAATTCTAGGTTATTGGCATGTAGGTTGGTTTTGTCCGTGCCGAGATAGCGATATCCCAGTGACCAGTCTGTATTAGGCATGGAGGCAGAGACGAACGTAAGTCCGGCCATGCCCTGATAGGCAAAAATATTTTCATTGTGGTGAAAGGTGTTGGTGAAACTGCTATGCCCGAAATGGACGGCCGCATCGCCTAATCCGCCGCCGATATAAGGCACAACGTGCCATCCCGAAGCAGATGGGGAGAACACCGTATTGAAATCATAATAGAGATTGCCCATGTAGGTGAAATAATGTGTGCTGCTGTAGTCGTCCCTGCCCCCGGCGCCATGATAACCGGCTTCGCCCTCGATACGAAAATCGCTGAAGCGATAGCCTAAATCCACATTACCGCCGCCACCCATATCGGAATGGCGCAGCCAGGTTAGATCGCCGCTGGCGCCGAAATACCAGTTGTTCTGACCAGGATTGGCTGCTGAATAGGCGGAACCCGCCATAAGCATTGAGGCTAAGCATGTGCTGCATGTGCTGGCCGCCAAAGATTTTATGGAATGTTTCATAATTTTCTCCTTATCTTGCAGGGTATATTGGAGAACGAGCCTAATGAATTGATTGTAAAAAATATATGTGGAGGTAAGGCCGATTTTGTGAGGTTCGGCTAAGCGCGAATCCTTCAGAGTTGATTATCAATAGGAAGGAATGAAAAGAAACTATCTGTCACATTGCGCCAGAACCCGGCGTGGGGATTAAAATCATAATATACCGTCTTGCCGTTCTCTTCCGTCACCCACACCAGAGAACCCGTGGGAATGGCGGACATTTCGGATGGCGGCACCGTATCCGCGAGTACGAGGCGGTAGCTGGACGTTGGCGAGATGATCTGTTCGAACAATCGTGCGACTTTCTCCGATAATTCCGGGCTGTGAATGACCAGCACCTGTTCGGTATTCAGCTTTACGGAGCGGGGATCCATATTGAATGAGCCGATCACCAGCTCGCGCCGGTCGATCATATATATTTTAGCATGTAGGCCATTCTGCGAAGAGGCTTTGAACATGCTTTTGACGGGAGGTTCCGGTTGTAGCGGTTTCAACTCGTACAGCTCGACGCCGCCTTTCACTAACGCTGCACGGTAATGGCTGTATCCGGCGTGAGCAGGCACCATATCGGTAGATGCCAGTGAATTGGTCAATATGCGAACGGCAATGCCGCGCTGAACCAGCGAGTTCAGCCATTCCACCCCGTCATCGAGTGGAACGAAATACGGGGTGATAATGATGAATTCATGCTGCGCGTTGCTGACGAGCTGATCGATCCGGACGGCGGGTTTGCTATCGGACAAGCCGCTGGGTTGATCGACTTTCTCCGGTGCATCGGTGGCCAGTTCGGCAGTAGCCCATATCAGCGGCGTGGTTCCCTTTTTCAGCGACCGGGCAAGGGACAATTCCCGCAGGCTTTTTCCGGACGGCGAATCCAAGACATCCTCCCAATGCTGCCGCAGTTCATCGCGCAACTGCGCCACGGCGTCCGGCTCTGCCTCCGGCAGATTGAGCGCGGCGACCGGGTAAGCCTCGGCGCTGTTCCAGTACCGATCGAAGCTTTTCGATATAGGGCCGGCAATCAGCCCGGCGGCGAGCACATCCACATCGCGGAAATTGATGTCATGACCGGCATCGAAATATTCATCGCCGAGATTGCGCCCGCCCATGACGGCTACCTGGTTATCGGCAATCAGCGCCTTGTTATGCATGCGCCGCGTGAACTGGCCGGCGCGTGTAAACACATTGCCAAGGCGCGAAAAAATGGATTGATCATTGGTGGAATAGGGATTGAATACCCTGATTTCGATGTTTGGGGAGGCATTCAGCGCCACAGCGCCTTTCCTGAAGTCGTCGAGATTCCAGTCATCGAGCAGCATGCGTACGCGCACGCCGCGCGCCGCGGCACGCGAAACCGCCTCGAGCAATAATTTTCCGGTGGTATCATCGCGCGTGCTGAAATATTGAAGGTCGATACTGCGCTGGGCTGCCTGCACCATGGCGATACGCATCAATAGCGCGTCTGTGCCGGTAGTAAGCAGATGGAATCCCGACTGGCCGGGATGTGCGGCTATTGCCGGTGCGAGCGCCTGTCCCAGTGCCGTGTCTTTTGTCGTTTCTATGGCATAAGATGGCACACGCGGGTAATCGGTGGCAGGCGGACGGGCTGTGCAGCCAGCCAATAGCAAAGTCATCACGGCGAAGGCATTATACAGCCAGCGGGACACGGCAGGATCTCCCAACAACAAGGATACTTTTTCTAAGGATCATACGCAGGCGGTTATCAGGAAGCCATTATGAAGTTGATTTTCTTCAAACTTTCACGCCATTTTATGGCTTTGTAAAAAGCCCGCGAAGATAAAGCCCTCTTCTTGAATTGGCCAATTTCTGCTATTATCTATTGAATGAGGAAGTGATCTATGAAGCGCATTTTAGTATTGCTTGTTGTAATTTTATTTGGAGCCAATGCCTATGCTGGCGGGTTATCCGAGCATGACAAAATAGCGTATTTGCTCAACGTTATTGCTGAATCCAAGACAACCTTTATCCGCAACGGCATTGAATATTCCGGTGCGCAGGCTAAAACCCACCTTCAAGAAAAGCTTGATTATGCAGGGAGTTATATTCAAAGCGCCGATGACTTTATCGCCTATATAGCAAGTAAGTCATCCATCACCGGCAAGCCTTATTATGTCAAATCGCCGGATGGCACCGTAATGGAATCGGACAAGTGGCTGCATAAGAAGCTCAGTGAAGCCGGCTTTAATTAGGCGGCGACGAAAAATTTAGCTATATTCTATGATTTTCACTTCATTCCCCGCAAAATGCGCCAGCGTATTTTGTAATGTCTCGGCATCGACCGGTTTGTTGCTAGCAGCTTTCATAAGAGGAAAGCCATCTTTGTCCTTATATCGGGCGTATTGGGAGCAGCGCTTTTTACGAACTTGGCTTTGC
>Ga0207022_10125_pt1 | contig 21213 bp, 21 predicted proteins | sample Alteio_BWMinCont_46_FD_153307 | JGI IMG/M metagenome (GOLD analysis project Ga0207022, IMG submission 153307) | Enriched cells from forest soil in Barre Woods Harvard Forest LTER site, Petersham, Massachusetts, United States -... | ecosystem: Environmental > Terrestrial > Soil > Temperate forest >... | reverse complement strand
GCCGACTTTGTTTTTGATGTCTTCCACTTTAACCAGCTGACCCAAAGCGTCTAAATCTTTAACTATTTTCTTGCGCACGACAAACCGGTCTTCTCCCACATAAAATTTAGCGGCAGGACTCATTTTCCCGTCGGCCGCAATGGTATCGATTACTTCCAGTGAATGTTTAACGCCCAGGTTATAATCGTTGATATCGTGGGCCGGGGTTACTTTGAGAGCACCAGTACCAAATGTGAGATCAATATAAGTATCATATATAACAGGAACAGACCGGTTTACCAGAGGAATGATGCAGCGTTTTCCTTTGAGATGTTTGTAACGTTCATCATCCGGATGCACACAAACAGCCGTATCGCCCAAAATTGTTTCGGGTCTTGTAGTGGCAATGGTAATCCATTGGTCCATTTCGCCTTCAATCGCATACCGGACGTAGAAAAGCTTGGAATTGACCTCTTTGTGAATGACCTCTTCATCAGAAACCGCGGTGAGCCCCAGAGGATCCCAATTCACCATTCTCACACCTCTGTAAATTAGCCCTTTGCTGTACAAATCAATAAAAACATCTGTAACTGCCTCACTCAGATCATCTTCCATGGTAAACCGGGTCCGATCCCAATCGCAGGAAGCACCCAGTTTTTCGAGTTGCTTGAGAATAATTCCCCCGTATTTCTCCTTCCATTCCCAGGCATATTTCAAAAAATCGGCACGGCTGAGGTCCGATTTCTTAATCCCTTTTTCTTTCAGCATGCTCACCACCTTGGCTTCGGTGGCTATCGAGGCATGGTCTGTACCCGGCACCCAGCAGGCGTTCTTGCCTTGCATCCGGGCACGCCGGATCATGACATCCTGAAGCGTATTGTTGAGCATATGACCCATATGCAAAACACCGGTAACATTGGGCGGAGGAATGACAATTGTATATGGCTCCCGGGAATCGGGGACAGATTTAAAGAATTTATGTTTCAGCCAATAGCTATACCATTTATCTTCAGTCGATTTCGGATCGTATGTTTTAGGAATTTCCATTTTATTTTTCTTACCTTCGTCACTGTTTTAATGAAGGGAAGACAAAATTATCAAAAAATACAGATGCCCCCGAACTCAAATGGCACGATTTTGGCTAACCCTTGTTAATGAATTACAAATGAAAATCAACGCTTACTAATCAATAATTAATCTCAAAACACGCAATTCCATGAAAAAAGTAATCTTACCCTTAACGATCGCTCTGTTTACCGTTGTCGGAATGAGTGCGCAGGATAAACCAGCAGTAGCAGCTGCTCCGGTAAATCCGAATGCACCTTCTTTCAAATTTGAAGTTGAAGAATACAATTTCGGAAAAATCGAACAAGGGAAGTCGGTTTCCTATGAATTCAAGTTCAAGAATGTAGGCAAGGAGCCGTTGATGATCAGCGATGCAACAGCGACCTGCGGATGTACCAAGCCCAGTTTTGCGAAGGATCCTATCAAACCGGGAGCAAGCGGAGTGATTTCTGTTACTTTCAACTCAACCGGAAAAAGCGGGATGCAGGACAAAGCGATCACCATCACTTCAAATGCAAAGGAAAATCCAAAAATCATTCACCTGAAAGGCGATGTGGAAGTGAAACCTGCTGATCCAGCTCCTCCGGTAACTCCTGAATCAGAGAAGAAAACAAGTACTGTAGCGCCTAAGTAATTCGTGGCGTCAAAACAGCAACCCTTTAAAAACACATACAGGTCATGAAAAAAGTAATTTTATCTGTTGGAATGGTTCTCTGTACTTTGCTCTTTGCAAGTGCGCAAACAACTCCTGCATCCGGAACAACAGCTGCTGCTGCACCGGCGACCCCAACAAGCACGGCAGAAATCAAGTTCGACAGACTTGATTTCGACTACGGCACACTGAAACAAGGCGGCGACCCGAACGGAGAATTCACATTCAAAAACACGGGGAAAGAACCTTTGATCATCAGCAACTGCCAGGGTTCCTGCGGATGTACAGTACCAAGCTGGCCCAAAGAACCGATTAAACCCGGCGCCAGCGGAGTGATTAAAGTACACTATGACACCAAACGTGTGGGACCGATCAACAAATCAGTTACGGTTACCTCCAACGCAATGTCTGGCGTAGTCACTCTTCACATCAAAGGAATGATTGAAGCGGCACCTGCTGAAGAAACATTTCCCGGAACAAAAACCGGCACCGGAGCGCCTGTTGAAAAAACCAATTAAAACCTCCTGAATCAAATTAAACACCCATTATACGAGAATTATAGTGGGTGTTTTCATAAAATAAATTGCGCAATTGGCAGTTGGCAGTTGGCAACTAAAAAAAAAGACCGGCACCTTGGCTAACTATTTTGTTCTTGCCAACTGGTGACTGCACATTGCTCCAAAGGAGTCCCTTCGGGGCAAACTGTCAGCCGTTTATTGGAAACGCGATTTTAGTCCATCACAATTTTAATTTACTTAATAAAAGAAGCCATGCAAAAATTCTTTTTCAGCACCGCCGTATTCCTCAGTCTGATTCTTTCAGCCAAAGCCCAGGAGAGTGTTACAGAAAGCATCAACCCCAATGCTCCGGACATGACTTTCGAGAACGAAACCATTGATTATGGAACCATCGATCAGGGAGCAGACGGGATGCGTACTTTCAAATTCAAAAACAGCGGCAAATCGCCCCTGATCATTTCCGAAGTAAAAGGGCAGTGCGGCTGCACAACTTTGCCTGACGGATGGCCGAAGGATCCGATTATGCCAGGCGCTTCCGGAACAATCAAGGTAAAATATGATACCCAGAAAACAGGCTCTTTTGATAAAAAAGTAACCATTACATCCAATGCAAAAACAGCCAGCAAACAGGTGACCATCAAGGGAGTCATAAAAGCCTCCGGAGCACAGCCTGCCGGTGGAAAATAACAGGCCTGCCGAAACCTTTTTCCAATATACAATCATTCCCTCAGCGGATTGCTTTTAACAGATCAACAAGAAGAGCCTCTGCCTGCAGGAAACTGAATCTGTTTGCCAATCTGTATGAAAACAAAGCGCTTGAAGGCAATCTTACCTTTGTTTCCCCTGATCTTGCTCCTCCTTCTTCTGGAAGCCTTCCGGCAGACAGCAGGGCCCACTGTGAAATTCGTTTCGAGCAAACACAATTTCGGTTTTGTACACCAGGGTGATGTTCTGGAATGCGATTATGAATTAAAAAACACCGGCACGGCAACTCTTCTTCTTTATGATGCAAAAGTAGCCTGCCAGTGTACCGAGGTGAATAAACCCGACTCAGTCCTTCCCGGGAAAACCGGAAAAATCCATTTGAAATTCGACAGTAAAAGTGCCATTGACCGGCAAGTCCGCACCATTGAGCTCAGCACCAATGCCCAAAAAGATCCTTATATTCTGATATTCAAATGCATTGTTCTTAAAAAGAAGGGATGATGTGTTGAGTGTTGGGGTGTTGAGGTGTTGAGGTGTTGAGGTGTTGAAGGGTTGAAGGGTTGAAGGGTTGAAAAACAAACATCCGGTCAGTTCAGTACAGCTTTTCTTTGCCTTTTTTACATCAACACGTCAATACATCAATACTTCAACACATTTTCTCACATCAACACGTCAATACATCAACACTTCAACACATTTTCTCACATCAATACCTCAACACTTCAACACATTGTATCGGTTTTTTTTGAATCTTTGTTTACGAATTACAGCCCAACAAAACCCAAAGCATGCCCAAAATATCACACAAGGGAGAAACAATGCCAGCTTCTCCGATCCGGAAACTTGTTCCTTTTGCCGAAACCGCCAAGAAGGCCGGCATGAAAATCTATCATCTCAACATCGGACAGCCTGATATTGAAACTCCGTCAACGCTGATGGATGCCATCCGGAATTCGGATATCAAGGTTCTTGAATATTCGCATTCGGCAGGGTTTGAATCCTACCGCAAAAAACTGGCCGATTATTACAAAAGTTTCAGGATCAATGTCGAGTCGACTGATATCATCATCACTACCGGAGGCTCTGAAGCCATTTCAATTGCCATGATGAGCTGTTTCAATCCGGGTGATGAAATCATTGTTCCCGAACCCTTTTATGCCAATTACAATGGATTCAGTTGTGCCGCCGATGTCGTCATCAAACCTGTCCGTTCCTATATTGAAACAGGTTTTGCACTGCCTCCTGTGAGTGAGTTTGAGAAGCTGATCACCCCGAAGACCAAGGGTATTATGATCTGTAACCCGGGCAATCCAACAGGTTATTTATATTCCCGCGAAGAACTTGAATTGCTGAAAGTGATCGTTCAGAAACATGACCTCTTCCTCTTATCCGACGAGGTGTACCGCGAATTCTGTTATGACGGGAAAGAGTATGTTTCTGTTATGCATCTCGAAGGAATAGACCAGAATATCATTCTGCTCGACTCCATTTCGAAACGATACAGCGCTTGCGGCGCCCGCATCGGAGCCCTTATTTCTAAAAACAAAGAGGTGATGGCAGCCGCGCTTAAATTTGCACAGGCCCGGCTGAGTCCGCCTACATTTGGACAAATAGGTGGAGAAGCTGCCCTGAATACTCCCAAATCCTATTTCGAAACCGTAAATAAAGAATATGTGGCGCGCAGAAATTTTATTGTCGGAGCCCTGAACAAAATGGAAGGCGTATTCTGCCCCAAACCCAGCGGTGCATTTTATTGTATAGCACGTCTGCCGATCGATAATTCAGACACATTCTGCCAATGGCTGCTTGAAAAATTCTCTTTGAACAAAGAAACCGTCATGCTGGCCCCTGCCACCGGATTCTATTCCAGCAAAAACAGCGGGACCGATGAAGTGCGTATCGCTTATGTACTCAATCTGGAAGATCTGCGGAAAGCCATGATATGCCTGGACGAAGCACTTAAAGTATATCCCGGAAGAGTCTTGAAAAAAGAAATGTCTTTAAAGAACTGAATTCTTTAAAAAAGATTGTTTCAACAGACGCCGGACTTTATCTGTTAATGAGAACCTTTGCGGCAAGGGTTATGATGGTTAAAAACAGATGCAAGGCTGCAAATCCAAAATAATATTTCGCCTTTTTTTTCAGTACCCGTGTTCCCACAAGCGCTGAAATGAAAGCGAATGCCGACTGCAGGGCGAGAAAGTTCAGAAACACATTGACGGTGCCGTGACTTTCATTGATTTTCGTTTCCCAATCATTTTTCGTGAGCAAATAATTTTTTTCTGCTTTGTTATAGCGGTCGAGATAAACCTGATCAGATGCCGTACTTCCTCCCCCGCTCTTATGAGCAGTCTGAAGAACAGGAGCCGGCCCCGGTGAGGTATATGAACCGAAAAGCATGAGCAGGTAGCATCCGAAGCAGGTGAAGATGATTCCATAAATCCAACCCGGATACATGGCAAAGGTTCTTGTTCTTTTGATAAGAATAACAAGAATCACATTCAAAGCCAGAAGAAGAAAACCCAATATCAGATAAAAAAACACACTCATTTCAATTCATTTTATAAAATTCACAAGAGCTCACTTGAAATCTGTATAGAGCAGATATTTCGTTCTGATTTTTTTAAAGATCTTCAATGCCGGTTGCCAGCTTGCCCTGATTTCATCTTCCGGCAGATCTTCTTTGATTTGTTTCTCCAAAGAGTCGGTGCCGCTGAGTGCCAGAAAATAATTGTTGAAAAAATGGCTTTTATCGGGTGTGTTTTTGTAACACCCTTCCAGCCAGTATAAATACAATCTTTTATACCCGGGAATATAAGACTTCCCGAATTCACGAAGATCCATACCCATGCATTTCTGACCCTTATACAACGGATTCAGAGCCCCCGGTTTGCTTTCAGGAGTGAAAGAAAATTTGGCCCCCTCCAGCGTGGGATGGCCAATGACCTGGAAAGGAAAATCTGTTCCCCGGCCCACGCTCACTATGGTCCCTTCAAATAAACAGAGCGAAGGATATAAGTAAACGGCAGTCATCGTGGAAAGATTTGGCGAAGGGGGGACAGGAAGCTGATAGAGATCGTTGTGCGTATATCCAAGAAGTGGAATAACAAGGAGCTTGCATTTTTCTTTACCTGCAAGCCATCCTTCTCCATTGACCATTTGCGCATATTCACCGATAGTCATTCCATAAACAACAGGGACAGGATGAAGCCCGACAAAGGACTTGTGTTTGTCTTCCATCACCGGGCCGTCGACATAATATCCATTGGGATTGGGTCTGTCGAGCAGGATCAACTGCTTTTTACTTTCCGCACAGGCTTCCATCACATAATGGAGCGTGCTCAGATAAGTGTAAAAGCGGGCTCCCACATCCTGGATATCGAATAAAACGATATCCACTCCTTCCAGTTCTTTTGCCGTGGGCTTGTTTTTATGATCGCCAAAAAGGGAGACAATAGGCAATCCGGTCTTTTTATCTTTTGAATTGTCTATTTCCTTTCCTGCATCCTCTTTGCCGCGAAAACCGTGTTCGGGACAAAACAGCACTTTGATTTTTATATGAAGAGCAAGCAGGCTGTCGACCAGATGTGTTTTCCCGATCAGAGAAGTCTGATTACCCACTATAGCAATTGTTTTGCCTGTTATCAATGGCAAATAGATATCCAGCCTGCGGGCTCCCACAGTTATCTCGGCATCTGTCTTTATGGGGTTGTCAAAAATGGCGATTTCCTGAGCAGGAAGAACCACAACAAAAAGCTGGCTCATTAAAATAATGAGCATACTCCTGATATTGATGCCTGATTTAATCTGGAAAACGTACTTTTGATGCAAAATCTGCCGGTCTTGAACAGTATGAATTTATACAGGTTCTAAAGGTATTGAAAAATAGATTAAAATAAACAGGGATTCGATTGAATACAGCACTCTTCATTGCAAGAAGAATCATTTTCAGCGGCGCACAAAAGGGCAGGATATCAAGACCTATTGTGAAGATTGCCGTCTGGGGCATTGCATTGGGAATGACTGTTATGATCCTGACCCTTGGCGTTGTTACCGGATTTGAGAAAGCCATCAGCGATAAGGTTGTCGGCTTTGGGTCTCATATCCAGATCACCAATTACGAAGCCAACAACTCTCTCGAGCCCACACCGGTTACCAATGACCCTGAACTGGTGAAAGTCATTTTGCAGATTCCCGGTGTTATGCATGTTCAGGCTTACACAATCAAGGCAGGCATCATCAAGACACAGGATGACCTGATGGGCGTTGTAATGAAAGGGATAGGCAAGGATTTCGACTGGGATTTCTTCAAGCGCAATATTGTGGCCGGAACCTCATTTACGGTGACTGATACAGCCATTTCAAACAAAATACTTATCTCCCGTTTCATCGCCGAAAAACTGAAACTGAAAGTGGGAGACCGCTTCAAGATGTATTTTATTCAGGATAATCAGCAAAGACAAAGAACCTTCAAGGTTTGCGGCATGTATGAAACAGGGCTGGAAGGTTTTGACAATGTCATGGTATTTGCAGATATGGGCCATGTTCAAAAACTGAATAACTGGGACAGCACCCAGGTGGCCGGCTATGAAGTGCTTCTGCGCGATCTGAAAAAGATGGAGCCCGTGAACGCAACAATTAATGCCGAACTCGAAAGATTGTATCCCGCCGATCCGGGCAGTACCGACAGCACGGCAAGGGCAGTTCTGCAGTCCAAAACAACCCGTGAAATAAACCCACAGATTTTCAACTGGCTTGACTTCACAGAAAAAAATGCAACAATCATTATCTGCCTGATGCTTTTTGTTGCTGTTATAAATATGACCTCGGCCCTGCTCATTCTTATTCTTGAACGAACCAATATGATCGGCTTGATCAAAGCCATGGGGGCTACAAACTGGCTGGTGATAAGAATATTTCTGTTAAACGCGGCCTGGTTAATTGGCCAAGGCTTGCTGATCGGGAATGTCATTGGCATCAGTCTGAGTCTTTTGCAGCAACACTTTCACATCATACCCCTGAACCAGGAATCGTATTATGTGGCTTATATACCGGTCCACCTCGACTGGTTCCAGGTTATCGGTGTCAACATCCTGACTCTTGTGGTCTGCATGCTTGTTTTACTGCTTCCTTCACTCATAATCACCCGAATTACGCCAGTAAAAGCGATCAGGTTCAGTTAAGTCATTGCTTCGGGAGAACCCGATATTGCAAACCGTTTATTACATTTGCGCTTCAGAATCAGATCACTATCCCTATGAAAAAAATTTGCAGCAATATTTTGGAAACCATTGGCAATACACCGATGGTGCAGATCAACAAGATCACCAAAGATGTGAAAGGCAAAGTGCTTGCTAAAATAGAAACATTCAATCCCGGCAATTCAATCAAAGACCGTATGGCCGTGAAAATGATTGAAGATGCTGAAAAAGACGGGCGTCTGAAACCCGGCGGAACAATCATTGAAGGCACATCCGGAAATACAGGAATGGGTCTTGCTATTGCAGCGGTGATTAAAGGTTACAAATGTATTTTCACTTCCACTGATAAACAGAGCAAGGAAAAATTTGATGCCCTGCGTGCCTTTGGAGCCGAAGTGATTGTTTGCCCGACAAACGTAGACCCGGAAGATCCGCGATCCTATTATTCCGTTTCTTCACGGCTGGTCAGAGAAGTTCCAAATTCCTGGAAACCCAACCAATATGACAATCCTTCCAATGCACAGGCGCATTACGAATCGACAGGACCTGAAATCTGGGAGCAGACAGATGGCAAAATAACTCACCTGGTGGTGGGCGTTGGCACCGGAGGAACGATTTCGGGCACCGCGAAATACCTGAAAGAGAAAAACCCAAAAATAAAAATTCTGGGCATCGACACCTATGGCTCTGTTTTCAAGAAATACAAGGAAACCGGAATCTTTGACAAAAATGAAATCTACCCTTACGTGACAGAAGGTATCGGAGAAGATTTTCTTCCTGAAAATGTTGATTTCAGTTTGATCGATCATTTTGAAAAGGTGACAGATAAAGATGCTGCCATGATGACCAGAGAGATCGCCCGTCAGGAAGGCATACTCGCCGGGAATTCTGCCGGTTCTGCCATGGCTGGAATTCTGCAGATGAAGGATATGTTTCAGGAAGGCGATGTCATTGTAGTGATCTTTCACGATCACGGAACCCGTTATCTGGGTAAAATGTTCAATGATGAATGGATGAGGGAGAAAGGCTATTTTGACCGGAAAGGATTAACAGCCAAAGATCTGGTAAGCTCCAATCACAAAAGCGAGCTCATCACACTCGAAGCCTCGACAACTATTGAAAAAGCTGTGGAGCTCATGAGCAAGACGGATATTTCTCAGTTGCCCGTAACACGCGACAAACGAATTGTGGGTTCGTTGAATGAGAACCACCTCTACAGTAAAATCGTGGCAAACCCCGATATCAAAACCGCTACTGTTGACAGTATTATGCAACCTGCATTTCCTTTTGTAGACATTTCAACTCCGCTTGATTTGCTCTCAACCATGATACATCCCGAAAACCCGGCGGTACTTGTGCGCGATTTCAAAACAGATAAAACATTCATCATTACACGTTTTGATATCATCAGCGCCCTTACGAAATAAAAAATTGGCAGTTGGCAGTTGGCAAATAAAACAAAACAGTATTGCACCGCAAAAATGCGGGTATTTATTCCAGTCCCCTTTTCATTTCAATCTTTGCAAACTGCCAATTGCGAATTGTGCACTGTTTCCGGCGGGCATAAGAATTAACCTCTAACCACTTGGAAGTATTTACCGATCAGATGAACCGAACGATCAGCCTGGAAATCCCTCCAACCACGATCATTTCGGTAGTTCCTTCACAGACCGAATTACTTCATTCGCTTGGTTTGAGTGATGAGGTTATCGGCATCACCAAATTCTGTGTGCATCCCCAGGAATGGTTTCGTTCCAAAACCCGTGTAGGAGGTACAAAAAAACTGAATCTGGATAAAATAAAAGAGCTGAAACCTGATCTGATTATCGGCAATAAGGAAGAAAACGACGAAGCTCAGATCAAGACACTAATATCAGAATATCCCGTCTGGATGAGCGATATAAGTACCCTCGAAGATGCACTGGATATGGTATCTGCCCTTGGAAAAATAACATCCAGGGAAAGCCGGGCCGAAGAAATCAGGCTGGCTATTCAAAGCGGATTTGACAAACTCCCGCCTGCAGAAACCCACAGGACCGCAGCATATTTCATTTGGAGAAACCCCTATATGGTTGCCGGCAAGCAAACCTTTATCAATGAAATGATTGAAAAATGCGGACTCAAAAACGTCTTTGAGCAAAGCCGCTATCCGGAAATCAGCCCGGAAGAGCTTCGGAAAGCAAGCCCTGATGTCATTCTGCTTTCCTCAGAGCCATACCCGTTTCGGGATAAACATGTGCAGGAATTTAAATCGATTTGTCCCTTATCCGACATCCGGATCGTTGACGGAGAATTCTTTTCCTGGTATGGATCCAGATTAATGGCGGCTCCCTCCTATTTTCAAGAGCTGTTCTTCGCGAATAATTCTTAATTTTCATTCGCCTTTTGATTGATTTATTTTCATTCGTCCAATCCCTGGTTTACAGGAACGAATATTTCACATGATTATCTGACCCTATTTTTATGCGAACTACAAAAAAAACAATTCTTTACATCTGTTCAGGCATCGCACTGGTTCTGATCTGCTGGGGAGCTTTATCGCTGAACAGGGATAAAACGGAAAAAAACATTTTTGCCGAAGTGAAGAAAGGCGATTTTGAAATTTCCGTATTCACAACAGGAGAGCTGGAAGCGAAAAACTCCATTCAGATCAACGGGCCGGAAGGATTGCGTTCTGCCAACATTTTTCAGGTTAAAATCACCGACATTATTGCAGAAGGGACCGTTGTCAAAAAAGGAGATTACATAGCCGCACTGGACAAAGCCGAAGTGGGCAACAAACTGAAAGATGCCAGCACCGAACTGCAGAAATTTCAGAGTCAATACAACCAAACCCAGCTCGACACCGCCCTTCAGCTTCGTCAGGCACGCGATGAAATTGTGAACCAGGATTTCACACTCAAAGAAAAGCAAATCGCCCTTGAACAATCTGCATATGAACCGCCGGCCAGTATCAGGCAGATTCAGCTGGATTTCGATCGTACAAGCCGGGCCATGGAACAGGCCAAAAAAAATTATGAACTGAAACGAAACCAGCTTGTTGCCAAAATGGAAGAAGTGAGCGCTTCGCTCAATCAGGCACGCAATGTTTTCGACCGGCTTACAGAGCTGCTTCAGCAATTTACGATAACAGCTCCCGAAGGCGGCATGCTGATCTATCAGCGGGAATGGAACGGAAAAAAAAGAGGGGTTGGTTCTACAGTAGGCGTCTGGGACCCTGTTGTGGCCACACTTCCCGATCTCTCTGTAATGAGCTCAAAGACCTTTGTCAATGAGGTTGACATCCGCAAAATCAAAATCGCCCAGATCGTTGAGCTGACGCTGGATGCTTATCCCGAGAAAAAACTGACAGGCAGCGTGATTTCTGTGGCGAATGTAGGGGAACTCAGTCCGAAGAATGATTCAAAAGTATTCGAAGTGGTTATCCGCATCAATGAAAAAGACACCACACTCAGGCCGGCAATGACCACGGGCAATAAAATTCTGGTCAGCCGTCTGAAAAACGTGTATTCGATCCCTCTGGAAAGTATACACAATGAAGGTGATTCGCTTTCGTATGTATTCGTAAAAGACGGGCTGTCGATGATACGCAAACAGATTCTGACAGGGGAAACAAATGAAAATTTCGCTGTTGTCAGATCCGGGCTGGATGGAAACGAAAGCGTTTATCTTTCAGCACCAAAGAATCCGGAAGCGTTTAAATTAATCCGGCTGGCGGGTATTACCAAAAAACGAAAGGGGTGAACGAAAGAAGCCTTCAGAATTTCCTGATTGCACTCAAAGCCATTCAGGCCAACAAGATTCGCTCCATGCTTACTGCATTGGGGATCATCTTTGGCGTGGCTGCTGTTATTGCCATGCTGGCAATCGGCAACGGGGCCAAACAGGAGATCCTGGAGCAGATAAAACTGGTTGGAGTAAACAACATCGTCATATCTCAGGCCAAAGAACAAAAAGAAGAGAAGACGGATGAAAAAGAATCTTCTGTCAGTCAGAAGCGGTATACGCCTGGTCTCACCTTGCTGGATGCTCAAAGCATTCATGAAGTCATTGACTGCGTCGATAAGATAAGTCCTGAAGTTGTCATCGAAACAGATTTCGTTTATGGCGGGTTGCGGCGGTCTGGGAAACTGGTGGGCACCGTACCCGAATACTTTGACATTACAAACTTTTCGATTTTCGAAGGAACAGGTTTTAACAACTCGCAACTTGTATCCGGAGACCAGGTTTGTATTATCGGAAAAGGAATCATGACACGGTTTTTCGCCAAGGAGGATCCGCTTGGCAGGTATATCAAGTGCGGAAAAGTATGGTTGAAAATCATCGGCGTTTTGAATGACAGGCTGATCTCAGCAAGCTCTGTATCGAATTTGGGGATCAGGAATTACAACATGGATATTTACATTCCTTTGAAAACAATGCTGATTCGTTATACCAACCGTTCACTGGTCACCAAATCGAGTGTGGAGGCTGCGCAAAGAGATGATGGCGGCGATGATGAGAAAAAGCCAGTCAAAAATGTTCAGCAGCTGGACAGGCTTGTAATCCGTGTAAAGAATTCAGAAATTCTACAGCCTGCAGCGGAAGTGATATCCCGGATGATGACCCGGCGTCACAATGGCGTCACAGATTATGAGATCACAATTCCCGAACTCCTGCTCAAACAGCAGCAACGCACCAAAGACATTTTCAACCTGGTACTTGGGTTCATTGCGGGCATCTCGCTTCTTGTAGGCGGAATAGGCATTATGAACATTATGCTGGCTTCTGTTCTGGAAAGAATCAAGGAGATTGGCATTCGTCTTTCTATCGGTGCAAGAAAACAGGACATCGCCCAGCAATTTGTTTTCGAAGCGATACTTATCAGCGTTGCCGGAGGTTTAGCAGGTATTGCACTCGGCATTGTGCTGAGTTATGTTATTTCAGGCTTTGCCGGAATAACAACCATTATCAGCGGATGGTCCATTCTTGTTTCTTTTGCCGTGGCTGCCATTACGGGGCTTGTGTTCGGAATTACCCCGGCAAAACGCGCTGCAAAAGAAGACCCCATTAACTCACTCAGATATGAATAAAATTTCAGTGATTCGAAAGAGAATAAACAAACAAATGAAATATTTGTACAGTCTCTTTGCTTTGGGGTATTGCTTCACATTTTCAGAAACCTTATGGAGCCAAAACACTGCAGAAGAAAAAATCCTGAGCCTGCAGGATGTGGTTGATATTGCAAAGGGCCAAAGTCCTTCAGCCAAACTGGCTTCCACCAATTACAAAACCAAATACTGGCAGTACCGGCTTTACGAAAGCAATTATCTTCCCCAACTTGCCCTGAACAGCACCCTGCCTAACCTGAACCGTTCCATAAGCACCGTTACACAACCCGACGGGACAGCCCTTTTTGTCAAGCAAAGCCTGCTGAGTACCGAGATGGATCTCTCTCTGACTCAAAATATAGGATTAACCAACAGTCAGTTTTTTGTTTCCTCACAGGTTCAGCGAATCGACATCCTGGGTTCTCCGCCTCTGAACAGCTTTCTGGGTCCGCCTCCACCTTCAACCAGTTACCTTGTCAACCCGGTGGTTTTTGGCATCCGGCAACCCATTTTTGGCTTCAACAAGTTGCGCTGGGACATGCGGATTGAACCCCTGAAATACGATGAAGCGAAAAAGCAATTCAATGAAGATCTGGAACAGGTATCCATACAGGCCAGTGAACTCTTTTTCGATTTGCTTTCGGCCCAGCTTGAACTGAAGATCCAGGAAAAGAATGTGAACAGCAGCGATACCCTTTATAAAATTTCATCAGGCCGATACAATCTTGGGAAAATTGCAGAAAACGAACTTCTGCAGATGGAGCTCAACCTCATGCGTGCAAGAAATAACCTTTCGCAGGCACAGCTTGACGCCGATATCTCGATGCTGAAACTTGACAATTTTCTAAAAATGCCTTCTGATCAGAAAATAACACTCGTCGAACCCAATCTGGTTCCCAACTTCAAAGTGGATGAAAAGATTGCCCTCGCAGAGGCCGAAAAAAACTCACAGGCCTTTACTGCTTTTGAGCGCAAACGCCTGGAAGCAGAGCGCGATGTGATCAAAGCCGTCAGAGACAACCGCTTCAGTGCCGATGTGGTTGCCTCTTACGGATTGACAAATGCAGGAACCGTTTTCCAGAGCCAGTACTCCAATGCCATGGATCAGCAACAGGTTCGGGTCGGGCTCCAGGTTCCACTCATCGACTGGGGGCGCGCGAAATCACAGATCCGGACCATGGAAGCGGTTCAGCAATATGTAGAAATCAGTGTTGAACAGGACAAGCAAAACCTGCATCAGCAAGTGCTTCTTCTTTCCAAGCAATTTGAAATGCACCGTTACAAGCTCATTATCGCCCAGAAAGCCGACACCATCGCCCAGAAACGTTTCGATATCAGCATGAAAAGGTATATGATTGGCAAAATAGGCATCACAGACATGAACATTGCGCTTCAGGAAAAGGACCAGGCGAAACTTGAATATTTAAGAAACCTGCGCGAATTCTGGCATACCTATTTCGACATCCGTCACCTGACCTTATACGACTTCCAGGCCAATACAGCAATCACAAACAAATATTGACCGGAATAGTGCCCTGCGAAGGAAAGAGGATGACAAAAAACTTTCGTAACTTCACGCCTTAGCCAAACTCAGAAACCTTCGTTGATGGGCCTTTCAAACAGTGTTTTCGGTTATTGTTTTTGCATTCTTTTTTCCTTGTTAAGTCTCACTTCTTTTTCCCAGCACGAAAAGGTTGGCGTAGTCCTGAGCGGTGGCGGAGCTGCAGGCATGGCGCACATTGGTGTTCTCAAGGCACTGGAAGCAAATCACATTCCCATTGATTACATCACCGGAACCTCTGCCGGAGCCATGATTGGCTGTATGTATGCAATGGGCTATACCCCGGCACAAATGGAAAAGCTTGTGAAATCGCAAGAGTTCCGCGACTGGACCTATGGAAATCTGGACGATAAATACACGTACTATTTCAAAAAGAAAGATGACAATGCCTCCTGGGCCGTTTTTAAATTATCGCTCGATTCCTCTTTTACCACCAACCTGCCTACCAATATCATTTCCTCGGTTCCGATCGATTTCGCTCTTTTGGAAATGACTGCCAAAGCAGCAGCAGCAGCGCATTACAATTTCGACAGCCTGATGGTTCCCTTTCGTTGCGTCGCTTCGGATGTGGAGGCAAAAAAATCTGTTGTCTTCCGGAAAGGAGATCTGGGTCAGGCCATCCGGGCGTCTATGTCTTACCCTTTTTACCTGCACCCGATTACCGTTGACGGAAAAATTCTTTTCGACGGCGGCCTCTACAACAATTTCCCGACAGACGTGATGTATCGTGATTTCTATCCCGATTTCATTATCGGAAGCAATGTTGCCGGAAAATGGCACACCCCGGATGAAGACAATCTGCTCTCCCAGCTCAGGGCCATGCTCATGAGTGAAACAAATTTCACGCTGCCTTGTGAAAATGGAATCATCATTGAGCCCGGTGCCACTGATGTGGGTCTTTTCAATTTCGACCGTGCACAGCCAGTAATCGACAGCGGATATGCAGCCACCATGCGTGTGATCGGAAAAATTCAGGCTGCGATCGCACGAAGAGTCGAACCTTCCGATCTTGAAAAAAAGCGCATGGCATTCCTTGAGAAAGAAAAGGGCAAAGAGCTCATTTTTGATACCGTCAAGATCGAAGGCGTCAACAGCAACCAGGCCTATTACATCCAGAAAAACATCCGAAGGACCGACAGATTGTTTACCGCCGAGAAACTGAAAAAAGGGTATTACCGGCTTTCCCAGGATGAAAAAATAAAGAGCCTCTACCCCCTTGCAAAGTTCAATGAAAAGACCGGGTTTTACGATCTTACAATCAAAGCAAAGAAAGAGAAATACCTGGCCGCTGAGTTCGGAGGCGACTTTTCTAACCGTCCGATCAATGAAGGTTTTATCGGACTGCAATACAACTATCTTGGCAAAGTGGGGGTGAATGTTCAGGGAAACGGCTATTACGGAAAGCTATACAGTTCAGCCCAGGCCAAAGCCAGAATTGACTTCCCTTTTGCTGTGCCGGTTTTTCTTGAACCCAATCTGACATACAACCGTTTTGATTTTTTCAAAAGCAGCAATGCTTTTTTTGAAGACAATAAACCACCATATCTTATTTCGAATGATCAGTTTGCAGAAATGAATCTGGGAATTCCTATCAGCAACCAGGGCAAACTGCTTATCGGCACAGGTATTGCGCAGGTAGTGGACGAATACTATCAGACCACTACATTTTCGCAGCGCGACACGGCAGACAAAACTTTTTTCAATTACTATACCACACACATCTCTTATGAACGCAACACGCTGAACAAAAAACAATACGCAAATGCCGGCAGTTATTTTCTTTTAAGCGCACGTTACAACCAGGGAGAAGAGAATTATGAAAAAGGCTCTACTTCAGCAAGCAGCGAAAACATTCCTTATCTCATCAAGATACACGAGTACTTTGTTCTAAAAGGAGTTTTTGATAAATATTTCCGCTTTGGAAAGCATGTTTCTTTTGGAATGTTCGCAGAAGGGGTGTACTCCACGCAGGAGATGTTTAACAATTATACAGCCACTATTCTTTCTGCTCCTGTTTTTCAGCCAACTCCAGAAAGCAAAACACTATTTCTGGAAGATTTCAGGGCGCATAAATACAGTGCCTTTGGAGGGAAAAGCGTCTTCACTTTTGGAAAGAATCTGGATCTGCGATTTGAAGCATACATGTTTCTGCCTTATCAATCGCTTAAAAGAGGTGTGAACCAACAAGCCCTTTATGGAGGGGTTCTGGAAACAAAGCATTATATCGGAGAAGCTGCACTGGTTTATCATACTCCGCTCGGGCCCATTTGTGCAAGCATCAATTATTTCGATACGCCCATACTGAGCACGGTAGTCGACCAGTTCAGCTTTATGCTCCATTTTGGATACATCCTCTTCAACAAACGTTCTGTAGATTAAGCGCCCTGGCAAATCAATTTATTATCCACAAACAATTTTCCGCCGGATAAGCAGAAAAATTCATGGATATATAATTTGAAAATCCCGCTCAAAAGCACATCAGGCCTGGGCAGTGGGACCACCAAAATTCAGGGGCAGTACATTTGGCATTTCGGTATCCTTGATAGGCCCATGTACCTGCTCGAATTTGGAGACGTTGTCTTTCAAAGCCTTGAGCAGACGCTTGGCATGCTGGGGAGTAAGAACGATTCTTGATTTCACTTTAGCCTTCGGAACACCTGGCATCATTTTAATGAAATCTATAACGAATTCGGAAGTGGAGTGTGTGATTATGGCCAGATTGGAATAAATCCCTTCAGCAATTTCTTCACTGAGTTCGATATTTAGCTGGTTGGGGTTGTTTGGTTCTTCGCTCATGGCAGACATTTGAATAATCGGTGACTATTGTAAACTAAAGGTACGGTTTTTTTCGATTTATTGAAGCCCGCCGACTTGATTTTTACAAGGTAAAACCGGTTTCTCTCATGGTCTATCCCTGCCCGAAAACAATTATCTTTGCACCGGAAAATCCCAAAAACAAGAATATGGAACTCAACGTACGCGACAGCAACGGAACTGCACTGGCCGAAGGTGATTCGGTAACCGTCATCAAAGATTTAAAGGTAAGAGGTGGCTCTGGTGTCATCAAAAGAGGAACGGTGGTAAAAGGCATCAAACTGACCGACAGCGAAGAAGAAGTTGAAGGCCGTGTTGAAAAAACACATATGGTCCTGAAGACCTGTTTTTTAAAGAAGATGTAAAAAAGCTAGCCTTTCCAGTTTCTTATCTTCCACTCGGTGCGCCGGCTGTTGCTTAAAAAAGACCAGGCAACAATGCGGCTTGTCTTTTGCCCCTGGGCCATGTCTATGGTTTTTACATCCACGGCGCCGGCTTTCTTCAATGCCCTGTAAACTCCGCGCAGGCTTTCACTTTTCGAAATGAGCGTTGTAAACCAAAAACAGGATTCGGGAATTTCTGCACTTTGTTCTATCATTGTATTGACAAAGGCCTGCTCTCCTCCTTCGCACCACAGCTCAGAGTTTTGACCGCCAAAATTAAGTTCGCTGGTCTTGGTGTTTTTGAAACCCAGGTTTCTCCATTTTCTTTCTGTTCCGGCTTTGGCTTCTGCGAGTGAAGAATGAAAGGGAGGATTGGATATGGTCAGATCGAAGTGATCGCCGGTTTTCACGATTCCTTTAAAAATATCTTTTGCAGATTTTTGAAAACGGCATTCCATGTTTTTTGACAATGCGGGATTTGCTTTCAGGATTTTCATTACAGAATCAAGAGCCTTCGGGTCAATATCACTGCCAACAAAACTCCAGCCATATTCCTTGTTCCCGACGATCGGATAAACCATGCTGGCTCCTACACCAATATCCAACACCTTCACTGAATTGCCGCGGGGAATGATCCCTTTATTGCTGCTACCGAGCAGATCAGCAACATGATGAATATAATCTGCCCTGCCTGGAATAGGCGGACAAAGATATCCAGTTGGGATATTCCACTCAGAAACCCCGTAAAATTGCATCAGCAATGCGCGGTTGAGCATCAGAACAGCCTGAGGATTTGAGAAATCTATCGTTTCGGTTTTGAATTTATTTGTCGATACAAAAGCCGCCAGTTGCGGACAAGCAGCTATGAGTATTTTGAAATCGTAAGGAAAGCGATGGGGGTTCCTGGGGTGCAGGCCTTTTTTTTCTGTTTGATCTGGATTGGATGGTGTAGTCATTGTCTTATCGGGAATGACTAAAGATAGCGAAAAGGAACGCTGCTTGGGCGAGGGGCAAAAGACAATCCGACAAATATTAATATAACAGGTGATTTAAATTTGTTCTTCCTGAAGTCGTTTTATTTCTGCGAGTTCCGTTTCTTTTACAACCCAGGTTTCAGACCACCTGTCATGCCAGCCATGACTCCCCGGATCGTTTCCCAAACAGGAAAAAGGTTCAAACGGAACGATTCTCAGCAATGAACGCAACACAATTGTTCGCGCCCCGGGTTTGTTTCCATACTCATCAATAACCACTGTCCGGGTCAAATACTTACCTGGAGTTCGTTGCCATTTGTATTCGCAAAAGGCGTAAAGTGTAGGATACAAGAGCAAAGTGACAATGTAATTAACCAGCCCTATGCTCAGGCTGAAAGTAATGCTGAAGTTCGCAGCGTTCAATAAAAGGTTGAAAATGTAATCGACAAAGTAAATCACTATTTGAAACGCGAGCATGTCAATGATAAAATGCCCGAAGCGCGGTCCCGGAAGAACACTTTGTACCGGACGATTTCTCGTGTATTCTTTCTTGTTTAACCGGCGTTTTCCATCCGCATCCTTTGACTCGACTGTTCTGTAACTTATTTCTGTAAGTTCTGTGATTTTTTTCATTGCGGTTTCTTCAAAACATTCGAGCGCTTTAGCCCCAATCCCTTCCAAAACTCTTTCGGATAGCTCAAATCAGAGGGCACAGCTCCAAATACACTTTTCACAATATCCAGCCGGTAGCCGGTATCTAATTTCTCATAACTCAGGCTTTGAAAAATCATCTTGTCCCAATCACCCATGAAAGTAAGATCGCCAAGAGTTGACGGATATTTGCCATAGCGGATATTGTAGAGTTCAATGTTAGCGATGGCTGTTTTGAAATGCTGATCTGCGAATTGTGAATCGGCCTTTTCGGTGAAGTTTGTAAAACCACAGGAAGATAAAATCCCTGCCATGAAGATGAGAATCAGGAAATGACACTTGTGCATAATTGAATTGCTTGAACAGCAAATGTATCGCTAATTAATATCCCTCATAGGATTAACCGCAATAAAAGGGGAAGCCATAAAATAATCAAATGAAGCCACCTTTCTGTTTCCGATCCCAAGCCAGACCTGACTGTTGTAACCGGGATGAGGCGCATCTTCCGGAGCCGGGCCGATTGATTTATACTCACAAACTATTTCCTCGTTGTGCAAGCGGTATAACATAGCCCATCTGTACATGCGGTCGATTTTAATTGTGAAAAAAAACAAGCAGCCAAAACATGAAAGCGACAAAATGAACAAGGGTCAGGAGATATTCTCCTCTTTTCCTTCTGAGAAGGTTAAGTCCGACACTTCCTATAAGGAGCATGAGAATTGCCAATCCCACAATGATGAAAAAGAGCAAACCACCGCCTATGTTGCAGGGTCCACCGGCAAAGCCGTTTTTAGACATGAGGTAAGCCAGCAAGGTGGCCAGGACAACATATACAGATGTAATCAGGAAAAGTCTCTTCCAGGGGGTGCTCATCTACAGGAGTTTGATTGAAGGCCGGTTTAAGGCTCTCTTCAGGTAAACATAAATAATTACAGGAGCTGATTCAGGACCAATTATCAGATGCCGGATTTGATTGAGCGGATTGCGGATTCCGGCAGGTGAATTGCAGGGGCATTAACAGGATAATTTGGCAAAAGGAAGGCTTCGGTGGAAGATTTCTGGAGATGGGCTAAAGCCCGCAGAAAGGATGTGGGCTTTAGCCCATTTCCAGAACGCATCATCCACAAAAAATAATTGTCCACAAATCCTCCTCAATACTAAAAGGAATTCACATAAGTGAACCTCTGTAGCAAAACGTCTTTTCCTTCAATTATTGATTTACGATTTTTCCAGTCTTAAAAAAACTGGTCCATTTATCTTTTAATTCTGCGGGGATAGCTGCTTGCTTGACAGCCCGGAAGTTGGTGTACAAAGCCATCTTGCCCTGTGTGATATACCAAAGCTGCGATTCTGGTGTTTTGTCATCCTTGAATTCGGGGGCTTCTATCATAAAAATAATCCAGGGGTATTCTGCAGATTCATCCTTCTCGATAAATGTCAGTTTTGCCTTTGGTGCATTCAGTTTTGCCTGATCAAACATCAGATTCATTGCTTTGTCCATCGGAACATTTCTGGCACCCTTTATGGCAGTCATGGTACCTATTTCAGTCCAGTTCTCAAGCGTTTCGTTATCATGAATCAATTCAATCATAGCCGATTGCCTTGTATCCTGATTGCTCC
>Ga0207022_10122_pt1 | contig 21549 bp, 12 predicted proteins | sample Alteio_BWMinCont_46_FD_153307 | JGI IMG/M metagenome (GOLD analysis project Ga0207022, IMG submission 153307) | Enriched cells from forest soil in Barre Woods Harvard Forest LTER site, Petersham, Massachusetts, United States -... | ecosystem: Environmental > Terrestrial > Soil > Temperate forest >... | reverse complement strand
AGGCCGAAGAACCAGATGCCGGCGAAAAGTAACAGACCGCATGTCTCGGGGATTCGTTCGTGTCACTCGGAGCCAGTCCCGGTTCTTGGCGAGCTGGAAATCGTTGGGTTGCCGTCGTCCTCTTTGCGCTGGCCGCGGTTGCCGCGCTGAATTTCGGGCGGCGGTCGCTCTCGCCCGGTGCGGGACCGCTGGTGGTGTATTGTGCTCACGACGCCGTGTTCGCCGAAGCGATTCTGCGAGACTTTGAAAGGGAGTCGGGCATTCCAGTGGTCGTGCGCTACGACTCCGAGGCCACCAAGTCGCTGGGCTTCGTCAATCTGTTGATCCAGGAAAAAGAGAGCCCGCAGTGCGACGTGTTCTGGAATAACGAGCTTTTGGGAACATGTGAGCTCCAGGAACAGCGCGTGCTCGCCGCGTACAAGGGTCCCGGTTACCATCGAATTCCCGGCAACTTCAAAGACCCGGAAGGCTTTTGGGCCGGGTTTGCCGCGCGGTTGCGAGTCTACATCGTCAACACCGACCTCTGCCCGGCGGACGAGACGGCGATCGAATCGCAGGTGGCGGGAAAACACGGTCTGACGCGGGTGACGATCGCGGAACCTTTGTTCGGCACGACCTTGACGCAATACACTCTGCTCTGGCACGAGTGGGGCGAGGCGCGGTTGCGCGACTGGCACAACGATTTGCGGAAGCGCGGAATTCGCGAAGTCAAAGGCAACGCGGCGACGAGAAGCCTCGTGGCCGACGGGGCCTGCGATTTTGGATTCACCGATTCCGACGACTACTTCGGCGCCAGGGACGAGGGAAAGCCGGTCGCCGTGTTGCCGGTCCGCGTCAATGGCAAGACGATTTGCATACCCAACAGCGTGGCGATCATCCGCGGCACAAGCCGGATCGAGAATGCGCAAAAACTGGTAGACTATCTGCTGTCGGCCGAGACGGAACTGCGGCTGGCAAAGTCGGAATCGCGACAGATTCCGCTGGGCCCAGTCGACAAAGAGCAAGTTCCCGAAGAACTTCGCCCGCTGGTCGAATGGGGAGCCGCGGGGGCCGACCTGCGCCCGCTGTTGCCCGACCGGCAGGCCGTCATCTTGTGGCTGAAATCGGAGTATCTCCGATGACATTGGCCGCCGCGTGCGGTCTCAGCCTGGTCCGCAGCCTGGCCGTGGCACTGGCGGCCTGGCCGGTGTGCAATCTGCAAGTCGCGTGGCTCTCAGGGTTAGAGCGGCGGCGGCGCCGGCTGGCATGGCTCGCTCTCTTGATCCCCTTTCTGTGCCCTGAGCTCTGGGCCGGATACGCCTGGTCGGGCTTCGCCGTGCGGTTGGCCAATACGGGGCTGTGGAGTCTGTTCCCATTCGACTTTTTTTCCTTGACGCCTCAGGCGGTTGTCGCACGCGACGCGGCGGTCGACGAGTTGCTTCTCGATCTGTTGCTGTTTTTCCGAGCGGTTCCAGTGGGAACGGTCGCGATGTATTTTGCACCGCCTCCGCCGATCTCGCGCGAAGCGTGGTATTGCCGCAAGTTGGCGCTCGGCGGCGGCACGATTTGTGGTGCAGGCATCTCGCCTGCGGAAGGGCAGGCGAGACGCCTGCACCGCAATTTGCGAAGCCTCGGTGCGTGGCTGAGGTTTGCCATCTACGGCCGGTTTCACACCGCGCTGCCGGCTGTGGCGCTCATGTTTCTCGTCGCGTTTCAGGAATTCGAGCTGGCTTCGCTGATCGGGCGGCCCGCCTGGACGGTGTGGCTGTTCGACGCGCAGGTGGGAGGGCTGGGAATCGCCGAATCGCTGCGGCTGACCACGCTTCCCGTCGTTTGCCAGAGCATCTTTCTCAGTCCCCTGTTGTGGACGATTCTGACGAGTCGCTCGAACGCGTCGTCAATCGATAAGCATACGCGGCAATTGTCGCGGCGGATGCGATTGGCGCTGTGGTTCGCGATGATCGTGGGCCTGTCTGTCACGTTGATCGTCCCGGCGATGCTGGTGGGCGGCGGCACGGTAGAAGGGCTGCGGCGCGTCATGCGGAACACCGTGCAATTTCGCATGCTGCTGAAGGAGATATTCGTCGGCATGGCCTACGCGCTGACGGCCGCCGTTGCCGCCGCTTTGATCGCGGCCAGTCTCATTCGCCGTGCCCGCACATCGCGACTGGCTGCGGCAGGAGTTTTTGGGGCCGCGTTGCCCGGACTGGCCGGATCACTGGTATTGAGCCTGGCGCTCATCCATCTTCTGCAGAGCCCTTTCGTGCGATTCGCGTACAAAACACCGCTGTCGCTGGTGGCCGGGCTGATCCTGTTTTTGTTGCCGCGGGCCATGGCGCTGCGCCTCTTGTTGTCGTCGACCGGTACTTCCACGGGGCTGCATCTGGCGGCGCTGCTGCGGGAATCGGGCGCGGTGCCAGTTCGCGACCGGGCCCGCGAAGTGGCCTGGCAGTTGCGCTGGCGGGGAGAGTTCTGGAGCGTCGCGATCTTGTCATATTGGGTGTTTTTCGACCTGACGCTGGCGTATCTGTTGGCGCCGGTGACGATAGTTTCGGCCCCGGTGATGTTGTACAATCAGATGCACTTTGGAAAAAACGCAGTTCTCTCGGCCCTCGTCTTTTTGACCGTGCTTGTGCCGGCGCTGATTTTCACGATAGTGGCGGCCGCGCGGCGTTTCGTCTTTCGCTGGTTTTAATCAATGTAGTCATTCTCGCTCCGCGAGATGAGGTGGTCGACGTTCCTGCGGAATTTGTCGCGCAATCCACGGCACGCTCGTTCGTCACGGAGTCGCGCGATCTCGAAATGGGATGGCATGGACGGATTAGTTCTGCTTGTTCGCGTTTCGGGAATTTCGTCCGCACCGACTCATCTCGCGGAGCGAGAATGACTACAATGGCCGGAATCTTGCGGCTCGTCGGTGTTATTCAGCAATTGTATTACGAGTTGCTGGTCCCCATTTTGCATCGGGCTGACGGCGATGAATCCCCTTCTGTGGAAACTTGATCAGGTGACTCTGTCGGGTCGCGGCCGGCCGCGGTTGAGCGACGTATCGCTGGAGATCGGACCGGGCGTGACGGCGATTCTGGGGCATTCGGGGGCGGGCAAGACCTCTCTGCTTAATCTGCTGGTCGGCTTCGAGCATCCTGACAGCGGAACGATATCCAACGGGTTTATGCTGCCCCAGCCCAATCCGGAGCGCCAACACGGGAGTGATCCGATGCCCTCGGTTGTAATGCCTTCATCGGTAGCGCCCTCGCTAGCGCATGGGGTTAATGTCGATCCGCAGTGGGAGCAGCTTCCCCTGTTCTGGGCCCCTCCCGGGGACGGCTTGTGGCCGCATCTGACGGTCGGGGAACACGTTCGGGCGGTTTTGCCCGAAATGACCGGCAGCGAGGCAAAAGTTGCAGAATTGCTGGCAACGTTCAATCTGTCAGACAAAAGGGGTGAATTTCCCGATCAACTCTCTCAAGGAGAGAGCGCCCGCACGGCCTTGGTGCGCGCTCTGGCGAGCAATGCGAAGGTGCTGGTGCTCGATGAACCCCTGGTCCACGTCGAAATGGCCGGTTTGAGAAAGTATTGGGAATGTCTGCGGGGGTTCTTCGGCCGGTCTTCGCGATTGGCCGTCGTATTCTCGACGCATTCGCCGGAGGTCGTGCTGCGTGAAGCAAGCCAGGTGATTTGTCTTTCGGAAGGACGGGTCGTGTACGCCGGCAGTGTCGAACAACTCTATTACGATCCGGGCAGCCCCGAACTGGCGTGGTGCTTGGGGCCGGCAAACTGGGTGGGCGACCAGGTCCTGCCGGTCTGGCTCGAGGGACACTCCGCCGAACGCCGCTGCTACCGGCCTGAAGAGATCGGCGTGTCCCTTGTCGAACCGAGCGATACGGCCGCATCGAGCTCGCTGGTGGTGCAAACGGCAGCTTTCTCAGGAAGCGTGGCCGAGCTCGAATTTCTCGACGAGCATTCGGGCAGGACGCGGCGAGTATTTCACCGACCGGCCGCCGCCAGGCTGCGTGCCGGCCAGCGCGTGTTGGTGAAAGTATTGATGCTGCTGCTGGCGACTATGTTGCTGGCCGGTTGCACGCAGGCTGTCGCTGAGCCGCAATTGGCGGTCCGCACGGTGAACAGTTGGATGATGCCCGCCGAAGGGGTCAAGATCCCCAGGCCGCGGGCCGTGCATGTCGGCCTCGCGCAGGAATTGTTCGTCCTCGATAATGCCGGGCGGGTGCTGGTCTACGATCCCGACGGTCAATTGCTCAGGCAATGGTGGATGCCCGATTATTCCGTGGGCAAACCCGAAAAGATCTGCCAGTTTCGTTCTGGACGGTTGGCGGTCGCCGACACGCATTACCACCGGGTCGTGTTTTTCGATCCCGACGGGCACGAGTTGTCTCGTATGGGAAGCCTGGGACGCGAGCCGGGACAGTTCATCTATCCGGTCGCCGTCGTCGAAGACGACGACGAGAACTACTACGTTTGCGAATACGGCACCAACGACCGCGTGCAGAAATTCGACAAGGACGGAACGTTCCTGCTGCAATTTGGGAGCTTCGGGACCGAGAAGGGACAGTTTCAGCGACCGAGCGGAATCGTGTGGCGCGACCACAAAGTTTATGTTGTCGATGCGTTCAACAGCCGCATTCAGGTCTTTTCGGAAGTCGGGGAATTTCTGGAGATCCTCGCCGATGGAGACGAATCGGCGGCGCTCAATTATCCCTATGATATTGCCGTCAACGAGGCGGGAGATCTGTATGTCGCCGAATACGGCGCGGGAAGGGTCTCGAAGTTCGATTTGAAAGGCCGTCTGCTGGGCCGGTACGGCACGATCGGCAGCGACGAAGGGCAATTCTCGACCCCCTGGGGCATCGCCGCCGACCGATCGTCTCGCGTGTACGTCGCCGACACCGGAAACCTGCGCGTCGTTGAGCTGAAATTCTGACCCGACATGAAATCATTTCGCCTAGCCGCGAGACGCAGCCGAATGCAAGAATCCCAGCGGGTGAAATAGATAATCGAGCTAAGTTTCTGACAGAAAAATGGATGACAGAAACATGCGGCACGGAAGAGAAAGAAAGGAACACGAAACTTCGCTAATCGATGCTCTTCGAGAAAAAGCGCTGCGAAGTATGTAAATTCAGGTAAGTAGGGAAGCCACGGATGCAACACGGATCAAACACGGATGACGATTGAAATCCCGCCCCTTTGGGGCCATCTGACTGACAAAGGCGTGCCTGCGTGAAGGCCTTGAAACGGATTTTGTTGAACGTTTTTCCTCCGCCGCGGCAGCCGTTGCGGCGCGTGGACGCGCTGCCCTTGATTATTTTTCTCGCGCTCTTCGCCGCGGTTTGCTTCCTGCTGGAATTCCGGCACGTTTTGCTGTTCGCCAGACCGGCGGCATTCGTGTTCACTTTGGCAACCGTCTGGATCTGGTGGATGCACGTGGCCGGATTTGGAGGTCTGGGGCGTGTGCGCTCGCTGCTGGCGCTCGAAGTCCGCCTCGCGCTGGCCGGACTGTTCGTGATTCTGCTGGCCGAGCCGCGCGCCGTGCGCACCAGCGACGAGCTTTCGGTCGTGTACGCGGTCGATGTTTCCGACTCGATCAGCGACGATTCCACGACCCGCGCTCTGGAATTCGTGGCCCGCACGGCCACGAAAAAACCGCCCAGAGACGAAGCGGGTCTGGTCATCTTCGGGAAGAATGCGGCCGTCGAGTTCAAGGCCGATAAGCGGGTACCGCTCGAGGCCGACAACGTCATCCTGAACTCGCTGATCGACAAAGAAGCGACGAACATCGAGCAGGGGTTGTCGCTGGCCGCGGCCATGCTCCCCGAAGACAAGCAGGGACGAATCGTTCTCATCAGCGACGGCATGCAGACCGAGGGAGACCTGTCGAAGATCGTCGGCGATCTGAAGGCCCGCGGAATTTCGGTCGATGTGCTGCCCATTGCTTTCAGCATCGGCGACGAAGTCTGGCTGGAACGGATGGAATTGCCGCAGTTCGTCAAGATGGGTGAGAGTTATGAGGCGGGCATCGTGCTCTCGTCGCTCAACGCCGGAGAAGGCACCCTGATCATCGAAGAGAACGGCCAGAAAATCGCCGAGGAACCGGTCAAGTTCCAGGCCGGCAAGAACCGCTACAGCTTTCCGATCCAACTGCGCACCGCCGGATACTACGAATACACGGCCCGTATCGAAGTGCCGCGCGGGAAAGACAGCATCGACAAGAACAACCGCGTCGTCAACTCGCTGTTCCTCGAAGGCGAAGGGAAGGTGCTTCTGGTCACCGACCCGCAGGGGGAACCGCGCGACTGGCAGCCGCTGGCTCAGGCCTTGCGCGACACCAGGCATGCCGTCGAATTGCAGACAGCGTTCGAATTTCCCCGTGATTCGGCGTCGCTGCTCCCTTACGACTGCATCGTGTTCGTCAACGCGCCGGCCGACGCGTTCGACCAGATACAACTGACGGCCATGCGCGACGCGGTGTTCAACTTCGGCAGCGGGTTTCTGATGGTCGGGGGGGCCAACAGCTTTGGTCCCGGCGGGTATCACCGCACGGTTGTCGAAGAAGCGCTGCCCGTGACGATGGACATTTCGCAAAAGAAGGTGCTTCCCAAGGGGGCCCTGGTCATCATCCTGCACACCTGCGAATTTCCGGAAGGCAACACCTGGGCCAAGCGGATCACCAAGCAGGCGATCAAGGTGCTGGGGGCGCAGGATGAAGTCGGAGCGCTGTGTTACGGCCCCATGGGGGAACAGTGGATTTTCGAGCTCACCCCGGCCAGCGAATACGACAAGCTGGCGGTCAAGATCCAGGCTGCCGAGCCGGGCGACATGCCCAGCTTTACCGGCACCATGCGCAAAGGGCTGGCAGGGCTCAAAAAGAGCGATGCAGCGACGAAACACATGATCATCATCTCCGACGGCGACCCCGCCCCCGCCCCGCCGGGGCTCATTCAAGAGTACATCGACAACAAGATCAGCGTCTCGACGGTGGCGATCTACCCGCACGGCGGCAATGAGATCGGACTGATGCGCAACGTCGCGGCGGCGACCGGCGGGAGATATTACTTTCCCTCAGACTCGAACCAGTTGCCCTCGATCTTCATCAAAGAATCGAAGACCCTCAAACGCAGCATGATCCAGAACAAGACCGTCACGCCTCAGGTGGCGATGGACGACGGTGTCTTGAAAGGGATCGAGGCCATGCCGCCGGTCAAGGGATACGTGATCACCACCGCCAAGGGGAAGCCCGCGCGGACTGTGTTGCAGGTCCCTTCCGAGCAGAGCGAAGAGGACGGAGACATCGACCCGATTTTGGCGATCACGCAATACGGGCTGGGCAAGACGGCGGCGTTCACTTCCGACCTGTCGTCCAACTGGGCCGCCGAATGGATCGCCTGGGACAAATACTCCGCATTCGTGCACCAGCTCATCACCGAAATCTCGCGCGTGCAAAAGACCGGCAAGCTCCGCATGTGGACGTACACCTCGGGCAATGAAGGGGTGATCGTCGTCGAAGACTTCGCCGAGCGCGAATCATTTCTGGAGATTCAGGCCCGCGTCAGCGGCCCCCGCGACAAGACCGAAACCGTGGCTCTCAAGCAAGTCGGGCCGCGACGGTATCAGGCGTCGGTCCCGCTGTGGGGCAAGGGACGTTACCACGTCGTCGGCAGGCCGGTCGGCGAAGACCGTAAGGACGATCGGGCGTTTGGCGGTTTCATCATTCCCTATTCTCCCGAATACCTCCGCTTTCGCTCGAACCCGCTCGTGCTCAACGACATCTGGAAGAAAACCGACGGAACGTCGCTCGAACCCGACGCCAAGGCCGAAGACATCTACAACAGGGACCGCCAGCCCAAGCGCAGCTCGCGGCCCATCTTCGACTGGTTTCTGGTGGTCCTGGCGTGCCTGGTGCCCCTCGACGTCGGCGTGCGGCGGATTCAAATCGACTGGTATGTCATCAAGGCCTGGCTGGGCATTGGCGTGAAGCGCGGCGCGTCGACGCAAACGATGGAGACTCTGCTCGAACGTAAACAGGCGGTCGGCACGCAATTCGAGGCCCGCCGCAGTGAGACGCCTTTGCCGACGGAGACGCTCAGGAGGCTCGCGAAACCGCACGCCAGGGGTGAAGGCTCGCAGACGCGCCCAGCACCTGGGCCCGCGCCCGGTGCGGCGCCGGCGAAGCCGGCGGCCGTCGACAACCCCACGACGACGACCGAGCGACTGCTGAAATTGAAGCGAAAAAGACAACAGGACCAGCCGTAGCAGTATTTAAGGACGACTGACGAATGTCTGGCGAAATCCGATTTGACTTGCTTTCGAAAGCCGCAATTACGCTTGAACCCACCGGCGGGGACCAATTCTCCTCGAATCGGTGCCCGCCACGCCGCTCGCCAGTTTTTTAAATCCGAAATCCCATTTCCCAAATCATTTTTCCGAGCGATTCCCATGAGCACAATTCCGCTACCCATGACGATCGACTCCTCGATGCTCGAGGCCGAAGCCGCACAGTTCAAACAGGAATTCACCAACGTCCGCGAAGCGGTCAGTCGCGTCATCGTCGGACAGTCGCGCGTCATCGAAGCGGCGCTGACGGCGATCTTCTGCGGCGGCAACGTGCTGCTGGAAGGCGTCCCCGGACTGGGAAAAACCGAACTGGTGAAGGCCCTCTCTCGGGTCCTCGAGCTCGAGTTCCGGCGGATTCAGTTCACTCCCGATTTGATGCCGGCCGACATCGTCGGCACAAACATCATGACCAGCGACGAAGCCGGTCGATACCGCTTCGAGTTTCGCAAGGGGCCGATCTTTACGCAGCTTTTGCTGGCCGACGAGATCAATCGAGCTTCGCCCAAAACGCAGTCGGCCCTGCTGGAAACGATGCAGGAGGGCTCGGTGACGACGGGGGGCATGAGTTTTGTGTTGACACAACCGTTTTTCGTGCTGGCGACGCAAAACCCGATCGAACAGGAGGGGACGTACCCGCTCCCCGAGGCGCAGCTCGATCGGTTCATGTTCAAGGTCGAGGTGCCGTTTTTGTCGCGGGCCGAAATGAACGAAGTCGTCAGCCGCACAATCCTCAAGAAGGCCGTCGATCTGCAGAAAATCATGAACGGGCCGCGGATTCTGGAGCTGCGCAGCGTCCTCGATAAAGTCGTCGTGGCCGACCCGCTGCGGGACTTCGCCGTTCGGCTCGTGCTGTCGACCCATCCCACGTCGGAATTTGCGACCGAAAAAATCAAACGTTACGTCCGCTGGGGCGCCAGTCCCCGCGCCGCCCAGGCGCTGATCCGGGCGGCCCGCGTACGGGCCCTGGCCGAGGGCCGGGCGCACGTCGCCTTCGAGGACATCCGCCATTATGCCGACGAGGTTTTGCAGCACCGCGTGCTGCTCAATTACGACGGACAGGCAGAAAATGTCCGCGTTCCCGATCTCATCCACGAGTGCCTGCAAAGCCTTAACGATGAAAAAGGAGCCTGGCTTTAACGTAGCACAGGTTTCTAACCTGTCCGTGCCGTTTTCGATCATTCGAATTCCAAATTGCAGTTTATGATGCGTCCGACAAACCAGGACCGGACAGGTTAGAAACCTGTCGTACGTGACGATGGAACTCACCGCGACCCAGGCACAATTCACGACGCTGCTCGACAACGACGTGTTGGCGCGGCTGGAGAAAATGCGCCTTATGCCCAGGCGGCGTCTGACCAATCGCAGCCGCGGCGAGCATCACGCCGCCAAGGGGGGCACGAGCACCGAATTCGCCGACTATCGCGATTACGTCGCCGGCGACGACGTGCGATACGTCGACTGGAATATTTTCGCACGACTCGAACGGCCGTACGTCAAGTTGTATCGGCACGAAGAAGAGATGCACGTGGTGTCCATTGTCGACGCGTCGTCGTCGATGCAATTCGACGGAAAGTTCGAAAAGGCCCGGCAACTGGCTGCCGCGTTCGGGCTGATGGGTTTGATGAACGTCGAGCGCGTGAGCACGTTCGTGTGCAATCACGCAGGTCGCGAGCCGCTGTTCATGCCTCCCTGTACGGGGCGCGTCAGTCGCCGGCGGTTGTTCGATTTCCTCGAGAAAATCGAGGGAGGAGGCGACTTCCCCATCGACCAGGCTGTCGAGGCGGCGCTGCGCCGGCATCGTGGCCGCGGGATCGTGGTGCTGCTTTCGGACTTTCTCACATTCGGCGACCTCGAGCGGCCCCTGAATATGCTCTTTAGCGCAGGGCTCGAAGTCTTCGCCGTGCAGATTCTCGCCCCGTCTGAAATCGATCCGGAAGTGACAGGCGACATCCGCCTGGTCGATTGCGAGTCGGGGCACACCGTCGACGTCTCGTCGGCCGGCGACTTGCTGGGGATCTACCAGGAACACCGTCTGGCCCTCGAAGAAGAGCTGGGAATTCTGTGCCGGCAGCGCTCCGGGCGGTTTCTGTCGATTTCGTCGCGCGACCCGCTGGATTGGGTCTTGTTCGACCTGCTCCGTCGAAAGGGGTGGGCGCGATGAGCTGGTGGCCGTTTATTGCCAACCAGTGGGCCTGGCTGTTCCTGCTGCTGGTGCCGCTGGTGATCTTTTACTTCTTGAAGCTCAAGCGTCCGCGGCTTGATATCCCTTCGCTGGCGCTATGGCGCAGCGTGCTCAACGACCAGCGGGTCAACTCGCCCTTTCAGAGATTCAAACGCAATATTCTGTTGCTGCTGCAAATTCTGCTGCTCGTGTGCCTGGTGCTGGCGGCGATGCAGCCGTTTGTCCCCAGCGGGGCCGATCGCGCGAATTATCTGCCAATCCTGATCGACACTTCCGCCAGCATGGCTGCGGTCGACGGCGAAGGCCGGTCGCGCCTCGACGAGGCCAAACTCGAAGTTCGCAAGCTGATCGACAATCTGCTTCCCGATCAGCGGCTGTGCCTGATTTCGGTTTCGTCATCGGCCCGGCAGTTGACCGACTTTACCGACAACCAGCGGGTGCTGCGCGACGCGCTCGACCGGCTGGAAGTGTCGCAAGTCGCCAGCCGGCTGGAAGATGCTTTGCGGATGACCCAGGCCCTGGCCCGCACTGTCCCCATCGAAACGGCGGTGCTGTACAGCGACGGCAACGTGCCGGCCGAAATTGATTTCGAGCTCCCCTTTCAACTCAATTATCAGCAGCTTCCGCCGGCCGGAAAGAACATCGGGATCACGGCCCTCAATGCGCGCCGCAGCGACACGCGCTGGGACGTATTCGTGCGCGTCGAAGGCACAAAAGCGGCCCCAGGCGTCGACGAACCACCTACGTCGGCGGGCGTCGCCCTGCTGCAGAATGGCAAAGAGCTGGCGAACGAAATGATCTCGCTGGCAGCCGGTCAGTCGCAGAGAATCGTCTTTCCGGTCGAGACGGCCGGCGCTGGCATGCTCGAAGTGCGGTTGAAACCCGAAGGCTTCGATGCACTGGCCTCCGACAACATCGCCTATCTCGACCTGCCTGTGGGGCGCCCGCTGGCGGTCTTTTGCCCGGTCGAGCTCGAATCGTACCGTCATGCGCTGCGGGGAAATAAAGACGTCCTCTTGTATCCCTCGGGCGAGGGCGAATCCAAAGCAGCCAGTTACGACCTGGTGATCACCGACCGCAAGGTCGATGCCGATCTCGAGGCGGCAACTTTTCTGTTCGTCGGAATCGTGCCCGACGATCTGGCGAAACTCGTCCACATGGAAGAGGCCCTGGCCCAGGTGATCGACTGGCAACGCAGCACCCCTTTGTTGCAGCATGTCCTGCTGACCGACCTGCAGATCGCAGATCGGCCCGTCTCCGCCGAGGGAGTGCGCGACCGCGATTATGAAGACCTCGGCTATGAAATCCTGGCGCAGGGGCGGACGGGCCCCCTGGTGCTGCGGAAGGAATCGGCCGGCCGCACGGCGCTGTACATTCTATTTCACACCGACCGCTCGACGCTCCCGTATCGTGTCGGGTTTCCGATTCTGGTTTCGAACGCCGTCCAAATCGCCATGCAGCAGGCCGGGTTGTCCGAGATTCGCGGACAGCAGACGGGCGTTTTGCCTCCACGGAACCTCAAGCCCGAAACGGTGTACCAGGTGCAGGCGCCCGACGGTTCGGTCTCCGAAGCGCCGTCTGCGACCGATGGGACGCTCTCGGGCGTGGCGGCCCCCGCTATCGGGCGGTATACGATCCGCGAGGGGAGCACCAGCGTCGCCTCGATCGGCGTGAGTTTGCTCACAGTTTCCGAAACGTCGCTGGCGACCGTCGAACAATTGCAGTTTCGCGAGTTGTCGGTGGGGGTCGCCGGAACGATGCTCAAGAGCGACCACCCGCTGTGGGGAGCCTTTGCGGCTGTCGGTTTTGTGCTGCTGCTTGTCGAATGGTGGTATTTCCAGCGAAGACCCGTGCGTGCGCAGCGAAGTACGTAGAACATCGACATACACCTCGAACTCACAACATGAACAAGCAACTCGTCGTTTTTCTTGCGCTGCTGGCTGCGTGGATTTGCTGCGTGCGCCCCGCCAGGGCGCAAACCGCGCTGATTTCGGTCGAATTGGCGCCTTCGACGCCTCCCATTCGATCGGATGCTCCCATGACGTTCGTGTGGAGAATCCAGTCGCAGTCGTCAAAAATCATCGAAGGGCAGCTCGACGTGACCATTCACGATGGTCCCGAAGTGCTGGGGCATGGCGTGGCCGACGACGTCGTGCTGACGGCGGGCGAGCAGTTGGTTCGCACTATTCTGCCCCCCGTCGAGTCAAACAATCAGTTCAATTCGCTCGAGCTGCGTGTGAAATTCTTCAGCAAGAACGTTCAACTGGGTTCCTGGGAGCTGCCGGCATTGCGGGCCCCCAGCCAGTGGCAACGCCACCTGGTGATCCTCATATGCAATCCCTGGCAGGCGAACTTGCCGGCCGATGCCAGGCAACTGGTCGATCGCCTGCGCGTCGAAACCTGGAATGCCGACAATAACGACCGCACGATGACCACTATCTCGGCGCACGTTCGCCCCGACGACCTGCCCCCCGACCCGCTTGGATATTGCGGCTACGATCTGGCGGTCCTGGCCTACGAAGGCCTCTCGGAGTTGAAAGAGAGCCAGTTGAGGCCCCTCCTGGAATGGGTCGAGGCGGGGGGCAGCCTGTGCCTGGTGCCCGGCAACGCCGGCCTCAAGGATTATCACGCCAACTTTCTGAACCGGGCGGCCAACTCCAGCGACAGTGCACCGCAATTCGTGGTCGATCCTTCCGGCAGGCTCACGGGCCCGAGCAACGATGAAGGAGAGCGCGAGGACAAGGGCGCCGACGCAGGCGACGGCGGCGTGTCGCCGGCACTGTTGCGTCGGCATGGCCTGGGGCGCATCGCCATCGTCCGGGGGAAACTCGACCGTCTGCTGACCGGGCGCGAGACGGACCTGCGCACGATGCTGGCATTCTTGTGGAAAATGCGCCACGACAGACTGGCCGACTTCCTCGATGCCGGCACGTTTCTGGTGAAATCCGATCGTCCTGTCGATGAACCCAAACCCGGCGAGGAAGGGTGGCAGAACCGCCAGTTCAATGTGTCGTATGCCCAGTTGCGCCCGCAAGACAAACAGCTTGCTCCGCTTCCCCTGCAATCGGGAGATCAGTTGCTGACGCGGTTGATGCCCGAGGGGCTGCGCGTCGTGCCGATGTCGTTCATCGGCGTGATCCTGGTCGTGTATGTGTTGCTGATTGGGCCGGGCGACTGGTTCGTACTGGGGGCGATCAAACGCAGAAAATGGACCTGGATCACTTTTCCGTTCGTCACCGTGGCGCTGACGTTGCTCACCGTGTGGCTGGCCGAATGGTACATGCAGATCTCGAGCAATCGGCGCAGCGTGACGTTTCACGACGTCGGCGCGGGCGGCCGGATCGCGCGACGCAACCGCTTCGAGGTCCTCTTCCAGGGGTCTGAGCGCTCTGTCACGACCGAGTTGACCCGCGAGATCTTCTCGGCGATGACACTGCAGCGGTTCAGCAGCGCGATGTGGTGGAGCTATCAGCAACAGCAACTGCAGGGGGTCGATCAGCGGCGGACGTACAACCAGGTCGCGAATGTCGCGGGTCGCGTTCCGGCACGTTATACCGTCACGCAATTCCTGTCGCAGTGGACGCCACAGCTCAATCGTCGGTTCACGATCCCGCGGATCTCGACTCAATCGGCATCAGCTTCCTCGGATTCGCCTTCCCCGCCGCCGGGTTCAAGGGCCGCCGCGAATCCGTCCGAGTTCGATTGGAACGTCTTCGCCGACTCGAAGACTTACAGCCCCGCGACGCTTGCGGCAGGCTCCCTGCGCGACGACTTGATTCGGCAAATCAAGCAGGCGTTCGGCGAATCGGCCCACATCGCCGTGTTCATCGGGGGCAAGCGCCAGGACCTGGCAGGGAATTTCGGTTTTCTCCATGCCGGGCCGGTCTACGGCGTCGATGCCAACGGCAACCCGATCAATCAGCAGCAGATGTACTATCCGGGATACAATCCCAACGCCAGGCAATCGTCGTTTCTCGACGATGTGTCGGTCAACGGGCTGGGCGGGTTGTTCGCCGTTGTTTCTCAAATGTCTCCGACCGGGGGCAAAGACTTCGAAGATATGGCGCTGGTCGATGCATCGGACCCCGATCAATGGCTGTTGATCGTGGCCGTCGATCGGGGAGACGACGTCGACCTGTACCGCAAACTCTATACAAAGGAAGATTGAATGCTCGTCGTCGACGTGGAAAGTCTGTGGGTTCGATACGGGCAACTGGCGGCCGTGCGGGGCATCTCGCTGCAGATTCCGCGAGGCGAAGTGTTCGGCTTTATCGGTCCCAATGGAGCGGGAAAGTCGTCGACCATCAAGGTGCTGGCGACCCTGCTGCGCGATTTCACCGGCCGCGTGAAGATCAACGGCATCGACGTGCTATGGAAACCGCAGGCGGTCCGCGAGAAAATCGGCTACGTTCCCGATTTCTTCGGGGTGTACGAAGACCTGACGGTCGAAGAGTATCTGCACTTCTTCGCCGCCGCCTATCGCATCGATCGCGGCCGCCGCAAAGCGATCATTGGCGACGTCCTCGAGCTGACGGACCTCGTGCACAAACTGCAATCGCCGGTCGATGCGCTGTCGCGCGGGATGAAACAGCGGCTGTCGCTGGCGCGGGTCTTGCTGCACGACCCCGACTTGCTGCTCCTGGACGAACCGGCCTCGGGCCTGGACCCGAGGGCCCGCATCGAGATGCGCGAGCTGCTCAAGGCGCTCAAGGAAATGGGCAAGACGATCCTCATTTCGAGCCACATCCTGAGCGAGCTGGCTCAACTGTGCACGCGGATCGGCATTATCGAGGCGGGCACGATGGTGGCGCAAGGGTCGGTCAACGACATCTACCGGCATCTGGGCCTCCTGAGAATCGTGCACGTGCAGGTCGTCGACATGAGCGACCAGCTCGCCGAGCGGATCAAGGCCCTTCCCGGCGTCAACTCGGTCGAACAGCAGGTCGATCGGCTGGCGATCAAGGTGCACGAAGACCAGATGTCGATCGAAGACCTGCACGACCATATTGTCGGCGCCGGCGCCCGCATCCGCATGTTTCAACCCGAGGCGATGGACATGGAGACGGCGTTCATGAAGCTGACTGAAGGGAAGACTGCCTAAAACTGGAGGATGGGGGATAGAAGATCGAGGATGGAAGATGAATTGGCTGCGACAATCGCGGATCGCCAGGCATGCGTCGACCACGACGGACGCTTGCGGTTTCGCCGCCTTCGAATGACGACGACACGGCGCACATCATGCGATTCACCAGGCTGGTTGTCAATTTCGGATTGCCGCTGCTGGCCAAAGAGCTGACCGAGCAGGCGGCCCGCAAGCGCACGTTCAGGATTCGGGTGGCCTATGCCGGCTTTATGTTTCTGACGGCGTTCGTGTTCTTTTACGAAACGCTGCGGCAAAGTGCCGCCAGTCCGCTGGCAGTGCTGGGAAAGGGACGCGAAATGTACGCCGTGCTGGTGGCGACGCAATTCGCCGGGATCTATTTGTTTATGCCGGCGATGACGTGCGGCCTGGTGACGCAGGAAAAAGAACGGGCCAGCCTGCAACTGCTGTTTCTGACGCGGTTGGGGCCGTGGACGATCCTGTTCGAGAAGCTGCTGGGGCGGCTGGTTCCCATGTGCTGCTTTCTGCTGCTTTCGCTGCCATTGCTCGGGTTCGCCTACACGCTGGGCGGCGTCTCCTCGAGCATGATCTGGACGGGCCTGTGGATCCTGGTTCTGGCGGCGATCCAGATGGGGACATTGGCCTTGGCCTGCTCGGCCTATTTCCGCACGACAGTCGGGGCGTTCATCGCGTCGTACTCTATCGGATTTCTGATGTTGATGGGGCCATATTTCGTGTGGATGCTGCTGTACCTGGTGCTGCTCTTGTTCGGCGCCGACTTGGAAAGCGTGGTGCAGGGATTTGGTTCGAGTGCGTCGGTCATGTCGCTGATGGTGTTTCCTTTCTGCGGAGCCTGGCTGTTCATGACCTTCATGCCCAGCAGTGTGGCCACAGAGTCTTTGGTGACTCACTCGCTGATCCTGCTGTCGCTGAGCGGCATGTTTCTCGTCGTGGCCCGCAGGTGCCTCGTCTCGCGAGCGTTTCTCCCGCCGCGAAACTTTCTCGTGGATTTCTTCCAGGCCATCGACCGCACGGCATTTCGGCGAAACGAAAAGGGGCTGGCGCCGGGGATCGTCGTGGTCCCTGATCCGCCGCTGCTCCCCGAAGATAACCCCATCGCCTGGCGGGAGACGACGAAACGTGCACTGGGACGCTCTCGCAACCTTGTCAGAATTCTGCTCATCGTCGAAATTTCGCTGGTCACGTTCTGCGCCCTGTTGACCCTCGACGACGGCGTTCCCAGCCGCATCGCCATTACATTGATGGTCCTGATGCTGTGGGCGCTGGCGGTGCTGGTCGTAGCGGTGCAATCGGCCAGTCTCATCGCCGGCGAGCGGTCTCACCAGACCCTGGATGTGTTGTGCGCCACACCGATTTCCGGACGCGAGATTGTGTTGCAGAAATTTCGGGGGATACTGCGGTTGATGTTCGTGCTGGCGGTGCCCTTTGTCACCATTTTTTTGTACGATGCCTGGTGGAAAACACAGATCGCCGGTCAATTTACCAGCCCGGGCGAGCGCTTCAGCGGGCCGCTGTATCTGGCCTGCTCGGCCCTGGCGGTCATGGTTTACCTGCCGCTTGTGGCCTGGTTATCGCTTTGGATCGGCCTTATGGTTCGCACGCAGTCCCGGGCGATAATCTGGTCGATCGCAGTGATCGTCGCTTGGTGCGTGGTCCCGTTCATTTTTATCGCGATGCCGCTGTCGATTTCGCTGCAAGGCAAGGCGGGAACCGATCACCTTCAAATGTGCTCGATGCTCACGAGCCCCGCGGGCATCATCTTCCTCAACGAGTTCGATGCAGACGACTTTCTCAAGCAACCCGGAATGCCGATGATGGTGAATTTCGCGGTCTATGGCGCCGCCGCAGTTGTCATTCGCGGGCGTTGCCTGCGGAATGCCGACCGTTGGCTGGGGCGGGCCGAAGCGAGCCCAGAACTCTGAGGAGGGCTCCGCTGCGCGTCGCCGCGGAACAACGAAACCCATAACTCGATCTTCCGTCTTCCAACTTCTCACCTGGCCCACATGCGAATCACACGTCTCGTTGCTAACTTCGGATTGCCGCTGCTGGCTAAAGAGCTGACGGAGCAGGCGGCCCGTAAGCGCACGTTCGTGATTCGCGTGGTGTATGCCACCATTTTGTTCTTGATGGCCAGCCTGTTCTTTTACCAGACGCTGCAGTTTGTGACCAGCAGCCCGCTGGCCGTGCTCGGTCACGGGAAGAACATGTTCGCGACGCTCGTCGGCCTGCAGTTCGCCGGCATCTATTTCTTCATGCCTGCGATGGCGAGCGGGGTCATCACGCAGGAGAAAGAACGGGCCAGCCTGCAACTGTTGTTTTTGACGCGGCTGGGGCCGTGGACGATTCTGTTCGAAAAACTGCTGGGGCGGCTGGTCCCGATGGGCTGTTTTCTCTTGCTCTCGCTGCCCTTGCTGGGTTTCGCGTATACGCTGGGCGGCGTTTCGCGGGACATGTTGTGGAAAGGTGCGTGGATGCTGTTTCTGGCGACTGTCCAGATGGGTACTCTGGCTCTGGCCTGTTCGGCGTTCTTCCGCACCACGGTTGCGGCGTTCATGGCATCCTATGTGATCGCCTTTTTGATGTTTTTCGGCCCGTATTTCTGCCTGATGATCGCGATGTTCGCCGGCTGGGCGCTGAACCTCAATTTCGAAAGGATATTCGCAGAGTACTTCCCCAACGCGTCGCCCGGACTGTTCATAGTCGCACTTTTTCCTTTCTTTACGCCGCCATACTTCTTCAGCGATACGCTGGGCGCCGGCGGATTCGGGACCTGGACGACCGTCGCGCACTCGACGATCGTTTTGGGCGTCTGCGCGGGGTTTCTGGCGCTGGCGCGGCGGTTCCTGGTGGATCGCGCGTTCCTTCCTCCGTGGAATCCGCTCGTTTCGTTGTTCCGGGCGCGCCGTCGCCGGGCAGTGCCGTTACGCCAGAGTTCGCCGCTTCGGCAGCCGTCCGTGGCTGCCGTCGCCGGGGTGCTCCCGGCAGACGAGCCGGTTGCAGGTCTGCGGGAGTTCGTCGGGTTTCTGGCCGACGGAGAGGTCGCCGAATCGCTTCCGGCCGATGAACCGATCGCGTGGCGGGAGACGACGAAGCGCGTGCTGGGCGATGCGAAGCATATTTGGCTTCTGCTGCTGATTGTCGAGGTACCGTTGATCGCATTGTGCCTGTTGATGGGCCACGCCGAGAGCTATATGACGTCGCTGATCACGGCGCCGTTGCGATTTCTGATGTGGCTGTTGGCCGTGCTCGTGATTTTGGTGAAATCGGCCAGCCTGGTTGCCGGCGAACGGACGCACCAGACGCTCGAGGTATTGTGTACGAGCCCGCTGACGGGTCGTGAGATCGTGCTCCAGAAATTTCGGGGCGTGCGGCGGATCATCTTTGCCCTGTGCTTGCCCTTCTTGACAGTCAGCCTGTTCGTTCCCTGGTGGGTCGAGCGACAGGCCCAGTACTATCGGCACGTCGTCGACAATTTCTCGACGCGGCTGTACATGGTGTGCGCCGTGTTTTCGATCGCGATCTACTTCCCGCTGGTGGCCTGGCTGTCGCTGATGATCGGCCTGCGGTTTAAGACGCAGATCCGGGCGATCATCGGTTCGATGGCGGCGATTGCCGCCTGGTGCATTGCTCCATTGGTGTTCATCGTGTTGCCCCTGGTAATCATGGCGGACAGTTTTGGAAGAACGTCAGCGGGTTCCGACGATTGGAAAATATTCATCGAGCTAGCGTCGCTGTTGAGTCCGGCGACGATCATCTTCATAAACGAAGCGACCGCGTTGCATGAATATCCCGGTCCGTGGCTGTCCGTGTGGCTCAATTTCGCAGTTTATGGGGCCGTGCTCGTGGCGATTCGCGCGACCTGTCTCAAGAACGCCGACCGTTGGCTGGGCCGCGCTGAAGGGAAAGAGCCGCTCTGAAGAAGGCTCCGCTGCGCGTCGCCGCTAAACGACGAGAGCTGGCACATCATCCTCTATCCTCTGTCCTCTATTCTGTCCCGCATGCGACTCACACGTCTCGCCACCCGTTGCGGATTGCCGCTGCTCGCCAAAGAGCTGATCGAGCAGGCGGCCAGGAAGCGCACGTACGTCGTGCGCGTCGTCTACGCAGCATTGCTGTTCGTCACGGCGTTCTTGTTTTTCTACGAGACGCTCAAAGTTGGCGCCGCCAGTCCCCTGGCCGTGCTGGGCCGCGGGCGCGACTTGCTCGAGTATTTGCTGCTTTTGCAATTCGCCGGAGTGTACTTCTTCATGCCGGCGATGACCTGCGGCGTCCTGACGCATGAAAAGGAACGGGCCAGCCTGCAACTGTTGTTTCTGACGCGGCTGGGGCCCTGGACGATCCTGTTCGAGAAGCTGACGAGCCGGCTGATCCCGATGGTCGGTTTTCTCTTGTTGTCGCTGCCGCTGTTGGCGTTTGCCTACACCCTGGGGGGTATTTCGCCCGCGTTTCTGGCCAGCGGCGTGTGGCTGCTGGTGCTGGCGGTCATTCAAATGGGGACGCTGGCTCTGGCCTGCTCGGCATTTTTCCGCACGACCGTGGGCGCGTTCATCTGGTCGTACATTCTGGCGCTCGTCATGTTTTTCGGCCCTGCCCTGGGATGGCTGCTCATCTATTCGTTGACCGGGCTCCAAATTGAGAACGTCGCCGGAAATTGGGTCGGATTGGGTGACACTGCCGAAGTCATCGGGGCGCCGTTGTTCGGACTGATCTTCATGGAGATCGACCTGCGGATGCCCAGCGCATCGCTGGCGCCGTTTATTCTCCATTCCGTTCTCGTCCTGGGGACAAGTGCCGTTTGTCTCGTATTGGCCCGCGTGTTCATTGTCCGCCGTGCGTTTGTGCCGCCGGGCAATGCCGTTTTGAGTGTCTTCAAAGGGCTCGATAAGGTGTTTCTGCGGCTGAACGACAATCCCGTCACCAGGGGCAGGACATTCGTTGGCGACGCGGCGGCCCTGCCGGAAGACGAACCCGTGGCCTGGCGTGAGACGGCAAAGCGCTCTTTGGGCAAGGCCCAGTATCTGTTGCGCGTCTTCATTGCCATCGAATTGCCAACAGCGGCGATCTGCGTGATGACGATTTTCGCTGCGGAGAGCGCCGAGCCGCTATCGATATTGCTCGCACCCGTGGGCGTCGTCGCTCTGCTGATGATTTCGGCGCAGGCGGCGAGCCTGATCGCCGGGGAACGGTCGCATCAGACGCTGGACGTGTTGTGCACGACGCCCCTCTGGGGTCGAGAGATCATCCGGCAAAAGTTTCGATCGGTGCGACGGCTGATGCTCGTCCTGCTGGTCCCGTTCCTGACGATCTTTCTCTTCGAATGCAGTATGAAATGGCGGATGCCCAGTCCGTATGCCTCAATGCCCTGGTTTCGTGAGTTCGACTTGCCTTTGTACCTGACTTGCTCTCTATTGTCTGTTGGCGTCTATTTGCCGATGTTTGCCTGGTTCTCGCTGTACATCGGGTTGCTCGTCAAGACGCAGCCCAGGGCAATCGTGGGCGCGTTGGGGGGCATTCTGGCCTGGTGCGTTGCGCCTCTGGTGTTCGTGGCCTTGCCGCTGGCAATCATGTTAAATCCGCCGCACCTGAGTGGTTTCGGATTCGTGTTACTGCTCAGCCCGGCATCAATCATGGCGTTCAATGAGACCAACGACTGGCAAAGCGTGGCCAATCTGCCGTGGGTCGCCGTCATTCTTAACTTCGCCGCATATGGAATGATTTTGATGGGGCTCCGCAGGTTGTGTTACTCTCACGTCGATCGCCTGCTGGGGCGACTGGATGTCGAGGAAGCGTACGAAATCTGGCGCGCGAGGCCCGAAATTCAAGTTTGGCTGGCTGAAAAGTGAACAATGTTTCCCCGCCGCGCGGGTCTTTGTAATACAAACCATCCCTGATTCGTACTTTCGCCCGCCGTCGCCTAACA
>Ga0207022_10121_pt1 | contig 21552 bp, 22 predicted proteins | sample Alteio_BWMinCont_46_FD_153307 | JGI IMG/M metagenome (GOLD analysis project Ga0207022, IMG submission 153307) | Enriched cells from forest soil in Barre Woods Harvard Forest LTER site, Petersham, Massachusetts, United States -... | ecosystem: Environmental > Terrestrial > Soil > Temperate forest >... | reverse complement strand
CAGTCGAGCGGCATTCCGCCGCCAGCCGGCCCAGCGGCGTGGCCAGCTCGCGGCGCAGCACATCCGCCGTCACCTCGACCGCCTCGTTGACCGGGTCGTCGTCGTTCCGTTGCGGCAGCTCGACCAGCATGCAGCGATCGAAAGGTGCTTCCTGAATGGCCAGCGGTTTTTCCTTTTCCTCGTAGCGCGCGGTGAAGGTGGAGCTCGGTGAAGAGAAATGGTTCAACTCCGTCAAGGCGGCAAACGTATTGCCCAGCGGCAGGGCGCGGTTGCCTTCCCGGTCGGCGGGGGGCACCAGAAAAGCGCCGATAATTTCCGCTTTCTCGTACTTGGCCTGCTGCAACAGATGGCGCACCACGTAGGCGGTGTCCAGGAACATGCCGCCGCCCGTGCCGCCCGCCAGCCCCGCGACCACGTAGATCTTCGGCTGGTTCGTGCGCACGCCCAGCCCGGTTTGGCTGGCGGCGCTGGCCAGCGCATCCGGCTGCGCGCAGGCCTGCACGTCCGCGAGCAGGCGCCGCGTGATCGCTCGGTAGTTGTCGATGAAGGCGAGCCGGCCCAGGGCGCGCATGCCCATGGTCTGCAGCGTCCGGGGAATCCGGTAGAGCATCTTCATGTCAAACCAGGTGTCGATGCTCGGCCGGCCCGACAGCGTGCGCAGGTAATGCCGCGGCCGATTCAGTTTGGTCGGCAACACCTCCGCATGCTGCAGGCGCCCCGGCGTCTCCGCGGCGCTGGCCATGCGCGCCGCGTCCTGATCGGTGTCGAGGTACAGCCAGCGAATATGAGGCAGTGCCCGCAGTTCGCCGAATTCTTCTTGTAACTGTTCGCGCAGCCGCAGCATGACGCGCAGTCCCTGCGCCCCGATGCCGACAATGAGCGCCGGATAAAGCACCCCCTCGCCCTGCGTAGCGTGCGGCGCCGGCGCGTCGGCGGCGGCGTCTGTCGCGCTTCGTTGGCCGTCCGTATGCACGCGGATCCAGCGCGTGTCCTTCGATCCCGTCGCGCCGGGCCGGAGCGTGTCGCCCTGGTGTTCCGGCCGCTCCGGCAGCTTGCCGGTTTCACTGCCTTCCTCCTTGGTCGTGTCCGCTGCGCCACTCGGGGGCGGCCTGGTTACCTGGCGCGGCTCCGGCGCCCGCTCGATCGGCGCGGCGCCGTATCCCTGGGCCGCCCTCAGCGCCAGCACAAACTCGCGACAGGTCGGGAAGCGATGGTCGGGGTTCTTGGACAGGGCCCGGCCGACGGTGAGCTGATCGCCGGTGGGCAGCGAGCTCAGGTTGGGCGCCGCCTGCAAATGCTGCATGATGAGCTGGCGGACGTTGCTGCCGTTGAACGGACGCTGCCCGGTCAGCAATTCCTGGTAAACGATGGCCAGGCTGTATTGATCGCAGAAACGGCTGACCCAGCCGTCAAAGGTTTCCGGCGCCGCATACACCGGCGTAACGCCGCCGGTCACCGACGCCATCATGCCCTCCAGGTCCTTGACCAGGCCGAAATCCGCGACCTTGGCGTGGTTGTGGACCAGAAAGAGATTCTGCGGCTTGATGTCGAGGTGCTGCAGCTGATGCTCGATGTTCATCAGGTCGAGCGCCTCGGCGGCCTCTTCCATGTAGCGTAGCAATTCTTCTCGGGGAATGCCTTCCAGGCCGTGCGACCGGCAATCGCGAAAGCGGTCCCAAAGGTTGCGGTCCGCCAGCTCCATGACGATGAGGAGCTGACCGTCGATGATGTCGTAGCGCTCGAGGGAAAGGATGTAGGGATGGCGAACGGTTTTGACGCGGCTCAGGGCCTTGAGCTCCTGTTCGGCGCGTTGGCCGTCATCGCCGCTGCTGGTTTGCAGGTCGCCGTAGACGAATTTGATGGCCTTGTGCAGACCGCCAGGCGCCTCGGCCTTCCACACCTCGCCGAAGCCGCCGCCCCCAAGGCGCTCGATGAGCTTGTAGCCGGGAATGGGTTCAGCTTGGCTCTCAATCCTTACCGCCATGGGCGGCCACCTGAGGGGCTAAATTCCAACGGTTTTCGGGGACCGCGCGAGTATGAACAAAGCGCACGCCGCACGAGTTTGGCATTCTAGCCTAGCTCCTAACAGGAATTACGGCAAATTGAGCCGCGAGATTAATTCGGCTATCGCTGCCGTCTTGCGGCCTTATTTATTGATAGCGCGGATGGGAACTGCCTCTCTTTTCTCGAAAATCCCCGTTCATTAGGATGAAATCCTGTGGTCTTTTACTCGCTGTCACTCAGTTTCGCGCCGTAACTTAATGTGCGGGAATAGGTTACGATGGCAGAACAAATACAGGCCATTGGCTTGCGAATGCTGGTGCGGTCGGTTAGGGGACGTGGCAGAATCCCGCCCATTTCCGTCGTCGCAAGCCTGGGCCGATCCCAGCACAATGGGATTGTCAGCGATGCCGATTCCAGGCAAGCACAAGTGGCATGGCGATGAGGCGGTTGAGCGGCATCAGCAAGAGCAAGAACGGCACAGCCAAAAACTTGGGGTCAAGAATTATCGGCAGAGCGATAGCGTAGCGCACGACAAGTGCGCCGGCGCCTACCAAAACAAACAGGAACAGAAAGAGCAGCGACGCATGCGTTGACATCAAACCTTGCCGCCGGGAGATTATCCACAGCAATACGGATACGGTTAGCTTTGCCACCAGCGCTGCCAAAAACCACGGCAGGATCGCGTCGAGAAGCTGCGCGTTCTGATTGGATGCCCGCATCGAGTCAAGCTCCCAAGTAGTCGATACCACCCAGGCGCCAAGCTCCGCAACGCCGATCACCACAAACCCCGCCAGCGCGTAGGTATTGATGATCCATGGGCGGCCGGTCAGCCCAACCAGCACGCTCCCGAGAGTACTGCGCCAGGTCAGCAGCACCAGGCACACGAGCGCGAACATCCCGATTCGGGCTATTTGATCGGCAACAACGGCCACGAAAACTTGCCAGTGCCCCATGAGCGCGATGGTTACCGGCAACAACGAAATAACGATCAACCATGTAACCAGGGTGCTGAGCGTTGCCGCGCGAATCTTGGCCGTGGCCCAGTCGCTCGAGGTAATCGGCCGTGTCGCCGTGAACGAGGCCACGCCGTAATAGTCCCCGGACCAGGGATTATTGCGGCTGAAGGTTGCCGTCGCGAAGGTAGCCGCCAGGGCCGGCAGAGCCACCGCGATCACGATCGAGAATTCGATCGCTGCCCCGGCAGGCAAGGCTATCAGAAGGGGTAGCAGGCACAGCGGCAGCAAACGGCTGACGGTCAGTGGCAGCGACGCCCCATGCCGGCGCCATTCGAGCCAGGCCTGGGCTCTTGCACGGCTGGCAAACGGCCGCCGCCGGGCCAGAATGCGTGCCACTGTTGCAATTCCGCCAACAAAGCGAAGCCAGTTAGGGCTTTCACCGTGACGAGCGCGCGCGACACCGACAACCGCGATGGGATAAGCGAGCGCGATGAGTGAAAGCAGCACCAGGGCAATAGCCCATGGGTTGTTCGTATGCACGTCTGGAGCAACAAAGCGCGGAGTCGCAAACAGGAGCAAGAGCATGGCCGGCATGAGCACCGCCTTGAGTCCCTTGATGCCGACCGCACACCAGTTGATTGTCTGAACCCAACTCATGCAGGCCGCCGCCAACAACGCGGGAACGATCAAGAGATATGCTGTTGTTTCCATGCCGCCTGGCCGCAGGATGCCTTCCACAGTCACAAACCAGATCAACACGACGCTTACTGTGCCGTAGAGCATTGGCCAGCCAACCAGCGCGCTTGTAGACATGGGCAGCAAGAACTTGTCCCGGGGAAAACTCGAATCTTTGGCGGCCAGGTTCGGCTGAAACCCGTACGTAAACATGATGATCAGGTAAATGAGGGCAAGTACCAGCGGGACAGCGACCAGACAGCTCAAATCCAGAACAAGGTTATCAACTTCTGTGTTGGTGATGGGGAATCTGTTGAAGGCGGCGAACGCAAGCACACGAACCAATTCGTGAATCGGGACCACATTGAAAATGAGAGTCGCAGCGAATGTGTACAGGAGAAGCAGCGACAACCCGGCGTTGTGGCGGCGCCAGAATTCCCAGCCGATTGCCAGTGCCGGAGACATGTTCAACGGTTTCTCTCAGGACTTCTTGGCTGCTACCTCGGCGAGGAAGATCTCGTCAAGCGTTGGCACTTGCCTTTCGACAATTTCCGCGCCCGCTGCGGCGGCCGCAACCTGAAATTCGTCCAGCGCTCCGCTGCACACCGCTGTCCATTCGCGCTCACTGCCTTCACTCGCCAGCACACCTGCCAACAATGGCAGTCGGGCTTGCGGCTCAGGAAAGCGCAACGTAACCCGGTGGTGAGTCGCTTTGATGTCATCGAGCAGGCCGCAGTGGAAAATTCGGCCCTGATACATCATCGCCACGTGGTCCGACACGCGTTCGACTTCGTCGAGCAGGTGCGAGGAGAATAGCACCGTTCGTCCCTCGTCGGCCACGGTCCGAATAATCGCTCCCAGAATGTCGCGGCGGGCGAGCGGATCGAGCCCGGAAGACGGTTCATCGAGAATCAGGAATTCCGGACGATGAGCCAGAGCGATCAGCAGGCCGGCGCGAGCGCGGTGGCCCTTGGAAAGGTCCTTGATCCGGCTGGCAGAGTCGAGGCCGAATTGTTGCCGCAGCTTCTCGGCGTAGGCCTGGTCCCACGCCGCATAGAAGCTTCGTGTGTAGCGCAACAGCTCGTGCACGCGCATCCAGCCGGGAAGATCGTTCTCTTCCGACAGGTAGCCGATGCGCGACAGCACGCCCGGCGGATCGGCGACGGGATCCATACCCAGCACGCGCACCGTTCCCGATTGCGCCTTGAAGAGCCCAAGCAAATGTTTGATCAGCGTGGTCTTCCCGGCGCCATTGGCCCCGACGAGACCGAACACGACGCCGCGCGGCACCGTCAAGCTCACCTGATCGAGCGCTGTCGTCGCGCCGAACCGCCGGGTGACGTCACGTAACTCGATGACCGATTCCGTCGGCAGTGCCGCAATCATGGCTTCTCCACGGCGAGCTTTTGCAGGCTTTCCTCGCGCTGGCGAATGAGGCCGATAATCTCTTCGGCGTCCACTTTCATTTGATGCGCCTCGGCAAGCAAGCCGTCGATGCGCTCGGTGAGGATCTTGAGCCGCTCGCGCCGCGCCAACGGCGAACCGCCGTCCGACACATAGGTGCCCGCGGTACGCCGCTTGGTCACGATGCCGGCATACTCCAGTTCCCGGTAAGCGCGTGCCACGGTGTTGGGGTTAATAAGGAGTCGCTCGGCCAAGGTGCGAATCGCCGGCAGCTCCGCACCGCTAGCAAGCCGGCCGGAAGCCACGAGGTACTTCACCTGGTTCACAATTTGCAGATAAATCGGGATGCCGTTGCCGGACGAAATGTGAAGATGCATCTTGCTCGCCTTGGCTGGCGCCTCTTGTATTACTGACATAATACAATATTTGCCGAGAGCGTCAATGTGCAGGCCAGCCGGCCGCTGCACTTCACCTTGCAGGAAATCCGTGCATTCGTTAAACGATTCGTCCGGGCTGCCTGGATTCCCGCTGACCTGCCAGTGCCGAACCTTGCGTTTTATCCCCTTTCCTGCGATTCAAACCATGCACAAGCCTAGTCCTTTGAGCGCGTGGCTTCCCTTTCTCTCCTGGCTTCTCGCCATCCTCGGGTGGGCATATCTTGCCCAGCCCGTGCAAGGGCAGCCGGCCAAACTCCGGCAACCGGTCGGAACCAGGGGACAAACGCTCGCCGATCGGCTGATCTCGCCCCGCGACACGGACCGGCCCCTCCTGGAAAAACTGCGCTCGCCGCGCGAGACCGTCAAGACCCTGTACTACGCCGTCACCCTCTACGACCTGTTCCCGGAAATGATGGAGGACGCCATCGCCTGCCTGGAACTTGAGCAGGCACGGACGACACGGCGCGAAGACGTCTTCCTGATGGCGCTGGACCTGGAATACGTGCTGCAAAGCTTGAGCTTGCCGCTGAACGGCATTCCGGATCAGGCTCAAGCCGTGGGACAGGTCCAGCTCGTGACGGCTGAGCAGCGCAAGGTCGTTCTTTATGATGCCGACGGCTTGAAGGTGGCTCTGTGCCACTGTGGGGACGACGGCTGGAGGTTTGACCGCGATACGCTACAGCGTCTTCCCGCTATGCGCCGCATCGTGCAGGAGCGGCGCAGGCAACGGCCCAGGGATATGACCAATCTGCGGGAGGGTTTCAGCGATCCGCGGGCAACGCTGCGGCAGTTCATTTCCGACGCTGCCAATGGTGACTATCACGCCGCGGCACACTCCCTCGACCTTACCTCGTTCAGCAATGAGCAGCGTCACCAGCAGGGACCGGTCCTGGCTCAACAACTCGCCTTCGTCTTGCAGCACCGCGGCTTCATGTACCGCCAGGAAGTGCCCGATCTGCCCGACGGCCCAGCTTACACCTGGCACGCCGACCAGCACGGGCGCATCGCCCTGGATCGGGTTCACTTGCCCAACGGCAAGGATGCCTGGCTGTTCACGAAGCAAACCGTGCGCAGCATTTCCAGGATGTACGCGGCCGCGCAAGCGCTTCCGCCCGCGCCACAATACGCCCGATTGGGCCTGCTCATCCCGCCGCTGCGCGTGCAGGCGGAGGCGTCGACTTCCAGAAAACGGCCTGAGGAGGTGCCCCCGCACCTCGGTTCGCCACGCGCCTTGCTGCAAGGCTTCTTCCGCACGATGGACGCGGCGGACACGGATGATGTGCGCCTGGTCGATGCCCTGGAATTTCTCGATCTCGACAATGTTCCGGTTGCCGACCGCGGACCGCTCGGCGCCAAGCTGGCGACCAAGTTGGAAGCGGTGCTCCGCAAGGTGCGGCTCGACCTGAGTGCCGTGCCCGACGACTGGAACGCCGGCCGGCAGATTCTCGGAGAAGCCCAGGGCATCCATATCGAAATCCTCCGGCAGCGGGACGGTTGCTGGCGCTTCAGCCAGGCCACCGTCGCCCATATCCCGGAGATGTTCGATAAGCTGGCCGGCAAGGCCGGTTCGGACGAAGGCCGCGGCTCACACCTGGACAGCGCGCGCGACACGATCATCACGTTTCAAACTTCTGCCGCGCGTCGCGAATTTACCATGGCGGCGCAATGCCTCGACCTGAGCTCGATGCATGCCAGCGCCCGCGAGGAGCTGGGCCCCGTGCTCGCCTTCAAGCTGAAATATGTGCTCGACCGCACCGGCAGGCTTTATGTCCAGGAAATCCCCGATAATCCGGACGGACCGCGTTACGTCCTTTACCGCGGCGAATTGGGACGCATCGCCCTCGAGCGGCAGGCGCAGGAGCCGCTGAAAGGCCAGTGGTTGTTCACGGCGGATACGGTGCAGCGCATCGAGCCGATGTTTCGCGCCGTCCTCGGCCAGCCGCTGGACGAGTCCCAGCGCGATGTCGCCGGCGCACTGGGTCAGCCGCGTTTCTGGGAGACGCCGGGCATCTGGCTACGCCTGAACATTCCGGGTTGGCTTCAGGTGCGCGCCGGTATGATCGAGCTCTACCAGTGGCTCGGACTTCCCCTGGCGGCCCTTGCAGCCTGGCTGGGTGCATGCTTGCTGATGGTGGGAGGATCACGGTCGGTGGCGTGGCTGCTGCACCGAAGCGGGTCGGTTCTTTCCAATGATTTTGTGGCCCGTGCCCTTCGGCCGCTCACCTGGTTGGCGACGGTCTGGTTATTATTCGAGTTACTGGATGGTCTGGATCTTCCAATTGCCGTGGCCACCACGGTCTTCACCGCTCACAAGTTCCTGCTCGCCGGCCTGTTTGGTTGGCTCGGACTGCGGCTGATCGACCTCTCCATGGGCGTCTACCTCAACAGCGAACGCCTCCGCCCCCACCGCAGCCTCAGCGACATGATCGTTCCCGTATCGATGCGCATAAGCAAAACGATCGTCTTGCTGGTGGTGGCCACCTATGTGATTTATCAGATCGGCCAGATTGACCTTTTGGCACGCTTCCTGACCGGCCTGGGCGTTGCCGGCCTGGCCGCATCGCTGGCAGCCCAGGACGCGCTGAAGAGTTTTTTCGGCACCTTGCTTCTGATCGGCGAGCGTGCCTTCAAGATCGGCGACCGCATCGACGTGGGCGGCAAGGAAGGGGTCGTCGAGCAGGTCGGTTTCCGTTCCACACGGCTGCGCACCAGCCAGGGTTCGACGCTCACGATCCCCAACGCGGTGATTGCTTCCGCACCAATCAACAACATGGGGACCTCTGCGGAACGTCCAGCCGATCACACCGACGTTCCGTTATCCCGGCATGCTTCTCAGGCCGCATAATCGACTGTTACCAATTAGCACAGACTAGCGCGACAAAAATTCCACCACGCGATGAATCTCGACCGGCCGCGACAGATATGGCATCCTGGCCGCGGTCCCGCTCCTCGTGCCGGTGGCCCAAGCCCGGAGCCCGATGTCCCCTCGGCAAACATTCGGTACACTGACGTGTCTAACTGAGGAATTGCTTTGTGAAACTCAAAAATCACTCACCCCCAATATCGCCCTCGCCCGCCCAGCAGCGAGACGCCTTGCGGAAGGGGCTCGGTCGCGCATTGCAATGGGCCCTGAGCGGGCGTCTGGACCATGGGCTGCTCCTGGAGGCGTGCTTGCAGGACCAGCGCTTCGACTTGCAGGTCGAGAGTTCACGGGCGGAGTGGCTTTGGCAGATGATCCGAGCGGCCGGGGCCATGGAACCTTTCCGTGTGCCAATTCTCCATGCGTTGCACGACCTATCCGATGAGCACAGTGGCAGTCATCTTTGCGAAATGGCCCGGCTTTACGCCCAAGCGGGAGACGAAGCCTTCCGCACTCGGCTGTACGAGATTGTGGAGCAGAAGCCGTTCGCTCATATCCCGTGGCTGGGAGAAGAAGAGATCATGGGACTGGACGGCGAGCAAGGATTCCTGTTTGCCGCACGCGCGCGGGGACAGCTGTTGGCAGGGCGTAAATGGGAATGCGACGACGACAGCCTCATGAACCGTGCCATCGAGCGCTTTGGAATGGAGCGCGCCCGCGGAGTCTTGGATGAATTCCCGGACGAGGCAATCAATCGTTTTCGCGAGAATTGGCAGCGGGGGCACAACGTACCCAAAGGAGGCGGAATCCAAGCTCATCAGGATAGAATGGCGGCGATCCCGATTGAAGAGGCGCTTCGAGCGGCCGAGGGCGCAGACAGGCGCTTCTGGCTCCGTGGGTGGGGCAGGTGCGCCAAGGAAACCGATCTACAGATCGTCCTCCAGCGTCTATGCACCGAGCGAGAGCCGCGCGTCATCGTTAACTTGCTCAACGTGTTTGCGGCCCGTGGCCTGCCGAACATCGATCCCCGGCTGATCGAACTCTGCCGGCATGACGACGAGAATGTCCGGCAACGGGCATTCGGTGCGCTGCAGCAGAATTCCCACCCCCTTGTGCGGGAAGTCGCCATGACCGAGTTGCACAAGGGCATCCGTGAGGGGGGCGTGGTGGCACTCTTCATCAAGAACTACCGTCAGGGTGACGAACACCGAATTCTGGAGGCGATGGAATTGCCCGAAGACGAGTGCGAACTTCACTGGCTCCTGATGGATGTTATCAAGGTTCTGGAGAAGAACCGTGAGGCCGACTGCTCCCGGCTGGGCGTCATTTGCTACGCCCTGACCCCCTGCGAAACCTGCCGGTTCGACGCGGCTCGACTCCTGTTCAATCAGCAAGTCGCCCCTGAATGGCTGGCGGAAGAGTGCCAGTACGATTCAGGCGAGGATTGTCGGCAACTTGTCCACAAGGCCGCCGGATCGACGGAAGCAGAGTAATACGCAGGGACCGGTCCTGTAAGTGGTGCTCGGTGAGGTTTGCTGTGCGACTTATTTCTGTTTCTTCCGTTTCGGCGGGCGGCGCAGGGGCTTTTTCCGGAGCCTCTTCACCAGTTCCAGAGGGGCACTCCCCAGGCTTCCCTGAGGCAGCCGGCCAGCGGGGACAACAATCAATTGGGTGCTTTGTTCAGCTTTCATGCTCCGCCCTCGGCTCCACGCTCTCCTTGCCGCGCTTTCTCGAACTCCGCCCGAGTGACAGCCCGACTTCGGCCCTTCGTTATGCGGGCCTGCTGATCTTCCAAATTCGGGTCAAAGCGGCGGATGCGGGCTTTCTTGACGAGCCACAAGCCAAAGCCGATAAGGCATAGGGGCAGCAAGGTCGACCACGTTAATATCATCTTCACGAGGGCTTGGTCGTTCGGATGTTGCAGGTAAGCGACGCTCCAGTACAGCGCGCTGACCGCGTCCAGGCAGCCGAGCAGCAATACCACGAGCATGATGGCCGGACCCCACAGCGATTTCGTTTCGAGCAATTTTGGGAACATGTAGCGCTGGTAATGCCCGCAGGCGGGACAAGGGACCGGGTCAAAATCGTTCTCGAGGTAAGATTGGAGCGTGTCTCCCGCGGCGGACGCTGCGTGGCCTCGGGCGCCCTCGTCGTTCAGCAGGTACACACTGGTGCCAACGCCCGAACCCTCGCGTTCCAGTACGTAGACGTATTCGGTCGCGCAGTTTTCACACGGCACCAGTTTCAGCACCCGGCCGTGCATTGTCGCGGTATATTCGGTCCAGAAGACCGGAATCGGAACCATAAGCGAACTCCCCAGGTGGAGTTGTCCTTGCCCTCCACTTCCGGCGACAGGCATTCGATTAACCGGATGCTACCGCCATAATGCCGGCAGGCGCCGCTGGATTCGACGCTGGATGCGCTCCCACAACGAGAGTTTCGTAGGATAAAAGCCCTTGTACGCGACGGCATTACCGGCGTTAAAGCCTACGACGATTCGTTGCCTTCGTCATCAGACCAACTGGCAATGAGGCGGTCCGGGGAAATCTGCGGCAATGGCAAGTAAGCTTTGCACAAAATGCCTTCTACTTGTTCTCGGCTCCAACCCAATCGAAATCCTGTTGCAGTTGGCTTGCGTGATTCGTGGCGCCTCAAACGGAACCAGCAGCCACCCCGCCCCCAGAACCCCGGCCACGCACGCCGCAAACAGCAACAGCCATCGTCCCTTCATGCCCCGATTCTAACTCTCGCAGTCGATGCCAGGCAAGTCGGCGGCCGGCACAGGTCGGTGCCACCAGTATCCCCCTACTCAACCGAATCAGGGGCAGCCGCTGCGCGCCGTGGCGAACGTAACTGAAGCAACGGTCCCGACCGCCAAGATGGCCAACTCCCGGGCCAAGATGCCCAACATGGTCACGAAGATGGGCCCTTACAAAGCATTGAAATCCGCGGGAAATCGCCAAGGCGGGCAAGATGGCCAGTTCTCTCTCTGCCCCCTGCGGCCGTTCCGTGACAGCCCCCCGGCTCAAAAAACGTGGCAAATTGCTTTCCTGGACCCCTAAAACTTCAGTTTTTGTTCGCGTTTTTCTTCGCAGCCCGCGAGGATCAACCGGTGCTGCTTCGTTCAAGAGCAATCTGCCGGCTCAGCCGGATTTTTTCGGAAATTCTCCAAGACCGTCATAGACCGCCAAGTGATTTGGCGGACGGATTAATGAGAAATTCCTCATCCGGGCAAAATGCCTCATTGGAGAAAAGAATCGGTATTCCCGTTCCCTGGGCGAGGATTTCAAGGGGCGGCAGCCCCTTGCGTGGCAAACTCATTTTTTTCTCGACACAACTCGCCATGCGATGCCGGCTTGTGGATGAAACTAAGTTTGCCAACCGTGGCAAACTCACCTGGCAACTGGCAAAGTCAATGGCCGTCTTCGAGATCAGGTCTGGAGCAAACCCGCCGATTTTTTTGCCAAGTATTTTTTTGCCTATCGGTACTGATCGACCAACTGAGCGCGTGTGGCGTCGAGTCTCCTGGCCAAAGCCTGGGCCGTGCGCCGCATGAAGGCGTAGCCAAAGCGCGGGTCCTGCTCGCACAGCGCCAGCACCTTGCCGGCATTGAGGGCCACGACGCGCGTCAAGGTGAGCGACCGCGCGGTCGCCGTCATGGGGAGCTTGCTCAGGAGAGGCGACCAGCCGAGCAGCTCACCCGGGCCGACGGTATAGGTGCGCTTTACGGCCTGGTCTGGGCCGGGGATTTCGAGTGCCACGGAGCCCGCGACGATGAGGAAAATGCAATCGAGGCTTTCGTTGTCGCGGAACAGGGTCGAGCCGATCGGGTACTGTTCAAGTTGCGCCACGCCGGCAATGCGCTCGAGATCGGGTTCGGTTGCTCCATCCAGAAAGGCGATGCCGCGCAGCGTTTTGATTAGGGAGGATTCGCTCATGTCGCTGCCCCCTGTCGTGACGTGCTTCTCTGCTCAACCTAGCAAGAGTTAGGCAATTGTCACCGGTCGGCTCTGCGAGAAAATTTTCTTGATTGCTATTTGCCGGCCACCGCCACAAAATTTCTCACTGGAGAAACCGGCATGACTCCCGTTGCGGACCCAAGCCAAACTGTCCCCGCCGAGCCGGCACCTCGAGCCAGCCGCGAACCGCTCTTCGTGAGCGTTTGGCAGGCGCCGCTCGTACCGGTGGCGCTGGCCGCCACGGCGGGAATCGTCCTCGACCGCTATCAGACTCTCCCTGTCGCGGTCAGTTTGACGGTCGCGCTGGCGGCGCTCGTGGCGTGGGCCATGGCTCGACTGGGCAGCAAGCGCGGACTGGATGTGGTCTATCTCGGGTTGTGCTGCCTGGCCCTGGGCGCCGCGTACCATCACGCGCACCGCAACCTCTACCGCCCAGATGACATCGGCTACTTCGCTTCTGCCGAGCCTGTGCCGGCGCAGATTCGCGGCGTCCTGGAGGAAGAGCCGGCCATCGTCTGGCAACTGCCTCACAACCCGCTGCGCTCCATGGATGCGCTCGACAGCACACGCGCCGTCCTGCAGGTGACGAGCCTCAAACAAGAGGAAGAATGGCTGCCGGTCTCCGGCCGTGCCCAGCTCATGGTAGGTGGCAGACTGCGCGATTTGCACGTCGGCGACGAGGTGGAAGTGGTCGGCCGGCTCGTGGCGCCTCAGGGACCCGCCAATCCGGGAGAATTTGATTATGCCGGCTTTCTCCAGGATCAACGCATTCGCGCGGAGTTGCTCGTCAGCAAAACCGCGGACGGCGTGAGCCGGTTGGCGCGCGGCTGGCCGAGCTCTTTCACCGGCTGGCTGATGGCCATCCGCGCCTGGGGGCAGCGGACACTGCAAGATACCCTGCCGCCCGAACAAAGTGGTGTGGCGGTGGCCTTGCTCCTGGGCGAAGGCTCCACCATGACCAATGAAGATTGGGACCGCTACATTCGCAGCGGCGTGATTCATGTTCTGGCCATTTCCGGACAGCATCTGGTCGTGCTCGCCGCCGTGCTGTGGTGGTCGCTGCGGCTCCTGGGCGTGCGCCGCAGCCGCGGCGCCTGCTTTGTCGCCCTCTTCTTGCTTGCCTATGCCTTGATGACGGGGGGCAGGCCGCCCGTCATGCGTTCGGCGGTGATGGTGTGCGTTTACTGCGGCGGCCTGCTGCTGCGCAGACAAACCATGCTGGCAAACTCGTTCGCCCTGGCCTGGCTCATGGTGTCGGCCCTCAATCCCACCGATCTTTTCAATGCGGGCTGCCAGCTCTCGTTCCTGTCGGTCGCCGTGCTGTACTGGGGCACGAGCCGTTGGTTCGCCCCGCGCCCGGATCCACTCGAGCAATTGGTGGAGGAAAGCCGCCCGCTCTGGCAGCGCTTGCTGCGCCGGGGCTTGCGTTTCGTTCTGATCAGCTATGCCGTAACGTTGGCGATCTGGCTGGCGCTGGCGCCGCTCGTGGCCGCGCGCTATCACCTGATATCCCTGGCCGGCATCCTGATCGGCCCAGCCCTTGTTACATCTCTCTGTACCGCAACGTCCGGCCGCAGATGGATGAAACCCTCCGTCAGTTTCGACCACTTCCGCCCCTTGTTCCCGTATGGCACGCGCTCGAAACGGCATTCGATGCGGGATACAACTTGCCTGACCAGGTTCCGCACGGTCGCCGGCTTGGCATTCTCGAACTGCTCGTGCAGGGTCCGCAGTCCGGCCAGCGCCTTATTCGCCCTGGCGTCGATTTCTCCCCTGCCCAGGCCGGAAGCCGCTTGAAGGTCGGATAGCTCGCCCGAGAGCAGTTTTCGACGTTCGTGGGCAGCTTCCAGCTCCTTTTGCAGTCCGGGAACCAGTTCGTCCGGCAGCTTCATTAGCCGCTTACTCCCGCGGTCAATGTCGGCCTCGACTTCGACCAGCTCCTTCTGCAGGCGCTTGGCTCTGGCGGGGTCGCCCTTGGCCTGGGTCCCCAGCTGCCGGCGGATTTCCTTTTCAAGCTTCGCCAGGTTGGCGGGGTTCAGGAAGTCCTGTTGAATGCGTCGAATGACAGCGTTGGCCAGTTCATCCTCTCGGATACGGTAGTTATCGCATCCGCTGGCGCCCTTCAGGGAATGGAATCGACCGCAAAGAAGCTGCGTGAACTCGCACCAGTCGCGCCGGTAGGTCGCGTTGTACATGACGCTGCCACAATGCCCGCAGAAGACAAGCCCGGTGAAGAGGAAGTTCCCGCCGTTCCGGTGTGGCGTGTGCGGGGTCTCGTTTGCTGCAAGGCGCTTCTGCACGGCCTCCCAGGTGGCCAGGTCGATCAGCGGTTCATGGTTCTGAGCCCGGTCAATCCAGTGCGCCCGACCGTTGATTTCAAGCGTTGCTTGTCGTTTTTTCTTCGGAGTGATTTCCCCATTGGCGACACCGTGATACTTTCCCTCGTGGAGGCGATTCCAAACGCCGTTGCCCGTGTAGAGCGGTGAGCGGAGAATGCGGCTGACGGTGTTTGGATACCAAAGCTTCCCACCGGGCCCGGGGATGCCGCGTTCATTAAGTTGCCTCGCAATTTCGTGCAGACTCAGACCTTGTCGGCTGTAGGCGTCGAACATCCATTGCAGCGTCTCGACTTTTGCCATCTCACCGGACACAAGTCGCTGCTCTTGCACGTCGTAGCCGTATGGCGACGGCCCACCCAGCCAAAGACCTTCCTTCGCCTTGGCCAGCATGCCCCGCACGACGTTACGGGAGAGATCCCGCAAGTAGGAATGCTTGGCCTCCTGCTGTACGGCGTAGATGATGCGCCCGCCGAAGTCCTCCCAATCGATCCGGCCCTGAGCGATTGTCTCAAGGCGAATGCCCGCGTCCCGCAAAGGTTTGATCCAGTAGCCAGCCTCCAGGGGGTCGAATCGGCCGAAGCGGTCCTGATCCCAGCAGAGGATAACTTCAAAGTCGCCGAGCGCGGAGGCGTCCGCAAGCATCTTCTGGAACTGCAGGCGCTTCTCCGTCGCGTCGCCGCTTATGCCTTCGTCCAGGTACTCACGGATTATCTGGTAGCCGTGCTTAGCAGCGTAAGCTTGCACCTCGGTTCGCTGTGCAGGAATGCTGTCCTCTTGCTTGTCATCACTCATGCGGTAGTAGGCAACCACGCGGATAAGTAGTTCGGACATGAATGGTCCTTTTCTGGATTCAGGCAGCCGGCAGCTCCAGTTCGGAGCCGAGCCGGCCAAAGGAAGTCACCTGGTCAACTTGAACCCGAAGTAAATGCATAGCTTGTCGATCGCGTCCGCTGACAAACCTCGCCTGCCCTTCATGAAGCTGTGCAGCGTCGCGTAGGAAACTCCGCTGTCCTTGGCGACGCGGTAGAGCGTTTCGTCGGCGTCCTGGACGGCCCTCTTGAGTTGGTTGGTGATGCTCATCGGTTTCTTGCTCTTTCGTCCTGGCACGTCATAACCTCACGTCCATGTGTCCTTAGTCGAATATATCTCGGATGCGACATAGCGACAAGATGGCAGGAGAATTTTGAGGAAATCGGCAAGAGCCCTTCGCACGTCTCGCAGGGAACGATATCTACGCCTTTCTTCTGCTCAGTTCCACGGCGCAGCCTCTTGCTCGGCAATGGCGGCGCGCACAGCCAGGAAGTCGAGGGCCATCTCGACAAAGCCGGTCCAGGCCCGCTCAGCAAACGCGGCCGCGGCATCGCCGCCGTCGTCGGGATGATCCCTTCGGTACTGCTCAGCTGCAAACACTTTTGCGATGATGGGGACCTGGCGTTTCACTTCCTTCGTGGTCATGGGTTGATCTCCTGGGAATCGGTAAGTGGCGATCTACCCAGATAATGGCGCATCTGTCGGCGGAGTTTAGTTGCAACGAGGCTCAAGGTCCAGCGCCTTGGTAAAATGCCGATGTGAAACGAAACCTTCTCAGTGCTAAATGGGCAGACATCGAGGCTATGGAGTTACGGATCCTGCTCGATCTGCGGATCGGTGGGCCTGGCCAATATTCTAATCGCACCAAGAACCCGAACACCTTCTATCTTCCGCGGGCCGGGGAATTATGTCGAGTCGTGTTGACGTTTGGCGCTAAGCGGATAATTGGCATTGCTCCTGGGCCAGCGTTCGACGCTGCCGAATGGAAACGAATAAGCCGAGAAATTGACGAATCGATCGTGGTTGGTCCAACTAAAGTCGGCCGAGCTTTCTGCTTCAGTGGTAATCCCGTGAGCGGCTCTTGGAGTGGCCACCGCTCCGGCGTCCAGATTCATCCGCCGCCCGGCGACGCCCCACGTGCTCCTGTCCTGAACGCCGACCACCCTTTCATACTTGAGTTCCCATTGGTGGCAAGCGGCATCAGCCAGATACAGAGCTATCGTTGGTCGCGCGAGCATGGCAAACTAACGCGGCTGCTAAATGTCCTGCTTGTCCGGGGCACGGCATCGCCGCGAAGACGTCAGAGACATTTTTGGGCGTGTGTTCATCGCGACGGTGATCCATTCCATGTCGAATGGGTCGGCGAATTCTTTTTTGCGAAACTTGGCGAGACCGTGGTTGAAGCATTGACTCCTCCGGCCGCTGAACAAGTTCAAGAATTGGATCCTGCCGACTATTACGGCATCGAAGGGCTCGCAGGAGATTCGCTTCGTGTTCCCACCGACTTAGACGAGATGATCAGCTGTCACCGAGCGTTGTCAAAGCAGAACGCGGAAAAGTTTGATAGAGCGGCGTACTGGTTTGATCTTGCTTCTCAACAATGGCACACGTCGGTATCGGCGTCCTTCGCAGCTTTAGTCTCGGCCGCCGAGGCGTTAACGCAGCGGGGCGAGATCCACCGATTCGAGTGTCCGGTTTGTCACGGTCCATGCCAGCACGAACTACCCGGTGCGACGGAGAATTTTAGGGCCTTCTTCGAGGCATACGCTGCTGGCGCTGGACTCAAAAAGCGCCGGTCCAAGATGTACTCGCTCCGGTCGGGCATCCTTCATGGAAGCGATCTAATGCAGATTGATCAAGACCGTGACTTCGGATGGGACCCGCCTACGGAAGACGAGCGCGAGCTGCACGATGAGCTTTGGAGTTTGACACGGACCGCTCTGCGTAACTGGCTTAAGAATCCGCCAGGAAGCGCGTGCAAAACCCCGCGCTCTTGAGGAGCCCAGTCCTTTCGGCTGCTGCTTGCTCAACCTTAGCTGGTCTTCTCGGCGCGAGCGTAGACGGTCCACTCCAGGGACGAATTCTTAGTCGTCCCTGGAGTGACAGTCTTTTTCTTGCTTTTCGTCTTTTAATTGCACAATACGGCAAGAAGTAGCTGAACTGCGATCACGAGTGCGGCTAGAGCTTTAACAAGCCGCGCAGACCGCTTCAGCCATGCAACCACTTTACTGGTGGTCATAGGCTTTCCTCCTTTCCTTATCCCTATGACGATTCCCGGCCGGCGATCCAACTTTAGCCACGGTCAGTGCGCAAGACGTGATTCAGGGCTTCGGGACGGCCAGCTGCTGCGGGATCCTCACGCCTGGTAAGAGTTGTCCACGAGCAGGGCCATAAAAAAGGATGGACCGGACCGTCCGCAAAGCCGGGACCGGCGCGGAACAGTCGGGAGGCCGACGGTTATCTTATGGGCGGCCTGTCGATGAACCGCAGCAGGCTCTCCAGCGCGCTGATTGCCGCGGGCCCGGGGGCGGCTGGATTCGCCGTCCCCTCGTGCGCCCATTCGCCCGCCCCTTCTCCGGTCCAGCTCTTCCTCAGTGCGAGCTCAGCCTCAAAGGCCAGTGCTGCCTTTGCAGCGCCCGGAGACTCCAATTTTTCGCGGCAGGCTCTGGCCTTCTGGATCACGTTGGCGACCGGGACATCGCGCTGGCCTAGTTGGCGGTAGACGGCCAGAAGTGCCTGGCACCATTCCTTTGCCTTCTGCAAGCCGGCGTCATTCAGATTGCCACATTGATCGCGCAGGACGAGTGTGCCCTGGAGGAAGGGGACGTGCCGGTATTCCTTGAGGTAGGCGGCGCGTTCCGCGGCCGCCCTGGCGAAGGCCGCGTCGAGCACCTTTTTCCTTTCCGGGGTCTTGACGGCTTTGGCTTGCCAGAGCAGGTCGTAGCGCGCCTCCAGCTCGGCGATGTGCGCGAGCCGGAACGCCTGGTCGGGGGAGAGGGGTTCAGCGGGTTGTTCGTTAGTCATGTGTCACGTCATTGTCAGCGACTCTGGGCGGCCCGTAGCGGTTGACGATTGCTGCCGGGATGAGCAATTCGCGGTACGGCTTGCCCTCCTCGACCCATTCGTACCTGGCGAAAACCCTTGCCGGCATGTTGACGACAAGAACCACGTCGCCTTTCGCCCCTTCGTTGCTGTCAAGCGGAACGTCCGAGAACCATACGCCTGAGAACTCCTCGGCGCCGCCAGTCAGGTATTTGCCGGTTCCGTCCTTGAATCCGCCGGCAAGATTCGCCTCTGCCTGTGGCGTCCGGTGGTAGCAACGCATTGCGGTTACTCCTCATCGCTGCTTAGGCCCCGCACAATTCCAGGCCACGCTCCAGCGGACTTTCGTTGCTCCATGTCCGCAGCATGCGCTTGGCTTATCCGCAAAGGCGTCTCGAACTTCTTCGGCAAATGATTTGCGCACGAAGGGATCATTCACGGTCGTTTCCTTTCTGGTACTCGCCCACGACCGACGCCAGTTCATTGATCCGCTTTTGAATCTTGTCCAGTGGTTCATAAGAGACACCGAGGATTCCGCTTATTTCCTTGCGTGTGTCCTCGAAGGAATGTAAAGCCCCGATTTCCATCCCCGGAACGTCCCAAGTTGAACCGCAGTAGTCTGCCGCCACAGCACGAAGATAGCCTTCTAGGTCCTCCCATAAATGGGACAGTCGCTTCAGTTTTTCATGGTCGCTCATTTAATGAACTCCTTGCTAAAACGCCACTCCCGACGGCGGTTATCAGTCCGGACGCCGGCCGTGGCAAAAGCCAAGTTGGGGAAGATGGTTGCACGACGATGCAACGCATCGCGCAGTCTGTCGTGGGAATGTGTTTTTTTTTGCGCAGGAGGATGTGGTGTTGAAGCTATGCTATGACGCGAGGCGGGAATCGGCTACCTGGCATCGCCTCGCCAACTCCTTGCGGCGAGCAAGTCTTACCTCTGGTTTCACGAGATAGACTCCAGCAGCGCGCGCACCTCAGCCCCACTCATCGGTCCGCGTAAAAGCCGCTCGCTCAGTTCATCTATCGCTCTTTGGTTGGCCCGCAAAATACGCTCGGCTTTCCGTTCCGCCTTCTCAACCGCAGATCGCCTTAGCTTCCAGAGTTCATCCTTATCAACTTTACCACCCTTTTTCTTAAGCAGGAGTTTGCCAAGGCGAACTGCTCTCGCGTCCGCGCAGATGAAATCTGTGGGGCGATCTCCTGGAGTTCGATCATCATACCATTCGCTTAGTCGTCCCTCAGGCGCTGTGCAGCCGGGGTGAAGCAGTGCCGCGATATTGCCCGCGACATCAACCCTGATGAGCCGTCGCAAAAGCTTTTTGTCGCTCGACGATTGCCACGGAGGATCCTCAAGTCCGGTTTGCCCTGGATAGCCGTTAGCGCCGAAGAATCGGATTCCTTTCAGAAATAAGCCTGCCTGAATCCCGACAACAGCATGTCCAGCTTCGTGCACAGCAAGCCATTTCTCGGAGGCTCCCGCCGATGGCGACGCCGGCATTTGGCGATCGGGCGACACAGCTGGTCTTGCTAGCCAGATGCACTGCGTGCATTTCGTGGCAAAGGATGCAAAGTCCGGGCATTTGCCCAGAGCAGTCCATTCTCGATGAACCTCGCTTGAGAGAGTGCCCCTATCGGCGTCGAAGCCATGAACAAACAGGTACTCCAAAAGGTTGTTAACGAATTGTTCCTGATTCATCGGTCGTTTCCCTGGCACTCTAGACCACTGCAGAAGTCAGGTCCAGGGCCACCACGTTCATGTTGCCGGCCCACGAAGAAGGCAAGGTCGGTGAAGGTAACTCACACGTCATTTCCCCCTCCTCGGCTTGCTGCGGGCCTTTGGCGCCGGGCCGTCCGCCACGTCCTCGCAATCCGCGAACGCCTCGCAGGTCGTCCCGAGTGGCTTGGCCAGCTTGATAGCGGATTCGAGTGTCGGTTTTCGCTTGCCCTGTTCGTAATCTCGAATCACGCCGCGGCTCAAACCACTCGCTTCCGCCAGCTGCTCACGGCTTAAGCTGGCCGCAACTCTCAACTTTTTGAGCTTCTCAGCAAAGGTCATCGCCTGCTCTCTCCATGAAACACCCATTGCCCCTAATGGTACAGCACATGCTGTATACAGGCAATGTTTGCCCGTCGCACTTTTTCTTGGCAAAAATAGTACAGCACTTGCTGTAATACAGCATTTGCTGTAATATGGCGGGAATGGCTCGTTGACGAATCGCGTTCGTCAACCCGCCACACAAACCTCAGCAGGAGCGTGAACCATGTGCAAGACCAGGGCCGAGACTAACGACCTCATCGGCAAACACGTCATCCTCGACGGCCAGAAAGAAATGATCATCGACGCCGGCGAGGAGCGCACCGACGACAAGGGCTACCGCGTCGTCCGCGTCGAGTTGGCCAGCGGCAGGGTGTGCGACCTGCTGGTGCCGGTCCAGACGTGCGAGTGACACTGCCGTCCGATGGTTCAAAGAACAGAAAACTCGCGTCGTCTGCGTGCCGTCGTCCAGGCCGCTGCCTACGCTCTGCTTGCCAAAGTGAGCCGCCTGCCGGGTCCGCTGAGCGTCAGCGCTGGCGATGAGCTGTTCTCCGTCCGCATCGAGATCACACCGCTTCACAGTAGAAATGCTGTAAGCGGCGGCGATCTGACCGCGGCGGAGCGGCGGATCCTCACGGCATGCCGGCAAGTGGCGGCCAGCTCGAAGCGACCCGCCACGGCCGTCAAGATTGCCCACGTTTTACGGTACCGCCGGGCCTCGACGTACCTCTACGATCGGTTGCGAAGTCTATGCGACAAGGGCTATCTCGACAAGGCGCCGGGCGGAGGCTACCGGGTTCTCGACGGGGTGTGAACTACTGTACTTTTCAAGGAAATCTTGCACGTGGATTTCCATTGCGTCTGTTGCAAAGTTCGACTCTTTTGACTTTGGTCCAAGGCGGAGCCGAAATCGCCCCGGCTCGGACGAGACTGATCGGGGGAAGGAGCAAGGAGCATGTCTACCCGAGATCCCTGGGAAATCGCATCCGAACTCGCCCGCGCTCTGGAAGCTGCCGGCATCGCCCGTG
>Ga0207022_10120_pt1 | contig 21672 bp, 19 predicted proteins | sample Alteio_BWMinCont_46_FD_153307 | JGI IMG/M metagenome (GOLD analysis project Ga0207022, IMG submission 153307) | Enriched cells from forest soil in Barre Woods Harvard Forest LTER site, Petersham, Massachusetts, United States -... | ecosystem: Environmental > Terrestrial > Soil > Temperate forest >... | reverse complement strand
TGATCCCGAAATGACTCAGGCTGAACGTGAATGTCCATCGGCTTCGTCGTTCGTTCATTCTCCTCAGCCAAGAAGTGATGTGCCTGTTTCTGATGTCGGAGGTTTTATGCAAGTCCTGGTCGTCGATGTGGGTGGGAACCATATCAAGATTTTGGTCACAGGCCAAGAGGCGCCGCGCAAGTTTGCCTCCGGGCCGTCGATGACGGCTGAAGAGATGGCTTCCGGGGTCTTGACGGCTGCCGAGGGCTGGAAATTCGACGCCATGTCGATCGGCTACCCAGGTGTGGTTCTCCACGGTAAGCCGCTTTCGGAACCGCACAACCTCGGGCCGGGGTGGGTCCGATTCGACTTTGAGGCCGCATTCGGGTGTCCCGTCAAGCTCATTAACGACGCGGCCATGCAAGCACTGGGGAGCTACGAGGGAGGAAAGATGTTGTTCCTGGGCCTGGGGACTGGGCTTGGGTCGGCCATGATCGTGGATGGCATCGTCGAGCCGATGGAGCTGGCCCATCTCCCGTACAGAAAAAGTACATACGAGAACTACGTGGGCATCCGGGGATTGAAACGGGTGGGTGAAAGGAAATGGCGGCATTACGTCGAGGACGTTGTTGCAGGCCTGATTGTCGCTCTCAAACCGGATTATGTGGTCCTCGGAGGAGGTAATGTCCACAAGTTGAAACAGCTACCTCCGAGTTGCCGTGTGGGCGAAAACACGAATGCGTTCGCCGGAGGGTTCCGCTTGTGGGACGAAGCTGGCGAACAGAAGACTCAACCAACAACCCTGATCCGGCGCTACCGGAAACTCAAGGAGGCGTCATCATGAACATCGGTTTCGACCAACCGTTATACATCCTGCCCTTCGACCAGCGCGAATCGTTCCAAACGAAGATGTTCGGCTGGGAGGGCACATTGAACTCCGCGCAGACGGCCCAGATCGCCGCCGCCAAGCAGGTGATCTACGACGGCTTCCAGGCCGCCGTCTTGGCCGGGGCGCCGCAGAAGCACGCCGCCATTCTGGTGGACGAGCAGTTCGGCGCCGACATCTTGCGTGCCGCCGCTCGCCGGGGATACATGACTGCATGTCCCGCCGAGATGAGTGGGCAGAAAGAATTCGACTTTGAGTACGGCGAGGATTTCGCCCGTCACATCGAAACGTTCAACCCAACTTTCTGCAAAGTGCTCGTGCGCTTCAACCCGGAGGGCGACAAGGCCGTCAACCGGCGCCAGGCGGCGCGGTTGAAGCGGCTGTCCGATTACCTGCACGGTCGCGGTCGGCTGTTCATGGTCGAACTGTACGTGGACGCGGAGCCCGCGCAATTGGAACGGTTCCACGGCCTGAAGGCGGCTTACGATCTGGATCTGCGCCCGGGACTCACGGTGCAAACCCTTCACGAGCTCCAGGACGCGAACGTTGAGCCAGACGTCTGGAAGGTCGAGGGGCAAGACCTTCGCGAAGATTGCGTGAAACTCGTGGCGGCGGCACGACGAGACGGCCGCGACCGCGTGGGTTGCATCATCCTGGGCGGCGGCGAAGACGAACAGAAGGTGCGCGCGTGGCTCGCGACGGCGGCCAGCGTACCAGGGTTCATCGGCTTCGCTGTGGGCCGCACGACGTTCTGGGACGCGCTGGTCGACTGGCGGGCGAATCGGATGACGCGCGAGGCGGCAGTGGACGAGATAGCCCGGCGCTACCGGGAGTGGGTGAACATCTTTGAGAGGGGCACGCCCTTGCCTGCTGAGTCAGTGCGTCTCACCCGCCAGGCAATTCGTCGCTGGGAAAACGAGGGAGGACATTTTCCAGAGAAGGCCGGCGCTTCATGATCGACGTCTGTCGTATGGGAGGCTCAGACACCATGACCACAAATTCACGCGCAATCTGGACCGTGGGCCACTCGACCCGTACGATCGAAGAATTCATCGACATCCTGCAAGCGAATCAGATCGAGATCCTTGTTGATGTGCGACACTTTCCTGGCTCTCGCAAATTCCCTCACTTCAACAAGGGCGCTTTGCACGATGCCTTAGTGGCGGCAGGTATCCGCTACGAGCACCTGGTCGAGCTTGGCGGGCGACGGCCGGTCCGCCCAGACTCGCACAACACCGTCTGGCGCAATGCCTCATTCCGCGGCTATGCCGATTACATGGAGACCCAGCCGTTCCGCGATGGCGTTGATCGCCTGTTGGAGATCGCCCGTGCCGGCCGAACCGCGATCATGTGTTCCGAAGCGGTCTGGTGGCGCTGCCACCGTTCGATGATTGCTGACTATCTCAAAGCGATGGGCGTGCATGTCTTCCATATTTTAGGCATGAAGAAAGTTCAAGAGCATCCGTACACTTCGGCGGCGCAACTAGTGTCTGGACGACTCTCGTATGCAGGTCTTTTCAGGAGTTGACCGATGTCACAAGACTTTAAAGTAGGGGATCATGTGGAATGGAATTCGGAAGCAGGCCGAGTCCGAGGGACGATCAAGAAGAAAATTACCTCAGAAATCACGTTCAAGGGGTACAAGGTCCACGCCTCGAAGGAGGAGCCGCAGTTTTTGATCAAGAGCGACAAGACCGACCACATGGCCATGCACAAAGGATCGGCGCTGAAAAAGCTCAAAAAAAGTACAAGCTGATTCTGTGGCACAGTGGGTCCCGTTCCATCTATGCGGGAATTACCGCAGGATGGTGATCGAAAACGCTCCATGATTTTATAAAACCGTAATCGAAAAGTCCTTGAATTTCACAATTTCGCTTGATACGATCCGGCCAGCAGGGTGGCGTCAACGCTCGATCGCTCTGCGTTATCGGGAATTTGAAATCGTCGGGTGACTCAATCAAGAGCAACTTGGCCGGTCTGAGCGGCGCTGGGGGGCTTGTTAATCAGTAAGCCGACGTGAGAGAGGGCCTCCAGGCCTTCATTCACGTCGGCTTTTTTTCTCACGCCAACAAAGTGGCTGGATAGACGTTACGTTGCGTTACGTTACGTTACGTTACGTTACGCAGGTGATTGCGGCCTGAGCAGCTCTGGCGTCGGATGATAGCCAGTCCTTCAAAAGCAGGACGTCGATGGCACAGATCTTTCATCCCAGTTCGAACACGTTTTCGAAGGCGACGATCTTCGGCGGCATGTTTATCGTCGCCTCGCTCGCCTTCGCTTGGGACCGGATCAACCGTTCCGCGTACTTCACCCAGGCCGACGTGGTGCGCGATCAGCCAGTCCCCTTCAGCCACGAGCATCACGTGCGCGGGCTGGGCATCGATTGCCGCTATTGCCATACCACGGTCGAGAAGGCAGCGTTCGCGGGCCTGCCGGCGACAGAGGTCTGCATGAGTTGCCATTCACAGATCTGGAAGGACAGCCCGATGCTGGCGCCGGTCCGCGAGAGCTACCGCAGCGGCACGCCGCTGAAATGGACGCGCGTGCACGACCTGCCCGATTTCGTCTACTTCAATCACAGCATCCATGTCGCCAAAGGGATCGGCTGTGAAAGCTGCCATGGCCGCGTCGATCAAATGCCGCTGATGCGGCGGGCGCACACTTTGCAGATGAGCTGGTGTCTGGAATGCCACGGCCACCCCGAACAGTTCGTTCGCGATCGCGAAGAGATTTATGAATTCGGCAGACCCGCACAGACGAATGCCCGCGAACACGGCCAGGAACTGGTCAAGGATTACGGGATCGACACGAAGCAACTCCTCGATTGTGGGGTTTGCCACCGATGACCAACGACGACGATGCAATTGGAAAGCTGGAGGGACGTTTCCTGCCATTGGGACCAAAGGGGCTCCACGACGGCTCCGGCGGAGACCAACCTGCCGGTCGGTGCCCACCGCGCTGCTCGCCGGCGCTTGTGTCGGGCGCCGGCGAGCAACCGCTCTGGCGCAGCCTTGACGAATTGAACGCGACTCCCGCGTTTTTGGACTACCTGCACCGTGAATTCCCGCGGCAGGCAGGCGAGTGGAATGACCCGGCCACCCGCCGCAATTTTCTCAAGTTGATGGCGGCGTCGCTGGGCCTGGCCGGCGTTGGAATGAGCGGCTGCCTGCGGCAACCCGAAGAAAAAATCGTCCCCTATGTTCGGCAGCCCGAGGACTTTGTTCCCGGGAAACCGTTGTTTTTCGCCACCTGCACGACTCTGGGAGGGTACGCGACGGGCCTGTTGGTCGAAAGCCATCTCGGTCGGCCGACGAAGATCGAAGGCAATCCCGATCATCCGGCGAGTCTGGGTGCGACCGACGTCTTCACCCAGGCTTCAATTCTCTCGTTGTACGACCCCGACCGTTCGCAGACCGTAATGAAAGCGGGGCGGATCAGCACGTGGGGTGACTTTCTGACGGCAATCACTGCCCTTTTGCCAGCACTGCGGGAGCGCCAGGGCAGGGGCCTGGCAATCCTCACGGAAACGATCACATCGCCGACCCTGGGAGACCAGTTGCGATCGCTGCTCGAGGAAATGCCCGAGGCCAGGTGGCACCAATTCGAGCCCGTCAGCCGCGACAATGTGCGGGCCGGCGCCATGCTGGCTTTCGGTGAATACGTCGATACGATCTACCACTTCGACCAGGCCGACGTGGTGTTGGCGCTCGACGCCGAGTTTCTCACCGGCATGCCGGGAAGCTTGCGCTACGCGCGGGATCTTGTCGATCGCCGGCGTGTGGCGCGAAACGATACGCCCTCGGACGGTTCGCCACTGGCAATGAATCGTGTTTATGCTGTCGAAAGCACACCGGGGCTGACCGGAGCAGCGGCCGATCACCGCTTGCCTTTGCGAGCCCGAGACGTCGAGGGTCTGGCACGTGCGCTGGCGGCCCGGTTGGGTGTCGAAGTCGCCGGCGATGCCAATGAGGCGCCCGGCGACGTGTCGGCGAATTGGCTGGCGGTGCTTGTTTCCGACTTGGAAGCTCACAGGGGGGCCAGCCTGGTGATCGCCGGCGATGGTCAACCGGCGGCCGTCCACGCGCTGGCCCACGCCATCAATCGTCGGCTCGAAAACGTCGGTCGGACGGTCGAATACGTTTCTCCCGTCGAGGCCGAGCCGGTCGATCAGTTGACCTCGCTGAGCGAATTGGTCGACGTGATGAGGCAGGGGGAAGTGAAGCTGCTCGTGATGCTGGGTGGCAACCCGGTCTACAACGCGCCGGGAGAAATGGAATTCGCCAAGGTCTGCGAGCGGGTCAACTTTCGCGTTCATCTCTCGCCGTATTTTGATGAAACTTCGTTTTTGTCGCACTGGCATGTTCCCGCCGCGCACGATCTCGAAGCGTGGAGCGATGCGCGGGCCTTCGACGGCACAGCCACCATCCAGCAGCCGCTGATCGCACCACTTTACGGCGGCCGGACGGCCCACGACCTGGTCGCCGTGCTGGCTGGCCATCCCGAGCAGACGGCCTACAACATCATCCAACAGTATTGGACGCGCAGTCTGGGGAGCGACGGATTTGCGAAGCGCTGGAAAAAGGCGGTTCACGACGGCATCGTTGCCGGGACCAGGGCCGAGCCGCGTACAACGGACTGGAAGTTTGTCGATCGACTCTCTCCTCGAGAGAGTGCACCGGCCGGGGCATCATCGAGTCCAGCGAGCGGACTCGAAATCACGTTCTGCCCCGATCCGACCATCTGGGACGGACGCTTCGCCAACAGCGGCTGGCTGCAAGAGTTGCCCAAACCGATCACCAAGCTGACCTGGGATAATGCGGCGCTCCTCAGCCCCGCAACCGCAGAACGGCTTGGCGTTTCGAATCACGAGCTTGTCGAGTTATCGCTGGCGGAGCGAACGCTTCGCGCACCAATCTGGATCGTACCCGGCCAGCCCAACGATTCGATCTCGCTAGCGCTTGGTTACGGTCGAATGCACAGCGGCCGGATCGGCAAGGGCGTGGGCGTGAACGCCTGCGCCTTGCGGCCAGCACGGCACGAGTGGTTTTCCGCCGGGGTGAAGTTGAAGTCGACCGGCGCGCGGTATCCCCTTTCGGTCACGCAGAACCATCACAGCATGGAGGGGCGCGACCTGGTCCAGATCACGACGCTCGCCGAGTTCGCCCAGCGTCCTGAGTTTATCGATCTCGAACATCGTCATCCCGAACAGTCGCCGACTCTGTACCCTCTGGAGTACGAAGAGTCGGAAAACGCGTGGGGCATGGTAATCGACCAGACGGCCTGCATCGGCTGCAACGCCTGCGTGATTGCCTGCCAGGCCGAGAATAACATTCCGATCGTAGGGAAGGAGCAGGTCGCCATCGGGCGCGAAATGCACTGGTTGCGGATCGACCGGTATTACCGCGGCGGCATCGACGCCCCCGACACGCATTTTCAGCCGGTGATGTGCGTGCATTGCGAAAATGCGCCGTGCGAGCTGGTATGCCCCGTGGGCGCCACGGTCCACAGCCACGAGGGTCTCAACCAAATGGTCTACAACCGCTGCGTCGGGACGCGCTACTGTTCGAACAATTGTCCCTACAAGGTGCGGCGGTTTAATTTTCTCGACTATGACTCGCTTTTCGGATACGGCGGCGAACAGGCCCCCTCGCTCAAGCTGCTCCGCAATCCCGACGTCACCGTGCGCAGCCGCGGCGTCATGGAGAAATGCACCTATTGCATGCAGCGCATCAGCGAATCGAAGATCGAGGCCCAGAAGCAAAGCCGTCCGATCCGCGACGGCGAGATCGTAACCGCCTGCCAGCAAGCGTGTCCAGCGCAGGCGATCGTGTTCGGAAATATCCGCGATCGCAAAAGTGCGGTGGCCAGGCTGAAGGAATCGCCGCTCAATTATTCGCTGTTAGGCGAATTGAACACGCTGCCCCGCACCACGCACCTGGCCCGCATCCGTAACCCACATCCCAGCCTCGAAGGTCCGGCGCAGACCGACACGCCCCCCATCGAGCCCACAGCGGTGGACCGCTTGCTGAGTGAATGAAGCGCTTGCAGAGGACATAACACGTGAGCCAATCGCCACATGACGAACCTGATTTGACTGGCGTTCCTCAGGGGACGGCAGTGGAGTCGCCCGTCATTCAACCGGGCCACACCTACGCCTCGGTCACCGACCAGATCAGTGCGATCGTCCTGACGCGTCCGACCTCCCACGGCTGGATCTTCGGATTCGCCGTCTCATTCACGCTGCTGATGGTATTTCTTTATGCCACCGCTTATTTGTTCGCCAAAGGGGTTGGCATCTGGGGGACGACGATCCCTGTCGGGTGGGCGTTTCCGATCGTGAACTTCGTGTGGTGGATCGGGATTGGCCATGCCGGCACGCTGATCTCCGCCGTGCTGCTCCTGTTGCACCAGGAATGGAGGACGAGCATCAATCGCTTTGCCGAGGCGATGACGCTGTTTGCCGTGTCGTGCGCGGGGCTGTTTCCGCTGTTGCACCTGGGGCGCCCGTGGCTGTTCTACTGGCTCTTGCCGTATCCTAATACGATGGATCTGTGGCCCAACTTCCGCAGCCCGTTGATCTGGGACGCGTTCGCCGTCACGACCTATTTCACGGTTTCGATTCTATTCTGGTACGCCGGGCTGATCCCAGACATGTCCACGCTGCGCGACCGGGCCAGGAATCGCCTGGCGCAGCTTGTGTACGGCATGATGGCGCTGGGTTGGCGCGGTTCGGCGGCGCATTGGCACAGGTACGAAACTGCGTATCTCTTGCTGGCGGGCCTCGCCACGCCGCTGGTCGCTTCGGTCCATAGCATCGTGGGAATGGACTTTGCGGCCGCCCTCGTGCCCGGTTGGCACACCACGTTCTCGCCCCCCTTCTTCGTTGCCGGAGCGATTTTCTCGGGGTTCGCGATGGTTATGACGCTGATGATTCCCTTGCGATGGGCATACGGCTTGCAAGACTTCGTCACCCTGCGCCATCTCGATAACATGGCCAAGGTGATTTTGGCGACCGGATCGATGATGGCCTACGGTTACGCTGCCGAAGTCTTCTTCGCTTATTACAGCGGCAACAAATACGAACGTTACCTGACGGTCAACCGCGCTCTGGGGCCCTATGCCTGGAGTTACTGGTCGCTCATTGCGTGCAACGTCGTGGCGCCGCAATTCCTCTGGTTTCAGTCTGTGCGGCGGAATGTATCCGCGCTCTTCATCGTCTCGCTGATCGTCAACATCGGGATGTGGCTCGAGCGCTTCGTGATCGTGGTCATCAGCCTGCATCGCGATTTCCTTCCCTCGTCGTGGAGAATTTATTCCCCGACGATCTGGGACTTCACACATCTGATCGGCTCTGTCGGTTTGTTCCTTACTTTGCTCTTTCTGTTTATCCGTCTCTTGCCGATGATTTCGATCTTCGAGCTGCGCGAGCTGGTGCACAAAACGAACGAGGAGACCTAGCCGATGGGCACGCCGCGTAAACCCGAAGAATCATACGGCTTGCTGGCCGAGTTCGAAGAGGGAGAAGCTTTGCTCGAGGCGGCCCGCCAGGCTCATGCCGCCGGTTACCGGCAAATGAACGGATACACTCCTTTTCCGGTGCACGGGCTGTCACAGGCCCTGGGGCAGAAACCGACGCGGCTCCCGCTGTTGGTGCTTGTCGGCGGGATCGTCGGGGGGAGCGCGGGATATTTCATGCTGTATTATGCTTCGGTCATCAGTTACCCGATCAACGTGGGCGGACGCCCTTTGCACAGTTGGCCCGCCTTCATTCCGATCACCTTCGAGATGGCGGTGATGGGGGCGGCGCTGGCCGCCTTTCTCGGGATGCTGGCGCTCAACGGCCTGCCGCATCCCTATCATCCGCTGTTCAACGTGCCGGTGTTCAGTCTGGCCAGCCAAAATCGCTTCTTCCTTTGCATTCAGGCCGGCGACCCGTTGTTCGACCTCGTACAAACGCGGCAGTTTCTGGAGGGATTGCACGCCCGCGTTCACGAGGTGCAACCATGAAGCCCGACGTGCGCCTCTTCTTCATCTTCTCGGCGATACTCCCGGCCCTGCTGACCGGTTGCGATCGACTCGACATGTATGACCAGCCGCGTTACGAACCTCTCGAGGCCAGCGATTTCTTCTCCGACGGGCTCTCCGCGAGGCAGCCGGTCGAGGGGACGATTCCCCGCGGTGGGCTCCGCGACGATGACCCATTCTATACCGGTAAGGACGAGGGCAAACTCGTCAGCAAGATTCCCGACGCGGCCTTCCGGGCGACACACGATCGCGATCCGCGGCATTTCGACACTTCGTACGATAAGACGAGCCAGACAGAGCTGCGCCGGGCATTGCTCGACCGGGGGCAAGACCGGTTCAATATCCATTGTTCGGTCTGTCACGGTCGGCTTGGCGACGGCGATGGCATGATTGTCCGCCGTGGATTCCGCAAACCTCCCTCATATCATATCGATCGTCTTCGCCGGGCGCCGGCCGGTCACTTCTACGACGTCATGACCAATGGCTTCGGCGCCATGGCCAGCTATGCCAACCGGATTGATGTCGATGACCGCTGGGCGATTGTCGCGTACATTCGCGCGTTACAGCTCAGCCAGAACGCGAGACTGGACGACGTTCCCGGCGACCAACAAGAAACTCTGTCGTCACCGCCAGACGAGGCCGACAATCCGCCGCTGCTGCCCCGCGAGGATCCGTCATGACGCCTTCGCCCACGCTGTTTGAGCGCTTGCACCGAATGCGCCTCATAGGGCTGGTTCTCGCTGGGGTCGGCGGAGCGCTCTGCGTTTACGGTTGGATTACACTTCCCGAACGATTTTACTCTGCCTGGCTCACGGCCTGGTTCTATTGGCTGGGGATGGCCCTGGGGTGTCTGGTGATGGCCATGCTGCATGGAATGGCGGGCGGAGCATGGGGCCGCGCGATTCGCCGCGTCATCGAGGCCGGTTACCAGACGCTTCCGCTATTGGCGCTGCTGTTCATCCCGCTCTGGCTGGGCGCCGGGCGGATCTACGAATGGGCCGATCCCGAGGCTTTGCGACAGCACGAGACGCTGGCCCGCAAAGCCGGCTATCTGAACGTCGGCAGTTTTCAAATGCGGGCCATCATCTATTTCGTGATCTGGATGGCAATCACCTGGGTGCTCGACCGCTCTTCACCGAACGACGAACCGCGTCTGGAATCACCCCGCAGCCAGCGCTTGCAACGCCGCAGCGGCCTGTGTTTCATCGCCTACGGAGTCACGATGACACTGGCCGCTGTGGATTGGGTCATGTCATTGGAACCCGAGTGGTACTCGACGATGTACTCGCTGATCCACATGGCTGGGCAGGCCGTTTCGGGACTGTCGCTGGCGCTGGTAGTGGTCGTCGCGCTCGCGGAGTTTGAACCCTGGTCGCGGATCGTCACGCCGGTGCGTCTCAATGATCTGGGCAATCTGCTGCTGGCCGCGGTCATGTTCTGGGCCTATTGCTCGTTTTTTCAATTCCTGGTCATTTGGTTGGGCAACCTCCCCGAGGAGAACGTCTGGTACGTGCATCGCTCCCGGGCGGGCTGGCAGTACCTGGCGATGAGCCTGGCCGGGCTGCATTTCGCCGCGCCGTTCCTGTTGCTGCTTTCGCGGCATTTGAAGCGGCAGGCGAACGACATCTACCGCATCGCCCTCTTGCTCTTGGTCATGCGCTATGCCGATCTCTACTGGCTGATTGTCCCCGGCTTCGAGCGCGGCGAGTCAGGCGTTCGCGGGCTTACGTTTCACTGGCTCGACCTGGCGGGCCTGGGGGCGATCGGCGGGGCGTGGCTGGCGGTGTTCTGCTGGCGGCTGTCGGCGCGCGTCCGGTTTCCGATGTATGATCCCGAACTTACGGAGGCGGTCGATGAATGATCCGGCCACGCAGCCGTCGCCTGACCGGCACCAGCGCGTCGGACACGAAACCACGGACGCCAGTCCGTTCTACGTGGGGCTGTTCGCGCTGGGGCTTACGCTCATGATCGCGCTTGTGCTTCCTCTCCTGAGCTGGCTTTTCGGGCGCTTCGAGGCTGCGGCGCGGCGCGCCGACGCACCGCAAAGCCCACTGACGCAGGACCAGACAACCCCACCGCCGGTACTGCAGGACGATCCCGCCGCCGATTTGGCGTTATTTCGACGCGCGGAAGAGCAGCGGCTGTCGAGTTATGGCTGGATCGACCCGCAGCAGCGAATCGTGCGAATTCCAATAGAACGGGCGATCGAGATTCTGTCCGAGCGCGGTCTACCCGAACCTCAGGGGCCGCTGGAAGAGCCAACGAACGAGGCGCGTGCACCATGAAATACTGCGCCCCGCAGGCTTTCTCTCGTCGCCGGCTGAAATTCCGGTTATGTGCCGTCGCCGTGGCGCTCGTGGCGTTTCCGCCTCAAGCGGCAGCTCAGCGCTTCGCTACCGGCCCGGCCTATAACACTCCCGCCGGCAAGAGTCCGACGGCCGAGCTGCTCCGCGACGTAGGGATCGAGCAGCACCTCGACGCGCAATTGCCGCTCGAGGCCGTGTTCCGCGACGAGGCGGGGCGCGAGGTTCGGCTGGGTGATTGTTTTTCGAACAAGCCGGTGGTGCTGGCCCTGGTCTATTACCGCTGCCCGATGCTCTGCACCCAAGTGCTGAACGGGTTTCTCAAGAGCAGCCAGGCGATTCCACTCGAGATCGGGCGGGATTACGAGGTCGTGACCGTCAGCTTCGATCCTCGCGAAACGCCCGAGCTGGCCGCCGAGAAGAAGAAACACTACGCGCGAGCTTACCGTCGCGACGGAGCGGCCCGAGGCTGGCATTTCCTGACTGGCGATCAACAGGCCATCGACCGTCTCGCGGGGACAGTCGGCTTCCGTTACCACTACGACCCCCCCGAGCAACCAGTTTGCGCACGCCAGCGGCATTGTAATCGCGACGCCTGACGGGAGGCTGGCTCGCTATTTGTATGGCATCGAGTATTCGCCGCACGATCTGCGACTGGGTCTGGTCGAGAGCTCGGCCGGCCGGATCGGCTCGCCCGTCGACCAGGTGCTGTTGCTGTGCTACCACTACGACCCACTGACGGGCCAGTACGGCCTGGCAATCGCGGGCGTGCTGCGCGTGGCCGGCGCGGTCACCGTGGTCGTCCTCGTCAGTTTCCTGGTTGTCATGTACCGCCGCGAGCGTAGGCGCCCGAGGTTGGTGCGTTTCATGGTGTCCGGCGCCACACCCAAAATTGTTCCGGGTTCAAAGTTGAAGAATTTCGACCAGCCATGATCGACGACGGATTCCGCCTACTACCCGAACAGGCCTCGACGCACGCCCCGCGCGTCGATCTGCTCTATTTCTTTCTACTCGGCCTGGCCGTCTTCTTCACGGTCCTGATCGCCGCTCTCATCATCTACTTTTCGATCAAGTACCGCAGCAGCAACAGGCGCGTCGATCGCACGCCGGGATCTGGGCATGCCCTCGTCCTGGAGATTGCCTGGATGGTGATCCCCTTCCTGATTTCCATGACGATTTTCGGCTGGGGGGCGACGTTGTATTTCTCGGCCTTCCGACCGCCTGCCGGGGCGATGGAAGTGCGGGTCGTCGCCAAGCAGTGGATGTGGAAGTTCCAACACCCCAACGGCCGCCGCGAGATCAACACGCTGCACGCACCGCTGGGGCAGCCTGTCAAGCTGACGATGATCTCCGAGGATGTGATCCATAGTCTGTTCGTGCCCGCGTTTCGCGTCAAGCGAGACGTGCTTCCCGGGAGCTACGCCACTTGCTGGTTCGAGGCCACCCGCACGGGAAAGTTTCACCTCTTTTGCGCCGAGTATTGCGGAACTAACCACTCCCGAATGACGGGCTGCGTCGTCGTGATGGAGCCGGCCGAGTACGAGGCCTGGCTGGGGGGAGGCCTCGCGAACGAGTCGCCGGCGGTGGCCGGCAAACGATTATTCGAAGAGTTGCGGTGTGCGAGCTGTCACATGCCTGAGGCGGACCCGGTCCGCGGTCCTCCCTTGCAGAACGTCTACGGGCACGAGGTGATCTTGAAAGGAGGCCCGACCGTGACCGCCGACGAAAATTATCTCCGCGAGTCTATCTTGCGTCCCGGTGCCAAGATCGTACAAGGTTATGAACCGATCATGCCCAGTTTCGACGGCCAGGTGGATGAGGAACAATTGATCCAGTTGATTTCCTATATCAAGTCGTTGGCCACACCATGAGTGCCGTCATGCCGTCTCCATCGACCGCTGGCGCGGTCTCCAACCGGACGCCGAAACGCGACTATCTGAGCGCTGGTTACACCGTCCGCTCGTGGCTTTTGACCACCGACCACAAGCGGATCGCCATCCTGTACCTGCTGTCGATCACGCTCTTTTTCGTGATCGGCGGTCTGGCGGCTACCGTCGTGCGGCTCGACCTCATGACCCCCCAGGCCGATCTGGTAGAGACCGAAACGTTCAACAAGCTGTTCACAGCGCACGGCGTGATCATGGTGTTTTTCTTCTTGATTCCGTCGATCCCCGCGGTGCTGGGGAACTTTATCGTGCCGCTGATGCTGGGCGCCCGCGATCTGGCCTTCCCGCGCCTGAACCTCTTGAGCTGGTACGTCTATGTGCTGGGCGGGCTGTTCACGGTCTATGCCCTGCTTGCCGGCGGAGTCGACACCGGCTGGACGTTTTACGCGCCTTACAGCAGCACCTACAGCAATACCTACGTGATGGCCACGGCAGTGGGCATTTTCATCACCGGTTTCTCGTCCATTCTCACGGGACTCAACTTCATCGTCACGATCCACAAGATGCGGGCGCCCGGCCTTACCTGGTTCCGCCTCCCGCTGTTCATCTGGTCGATCTATGCCACCAGCATCATCATGGTGTTGGGTACCCCCGTGCTGGCGATTTCACTGTTTTTGGTGGGGATGGAACGGCTTCTGGGGATCGGCATCTTCGATCCGCGACTGGGTGGGGACCCGATTCTGTTCCAGCATCTGTTCTGGTTCTATTCGCACCCCGCGGTGTACATCATGATTCTCCCCAGCATGGGGGTGGTCAGCGAGATCATTCCCTGTTTTTGCCGCAAGCGCCCATTCGGCTACTCCTTCATCGGTTTTTCAAGTTTCGCGATTGCCGTTTTCAGCTTCCTGGTCTGGGGTCATCATCTGTTCGTCAGCGGGCAGTCGATCTATGCGGGAATGGTGTTCTCGATCCTCAGTTATCTGGTGGCGATCCCTTCGGCCGTCAAGGTATTCAACTGGACTGCCTCGCTGCACAAGGGCTCGATCAGCTTCGAGACACCCATGCTGTACGCCCTGGGGTTCGTGGGCCTGTTCACAATGGGGGGGCTGACGGGGCTGTTCGTCGCGGCGCTGGCCGTCGACGTGCACGTGCATGACACGTATTTCATCGTGGCCCACTTCCATTACATTATGGTCGGCGGCGCCGTGATGGGCTACCTGGGCGGGATTCACTTCTGGTGGCCCAAGATGACGGGACGGCTGTACCCTGAAGGCTGGGCGCGGTTCTCGGCAATCCTGATCTTCGTCGGCTTCAATCTGACTTTTTTCCCGCAGTATATCCTGGGCTACCTGGGGATGCCGCGGCGGTATCACGTGTACCCTGAAGAATTCCAGGTGCTCAACGTGATGTCATCGGCGGGGGCCTCGATCCTGGGCCTGGGATACTTCTTCCCGCTGACATACCTCATCTGGTCGCTGATGTATGGCAAAATCGCGTCGCCAAATCCCTGGCGCGCCGCCGGGCTCGAATGGCAAACCACGTCGCCGCCGCCGACCGATAACTTTGCCGAGACGCCAGTGGTGGTGGATGAAGCGTACGATTACCAGCACATTGACGGCGTTTCGCCCGCAGGAGGCGCGACATGAGAATCGAGACGGCGCCCCGGGCGCCATCCCCCCTGGCTCACCACTTCGACGATATCCAGCAGCAGCACGAGGCGGGCGAATTGGGTATGTGGCTTTTTCTGTGCACTGAGATCATGTTCTTCGGCGGTCTATTTCTGGCGTATACGATCTACCGCACGCAGGACGAGGCCGCCTTCGCCGCCGCCAGTCACGAGCTGGACTTGTTTTGGGGTACGGTCAATACGGCGGTGCTTCTCACCAGCAGCCTGACGATGGCCTTGGCCGCTCATGCCGCAGAATCCTTTCAACGAAAGCAACTTCTCGCCCTGCTGGCCGCCACGATGGTCCTGGGGTGTGTCTTTATCGGGATCAAGGGGATGGAATACCATCACAAATACATTCACGGCCTGATGCCGCTGATGGGGCTCCCCTTCGAATGGCACGGCGCCTCTTCTGGTCACGCCGAGATGTTTTTCGACCTTTATTTCCTGATGACGGGCGTTCACGCCCTGCACATGCTGATCGGGCTGGGAGTGTTGCTGGCACTACTGGTCAAAGCCAACCGCGGCGGTTTGCAGGGGGATTTCGCGGCCCCGGTCCGTATCACGGGTTTGTATTGGCACTTTGTCGACATCGTGTGGGTGTTCCTGTTCCCGCTCCTGTACCTGATCGGGGCCCGCTAACCATGCCGCACAAGCCTGCGGATGTCCGCGTTTATGGCATCGTGTTCGTCGCCCTGTTGCTGCTCCTGGCGCTCACCGTCGCGACCGCGGAGCACGATCTGGGCCGCTGGAACTTTGGCGTCGCCGCGGTAATCGCCGCAGTCAAGGCATTTCTGATCGCGCTGTATTTCATGCACGTTCGTGACAGCACGCCGCTCATCAAACTCGTGGTCGCCGCCGGCCTGCTCTGGCTGTGCATTTTGTTCTCGCTCTCGCTGGCCGACTATTGGACCCGCGCCTGGCTTTGAAGATTACAAAGAGGTCACGCTGCCCCATCGATTGGCGCGCACGAAAGTCCCCAGATCGTTGATACGAGTCCCTTGTCTACCCATTTCTGCCTGGACGGCAGGTGACACCATCTGTCGCAGGTAGAACGGCTGATTGATGACGTAGTGGTGAATAATGTGGGTCGCACCGAAATTGAAGCAAAAGAGCTGAAACGGAAAGAGCATCCAGTTTCTTAGAATCTGGTTCTGGAAAAAGATGTCTCGTTCGGGGATGTCCCCGTAGTAATGGCTGCACGACGACATCAGCACCAGGCAGCTTTGCCTGACCACATTGGGAAGCACGAGCAGAACGGCCAGGTCACGTGCCCACGGCCAGCCCCAGGCTGGCAACAGGTGAGACGGGTCAAACACGGGCGCCCAGCCCTGTTGAACCCGAGTGTATCCGAAAAAAGATTCCCAGATCACGTTAAATACCGTGTATGTCGGAACAGACAGCAGTGCCAGCCACAGGGGCTGAAAGTCGGGATTCTCGCGTTTGATCCGAGGGAACAGAAGCAGCCCTCCCATCGGATGAATCGTCACCAAGAGCCGAAGGCAGCCGAAGGGCAGGCCAAGACCGATGAGCCGCTCTTCGATATCGGTTTTTTGGCCGCTGACGAGGTGGTGTTTCAAATGAATCCCACGGCGATACCAGGGATTCAGGCTCAATTTGCAAAACCAGATGACGAAGAACATCAAGTGCTGAACCCAAGCCCGGCTTCTGAAGTACAGGTTATGGATCAGGTCGTGTTCCAGCTCGTGCAGGATCGAGATAGGGAGCGCCATCAGCGGAACAGCGAGCCACCAGACCAACCCCCCCCGCAGATAATACGCAGCGACACAAGCCATCATGGCCAGACTGCCCAGAAAGCAGCTCATGCCCAGGAAATCCTGGTGAGCAAGCCAAGGCAGCTTCGCACGCAGACGTTTTTCCTCCGAGTGGATCACCACCCGGATACAACGCGCGCGTTCATTCGTGTTATGCTCAATCTCCGCCATCGGTCTTTCTCTTTGTCGGCAGGCAGCATTACGGATAGCCCGTTCCCATCTCGAACAAGGCGTTCAGGGCACTCTGGTCGAGATTGGCCCAAACGGATCCATTGCTCCAGATGATCTTGTCGTTGTGCCGCGTCCCGACCAGCCCGATCAATGGTCCGTCCCGCCCGAGCAGTGTCGCGGCGCTGACTAACTGGACGTGCGAAACAGCGCCGTTCGCAGCGGTAAAGGTAGCCATCAGCGGAGTGGTGGTCGGCGCCAGTTGCCAGACTGAACCGTCCGACCAGGTGATTTGCGTCTTGCCGATCGTTGCCACGTCATTGTTCCACGTGGGAACAATTGCTTGCGTGGCGCTGATCGTCAATGTTCCCAGGACGATTGCGCCCTTCTCGTTGACGAACACCGCGGTACTCGTGCCATTCTCAATCAAATGTGCCGTGAGCGCATTGCCGGCATTGGCGTAATCGGTGACGGTGATTTGCGGCGCCGCGCTCGTCGTGACGGTCCAGACGGCGCCGTCCGACCAGTTGATCTTGCCGGAACTGAACGTCGCCACGTCGTTGCCCAAGGCCGGGACATTCGCCTGCGTGGCGTTGATCCAGGTTCCGAGCACGACGGCACCGTGCGCATCGACGAACACCAGCGTATTCGTGCCGTTTTGAATCACGTGGGCCGTGAGGCCCGCAGTGCTGTAATCGGCGACGGCGATCGGCGGCGCCTCGGAGGCTGCCAGGACCCAGACCGCGCCGTCTGACCAGTTGATCTTGCCGATACTGAATGCGGCCATGTCGTTGCCCCAGGCGGCGACAACGGCTTGCGTGGGGCTGGTCAAGGTTCCCAGGACGATGGCGCCCTTCTCGTTGACGAACACCGCGGTATTGGTGCCGTTCTGGATCACGTGCGACGTGAGGCCAGCAATCGTGTAATCGGCAACGGTGATTTGCGGCGCCGCGGTCGTCGTGAGGACCCAGACCGCGCCGTCCGACCAGTTGATCTTGCCGGTGCTGAAGGTCGCCACGTCGTTCCCCCAGTCGGAGACATTCGCTTGCGTGGCGTTGATCCAGTTGCCAAGGACGATGGCGCCCTTCTCGTTGACGAACGCCAGCGTATTCTCGCCGTTTTGAATCACGTGCGCCGTGAGGCCGGCAATGCTGTAATCAGCGACCGTGATCGGCGGCACGGCCGTCGACAGGACCCAGACCGAGCCGTCCGACCAGTTGATCTTGTTGGCACTGAACGTCGCCACATCGTTCCCCCAGTCGGCGACAGTCGCTTGCGTGGGACTGGTCAAGGTTCCCAGGACGATGGCGCCCTTCTCGTTGACGAACACGGCGGTATTGGTGCCATTCTGAATCACGTGCGACGTGAGGCCCGAAATCGTGTAATCGGCGACGATGACTTGCGGCGCCGAGGTCGTCGTCAGGACCCAGACCGAGCCGTCCGACCAGGTGATCTTTCCGGCGCTGAACGTCGCCACGTCGTTCCCCCAATCGGCGACAGTCGCTTGCGTGGGGCTGGTCATGGTCCCCAGGACGATGGCGCCCTTCTCGTTGATGAACGCCGCGATATTTGTGCCATTCTGAATCACGTGCGCCGTGTGGCCCAAAATGAGGTAATCGGTGACCGTGATGAGGGGCGTCGCGGCGCTAATGGACGTCGTCCCGGCCCCGCCATCGGTTCCCGGGATTGTCAGGTTCTCAAACCAGACCTCGCCCGTCGACCAGACGATCTTCCCGTTGCCGGGTGTTCCGATCTCGTTGCCGAAGCTTGGGGCAATGACTTGCGTCGGGTTGATCCAGTGTCCAGGAGACGTCTGCCCGGACGTATTGACGAATGTCAAGTTGGCGCCGTTTTGACTGACCTGCGCCTGGCCTCCCAGCGAGCTGACGTAATCGGCGGGCAAATCCAACTTCGTCCAGACCTGGCCGGCGAACGCGCCGGAGGAGAATGTAATGCTGCTGTTTCCGTAAGCGGCCGTGTCGGTGCCGTTGACCAGGATCTGCGTGGTGTTCGTGACCGTGGCGGTGGCCGTCGTCGATCCCGTCAGCGTCAACACGCCGCCGTTCTGCGTAATCGAGGCCAGCGTGGTGGGGCCCGCAGACGTCACGGCGTATTCGCCGGGGAACGCAGCCGGCATGAAAACGGGGACCGAGATGGCGTTGTCATCCATCGTCACGGCGCCATTGATCGCCATGGCGCTGCCGTTAACGCTCGCGCCGTGCGTGACGGTGATGCTCGTCAGGGCGAGAATATGTCCTGCGAACGCAGTGCCTGTACCGATCGTCGCGGAACTGCCGATCTGCCAATACACGTCACCCGCGTTACCGCCATTGATCATGACGACAGACGAGTTGCTGGCGGTCGTGAGCGTGGTCCCGATCTGGAAATCGAACTCCGCATTGGGGTTGCCTTGGGCGTCAAGCGTGAGCTTCGCGCCCAGCTCGGCCGACGACGCGAAATGATAGACGCCCGGCGCGAGCGTGAGCCCACCCAGCCCCTGACCTGTCAGGTTGCTCGTGAGCGCTTTGCCCGCGACGACGTCGTAGGCCGTCACCAGATCGCTGTGGGCCTGGGCCGAGACCGCGTCGGCCAGGTGGATCGTCCCGGTCACAGTCGGCGAGCCGGTGACGGCGGAGCCCGGGCTGACGCCGAGATTTCCCGTGATGACGGTCGCGCCGGTGCTTGTCACCGTCGAAGCACCCAGGACGGCAAAGGTTGCTGCCGTACCTAGAGAAACTGACAATAGCCTGCGATCCTCCAGGATCTGGACGTCGGCTGCCAGCGGCCAGTAGAAGTGCTTCCTCACCAGCATCTGCGGGGTGCGTCTACGGAACAAGGACTTCCCGAACAGACGATCGACTTCGAGGTGGAACATGGTGGTCCTTAACTGGGTCGAATTTGTTGAAACCAAAAAAAAAACCGACGTGCGGAAACACCCGGTGGTGTTTCCGCACGTCGGCTTACTCGTCATCTGGCCCCCGGCATCGGTCCAAATCAGACCGCCGGGTGCCCTTTATTTAGTCATCCGACTGACTTCGCCAAGCGGACTTTCAACTCATTCCGCGTCAGCACGCAATGTATCTTATCAAGCGCGACGGCAAAAGCAAGGAGGTTGCGGACGCTGCCACCAGAATTACCAGCTCCTTGCGTTCTCGTGTGAGAGCGATACAATCTCGTTTGCCGGAGATGTGGCGCAGGTTCAACAGCCGCCCCGATGTTGTCGGATGACGAATTATATCGCAAACCAGCGCGTGCTGGTGGGCGCGATAATAAGTAAACCGACGTGATGGAAGACCTTTTGGGTCCTCCATCACGTCGGTTTTTTTACAGCCAGTGATCGGACGAATTCGACAGAGCGATCGAAACCGAACTCCTCTTTTTTGAATTGAGATGCCATGACACATTTATCGCGAAATGCGTCGTTCCCCCAATATTCCCTGGGCCTGGCGATCCGCCGAATTCTGGCGAGCGGATGGCTTGTCTCTCTGCTGGGCGCGCCCGTCTGGTGCGAGCCCAAAGCCGCGGCCGCCGAGACCGCGGATAAGCCAGTTCTGACGGGCACTGTCTCCAGCATCGATCAAGTTTACGAAGATCTCAAATTTGTCTTCCAACTGGCCGGCGACGACAAGGGCCATACGACGTTGAAGGACACCCTCGACGGCTTTATGGTGGGAATCGAGACCGACAAGCCCAGCGGCTGGCGAATCTATGTGACCGTCGACGGGCTGCGTGCAGTCGCTTCGGTTCCCGTCAAAGACGAAGCCACGTTCAAAAAGTTTCTTCGCAACCTGTGGGACCTTGACGTCAAAACCGCACCTCCCCCCTCTCCTTCCCTGACTTCACGCGTCAGTCGCCCTGTCCAGGAAAAAGTCCGCTCGCTGAAGCTGCAATCGAACGAGCGAATCATGTTCGGATTGACCGACGGCTTTTTGAGGTATGATTCGGGCTACGTGCACATCGGCCAATCGATCGAGGACGTTCGTCTTGCCAGAGGGGGCCTCCCCGTAAAGACCGCGAAAGGACCGACTCTCGCCCTGCATATCGATGGCGAATCGGCAACCCCCGCCCAGCGGCGGGAAGCGTTCGACAAATCAAAACAGAAGTTGCTCGCGGAATTGAAAAGGACCGACGACGAGACCGACGCACAATTCGCGCTCGGCAAAGCAATCGTCGAGTTGCAGCTTGCCAAATTCGAGCTCTTTTTCTCGGATTCGTCCCATGTCGACCTGGGTTGGACCACCTCGCATGAATCGAAAACGTCCGAGCTGACGGCCCGGCTGACCCCAGCCAAAGACACGTCGTTGGCTAAAGACATCGAGCAGATGGGCCATATCTCCGACGACTTTGCCGGCGTCTCGCAGCAGGGGGTCGTCATGTCGAGCACGATCAATTTTCCCAACGATCAGACGTTTACCAAGTCGCTGAAATCAGTGTCGCATCTGGCGCGGGGCGGGGTGAGCGATGAAATCAACAAGGACGAACGCTTGAACGCCGAACAGAAATCGGTCGATAAGCAGATCGTCGACCTGGTTTGCGATCTCGTCGACGACGTGGCCGTCATGCCGGTTTTTAACGGCTTCGCGCGGACCTGGGCCAACAGCGACGGCAGCCTGACGACCGTCGGCGCCGTGAAGGTGGCTGACGGCGCAAAATACCGCGAGATGGTCCGTAAATTCAAGGCCCAGGAACGAGTCGGACGCCAGTCGTCCGACGGTGGCGTCGAAATTCATAAAATCGCAGTCGCCATCTGGCACAAGGATTTTCCCGAGCTGTTCGAGAAAGAGGGTACGGTTTATCTCGGAACGTCGGATACAGCCGTCTGGTACGCCCTGGGCGAGAAGGCGCTGGAACGGCTTGAGCAGGCGATTCAAGAGGCCGGAAGCGAACAGCCAAAGAAACCGGCCGCGGTCGAAATGCATGCTGAGCTGTTGCCGCTGGCCAAGGTGTGGGACCACTTCCGCGCGCAGCACCCGTCGAGCACTCC
>Ga0207022_10119_pt1:20000-21731 | contig 21731 bp, 11 predicted proteins | sample Alteio_BWMinCont_46_FD_153307 | JGI IMG/M metagenome (GOLD analysis project Ga0207022, IMG submission 153307) | Enriched cells from forest soil in Barre Woods Harvard Forest LTER site, Petersham, Massachusetts, United States -... | ecosystem: Environmental > Terrestrial > Soil >... | reverse complement strand
AGAGCGACACCCCCAGCGAGTAGATGTCGGTGCGATGGTCGAGCGTTGCCCGCTCGCCACGGAACTGCTCGGGACTCATGTACCTGAGAGTCCCCGGAATATCGCCGGTGATCGTCAATCCACTGTCGTCGCCCGTCGTGGCCAGCCCGAAATCGGCGACCCACAGATGCCCGTGGCCATTGACCAGCAGGTTCGACGGCTTGACGTCGCGATGCACGATTCCCATCGAATGAGCGTGCTCCAGCGCCTCGGACGCCTGTGCTCCCCAGCGGGCAATCTGGTGAAATGACAACTCAGAGCCCCGCGTTACCCAGACCGTCGAGGCCTGGGTCGCATCGCCCATGACCGGGTGACCAGTCACCGGGTGACCCGTGGCCGGATTGCGAACAACGCCCGTCGCGTCTGGTCGGGCCCGCGGGGGCTGCGGACTGGTCGTCGACGCGCTGCCAAAATCGCCGGCGTTCTCGTCGACTGGACCGGAATTCTCGCGCGGCACGCTGCGCCAGCCCGCAATCACGTCGGCCAGGCTCTTCCCCTCGATCAACTGCATTGTGTAGAAATGCACGTCCTGCTCGAAACCCACCGTATGGACGGCAACGATGTGCGGATGATCGAGCGTGGCGGCGGCCCGGGCCTCGTTCTTGAACCGCTGCAAATGACGCGCGTCGAACATGGCAGCGTACGGCAGCACCTTGAGCGCCACGCGTCGGCCAAGCGACTTTTGCTCGGCTTCGTACACGACGCCCATTCCGCCCCGGCCGATTTCGCGAAGCAACCGAAAATCTCCCAGCTCTGCCGGCCGGCCCGACAACGGAGGATCGGCTGCCTCGATATCGACCGCGGCGCGCTGGCAATGTACCTGGGCCATTGCATCGGCCCACGGCAAAAGACGCTTGAGCTGTTCGCCACGTTCCGGATGCTGCGCGACGAAACTGTCGATGCTCAACGGGTCGCCGGCGTGCAGCCGGTCGGTGAACTGTTCGACGAGCGCGTCGAGGACGGCGTCACCCGTGGGTGGTTTCGCCGCGGCGGCAGGCGGCGAATCGGGGGAGTCAGGCGGCATCAGAAGTTTTCTCCCCCGTACCGCTCAATTTTGCTGCTGGTTGCCGGATGCTTCCTGATCAAACATTATGGCGATCACCTGCACGTCTGACTTTGCGTGAGCCCCCCAAAATATTGTACTGGCCGCCTCGGCACTTGCCAATCGCGCACTTTTTCGGCGAGATTACCCAGTTGGACAGTCCAAAACGGAGCAAATACTGCGGCGCTTCAGCGACCGAATATGCAGTAATGCGGGACAACTGGGCAATTTGGGTTGGCTGCTGCATTCAACGTACTGGTCCATATTGAAGATTTCAGCTTTTTTCACCGATTTGATCCTTGACGATCGGTTTCGGACTGCGTAGGATGGCCGTCCCGCAAGTGATTCGGCAATTCCTTCCTCTGGGAAATCTCGTTTGATCACGAACCGAGGATATACCGCGGCAACGTGATGGTTTGAAGCAGATTCGAAGTTCTGGCTGTGTAAGTTCTGACAGTGTAAGTTCTGACAGTGTAATTTCTGACAGTGACCGTGCTGCCACTTGAACTTCGGGCCTGCTTCAGCCCATCCGTGGTTTGTGCCGCAAGATGACGCCCGCCGTTTTTTAATTTCGGGCAGTTCATGTTGCGGTTTGTTCTTTGGCAAATTTGGTAGCGGCAAGAGTGGCATCTTATACTCGATGCGCAATG
>Ga0207022_10119_pt1:0-17500 | contig 21731 bp, 11 predicted proteins | sample Alteio_BWMinCont_46_FD_153307 | JGI IMG/M metagenome (GOLD analysis project Ga0207022, IMG submission 153307) | Enriched cells from forest soil in Barre Woods Harvard Forest LTER site, Petersham, Massachusetts, United States -... | ecosystem: Environmental > Terrestrial > Soil > Temperate... | reverse complement strand
GAGCCCAATGGTACCCTCAGCCTGGTTGGCAATCAGGCGCCGAGCGCAAAGGTAGAAGGGTGCTTGACTGTGAGACTTATCAGTCGAACAGATACGAAAGTAGGGCTTAGTGATCCGGCGGTGCTGGATGGAAAGGCCGTCGCTCAACAGATAAAAGGTACTCTGGGGATAACAGGCTTATCGCTTCCGAGCGTCCATAGCGGCGAAGCGGTTTGGCACCTCGATGTCGGCTCATCACATCCTGGGGGTGAAGAAGCTCCCAAGGGTTTGGCTGTTCGCCAATTAAAGTGGTACGTGAGCTGGGTTTAAACCGTCGTGAGACAGGTTGGTCCCTATCTGCTGTGGGCGTACGAAACTTGAGGGATTTTCTCTTTAGTACGAGAGGATTTTGAGGGACGTACCTCTGGTGTTCCTGTTGTCTCGCTCGAGGCATCGCAGGGTAGCCACGTACGGTATGGATAAGTGCTGAAAGCATATAAGCACGAAGCCAGTCCCAAGATAAGGTTTCGTAGAGCAACTGCTCGAGAGCCCCCTGGAAGACCACCAGGTTGATAGGCCGGCGATGTAAGGCGAGTAATCGCTTCAGTTGACCGGTACTAACGGGCGAACGCTTGACCACTTTGATTCTTTCTTCTTGGTCAGTCGTCATTGGTCAGTAGCCAGTAGTCAATAGAGTAGACAACTGGCATCTGCCAACTGACAACTGCCGAGCTTCAAAGTGAGCGTCATGTTCAAAGAGTTTTTAGAGTTTGAGTTTTTGGAGTTTAAGGTACACTCTGCCGCTGCCATTTTTTATACACCGCGCACAGCATTGCGCGCATGTGTCTGCATGTAACGTGTCTGCATGTGACGTGTTTGCCTGTGAAATGCGGCTGGTCGAACCCATTTGGTTTCGAACAGTTGGCGCACAGGCAATTTTCCGGTGAATTTACCCAGGAGGCCACACTCGTTCCCATTCCGAACACGACAGTTAAGCTCCCGGGGCCGATGATAGTGCCTACCAGTGCGAAAGTAGGTTATTGCCGGAATCCTTAAAAAACCTGCGGCTCGCCGTTCTCGCAAGAGACGGCGGCCGCAGGTTTTTTGCTGCGCGCTGTTGCAGCAGCGGCATCGTGCCGGTTGGGAATAGTCTTACGCTTTGCTTTGAAACTTGCGGCGCCGCTAAATGATCGTAGGGCGGCTGACGATCGCGCGGCGTAGGGTGTGTCAAGCTCGCGCAAGTCCAAGGTGCGTCAGCGCCAGCGGATTTCAATGCTCGCGACACGCTGCCAATAGCCCAGCGACGTCTTGGCGAGCGCAGACGCACCGGGGCTCGCGCCTGCTCGACACACCCTGCCCCGAACGCGAATCAATCGGGCTAATCCCCGCGAATCAGTCTTCTTCCGCCGTGATGGCGACGCAGAAGGGCGCGGCCACCGTCTCGTCCATTTCTTCAAACTTCGCGACACTTGATTTCCATTTCGATTGAGAATTACGATTAATGGGGGCAACCGGCCCGGGTTCATCTCGTCGAATGGGGCGGATCGTATCGTTATCGCTTCGGCGGTTATTACGGGCCGTTTTACGGCGGCCCCTATTATGCCCCTTATCCAACTCCATATGGCACTCCTTATCCCACACCGTATGGCACCCCGTATCCCAGACCGTATGGGGCCCCCTATTACGCTTACCCGTCATACGGTCCTTACGGTTATCCGTATCCGGCAAACGGCTGCGCCTACCCGGCCTGGGGTTACCCTGGACTGATGAAACGGCGTTTTTGCCGGGTTTTATTTTGTAAATGTCATGCGGCCTTTGCGAATTCGCCGTAGGCGGTCTGTCGTTTGGAGGCAAGGGTTGTTTTCAGGTTTTGGGTGACCCATGTTCGCATCTGCTTGACGGAGATGCGGGCGAAGTCACGACGGATAGACTCTGGCGTCGCGGGTTTCAGCAAGGCACCGAACGCCGCCAGCAGGCTAGTGAATCCGCCTTTGCTATGCTGCCGCTCCAACTGCTTGAACAGTCCAAATGAGGATTCCAGGATTTCGGTGCTCATCGGGAGCCTTTGGCCTTCGGCCAGCTTCTCTTCGGACTGACGCACAAAAGCCAGTAGTCGATCGGCGACTGCGCGGCTGTCTTCGCAATTTGGCAGTGATTTCAGTTTTGCGGCGAGTTGGTTCGACGCGCCCCGGAACAGCCCCTGCTCATTGATGAACGTGACCGACGCGGAGACCACGGCCTGGCATGCGCTCCAGCGGGATATTTCATCTCGAAACTCTCTCAGCCAGCCCAGCTTTTCGTTCAGACGTGCGACCGTGATTTCGCGACGGGCTTTGGAATCCGGATGGTCCAATTGCCACAGAACCATCTGGGCCCACCTCAGTACGGCGGCCAGATTCATGAAGCGTGCTTTGGGCCTGGGACTCGGCGGCGTCAAGTGGCCCAGTTCGGTCTGCTGGATGGCTGATCGCGTGCACCCCACCTGCGACATGAATGCGGCAAACTGTTTGTCGTCACCGACGATTTTCTTTAGGACGTTGGCAGCATAATGTTTGAAGTCGCCCAAAATGATCACGTTTTCACGGCGTTTTTGCAGGACTTCGGCCCCGTCACGAAGCTCGACTGCTCCATCGACCACCACTGCCAGCGGGACGCCGATTTTGTTGGCCAGTTCCCCATACGCTCGTTCCATGTCTTCCCGCTTCCAGTTTACGCCGGGTTCGACAGTCAGCACGCGGACGTGTTGATGCGTGAGTGCCACTCCTGGCGGGGGCATTTTCGACGCCCGCAATCCAATTATAGCCAGCGCCTTTTCGGGGCCGATCTGGTTGGAGTGATCGGCCATCCAGACCCAGTCGTCGGCGGGCTCGATCGGTTCCTCGATGGCCGCGACTCCCGCACGCATCAGCCATGTACGAACCGTCGTCCATTCGGGAAGTCTTTCGGTCACGCCCAACCAGTCGAAGACGATTTTCAGGCAGTCGACGGTGGGTCGCAATCCAATCCTGCGAGCCAGATTGACACACAGGCAAATCATCTTCGGTCCGAACTCATGGTGAGGCAGTGGTGGATCGTGCGGCAAAACCGGGGGTTGCTGCCGCAGCCGTTGGTTCTCGGCCCGCAGTTGCGCGGTCTCAAATCTCTTCTGAGCAAGTTCTTCTTCAGCGTTGGCGATGACTCGCTGCTGTTGCTCATTGATTCGTTTGTGGTTCCGGATTTCCAGCGACTTCTCGCTCGCCCGAATGGCCTGAGTCTCACGACTCCGCAGTAAAAATGCAGCCACGACTCGGACGGGTGACTTGAACAAACGAACCCGAATGAAAGATGATACCACCACTGTTGCGCTCCTTCGCTTTGAGTGTGGAACTCAGAACTGACACGGGGGAGCGCAACAGATTTCCATTTTTCCCGCAAACCCAAGTTCTCCAAATTCCGACCATTGCGCCAGACCAGGGTTACCCGGCATACGGAGGAGTTGGCATTCGAGCCGGACGAGTCGGCGTCGGCATCTGGTGATGTCACTTCACCGAGTCGCCGAAAACGCCTGCGTGGCTGAATAAGTAGCGCTCATTCCGCCGGCGTCTTCCTCCCTTAGCAAGTTTTGAAGTTGCGCGTTGTCAGTCCACGACACGCTTTGCAATCGACCCCTGCCGCCTCGTGCGGCGGGTGAGCGAGATTCTTTGGCTAGAATCGCTGCGTTTACTCGGCAAGACCCCTGCCGGCTCGTCCGGCAGGTGAATGAGATTCTGTGGCGATCCAGTGGATAAATCGGACACGGTTTTCAATTCCGGAAGGCTGAAGAATCTGATTCACCGGCCACGCAAGGTGGCAGGGGTCTGGCTTTCCCGCTGGAGCGGGTCTAGCGACGGAATCTTTTTCACCTGCCGCACGAGGCGGCAGGGGTCAAATTGCGAGTCGCACGTCCCATCCGAAAACGCGCAACTTCAAAATTAGGAAGGGGGGGCCAGGGGTGGTCGCGCCGCGTAGTTATAACGCATTGATTACGAACCCGTTTTTACCGCACCTCGGCGGAGCGCATCATTGGGCGACCGGTCATTTTCATAAAGTTCGTCGTGCCGGGCAACAACACTTGTGGTATGCTATGCTTGGCCCTATCGAGGATCGTCCCATGCCACTCACGATCGAAGTGATTCCCGACCCGGAATTCGGTGGCTTCACCGCCCGCCTCCCCGACGTGCCCGCGTACGGCGAGGGCGCCACCGAAGAAGCCGCGATCGCCGACCTGCACGAGGCACTGCGCGGCTACATCGAGACGTTCGGCCTTGACGACACGCTGGCCCGCGTGTCGAACCCCGAGCTCAGGCACGTCGACTGGAATTTGCCGGAACTCGCGCGTGGCTAATCTCCCCCGTCCGAGCGGCAAGGAGATGGTCCGCTTCCTGGAGCGGCAGGGTTTCAGCGTGATCCGTGTGCGGGGCAGCCATCACTTCATGGAGCGCGGCGACGCCCGCACAACCGTGCCGGTTCACGGAAACCAGACCCTGAAGATCGGAACCCTGCGCGGGATTCTCCGCGACATCGGAATGTCGCCGACGGAATTCGAAGCAGCTTGGGCAAATCAAAGTTGAGCCCGATCGTCCATCGCTCCCGCCGACCCGTCAGGAGCCTGCTGCAAAGCGGCGTTCTGCCGGAACATTCGCGTTGCTTGTAAGACTCGACCACTTGCGCTGCATTCCTTTTCATCAGGCCGGACAAAACCCGCTCAGGAGCAAACGAGGATCTTGAGATGACGATCGCATCCGATCTATTGCAACGACATTTCCAGACGCTTGTCGCAGACTTCGAGTCACGAGCGTCTCGCTGCGACAGGAGTTTATCGGGAGCGTTTGCACTCGACAGTCTATCATTCCAGCGCATGCGTGCCGTGGGTTACCGCGCCTCCGGCCCTGAGTGCCGCGGCGACCAGCGTCGTCTCGGCCAATTCTTGTTCGGTCGCACCTGCCTTCTTCGCCTTTTTGGTGTGGACTTCGATGCAGTACGGGCACTGCGTCGTCAGCGCGACGGCAACGGCCATCAGCTCTTTGTATTTGAGCGGAATCGCTCCCTGCTTGAAGGCCGCTTCGTCAAACGCCACAAACGCCTGGAAGGCCTCGGGGGCCAGCGCGCCCAGCTTCTTGAGCTTAGTCAAGTTCTTCATGTCGTACATCGCGATCTCCTTGATGGATTGTCGACGGGCAGGTTGCTTCTTATTTCGAACTCGGCATAATCAGGTGGTTGATTGAAAATGAGCCGCCGCGCATTCACGGGCTCGATGTATCGGCGACGGGCTCCGCCTGAACGAAACCGTATTCCGCCCGTCAGCGAGGCTCGTTGGCACGATGGCCAATCCCTTCTTCGAACGCCCCAACCTCAATTCTCCCTATGCGCGCCCCGAGCGGCATTGGGAGCTCGACGAGCACGGGCAGCCTACGCAGAAAATCAAGGACTCGCGAAGGCCTGCCGAGTTCATTACGCCGATTCCCAAGCCGAAGAAACGCCGGGCGGCGACGGCAACCCAGCAGACCATGGTGTATGACGAAGGGGCCGGCCTGTCCAGCAAGGAACAGGAATACGACGCCACATCGTTCATCAATGAAGTCCGCCGGCTCGTCGGCGAGTGGCGGGCGCTGCCCATTCCCAACCAATGGGGGGTGACATCGGAAACGCAGCGACTGCTGCAGCATTGGCGGCATCACGAATTCGGTGACATCCGGCCCTTCTTTTGCCAGATCGAAGCCGCTGAGACCGCCATCTGGCTTACTGAAGTGGCCCCCAAGACCGCCGCCGGTAAGCGCCTGCTCGACGACCTCGCGCGGGCCAACAAAGACGCCAACCCCGACCTCTCTCGCGTCGCGCTCAAGCTCGCCACCGGGGCAGGAAAAACGACCGTCATGGCCATGCTCATCGCCTGGCAGACCGTCAACGCCATACGGCGACCCAACAGCAAGAACTTTACCCGTGGCTTCCTGATCGTCACGCCAGGCATCACGATCAAAGACCGCCTCCGCGTCTTGCAGCCCAACGACCCCGACAGCTATTACGCCAGTCGCGAGCTGGTCCCCAACGACATGCTCGACGATGTGAACCGGGCCAAGATCGTCATCACCAACTTTCACGCCTTCAAATTGCGCGAGCGAATCGACCTCTCGAAAGGGGGCCGGCAATTGCTGCAAGGCCGCCTGGGAGAAGAGCTCGACACGCTCGAAACCGAAGGCCAGATGCTGCAGCGCGTCATGCCCGATCTGATGGGCCTGAAGAACATTCTCGCGATCAACGACGAGGCGCACCACTGCTACCGCGAAAAGCCTCCCGATCCCGACGACGAAGACCTCAAGGGAGACGACCGAAAAGAGGCCGAGAAGAATAACGAGGCCGCCCGCCTCTGGATTTCCGGACTGGAGGCCGTCAACCGCAAGCTCGGCCTGGCCCGCGTCTTCGACCTGTCGGCGACCCCCTTTTTCCTGCGCGGCTCAGGCTACGCCGAGGGGACTCTCTTTCGCTGGACCGTCAGCGACTTCTCGCTGATGGACGCCATCGAATGCGGCATCGTCAAACTGCCGCGCGTCCCGGTTGCCGATAACATTCCGGGCAACGATATGCCCATGTTCCGCAACCTGTGGGAACACATCCGCTCGAAAATGCCCAAGAAGGGGCGCGGCAAGGCCGAAGAGCTCGACCCGCTGAGCCTCCCTCCACAGCTTCAAACCGCCCTGGAGGCGCTATACGGCCACTACGAAAAGACGTTCGCGCTGTGGGAGCAGGCGGGCATCCGCGTCCCACCCTGTTTTATCGTCGTCTGCAACAACACGTCGACCTCCAAGCTGGTGTACGATTTTATTTCGGGGTTTGTACGCCAGAACGACGATGGCTCGTCCACGCTCCAGAACGGCCGGCTCGCCTTATTCCGAAATTTCGACGAGCATGGCAACCCGATAGCCCGTCCGAATACTCTGCTCATCGACAGCGAACAGCTCGAAGCAGGCGACGCGCTCGACGACAACTTTCGAGCCATGGCCAACGATGAAATCGAACGCTTCCGCCGCGACATCGTCGAGCGGTCGGGGGACCAGCGCGCCGCCGAGACGATCACCGACCAGGAATTGCTGCGCGAGGTGATGAACACCGTCGGCAAGCCCGACAAGCTTGGTGGGGCGATCCGCTGCGTCGTCTCGGTTTCGATGCTCACCGAAGGCTGGGACGCGAACACCGTCACTCACGTGCTGGGAGTTCGGGCGTTCGGCACTCAACTGTTGTGCGAACAGGTCATCGGCCGTGCGTTGCGCCGTCAGTCGTACGAACTGAACGAAGAAGGCCTGTTCGACGTGGAATACGCCGATATTCTTGGCATTCCTTTCGACTTCACCGCCAAGCCGGTCGTGGCCCCGCCGCTGCCGCCGCGCGAGACGATCGCCGTCCGCGCCGTGCGCCCCGAGCGCGACGCGCTCGAGATTCGCTTCCCGCGGGTCGAAGGCTACCGCATCGAACTCCCCGAAGAGCGGCTGGCCGCCGAGTTCAACGACGACTCGATCATGGAGCTGACCCCCGATCTGGTCGGCGCGACGGAAACCCAAACGGCCGGTATCATCGGCGCGCCGACCGACCTCAATTTAATTCACACCGGCGCCGTGCGCCCCTCGCAGGTTGTTTACGAGCTGACCACGCACCTGCTCATGACGAAATGGCGCGATCTCGTGGAAGAGCCCAAGCTGTACCTGTTCGGCCAGCTCAAGCGGATCGCCAAGCAATGGCTCGACACGTATCTGGTCTGCAAAGGAGGGACGTATCCGGCGCAGTTGAAATACAAGATGCTGGCCGACATGGCTTGCGAGAGGATAACGGACGGTATCACGAGCAAGTTCCTCGACGAGCGGCCGATCAAGCCGCTGCTCGATCCCTACAATCCGGAGGGTTCGACGGCGCACGTGCGCTTCAACACCAGCAAGCTCGACCGCTGGGAAACGCGGGCCGACCGCTGCCACATCAATTGGGTGATTCTCGACAGCGACTGGGAGGCCGAATTCTGCCGTGTCGCCGAGTCGCATCCGCGCGTGCGGGCCTACGTGAAAAACCACAGCCTGGGGTTCGAAGTCCCTTATCGCTTTGGCTCTGAAATGCGCAAATACCGCCCCGATTTCATCGTGCTCGTGGACGACGGCCACGGGCCCGAGGACCTCTTGCACCTGGTCGTCGAGATCAAAGGCTACCGTGGCGAAGACGCGAGAATAAAGAAAGCGACGATGGAAACATACTGGGTGCCCGGCGTGAATCATCTGGGCACCTATGGCCGCTGGGCCTTCGCCGAGTTCACCGACGTGTACGAGATGGAATCCGATTTCAAGGCGAAGGTCGCAGCCAAGTTCGACGAGATGATCGAAGCCGTGGCTTCGAAAGATCCCGCTGCCGTTGTGGAAACCGAATCGTGAGAAGCCTTAAAGGTTCAAGCACCCCGGCAGGGGTGCCAGCAATTAGCCGGGGGTTGAGCGCAGCGACACCCCCGGTTGGACGGTATGAACATCCGACCCCGGAGGGGTCGCAGCATCGTAAACTGCGCTGCGTTCGCCCCACCCGCATTTCGTCCGCCGTGCGAAGTTTTCCTGTTTCACTCGCGCGTTCCGCAATTCGACGGGCCTCTGGCACCCCTGCCGGGGTGCGTTCCCGTTTCCAATTCTTTTCCGGGGGTGTCGCTTCGCTCAACCCCCGGCTAATTTCTGTGACCCCTGCCGGGGTCGAAATGACAACCGACCGACCATTTTGCTAATGTCGGGAAATTGGTCGCGAGAGATGAGCAATAAGGCGAAAAAGAGAAGGCAAAAAGATCGAGTGGCAAAAAGATGGAGTACCGGATAATTCCTTCGTTCATTTTTTTGCCATAATCCGTCTTGTGTTATCGGCTCACTTCGAACGGCAGAACTGAAAGACGAAGCGAATGGCCAAAAAGGCAACGGCGAAGAAAACCGTGGAGACGATCACCCACGAATCCGACAAGCGGACGAACATTCCGACTGCCGAGTATCAGTCGGTCGTCACGCCCGAGCAGGTGCGGCCCGTGCCGGTGAAGTATCCGCGGAACACCGATCTCGATCCGCAGCTTGTGTGGCGCGGCAAGGACGAGCAGGATTGGTCCGACCTGGTCGTGCACGCCCCGCCCCTGTACATCCAGGAGAAGGTGCATCCCAAGGTGCTCGTCGACGATCTATTGCGGCAATCGGCCGCCGAGAAGAAGGCGGCGGACAAGGATACGGGAAAGAAACAGCAGCTCGACCTGTTCGGCGATTTCAACGGCGTTCCCGAGGGGGACGCCAGGACCGAGTTTTACCAGCACGACGCCAACTGGTCGAACCGAATGATCCTGGGCGATTCGCTGCAAGTCATGGCCAGCCTGGCCGAGCGCGAAGGACTGCGCGGCAAGGTGCAGTGCATCTATATCGACCCACCCTACGGCATCAAGTTCAACAGCAATTTTCAGTGGAGCACGACCAGCCGGGACGTGAAGGACGGCAAGGCCGACCATATCACGCGCGAACCGGAACAGGTGAAGGCCTTTCGCGACACGTGGCGCGACGGAATCCACAGCTACCTGACATACCTGCGCGATCGGCTGACGGTTGCCCGCGATTTGCTCGCGGAATCAGGCTCGGTCTTTGTGCAGATCGGCGATGAGAACGCGCATCGCGTGCGGGCAGTGTTGGACGAGGTGTTCGGCGAGGACAACTTCGTTTCATTATTAGCCTTCACAAAAGGAGCGACGGGCCTTGGCGCAGCCGATCGGCTTCCAGCGAGGCTCGACTACATTCTCTGGTATTCACGAAAACCTGAGTCGCACAAATTCCATCAGCTTTACACGGTACGTGCTGAGGGCCTCGATCCAAATTTCAATTGGGTGCAGCTGCCCGACGGACAATTCCGGCGACTTACGCAGCGCGAAAGAGCGGGCGAACAACCGCTTCCATCGGGTGCCCGATTGTTTGGCGATGTATCGCTCACGAAGCCGGGCCCTGGGCGAAAGTTTGAAATCGAATTCAAGGGGCAGGTGTTCGATTCAGGCAAGCGCTGGTGGGGGATGACCCGCGAATCGCTAGAGCGAGCCTTGAAGACTGGCAGAGTCGATCAGTTTGGGAACGCTCTCAGACACCTCCGTTTCCAAGACGAATCGACTGCGGTGGCAATCGGAAATCTATGGGACGGCTTTTTAGGGCAGACTGACCCGGTCTATGTGGTGCAGACTAACATTGAAATAGTTAGACGTTGTATACTGATGGCCACTGATCCAGGCGACCTCGTGATTGATCCGACGTGCGGCTCTGGCACGACTGCATTTGTTGCCGAAGATTGGGGCCGGCGATGGATCACAATCGACACGTCTCGCGTTGCTCTGGCACTCGCCCGCGCCAGGATTATGGGGGCCCGATACCCGTATTTCCTGCTGACCGATTCTCGCGACGGGCAAATCAAAGAAGCGGAAATCACGGGGGCCGAGCCAAGTTCGCAGCCAGTTCACAGCAATATCCGCCACGGTTTCGTCTGTGAGCGCGTGCCACACATCACGCTTAAATCGATCGCCAACAACTCTGAGATCGACGTCATTTGGGATAAATGGCAAGCGAAACTAGAACCGCTCCGTGAATCGCTGAACGCGTCGCTAAAGAAGGAATGGAAAGAATGGGAGATTCCGCGCGGAGTGGACGACAAATGGCCGACTGCGGCGAAGAAAACGCATAGCGACTGGTGGCAGTCGCGGTTGGCTCGCCAGAAAGAAATCGACGCCTCGATCGCTGCCAAGGCGGAGTTCGAATTCCTGTACGATAAGCCTTATGAAGATAAAAGGAAGGTCCGCGTCGCCGGACCGTTCACGGTCGAGAGCCTTTCGCCCCATCGGATGCTGGGCGTTGACGAAAACGACGACCTGATCGATCCTCTCCAGCAGCGAGCCCACGGTGAGAAGCAATCATTTGCGCAGATGATTCTGGAGAACCTCAAGTCGGCTGGCGTCCAGCAGGCGCACAAGGAGGACCGGATCAACTTCACCGCGCTCGCTCCGTGGCCCGGCGAGATGGTCGGTGCCGAAGGACGCTATCTGGAAGGAGGCACCGAACGCCGCGCTGCGATCTTCATCGGCCCCGAGTTCGGCACCGTGCAGCGCCAGGACTTGGTGCTGGCCGCCCACGAAGCGGGGGATGCCGGTTTCGACGTCCTCATCGCCTGCGCTTTCAACTACGAGGCGCATACGACGGAGTTTAACAAGCTGGGCAGGATTCCCGTTCTTAAGGCACGCATGAACGCCGACCTCCACATGGCCGACGACCTCAAGAACACCGGCAAGGGAAATCTGTTCGTGATCTTCGGCGAGCCGGATATCGCGATCCTGCCCGACAAAGGCGCCCAAATTCGCGTGAGGGTCAACGGAGTCGACGTGTTCCACCCCAACACGGGAGAAGTCCGCAGCGATGGTCCGGACGGCATCGCCTGCTGGTTCATCGATACCGACTACAACGATGAAAGCTTCTTCGTCCGCCATGCCTACTTCCTCGGCCAGAACGACCCCTACAGCGCCCTCAAGACTACGCTGAAAGCCGAGATCAACGCGGAAGCCTGGGAATCGCTGCACAGCGATACGTCCCGCCCGTTCAGCAAGCCATCATCGGGCCGAATTGCCGTGAAAGTTATCAACCATCTCGGCGACGAGGTAATGAAGATTATCGCGTTTCCGGAGAAATAGATCGCAACGGTAAACTGCGTCGTAGCTACTCTTATCGGGACCCGGATCTAATATGAGCATATCTGTTTTGAAGCCTGATAGGAGAGGCTTTCTTTCGATGCTCCTCCGGGACCTTCTCTGCTGCGGATGGAAGCTCGAGGCAGTGCCCGAGAACGCGACAGTACCACACAATGGACTGAAAGTCGTCCTGCGGGCAGGCGCCAGCGAGGCGAGATTGCGAATATTCGCATACAAAGTGACTACGTCTGGCCGAGAGCGATCGCATGAACGGAGAGTTGAAATAACAACTACCTATCAAAGTGGATTGCGCCGTCTGGCGAGTTTTACAGACATTGTGCTAGGTATCGACGTCGCGTCCGGGAAGTATGTCGGCGTCGATAGCAGGCGGCTAAGACTCGGTGGGCCGACACACAATGCTTCCAGTTTTTTTGATTTGGAAGGCCTTTCGGTTAAGAAGGGAAATCTGCTGATCAATCCGCGTTCCGCGACCAGCACAATATTCCCCGGTGGCATCGAGCTGCACGCATTCTTCGACCGGAGTCGTCTTTCGGAGTATCTGCTCAACCAACGCGAGATTCATTCCGGGTTGTATGCCTATGGTGGTGCGTTCAGCGGCCCGATGCCCGTCAAAAACGTTACGTGGCCCGAATCGATAAGCACAGATAAAACGACAGGTAGGCTGTTTGTTCTATCCTCAATTCCTAAGAATCGAAAGCCGAAAATCAGCCGAGCAGTTATAGAGGCCGCGGAACAAGAAGACCTTGCGAAAATCGCGCGGCGTCAGATATCTCCCGAGCAGTTGAAACGGATATTGAGTATCTGCGATGAAATTGGAGCCTTGGGCGAGCAGGCGGTTCTTAAGTTGGAACGAGCACGGCTTCGTAAGCTCGGGCTGGACGATCAAGCCGATCGCGTTGAACGCGTCAGCTTGCGGTCGGTTGGCGAAGGCTACGATATCGTGTCGTTCGAGGACGACGGGTTCACAAAGAGGTACTTGGAGGTGAAGGCGACAATCGGCCGAGGCTTCGTCGTTGACGTCTCCCGAGGAGAGTGGCGTGCAGCGAGAAAGCACGGTGATGCGTATTATTTGGTACGGGTAATCTCCGCAAAGGACTCTCCCGAGGTATTTTTCGTCCGGAATCCAGTTGAACTCGAAAACCAGGGTCTGGTTACTCGGACGGCGATCGGATGGAAGATCGACCTGCGGTCTGTGGTGAAGAATGCGTAACGTCATGGAGTTTCGGAGTGCCGACACGCTCACCGACAGCCTCGCGGTCGATGAAAACGACGATCTGATCGATCCGCTCAAGCAGGTTGCCGACGGCGAAACGCAATCGTTCGCGCAGATGATCCTGGAAAACCTCAAAACGGCCGGCGTCCAGCAGGCCCACAAGGCCGATCGGATCAATTTCACCGCGCTCGTTCCCTGGCCGGGAGACATGGTCTGTGCCGAAGGACGCTACCTGGAAGGGGACAAAGAACGCCGCGCGGCGATTTTCATCGGCCCCGAATTCGGCACCGTGCAGCGGCAGGACCTGGTGCTGGCCGCGCGCGAAGCGGGGGACGCCGCGTTCGACGTCCTGATCGCCTGCGCCTTCAACTACGAAGCCCACGCCACCGAGTTCAACAAGCTGGGAAAAATCCCCGTGCTCAAGGCCCGCATGAACGCCGACCTGCACATGGCCGAGGACCTCAAGAACACGGGCAAGGGGAACCTGTTCGTGATCTTCGGCGAGCCCGACATCGAAATCTTGTGCGAGCCCGACGGCAAGCTGCGCGTGAAAGTCAACGGCGTCGACGTGTTCCACCCCAGCACGGGGGAAGTCCGCAGCGACGGACCCGACGGGATCGCCTGCTGGTTCATCGACTCCGACTACAACGAAGAAAGCTTCTTCGTCCGCCATCCGTACTTCCTGGGCCAGAACGACCCCTACAGCGCGCTCAAGACGACGCTCAAAGCCGAAATCAACGCCGAAGCCTGGGAATCGCTCCACAGCGACACGTCCCGCCCCTTCGACAAACCCGCCTCGGGCCGGATCGCCGTGAAAGTGATCAACCACCTGGGCGACGAGGTCATGAAGGTGTTTCGCGTGACGTGAACGTCACGAAGAAAAGGAAAGGCAAAAAGATGTATGGCAAAAAAATACGAGACTGTCTTAATCACGTCTTCTTCATCTTTTTGCCATCCGATTTTTTTGCCTTAAAACCCGTATCGCATTGCCGAGTGACGAGTATCGACGCACCAATGGCCCAGAAAGGGCAACTCCTGACGGCCGCCGGCGTTGTTTGTGCGGTTGGTTGCGTGGGTGGCGAAAGGAATGGCAAAAAAATGGAGGGCAAAAAATGAAAGACGAAATTCTTCGGTTCCGTGTCTTTTTGCCCTCCGATCTTTTTGCCTTTATCCGTTCGACGCTGCTGGCGTAAAGTAAACTAGCTCATTCGGCGAGCGTGTCGTTTCTGCGAGACCAAAACGGCGGCCGCTGGGATCGAACCATGGTAAAGAGGCGGAAAGCAGCTCGATTGATCTCCGGCTCGCCGGGTGAATACGGCGGGTTGGTCGCAGATATTTCCAGGCTGCTCGAACAAAGTCGGCGGGCGGCGGCGCGGTCGGTGAACAATATCCTGACGGCCACGTATTGGGAAATCGGCCGGCAGATTGTGGAATTCGAACAGGGAGGCAAGGCCCGGGCTGAGTATGGCACCGAGTTACTCAAGCGGCTGGGGGCAGACCTGACGGCCCGGTTCGGACGCGGGTTTTCACGGGTAAACCTCCAGCAGATGCGGCTGTTTTCGATGGGTTGGGAGATTTTCCAGACACCGTCTGGAGGATTTGCGGCCCACGTCAAGCTGCCCCCTGAGCTGCACATGGACACGGCAACGATATGTCAGACACCGTCTGACATATCTCAAAATTCGTCCACATCGGTGGATAAATCTCCGATTCGTCAGACAGCGTCTGACGAATTTCGAATTGTGCAGACACCGTCTGCAAAATTCAGTTCGCAGCCTACTGCAGCCTTCCCGCTCTCGTGGTCGCACTACGTCCGCTTGATGGCGGTCGAAAAGCCGCATGCCCGCGCGTTTTACGAGGAGCAAGCAATCCGGGGCGGGTGGTCGGTACGACAGCTCGACCGGCAGATCAGCACACAGTTCTTCGAGCGCGCTTCCCATTCCAAACGGCAGGCTTCCATGCTGATCAGGGGTCGCCATCCACGGCCCGAGGACGCCGTCTCCGTTGAGGAAGAAGTTCGGGACCCGTACCTGCTGGAGTTTCTAAACCTCAAGGACGAGTACAGCGAAACCGACCTGGAAGACGCCCTGATCGAACACCTGGAAGCGTTTTTACTGGAACTGGGGGCCAGTTTCACATTCGTCGCGCGGCAGAAGCGGATTCGCATTGGCGACGAGTGGTATCGAATCGACCTCCTGCTATTTCACCGACGCCTGCGGTGTCTGGTGGTGGTCGACTTGAAGATCGGAAAGTTCAGCCACGCCGACGCAGGTCAAATGAACCTGTACCTCAATTACACGCGTGAGCACATGATGGAACCGGGTGAGAACCCGCCAGTGGGACTCATCCTGTGCAGCGCTAAAAATGATGCTGTCGTGCATTACGCCATGGGGGACATCAGCGCCCGCGTCTTCGCCTCGAAATACATGACGCAGTTACCTGACGAAGAAACGCTGCGACGGGAGATCGAGACGACGCAACGGGCTTTGCTGCCACGTCCTGGCGCCGACGGCCAATCCGATTCACCTTAGAAAAGCATCGTAGATCAATCGCATGGAATTCCGCATCGCCGACACGTTCACCGACAGCCTCGCCCGTTTGACCGGCGACGAGCAGAAGGCCGTCAAGACGACGGCGTTCGACCTGCAATTGAATCCGGCCAATCCGGGGATGCAGTTCCACAAGCTCGACAAGGCCCGCGACAAAAACTTCTGGTCGCTGCGCGTGAGCGCAGACCTCCGCCTGATCGTGCACAAGACGGCGGACAGTTTGCTCTTGTGCTACGCCAATCACCACGACAAGGCGTACGACTGGGCCGAACGCCGCAAGCTCCAGACCCATCCCAAAACCGGCGCGGCCCAGTTGGTCGAAATTCGCGAGACGGTGCAGGAGGTCGTCGTTCCCAGGTTCGTCGAGGCGCCCGCTGCCTCAACGCCGCCAGCGGCGCCGGCCCGCATATTCGACGGCCGGACCGACGAAGACCTGTTGAGCTATGGCGTGCCTGCCGAATGGCTGGCCGATGTGCGGGCGGCGACCGAAGAATCACTGTTCGCTGTCGTCGAACACTTGCCGGGCGAAGCGGCCGAGGCGCTGCTCGAACTGGCGACTGGCGGGAGCCCGCGCGTGCCGCAGCCGGTTGCCACCGCAGCCGATCCGTTCGCGCACCCCGATGCCCAGCGACGGTTCCGGATCATGGCCAACGTCGAGGAACTGACGCGGGCCCTCGATTATCCGTGGGAAAAATGGACTGTCTTCCTGCATCCCGAGCAGCGGCAACTCGTCGAGCGCGAATACTCCGGTCCGGCCCGCGTTTCGGGTTCTGCCGGCACTGGAAAGACGATCGTCGCCCTGCATCGAGCCGCGCATCTGGCTCGCACGAACCCCGATGCACGCGTCCTGCTGGCGACATTTTCGGACCCTCTCGCGACCGCATTGCTGACGCGTCGCAATCGACTGTTGAGCAGCGAGCCGCGACTGGCCGAGCGCATCGACGTGCATTCGCTCAGCGGCCTGGCGGCGCGCCTGTACAAAATGCACGTTGGGCCGGTCAATCTGGCCGACCACGGCACGATTGCCGCCTTGCTGCAAGACGCATCGCAAGCCGTCGGCGGGCATAAATTCAGCCTGCACTTCCTGCTCACGGAATGGGAGCAGATCGTCGATGCGTGGCAACTCGAATCCTGGGAGGCATATCGCGACGTGGCCCGGCTGGGTCGCAAGACGCGGCTTCCGGAAGCACAGCGCCAGGTTCTGTGGTCGATTTTCGAGAGTGTGCTCAAGAAACTGGCAGAGAACGCCATCTTGACCGAGCCGACACTGTTTACCCGATTGGCAGGTCATTTTGCGTCGGGCAAACCCGCCCCGTTCGATTATGCAGTCATCGACGAGTCGCAGGATTTGACAGTCTCGCAGATGCGCTTCCTGGCTGCGTTGGGGGCACATCGTCCCGACGGCCTGTTTTTCGCCGGCGACCTGGGTCAGCGCATCTTCCAGCAGCCGTTCTCGTGGAAGTCGCTGGGGATCGACATCCGAGGCCGCAGCCGCACGCTGCGCGTAAATTACCGCACTTCTCATCAGATCCGTATGCAGGCCGACCGGCTGCTCGACAAGGCGATCACCGATATCGACGGCAACACCGAAGAACGCGCCGAGACGGTCTCGCTGTTCAATGGCCCGCCCCCCGCGATTCGCTGCTTGAAGACCGAACGCGAGGAGACCGAGACGGTGGCGGCATGGCTTGCGGCGCAGATGCAGGCCGGCGTCCTGCCGCACGAAATCGGGCTGTTCGTGCGTTCGTTCGCCCAGATCGAGCGGGCCAGGTCGGCTGCCGAGAAGGCCGGTTTGAAGTTCATTTTGCTCGACCGCGGCAGCGAAACGCGCGACGGCCACGTTTCGATCAGCACGATGCACCTGGCGAAAGGGCTGGAGTTTCGTGCCGTGGCCGTGATGGCCTGCGACGACGAGATTATCCCGCTGCAGGAACGTATCGAGAGCGTTGGCGACGAGGCCGACTTGCAGGAAGTCTACGACACCGAACGGCACCTGCTTTACGTCGCCTGCACGCGAGCCAGGGA
>Ga0207022_10118_pt1 | contig 21752 bp, 13 predicted proteins | sample Alteio_BWMinCont_46_FD_153307 | JGI IMG/M metagenome (GOLD analysis project Ga0207022, IMG submission 153307) | Enriched cells from forest soil in Barre Woods Harvard Forest LTER site, Petersham, Massachusetts, United States -... | ecosystem: Environmental > Terrestrial > Soil > Temperate forest >... | reverse complement strand
GAGCAGGCGGCCCAGGAACTGCAACGCGAAATCCTTGAACGCCAGCGTCGGCCCGTGGAATAATTCGAGCAGGAACGTATGCGCGTCGAGCTGTTTCAGCGGCGCGACGGCGGTATGGCGGAATTCCTTATAGGATTCGCCGATGATGCGCTCCAGCGCTTCCGGCGCAATGCTGTCGCCGGTGAAGCGCGATATGACGGCGAAAGCGAGTTCGGGATAGGACAGCGCCTGCATCGCGGCAATTTCCGGCATGGAAAATATAGGGATGGAATCGGGCACATACAGTCCGCCGTCGGGCGCCAAGCCCGCCAGCACGGCATCCTCGAAAGACAGGGCGGGGGAAGTGCCGCGTGTGGAGATGTAGTGAATCACCTTGTCCTCTGGGTTTTTTTGGATGCCAATGATGAGGGGGGGGGAGAGGATGCTTGCAGCGCATTTTCGGCTGCAATTAATTCTTCTGCTTTTTGAAGAATGTTTTCACAATTTTTAACTTCTTCCAAAAATGGACGATCCTCAGGTGTCAGGCCTAATGTACCACGAAAGGGAGCCGTTGCAGCACTTAGAAGAAAATCGCTAGCACTGTTTGCTTTTGCTAATAATCCATTGCCGGGTCCATTGCCGGGATGAAACTTAGCATCTTGAGACATTCCAAATATGGTAAGCATGTTTTGCACAAAGTTTGTGCGATCGAATCCATCGCCTGCAGAAAAATATCGCTGTTGCAGATCCTCAAAACCGGTTGGGTTTCCTTGTCTGGTCAAAAAGTCGGCGGCTATATGAAGAAAATATTTCAACAGAGGTGACTGTATTTTTTTATTGCTTGTTTGGGAAGTTTGTTGCGGGGAGGATAGATATTCATCCAATGCGGCAAAAAAATGGCCTTCCACTGAACTGCCGTCAATTCGATCAACTGGGCGCGCATCGTAGCACAGATTCCTTATTATTTCTACGCGGCGCTGGCGCTGGGGGCACCGGCGCAGGTCGTGAGCTTTTCCGTACCCACCGGCAATTTCGGCGACATCTATGCCGGATATATCGCCAAAAAAATGGGGCTGCCTATCGACCAACTCATCATCGCCACCAACCGCAACGATATCCTCACGCGCTGCCTGGCGACCGGCGTGTATGGCATGGAAACCGTCGTGCCGACGCTGTCGCCCAGCATGGACATCCAGATTTCCAGCAACTTCGAGCGGTTGCTGTTTGATTTGCATGACCGCGATGGGAAAATGATTTCTGAAATGATGGCGCGTTTCCGAAGCGAGAAAAAACTGGCGTTATCGCCGCTGGCATGGAACCGGCTGAAAGCGGAATTTTCCGCCTGCGCCATCAGCGACGAGGATACCAAAAAAACCATCGCCGAAACCTATAAAACTACCGGCGAATTGCTCGACCCGCACAGCGCGGTGGGCCTCGCCGCCGGGCAGCGCTGCCGCAAGGATACCGCCGCGCCGCTGGTCGCGCTGGCCACCGCCCACCCCGCCAAATTCGAGGGTGCCGTGAAAGACGCAACCGGCATGCATCCGTCGTTGCCTGAACATTTGAAGGATTTGTTTGAGAAAAAGGAACGGTTTGAGGTGTTGGGGAATGATGTGAATGTTGTGAAAGATTTTATTGAGAAAAAGACATGAATGGTTCTTTGTCATCCCGCATTTATTGCGGGATTTCCATCAATTGTACTAGACCCCGCAACAAGTGCGGGGTAACAGGATGACCTACGCCCTCACCACTCTCAAGAGCGGCCTGCGCGTCGCCAGTGAATTTCTGCCCGGCGTCGAAAGCGTGGCGGTAGCCGTCAGTTGCGGCGTCGGCGCGCGCTACGAGAGCGAAAGCGAAAACGGCATCTCGCACCTGCTCGAACACATGGCGTTCAAGGGCACCAAAACTCGCAGCGCCCGCGACATCGCCGAGGCCTTCGATAATATCGGCGGCCAGAGCAATGCCTACACCTCGATGGACATGACCGTCTATTTCGCCAAGGTGCTGAAAAAAGATACACAGCTCGCCGTCGATATATTGGGCGACATCATGCAGAATTCGGTCTTTGCCGAGGAGGAACTGGCACGCGAAAAAAACGTCATCATCCAGGAAATCGCCATGCATTTCGACGCACCGGACGACCTCATCAATGATTATTTCGACGAGACGGCGTTCCCCGGCCAACCGCTCGGGCGCTCGATTTTAAGCACGGAGGAACGCGTGAGCGCGCACACGCGCGAGGAACTTTTCCGCTATATGGACGCGCATTACAAACCGCCGCGCATGGTGCTGACGGCGGCGGGCAATATCGATCATGCGGAATTCGTTTCGCTGGCGGAACACTATTTCGCGCTGCCGAAAGCGGCCGCCGGGCCGGCGTTCGAGAAGGCAAAATATGGCGGCGGTGACGCGCGCGTTTCGCGCGACCTTGAGCAGATGCACCTGCTGCTGGGGCTTCCGGCGGTGTCGATGCACGCGCCGGAATATTATGCGCTGCAGCTTTATGCCAATATTTTAGGCGGCGGCATGTCGTCGCGATTATTTCAGGAAGTACGCGAGCAGCGCGGGCTGGCCTATACGGTGTATGCCAGCGGTTCGGCCTACGAGGATTGCGGGCTGCTCAGTATTTATGCCGCCGCGTCGCCGGACAAGGCGGGCGAACTTTCCGGCGTATTGTGCGAAGAGATCGCATCGATGGCAAAAAACATTTCGGATGCGGAACTATTGCGCGCCAAAAACCAGCAGAAAGCCGAATTGCTGATGGCGCGCGAAGCCCCGCAGACGGTGGCGTCGTGGATCGGGCGGCATCTGCTGATGTACGGCGAATACCGCCAGGTCAAAGACATCATCGCCAAAATCGACGCCGTTACTAAAGACGACGTGCTGCGCCTCGCCGGACAATTGCTGCAAGGAAAACTCACCGTCGCCGCACTGGGCGATGTGAAGGGGGTGATGGGGTATGAGGAGTTGCAGGGGAGGTTGGCCTAATTAAATACTGTCATTCCCGCGAAAGCGGGAATCCATCGCGTCGCGTCGGCGGCGCAGAAGGACTTATTTATACCGCGCCCATGGCACTTTTGATGGATCCCCGCCTACGCGGGGATGACAAGAGAAAGAGAACCGGACCCCCATACGGCGGGGATAATCATATCCCATCCCCTTCCTTCCCCACGCTGTAATCCTCCCTCGCGGCGGCTAAGGCGGCGATGGCGGCGACGATGCCGAAGCTGCGGAAATGGCAATTCTGCACCGATTTCCATTGGCCGCATTCGTCTTCCGCTTCGTCGCACATGCCGGTGAATTCCATGCCCGCGGCGTTGAGGTTGCCGTAGGCGTCGCGCTGGCCGTTGACGCGATACATGCCGCCGACCGGCACGCCGTCGATGATGTATACCATCGGCTCGGCCGGCTTGCCGCTCACCGTGTCGATGGTCGGGATGCCCTCCTGGATGATGACTTCGCTATTCTTCGTGCCCTCTTTGATGACCTGCATTTTGTTGCGTTCTTTTTTATTGAGGTCAAGCATGTCGCCAGCCGAGCGCGCCGTCATCACGCCCATGCCGTAGGTGCCGCTTTCGGCTTTGACGTACACATAGGGCTCCTCGGCGATGCCGTACTCTGCATATTTTTCGCGCATGTGATTCAGCACTTCATCCACGCCTGCGGCCACGCAATCCAGGCCGGTCTGCTGCTTGAAATCGACGAGGCCGCAGCGATGGAACCCGGCGCAAATCAGCCACGGATCGATGGAAAACTGCGCGGCGAATTCTTCCGCCAGCGTTTTATACGCAGCGAAATGCACGCTCTTGCGCCGCTGCCACCAACCCATATTGACCGGCGGCAACACCGGCTGGCGCAGGTTTTTCAGCATGTCCGGCGCGCCTGCCGTCATGTCGTTATTGATCACGATCAGATCGGGTGCGAAACCGTTTTCCAATAACAAACGGTCGCCGTCGCGCTTCAGTGGATATTCCGTGAGCCTGCGCCCGCCGGGCGCTTCCAGCTCGACGGGATGTCCCGCCTGTGCGGCAAGGCTGCCTAGCTGTACTTCGATACCCAACGTCTCAAACAGCGAAAGCAATGTCGCCAGATTCTCAAGATAGCCCAGATTGCGCGTGTGATTTTCCGGAACGATAAGAATGCGTTTTGCGTCCGGATACTGCTCTTCCAGAAAACGTTTGATGAAGCGCGAAGCGCGCGCACGCGCCGCGGGCGACAAATTATTGAACCCGGCGGGAAACAGATTGGTATCGACCGGCGCCAGGCGCAGCCCCGAATGGCGCAAATCGACCGATGTCGTAAAAAACGGTGCGGCTTCGGCACGCTTTGCGGCAAACCAGCGCTCGATGTCCTCGCCGCGGCTTTCGTCCAATGCTTTCAGCGTATCGAGTATGCTCACGGTTTTTCCTCCCAATCGCCTAGCCACGCCTGAACTGAGGCCAGCGCCGCTACCGCGGCCGTATCGGCGCGGAGTATCCGCGGCCCCATGCCGAATGGTTTTACGAAGGCGGCAGCTTTGAGCATAGTATGTTCATCCTCGGAAAATCCACCCTCGGGGCCGATAAGTATGCCATACTTTCCTCGCGGCAATGCAGGCAATAATGTCTTAAGCACCGCGCCGCCGCCACTTTCATCACCATATAATAATATTCGCCCCTTGGGCCATGCCGCCAACAGCGCCGCCACATCCTTATGTTCGTGGATAGCGGGCACATCGAGGCGGCCGCATTGCTCCGCCGCTTCGACGGCATGGGCGAATAATTTTTCCCGATTGACGCTTCTGACGACGGCGTGGCGCGTGAACACCGGCAGCAGCGCCGAAACGCCAAGCTCCACGGCTTTTTCCACCACCAGCTCGGTTTTGTTTTTAATGGGCGCGAAGGCCAGCCACAGATCGGGGCTGTTTTTTTGTTCGCGTATTTTTTTTACCGGCGCCAGCGTCACCGATTTTTTTTGCACTGCGGCAATCGACGCCAGCCATTCACCGTCCTGGCCATTGAATATGGCGATACTATCGCCTTCGCGGCAGCGCATCACATTGGCCAGATAATGCGACTGCCCCGACGCGAGCGTGATATGTTGCTGTGCAGCAAAAGGCTCGTTTACATAGAGGCGGATTTTCGGCCAAATTTTTTGTTGTGCTTGATTCATGGCGGCGCACACGCTAAACGTTTGAGGATAAAATGTAAACAAGATATGCAACCTGCGCTTTCCCCCTATCTCCGCCTGATGCGGCTGCATCAGCCGACCGGCATCTGGCTGCTGCTGTGGCCGTGCTGGTGGTCGGTCGCGCTGGCGTCGCATGGATGGCCATCGCTGAAACTGCTGGCGCTGTTTGCGTTGGGCGCGGTGTTGATGCGCAGCGCCGGTTGCATCATGAACGACATCGCCGACCGCGAATTCGACCGGCAGGTCGAACGCACGCGCTCGCGCCCGCTGGCCAGTGGAGAGCTTTCAGTCAGGCAGGCAGCCGCGCTGCTCACTCTATTGCTGGCTGCCGCTGCCGCTGTCGCACTTGCGCTGGGCTGGGTAGTGGTGTTATGGGCGGCATTATCCCTGCCGCTGGTCGTCAGCTATCCCTTTATGAAACGCATCAGCTGGTGGCCGCAACTGTTTCTCGGATTCACCTTCAACTGGGGCGCGCTGATGGGCTGGGCGGCGGTGCGCGGGACGGTCGGGCTGCCCACTATTCTTTTATATATAGGCTGCATTTTCTGGACGCTGGGCTACGACACGATTTACGCCCACCAGGACAAGCTCGACGATGCGCGCGCCGGCGTCAAATCCACCGCCTTGCGGCTGGGCAATAACACTAAACGCGCGGTGGGATGTTTTTATCTTCTGGCCGTCATATTCTGGGCAGCGGCGGGATTGGCAGCCGGAAGCGGCCTGTGGCTGTTCATCATTCTCCTGCTGGCCGAACTCCAGCTGGGCTGGCAAATCTGCGCCGTCGATCTCGACGACCCCGCCTCCTGCCGCCGCATTTTCATCTCCAATGCGCGCCTCGGCTGGCTGCTGTTTGCGGGCTTCGTGGCTGGAAGCGTTTTTTAATCATTTTTTTATTTTTCTGCTGTAATAATAGCGAATGCAAAAAATGCATCCAGATAAAATAGCAAGCAAGCAAGCAAGCAAGCAAGCAAGAAGCGTGCCTAGGGTTTTCGCGGCTTTCGGCCCATCTGCGCCTGCCGGAGCAGGCTTCGCGTCGGCAGGCAGGATTCACTCTACTAGAGCTATCGATCGTACTGGCGATCATTGCCGTCATCACGGCGGGTACGATGTCGATGGGCGGCTCAATGATCGAAGCGGCGAAGCGAGCCAGCACCAACAGCAAGCTCGATGCCATTGAAACCGCCTTGATGGCCTACCGGCTGGCCAGCAACCGCTTACCTTGCCCCACCAACCCGGCGCTGACTGACATCGCTGTAAACTCCGCCACATATGGTTATGAGACGGGAACGGCGGGGGTATGTACCGGCACTAATATCTCCACCTACACTATTCCCGCTGGCAGCGGCAATACTAGCATTGCCTCTAACACCGTCGTGGCCGAAGGCGCGTTGCCGGTCAGGACGCTCGGTTTGCCGGATGAATATATGTTCGACGGCTGGGGGCGTAAATTCGCTTATGCCATATGGACGCCAATCACCGCGGCCGGAGCTTTTATCAGCTATGGCATCAACCCGAGCTGCGGCGCGATCACGGTCAAGAATGCCGGGCACGGCTACCGTACACAGGCAGCTGCTTACGCTCTCATCAGCTATGGGCCGGACGGGCATGGCGGCTACAATAAGGGAGGTGCGCGTTATAATGCCGGAGTCAGCAACGCCGATGAGGACACCAACGCCCACTATAACAGTTCCGGTTCTGATACCGGCTATCTGGCCACCTACGTGCAGAAAGACATTTCTCTCGACGGAAGCGACGCGACGCACCCGTTCAGCCACATCCTCCGCTTCAAGGAACGCTGGCAGATGCAGAACGCCTATGACGGCTATACGCCCGCCGGGATCCCCTGTACGCCCGGCTTCCGCATTGATGGCACGACAGCAGGTGAGGGGCTTGGAAACATGGTATGGACCGCCGACATGAACGGCGACGGCATCCCCGACCTGATTATCCTGGATGTCTCTCTCGATACGATCTATGTCATTTTCGGCCGTTCCGACAGTAATTTCCCCGACCCCTTCCTGGTCTCCTCGCTCGACGGCACCAACGGCTTCAAGATCAACAATTTCGGCACTTTCTACAGGCTTGCCATCGGCAATATCAACGGCGCCACTAACAACGGCCATCCCATCCAGGATATTATCATCACCCGATACGGCACCAACTGTAGCTTTAATCATAACCCCTACGTCATTTTCGGCCAAACGGCTGGCTGGCCAGCGGTGGTCAACGCCAGCAGCCTGACCAACGCCACCAATCCCAAAGGCATGACCCTCACTAACAATCCACGGGATTGCTCTAACGTAGCGATCGCGGACATCAACAATGACGGCTATGACGATATCATCTTCGCTCAATCGGTTAACGGGAATCATCTACCCACTGCCGTAGTTTTCGGCGGCGCCGCCATGCCGTCGTCGGTGAATATCTCCACGCTGGCCGGCGGCGTGGCCACCGCCGGCGGCGGTTTCACCATTACGGATACTGGCCACAGAACCGATGGGCTAGGCTATAGCGGGGGGAATGGCATCGGCGGGCCAAACAAGTACTTACTGTCGGGCGTGGCGGCAGGCGACCTCAACCATGACGGCATCAAGGATATTCTCCTCGATTCTTCTGGCGGATATGCCTATGCGATCTGGGGGCACAACGCCGCCTATAGCTGGCCGGCCAGCATCGACATCGGCTCGCTGGCCGCCGATGGCTCAGTCGGCGTCGAATTCAATTGCGGCGGCGGCTCCTGTGGCGGCGCACTGTACAGCATAACGGCCGGTGACATTAACGGCGACGGGATCGACGACATGACGTTCAGCCAGGCCTCTTACATCTGCCACGCCGGTGGCGGCAATACCGGTCGCTTCGACACCGTTTTCGGAAAAGCTGCCGCAAGCTGGACATCAAACAGTTTTGACGTTAATGCCGTCGACGGCACCAACGGCACCACGCTCGAAGGCAATTGGGCCAATGCCGACATTACACCGGGGCTGCCGATGATGGCCACGTTCCCCGGCGGCAAGACGGGGTTTATGGGAACCTTTCAGGGGTCCGGTACCAATGGCCCGACGGACAACCATGCGTTTCTTTTCAACAGCGGCACCTCGGGCCATAGCTGGACATCTTACCTGGGAACCCAAAGCCTGAACGGCACCACCGGTTTCCGCTTTGTGCCCGTAAGCAAATACTCCCCCGTCGCTATCGGCGATATCAATGCCGACGGTACGAATGATTTCATTATCGGCGATGCCGGCGCCGCCACGGCCGGTAAGACCTATGTAATATGGGGAGCCAGCCCGATGGCCGCTTCTAGCTATAGCGCTGCCAGCTTCCCCAATTCCAGCATCGGCGTGGAGTTGGACGGCGCCACCGCCGGCGATAATTCCGGCTGGGCCGTCACCACCTGGGACGCTAATAATGACGGCAAAATGGATGTCGTCACCTGCGCGCCATATGGCAGCAACCAGGCGGCCAATGCGGGATCATGCTATGTCATGTGGGGCCATACCGGCTCATGGAAAACCACGATCAACCTGGGTACTTTCTAGTCATCAAAATGAACCGTGCATCTTTCTGATGCGGATGTATGTGATGTGCGTCCTCCAGTGCTCTTAACGTACAAACGCTGGAGCTTTTTTGCCGAGCCATTCCTTGCTGGCAAATCTGCACCGTCGATCTCGACGACCTCGCCTCCTGCCGCCGCATTTTCACGTCCAATGCACGCCTCGGCTGGCTGCTGTTTGCGGGCTTTATAAATAACATGTTGTTATAAATCAATTTTTTTATCATCCGATTTGGCATATTAATTGCTCTTAATTCATAGCAACCCTAAGGAGGTTCTATGAAAATACTCAATCGCAATGCCGCGGAACAGTTGTTTGAAAAGGTAAAATCCCTGGCGCATCAGCCCCATAACAGCTGGCGGTGTATTTACTTAAGCCTCGCCGACAAGCAGGATCGCCTTAATGCCGGGCGGCGCGCACAGCTCGTCAGCCAGACCCTCGTCGAACTGCTGGAGGGCGCCGACGGCTATGTTTACCTGTGCGACGACGGCGATATTTTCATTCTCTTCCAGGGACCCCTGAAGCCGGTCATGGCCAAGCTCAGCAACCATTTCGAGGAGCTGAAGCCCCGTCCGCTATGGGAAAAACCGGCGGTGGACAATCCCTTCACCATCTTCGACCTCAGCAAATACTGGCAGGTCTTTTTCAACCTCTGCCGGGCCAAATCGCTGCAGGCGGTGCCGGCATAATTACTTTGACAACGGCCTATCCGCTTGTTATTCTGAAAGTTCACCTTTGAACTCGAACCAAACGCCGACAGGGGGTATATTTTTCTGGTAGAAGTGATTGTCCGCGACAATAACGTGGATCAGGCGCTGCGCGCGCTCAAAAAGAAGATGCAGCGCGAAGGGCTGTTCCGTGAAATGAAGATGCGCCGCCATTACGAGAAGCCCGCCGAAGCCCGCGTCCGCAAGGCCGCCGAGGCCAAGCGCCGCGCCCGCAAACTGGCTCGCAAGAATTCCGAGAGGAACGATTAATCGGGATGTGGGGAGATGGGGATGTAGAGATGTGAAGCAAAAACATCTCTAAATCTTCACCTCCCCACATCTTCACATCCCCACATCTCAACTATGCTCAACCCCTTCGTCGATCTGCTGGCCGAAATCATCCATCTTTACATGATCTGCGTCATCGTGTGGACGGTGGTGGTCACGCTGATTTCCTTCAAGGTTATCAATGCCTACCAACCGGTCGTGCAGAAAATCATGCGCGCGCTGAACCGGCTGGTCGAACCGGCGCTGCGCCCCATACAGAAACTGCTGCCCGACCTGGGCGGCATCGATATTTCCCCGATTATCCTACTGCTGCTGCTCAATTTCGCCCGTAGCGCGCTGTATAGCTACTTTTACAACCTTTAAGCTATCCCTCTGTAAACCTTGCGTTTACCTTTCTCTGCTACTCTAAGCATGGATTTTTTTATCCTGTAAAAACGCATTATTCTCAACAATTTTAACTAATTTTTACCTTTCTGTGCGATGATAAAGGTGGAAAACAGTGTCTAGAGGTCGCCGATTGTGATGTTGTCTCACGAAAGCCCGCACGTGCCTTTATCGCCCGCGTCCGCACCGCCGCCGCGCCCGGAGCCTGCCGTGCAACTATCGCCGCCGCTCGAACGCGAAGCGTTGCACCCGCCGCCGGTCCCCTATCCGGGCGGGAATTTTTATCCGCCGGAATTCGTCGACCTGCTGGAAAGCTGCATCCAGCGCGTCATCACCGAGCATACGTCCGGCTCGCTGATGCTGGTGTCGATCACCAACCTGCCGATGATCATCAACGCCTACGGCCACGACACCTCGGAAATCGTCATCCACGACCTGGTCAAAATGATCGAGGCGATGTTGCGCGACGGCGACGTCGTACAACGCCTGCAACGCGACCAGCTCGGCATCATCCTCATCAACAGCTATCCTGAAGATACGGCCATCATCGCCGGGCGCATCCACAACACCATCCAGAATTTCGGCCGCGATAATTTCGCCACCGCCGCCCTCTACATCATGGGCGCCATCGGCAGCGTCAGCTTCCCGCTGGAAACCACCGGCGCCCACGACGCGCTCGACAAGGCCTATGTCGCCGTGGGCAGCCTGCAGGGTGCGCCGCACCGCACCTTCGAGATGACGCGCCAGGAAGCCGACGAATGCCGCCAGCAGATGGGGCTGGCCAATTACTTGTTCAAGGCGTTCAAGGAAAGCCGCCTGCGCATGGCCTACCAGCCGGTGATCGAAAGCAAGACCGGCAAGACACTGCATTACGAGGCGCTGCTCCGGCTGGTTAACCAGGCCGGAAAAATCAGCTCGGCAGGCGCGCTGATACCGGTGGCCGAAAAAATGGGGCTGATCGACATCATCGACACCATGGTCATGGAAAAAACCATTGAGGAATTGCGGCGCTCCGATGATGTAAGGCTTGCCTTCAACGTCTCCAACCTGACCACGGAAAATCCGCTGTGGCTGGATAACCTGTCGGAACGGCTCAAGGACAGCCCCGACGTGGCGGCACGCCTCATCATCGAGATCACCGAAACCGCCGCCCACCGCGACCTGCGCCGTACCGCCTTCTTCGTCGCCTCGCTGCAGGCGCTGGGCTGCCAGGTCGCGCTCGACGATTTCGGCTCGGGCTATACCTCGTTCCGCCAGCTCAAGGCACTGTCGGTGGATATGGTGAAAATCGACGGCGTGTTCATCAAAGACCTGGCCACAAACGCCGATAACCGCTTCTTCGTCCAGACCCTGCTCAATTTCGCCCAAGGCTTCGGGCTGCACACCGTCGCCGAATTCGTCGAAACCGGCGAAGTCGCCAAAATCCTCATGGAAATGAGCGTCGATTCCATGCAGGGCTATTATTTCGGCAAGCCCGCCAACCACCGGCCGTGGCTGAACGAGGGCGAATATAAAGGCGAGTAACGCCTGATATGTCTTTCATCGAAAATAACCTCCAACCCGGCGAACACATCGTTTATCAGGCGCGCATCCGCAAGCTGGCGTATGTTTATCCCTTGCTGCTGTTGGCAGGGCTGCTGATGTTCGGCCGCTTTACCGGGCTGGCGACGACCGAGTTGGCGCTGACCGACAAGCGCGTGCTCGGCAAGCTCGGCATGGTCTACCGCAAACGCCTCGACCTGCCGCACGCCGCCGTCGCCATCGTCCGCGTACGGCAGGGGCTGCTCGGCAAATTGTTCGATTACGGCAGCGTGACTATCGCCGGCAATGACGGCAGCCGCATCCTGTTCCGCGGCATCGCCGAGCCGTTCGACGTGCAGATGCAGATCGAGGAAGCCGTCGAAATGGCCGTGCTGGGCAGAAAGCTGTCGCAGGAAGTGATGAAGAAGTGGTAGGAGAGAGAATTTCCATATTTATCAGAAGCCTTAATAACCGGCATTTTTGTCACAAAACTGTCACTTTTATCGCCGCCGCGGCTGCTTTATAGTTAAAGAGCACCAACAGCGAGCGAAAACCCATGGCCGATTTGCCCGAACCATCGAAGTCCGAACCGTCTAAGCCCTTCGTCAGCAAGGCGCTGGAGATTGCCGCCTGGCCGATTTCGGCAGCGATTGGCTGGTGGTGGGGACATGACCATTTGCGCAATGACCTGTACGATACCCTCAAACATGCCAAAGATTTTGAGAAACCAATCCGGCAAAAACATTGGGATAAAATCAGTGAAATATCCGTCGCCAGCGGCGATATCACCAGGAAACTGCCACAGGAACATAAAGTTTTTAATGCCGAGGTCATCGAATATTTCAGGCCGCGCGGATTCAAGAATACCCTGGATTATTTCAGAGCGGCGCCCAGGAACGGAAAGATCAAAGCCATCATGACCGCTTTCGGCGCTGGCGGTATTACGCTGGGCGTCATACTGACGCTGGCGGAAAATAAAGGGCTGCAACAGCTTTTTTCGCGCAAAGAGAAAGAGACGGATCACGGCATCTCCAAATAAGAGAGTTGATTCTCGCCCCCCTTTCGCCTAACCACTAATGTGCATTCCATGCGCCGCTTTAGCTCAGGGGTAGAGCAACCGCCTTGTAAGCGGTAGGTCGTGTGTTCGAATCACACAAGCGGCACCATACTTCAAAGCGAAGACGGGCGTGGATCTCCGCAGATTTCTGCACCCTCGGAAATGATTAATAAAGAAGCCAAAAAGGGCGTGGTTTGCACGCGGTTTGCAGGTTACCAGGCGTAACCATAATTCCTACATCAAACCTTATCGCAAGCAGCTAACAATACTTTTGCATAAGCATCACCCGCATCTCGTATACAAGTTATCTAGCCTGTTTTTGGTTAATCTTTTATTAATATCAATCGATCTAAATGCAAGCGAATTGAATACAACTCAGGGTAGAAATTTGACAATTTTTCTACCGTCCGATGCCTCAATAATGGACTCCGGGTTTGCAGTTTCCTCCTTCCATGCCATATAAACACTTTGTCGTACTACCTACAATTATTTGTAATATATGAAAAAATTCGCTCCTTAGTTGCTGCCGTTATCGGCCGGTTCAATTGTAACCAAACCTTCACTGTACTTGGGTTCGCTAAAACATTAACCTTTTAGGATAGTCCCAATTAGGTAATTTTCATGAGCGGAATAAAATACAGCAATCCTCCACAGCAGGGGACGGTGTCGTCTGAATATTTTGCTTTTATTCAGCACATTGTCTCGGAATGGAAGACGCCTTATAAAAAATTGCTGGAATCAAAGAATTTGCTATTGATTCTTGGCGCAGACCTCAATGCTCCGGCTACCGGTCCGGGGGAAATCTATGTCAGCAAGCTGGCTCTGGATATTGCCCGTGCAGCAGCACAAAAAAGCGATGCGGAATCAGTTAAATATATTCGAAGTTTTTCACAAACAGTGCTTTACAATGCGCTGGTATCCGTTCTGGGCGAAGGACCCTCGACCATTGACTGGAATGTCGTGCGCCAGGAGATGGTAAGCCGTCAGGAACAAAATGTCAGGACTCAGCCGCCGCATGTGGCAGCACATAATTTAGAGGCGCTGAAAAAAAACGTGAGCGGCCCCCATTCCGTTGGCTGGATGCTGTACCGTGCGGCGGAAATGTTTGATGGCCCGGAGAAAGACGCGGCCAGACAGCAATATCGTGAACTGGGCAAAGCCTATGACGAATATAACAAGTTCGTTGCAGCGCAAAGTGCAGCCGCACAGCGCATCAACATCATAGATCGGGCGATTAAAATCATCAACGCACTGCCGGATTTTATAAGACAAGATAAGCCCATTGTTTTCAAGGCTTCCGATGTCCTCGAAGCCAAAGCCGTAGCGGCGGCCATCACCTATGCCAATTGCCATGATAAATCCGCAGACGGTCACCTCACAAAGAGATTGGATAATCTTCTAACCCAACATCACTTCAGCTACGACCCAACGACACAGCGCGGCACGGTTACACTTCTGACCAATTCACAGCGGCTAAGTATGGCAACTCTGCAAGTACATCTCAAAACATTCAAAAAGATGTACAAATTGAATGAATATGAGCGTGAAGGGGTTGCCAGCGAAAAGCTGCTATTCGAATCCTGTGCAAATATTATCCATATAGCACCCCTTAAACAGGAATATGCTAAACATCTTAGCCCGATGCAGGGGCGGCTGCTTGAAATGATCGGGCAACATCATGGGCTCGACGTACATTGTTCCGTCATTAATCCGCCACAGCGTCTTCCTCCGACGCACCCAAATCAGTCTATTGATTTATCCGATGAAAAAGTGAAACAATATGCTAAAGCCCCCGCCCCGTCGGCAGCCCCGGAGCATTATAAATGCGCCGACGATCTGCCAGAGCCGCAGAAACAGTTTTTTGATAGGTTAAACACAGTTATTAAGATATTTGGTATTAGCGCCACCGCATTCGATCACTCTGTTAAGTTACGCCTGGCGGGTCAATTATCCAACACGGCTTCTTTAATGGGCACTCCGCTGAAAACGCAGATGGAAAAAGATTATGAAGGGATAATTCTCGAAGATACCACGCTGCATAAAGTCAGTGATCTTACGCGTGAGGCTGTTTTGAAGAGTATCCTTCCTGTGACCATCGCCCGCCAGCATGAAATACCACGGACCGATATAGAGACCTTATACAACACTGAGGTGTCTGGTAATAGCAGCCTACAACGTAGGCTAACCAAAAAACTTTTTCAGACGATGATGGATAATGGGCTGGATCAGCTGATCAATCTGCGCCTTCCTCCAGTCACTAATTTAGTACATGATCGACAAGATATGCTTGTTTATCTGCAAAGTATGCTGGGCGACAGTATGCCGATTGGAGTGATGGATAATAATCGTCCGTTGCTTACCGATTTCATGAACGGCGCCCGCCCGTTATCGGCCCTCGGTAATAATGCCATCATATTCGATTGGAACAATTACCGTTTTACCCTGCCCCCTCAGCGCACCTATCTCTTCTCGGCTCTGGAAGAAACGGCCAATCGATACACCACTGAATTAACTCTGTCGAACCACCAAAAAAGGGAACAACTCAAGAAAGCACTACAGCCGGCATTGGTTGAGCTCAAGGCCGCCTACGAAGATGCCGTGCTGACGCCGGAAGAACGTGAAGCCAGAAAACAGGAAAAACTGGCAGAGCAGGAACGCCTGCTTAAGGAACAGCAGGAGCGGGCCGAGCTTAAGCGAGAGCAGGATATGCTCATTGACAAGCCATACGGCATGACGAGCCGGTTGCAGAGCATCAAGGATCGCATCCGTCTTAAAAAACTTCCGGCAAAAGATTTTGTCGATGACTGGGCACAGATTGCGCCGCTGCCCGATCTGCTAAACAAAAGTTTCAGGCCGCACGAGGAGCTGGGCGCGGCGCTCTTCGAAGGCCAGACTATGGATATCCTCTACCATCTCTGCACCATGGATGCACCCTTACCGACGCTGGATGAGGCTGCGCGCGCGCAAACGCGGAACATAGCGGTGCGTGCGCTTTCCGAACCGATCGACAATCTTGTGCCTGATCACTTTAAGACGAAAGGACTGCACCAACAGCTGATCGACAGGAACCGCGATCGGCATCGGGATCTAGTGGCCGGTATAGCTAATGCGCCGCTACTGATCATCGCTGCGTTGGGTACGCCGGAACTGATAACAAAAGCCAAAGAGGCGCAGAATATCCTTTTCCCGGGGAAAAAAGGCAAGTCGCCCTCTGCGGAAGACATGGCTCTGGCGCAGGAGGAACTGTGGACGATTGCACATAAGGTATTGCAAGAAGCCTTTAAAGCAGAAGGCAAGATGGCAGAAAACGGGAAGCTGCCGGAAGTCCTGGAAACTGCAATCAACACCGGCATCGCCACGGCGGAAACGGCAATAACAAAAGCAGCGGAAGCAATGGCTAAAGCGAAGGAAGCAGAAGCAGCCGAAGCGGCAGCGAGAGCGAAAGAGGCGGCGCCCGCAACAGAAGCGAAAAAGAACGCAACCGCAGTTACTCTACCCGTAACACCGATACTACCTGCCGCCGCCGTTGCATTGTCTCTTGTTGCCGACCCACCGAAAGCAGGCGCCCCAACACCGTCCGTACCTCTTGCTGAAAATGGCGGATCCAGGCTCCCGAAACCATCCGGCCCTATCGTGCTAGTGGCGGGCGAGTTACCCGTGCGGACAGACAAAGAGCGGCGTGCGCGACAGCAGGCAATGAAAGTCACTCTGGACAAAATCAGTCATGATATTGAACAAACAGCCAAAGGATTTAACGGGAAACACCCTTACGTATTCTGCGAAATGCGCGGCAAGGAGCTGATCGTGGCATTCAGCAAATACCCGGCAAGGGATTCCGTTATCCCCAAGTGGGATAAGAACCCCATCTGCGAACTGCCACCATTTGATTTAAGTAAACCGTTGCGTAAATACGGATTTGATGATGCTCTGCCTATTCAGCCGGATGAAATCAAGGAAATCCTGGGGTCGACATGGAATATGCTGCTTGGCGGCCAGCATCTCAGGGCGCTTAAAGACACGACGCCGAAACCCGATGAGAGATCGACGGTTGCGCCGAACGGCCCCGTGCCCCCGGATGCCGGTGACCCCGCCAAACGTAAGCTGACCATCAGTACTGCCGGCGGATGGTACAGTCTTGTGATTGAAGCAAACTATCCGTCCAAGCCCGGCGACCCGGCAAAAACGCCCGTTCAGACGGTGATTCCGCTTGGGTTAACCGCACCTTCCAATGGAGATGTGGAAAAGATACCGCCAGAACTGCAGGCTATTTTAAAAAAATCGCTTACCGTCGAGGATATCGCAAGGCTTCTAAATTTCGACGATGAGCGCATCGCGGAAATGGGGCGTCGTCTCACCGTAGTATTGGACTGCTTGCAACAACATCGGGGGAAAGCGTCGGGACACTGGCTCATTAAAAACGATCTGACCGAAACCTTGCGCGACGATATAAAAAAGCATCCGGAAAGAACGCTGGCAGCCACCTGGGAAAGCGAGGAGCGCGTCAATCTCGAATTTGCCGAAGATGGCCCGTACCTGAACTCCCTTCTGCCGGGCGTAAAGACCGAATCTTCCATCACGCTAGATATCCCCGCCACAGGGAAAGTGAAGCCACGCAGCTTTACCATCGGCGCACCGAGCATGACGCATGACACCGGCCGGAAAAATAGCACCTGGCGCCTGGAAGTCCCTTTTCACTATAATCCCGATACCGTTCGCCTCCCCACCCCAGGTCTGCTGCGCATCTATACCCGTCATCTCGATCTGGGCACTACAGATTACGATCAGGCGCTGCTTCGCGCCGAGCGTAGCCTGTTCGGCGACGAGAAGACGCTTGGGATACGGGAATTGTTGCGCAGGCATTTCGAGCGCTACCCGAAAGCGGAACTGGTGACCAAATTGAAACGCCAGATGCTAGGTAACGACAAACCAACCCTTAATGATCTCATGCCCGTGGATAATCTTGACAAGGCGGTGGATACGACGGTGGAGAAAGGATATTTCGGGTATAGCGAGCTACAGAATTTCGTCCGCAAACATATGCAGCGCTATGAGCAGGATATTATGGTAACGGCGGACGAGCCGAAGGAAGTGGAAAATGGCAATGTCGAAATCACTTTTTCGGTGTGGCGCGGGTGTGAGGATAAGCCGGATGCCGGCGACAGGAAACAAGAGCCGATCTATGATAAATCAGGAACGCACATCAAGCAAAAAGTGATATTCCTTGGAACGAAATTAGACAAGCTGAATGACTTCGTGGAGCACGTCAAGGCTCACGTCATGCAGGCCGCGCGGCGTCATTATGCCGCCGTGATGATCGATGAAAATATGGAGCTGAAAACACCCGAGGCGGTATTGGGGCATTTCCATAAGATCGATACGCAACGTAACTGGAAAAATCCGCCCGAAGACAAAAAACCGCCGGCATCAAAACCCTTCCCAAAACTCGACAATGAAAATCCCCTCGGATGGCTGAACGATGCCGTAAAATACTGTGGCAGCCAATATGGCCTTGCGCCTGCAGAAGAATCTCATCCCAAACGTGCCGGCAACGGCAAATCCCGCGGGGTATTACCTAAACCTCCGCAGCGTACCGAAAGTCTGGGATCGTGGACAGGTCGCGCAACGCGTGAATCCGGACCTGACGAAGTGGGGCACCGTGTTATCTAAAGCGGATTTTATGCGCCCTTCTTTTCCGGATGGACCCATTTTTTCAATATCTCGGTGATCTGCTCCGGCTTGAACGGCTTGTTGATGTAATCGTCCATGCCCGCTTTCAGGCATTTTTCGCGATCGCCGGTGAGCGCGTCCGCCGTCAGGGCGACGATGACGGTATGGCACCCATGCGCTTTTTCTTCCCTGCGGATATGCTGCGTCGCATCGAACCCGTCCATCTCCGGCATCTGGCAATCCATGAACACGATGTCATAACGCCCGCCCTGCGCGGCGCCTGAGCCTTGAAATGTTTCGCGCATTTTCAGGGTGGCTTCTTTGCCGTTGACGGCGGAGGTAACTTCGCAGCCGTGTTTTTCCAGGATTTTTTTAATCAGCATCATATTGACCTTCATGTCCTCCGCCACCAGCACGCGCACGCCGGGAAACATGTCCGGCCGCACGACGTTGCTCTTGGCATCGGGCTTCAGCATCTTGGTGATGGTATGGCGCGTTACCAGCGGCAGTGTTTTGCCGTGCTGCTTCGCATCCCATAATACCTGCAATGCCGCCTTGAGCTGAGTGGGAAAGAACGGCTTGATGAACAGCCCGGAAAATCCTTTCTCGGCCAGGTTCGTGCTGGTGACCACCTGGGAGAGCGCCGTGACCATGAACAGCGTGGGATCGAGCTTGAGCGGCGAGCTTTTAATCCATTCCGCCAGCTGCATGGCATTGCCTTCGCCGATGCGGTAATCGACGAGGGCGAAGTGGTAAGGGTCGTTTTCGCGCGCCGCCTTTTCGATCATGTTCAGCGCCTCGCCTGCCGATGCGCATTTATCGCAGCGCATGTTCCACGCCTTCAGATACTCATCGAGTATGTTACGGTTGATGGCCGTATCGTCCATCACCAGCGCGCGCAGGCCCTTCAGCTCGACCGTAGAAACGCCGCGCGGCTGGGCCCGGCGCTCTTTTCCCAGGGCAAGCTGAACGTCGAAAGTAAATACCGAGCCTTGACCCAATTCGCTTCGTACGCTAATGGCCCCGCCCATCATTTGCACCAGCTTGCCACAGATGGTAAGTCCGAGGCCGGTACCGCCGAAGCGCCGCGTGGTGGATTCCTCGGCCTGCGAGAATTTCTCGAAGACGTGTTTCAGCTTGTCGGCGGGAATGCCGATGCCGGTGTCTTCCACTTCGAAAAGCAAACGTATGCGGTCGCCGGCTTCTTTTTTCCAGTTGGCACGGATGAGCACATGCCCTTTTTCGGTAAACTTGACAGCGTTGCCGATGAGGTTGAACAGGATCTGGCGCAGGCGCACCGGGTCGCCGACGACGTGATGCGGCATGTCGGGCGCGAAATGCACGATCATCTCCAGCCCTTTTTCCTGCATCTTGTGCGCCATCAGGTCGGTCACTTCCATCACGGCGATGTCGAGGTCGAAATCGATCGGCTCCAGCTTCAGTTTTCCCGCTTCGATCTTGGAGAAATCGAGAATGTCGTTGATGATCTCCAGCAAATTCTCCCCCGATTTTTGGATGATCTCCACCCAGCCGCGCTGCTCAGGGTCCAGTTCGGTATCGCGCAGCAGCCCGGCCATGCCGAGCACGCCGTTCATCGGCGTGCGTATCTCGTGGCTCATGTTGGCGAGGAAATCGCTTTTGGATTCATTGGCTCGTTCCGCCTGTTTTTTTGCTTCCACGGCCTCCTGCTGGATGCGTTCGGTCTTGGACAGGTTGCGATAGAGAAAAATAAATAGCGTTGCGAATCCGAAAAAGGCGATAATGCTGGAATAAAGCACCAGATTCTTCTTAAGCGCATATTCGTTCCTGCGCTGCTTGAGCAAATCAAGAAATGCGTCCGCCGCTTTGTCATAAAGATTGTCGTAGAGAGCAAGGGTATCGGTGGCCTGCTGAAACATCTCGGACGCCGATAAATCCGCGACATGGTCGAAGAACATGGTTTCGAAATGCTTTTGTAATTCGTTCAGTTTGGGTTTTATGGTGTTATTGTGATACTCAATGTATCCTCCGGAATCTGGATCCGCGTGCTTGGCCTGCTCAAGCGCGATTTCCATATCACCGTCCTGCACGTTCAACTGGTTGTACAAGGCTTGCAGCTCTCTTATGTCCTGCCCGGCCCATTGCTGCGGCATTTCCCCCGATAACAACAATCCCGCCGTCAGACCGCGCATTTTCCCTATGGTTTTCATGATGGCCGGCGTAACATTGACCATAACATCCGCCAGATAATCGCTGTCCAGTTGAGGATTAAGCGTAATGTTAGAGCTATCGGAAATCTCCAACATAAAACCAGCCAGGGAATCAATGACTTCAGAATAATGTCTGAATTCCCCAGCAAGCGTCAATGATTCCGGCTTATCCAGCAGCGATAGGATGTTTTTCCTTACCTCCTGCCAACCCTGGCTGACGCCCAACGTTATTCCGAATGACTGGTCTATGCCGTCTATTTCCGTGATCGCATGGCGCACGTCTTCCTTCTTGGACTTCAATTTATCGGCAACCGTCGCGTCTCCGTGCTGTAACATGTAGGTCAGCCCGCGCACTTCCTGCAGGCTGACGAGAAGATCGATAAGCTGGCTATGATACTGCACCCCGTATCGCTCTTTCTCGGCAAACAAAATCTCCGAATCCAGGTCGGAAATCGCCTCGTATACAATCGTGACCAGCGGAAGCGCAAAAATAACGCCGCAGGCCATCAGCGCTAAAAGCCGTTGAGCAACGCCGAGGATGAGAGCGATCATGGAAATGACGCCGGTAATGGCGATAACGCTCATTGCCAGTATCTCGAAATTCTGGTTGGCATCGAAACGGCAATCGGCATACGGCATGATGACCGAGGCCGCCATGCCGGTATAATGCATCCCGCAGATGGCGGCGCCCATCACCAGCGCCGCGACTATCCTCCAGGCGATTTGTCCCCTGCCGCTATGCCGCCCGAGGGTGAATACGATCCACAGCGCCGCCCCCGATGCAGCAATGGCGATGGCTACCGACAGTAAAAAGATGTCGGGAATATAACGCAGATCCGCCCGCATCTCCATCGCCGCCATGCCGGTATAATGCATCCCGCAGATGCCAAGCCCTAATAGCATCGCGCTGACGGCCAGGCGGCCGGGGGAAAGTTTTACCGCCTGGGTGATCTGCAGCACCCAATACGCGACCGCCACGGCGATCAGCATGGATAAAGCGGTCAGCCACGGCTCGTAATGTATTTCCATGCGCATTTTGTAAGCCAGCATTCCGATGAAATGCATCGACCAGATGCCGCTGCCCAGCGCGAACGCCCCCGCCCAGTGTAACATACGCTTTTTCTGCAGAGTGGGGGCATTGAAAAGCCGGGTGGCCAGCGTCAGGCCGGTATACGAGCCGAACGAGGCGATAGCATAGGACGCCAGCACCAGAAGGGAAATATACGTCCCCTTTTCG
>Ga0207022_10117_pt1 | contig 21775 bp, 19 predicted proteins | sample Alteio_BWMinCont_46_FD_153307 | JGI IMG/M metagenome (GOLD analysis project Ga0207022, IMG submission 153307) | Enriched cells from forest soil in Barre Woods Harvard Forest LTER site, Petersham, Massachusetts, United States -... | ecosystem: Environmental > Terrestrial > Soil > Temperate forest >... | reverse complement strand
TTGGTAGAAGCAGAATTGGGCCGGAAGCATCAAGCGGGTGAGGAAAATGACGCGGGCTTTTTCCGCGGGCGGAAATCCGGGGGCGATAAGTTGCGCGAGCTGCGGGGCGAAGAGCTCGCCCAGGAGGACGAAAGCGGTGAGCAGGAGGCCCATGAAGGTCATGACCGTGGAGAAAACGTGCCAACCCTCGTCTTCACGGCCTTCAGCGGCATATTTGGTGAAAACGGGAATAAAGGTGACGCTGAGGGAAGCCCCGGCGACGAGGTAATTCAGGAAGTCGGGAAGCGTGAAGGCCGCATAGTAGGCGTCGGTGAGGGCATTCGAGCCGACCTGATGGGCGACCACCCATTCGCGGACGAAGCCGAGCGCACGGCTGAGCAAGATCCCAGCCATGACCACGGCGGTGGAAGCGACCACACGACGGTTCACGCTGGCCTGACTCACGACGCTCGGTTCACTCACGAAACTTTGATCACAAAACTAATTTGACTCGCGAAACTTTTGACTTGCGAAACCATGGTAGAGGTTTTAGGAGGGTTCGCCTAGTTGGTTTGCCGGGATTGATGGAGGATTGTGGCGTCAAAGACACGCGGAGATCGGCCAGCAGGGGAAAAGGCTGGGAATAGAATCCGCGAAACGGAGTTAATTATGCAGAAGGAGCGGCTGCCAATTCCGGTTCCGGCTCACAAGACCAGGTGGCGAGCAGGGTGATGCGCTGCGTGGCGGGCGAAATATGGATGTAGAAAACATGCTCGTCCGCATGCACTTCGAAAAAGCCGGGGCGGCGGGCTTCGGGAATAGCCAGCGCACCGGAGGCCAGCGCCAGGCGCAATCGCTCGACGATTTCCGGGGAATGTCCCCGAGGGTCTTCTATCGTTGAATCCGGCGCAAATCCCGAATCGAATTGGATAAACTCTTCCATGTTCTTCGCTCGCGAACTTCTATATATTTGAACGTAGCAGAGGAAAAAAGGTTTCAGAGGCATTTCGGATTTATTGCCCAATAAGTTAAGATTTCCATAGCGTCGGAGTGTTAGATGCGGAGGCGAGCGAATCGTCGCGCCTGAGCGTTTTGGCACTATAAGTCAGGCGAGGAATGGCGCTTAGATTGCAAGTCTCTTGATCTTTTGACCTTCGGACCTTCGGGCTTCTCAAACCAGCACATGCGGCGGCTCAGACTTTCTAGACAGCGGTGACAACACGTGGAAAAGAACAGTTCGAAGAAGACCAAAAAGCAGACCACATTCGGCAAAGACCGGCGTCGGAAGCATCGCCATTGGCAGGTTACGGTCTATTATGCCGACGGGCAGAAGTTCGCTCGGGTCTACACCGATCGCGCCAAAGCGGCGAGTTTCGCGCGCCGGCAAAAACGATCCCCGGTAGTGAAATCAGCGCGCGTCGTTCAGGTAAGCTGAGCTACAGCAAAGGCGAGAAGGGCCGCGATCAGGTTATTTGGCGGCGTCTTGTGGCATTTCGGGCGGCATGTTATATAAGTTGGGATACCGAGGCGCGGCCGTAGTATAGGGGTAGTACGGGAGCTTGCCAAGCTCCAGGCGGGGGTTCGAGTCCCCTCGGCCGCTCCAGTTTTTCTTTCCGCTCACCTTTCGTTCCTCTCGCAATTTAGGGCTTGTGAGCTTTCGTCGTTTATTCTGGCTTATCCTGCTTGTTCATCTTCACCGGTTTGCTGGTATGGAAACGATTCGCATCGCGGTTGGGAGCAAACGCACGCCGAAGGTAGAGGCCGTTCGGCAGGCGCTGAAGTCGCTGGGGCCTTTGCTGCGCGCGAACGCGACTTTTGAGGTGACTGGATTCGAGGTCGCGACGGGCGTGGGCCACACACCGCTGAGCCGCGATGAGCTGATGGCCGGGGCGCGGGGGCGGTGCGAAGCCGTGATGCGCGCTTCGGGCTACGGCGAGGCGGCAGCTTACTTCGTGGGCCTGGAGGGCGGGCTGGACGTCGTTCGCGAAAATGGGGTGCGGGAAAATGGGCGGCGGCTGGCTTTTCTGCAAAGCTGGGCTTTCGTGGCCGATGCCGGCGGGCGCGGATTCTACGGGCAATCCGGCGCGATCCTATTGCCGGAAGCGCTGGCGGCGGAAGTATTAGACCGAGGCGCGGAGCTTTCCCAGGCGATCGAGGCGTTCACGAGAACGACAGGCGTACGCGATTCGCAAGGGGCTTGGGGCGTTCTGACGAAGAACCTGATCGACCGGCAGGAGTCGTTCCGGATCGCGGTGATCAGCGCGTTTGCGCCCTTTTTCAACGCGGAGATGTATGGCAGGGGGCGGGTTTTGCCGTGAAACGAGGCGGCACGGAAGAAACAAACCGCAGAGAGATTCTTCGACTTTGTTGCGCGGCGAAAGCTCCTGATGACCATGACGGTGGAAGCGGCGCAGAGTGCGGTCCGCTATGAGCCGGAGATGCGTCGCGCCTATCAACGATTGGCTCAGCGGAAGTGTCGTGCGCTGGCGAAAGTGGCCATGGCACGGAAGCTGGCAGTGAGGTTGTACTGGATGCTGCGCTTGCAAGTGAACTATGCGCAGCTGATCCAGGGTTCGCATGCAGGACAGCCCGGGTCATTCTGTGGTCGTGGTTAAGACCGCCCGTTTGGTTGGGCATCCTGCCTCCCCAAAGCGTTGGGGAGTTTGAAGAAAGAATCAGGGTCCTGACACGGGTTGGGATCGAATAGATGGCTGGTGGAACCTCGGCGGTTCCATCGAACGATTTCGAGCACGAACCTTGGTCGCAGAAAAAAGATTTCGGGTTAGAGAAAAAACACTTCCAGGCAGGTGCGCGCAGAAGTGTGTCTTGACAGAGCCGACGTCGTTATAGACAGAATGACAACGGGAACGTATGGGCGTACAGGAAAAGGAAGTTAGTCGGAAGCGGTAGGAACATCGGCCGGCGCGGCGACGACCGTTGACGAGCGCTTCGGCGGGAGTCCCGCCTGGCGGATTTTATAGAGCAGCGCACGGTAGCTGATGCGGAGATCGCTGGCGGCGCGCTTGCGATTCCAACGATTCGCTTCCAGGGCGCTGAGAATAATCTTGCGCTCGAGCTGCTGCACGGCTTTGCGCGTCACCGTTTTCAGGTGGATCGGGCCGCTGATGGGCAGTTCGGTGGAGATCGGGGTGCGTTCCCAATTGGTCAGCTCCGCGCCAATGGCTTCTTCCGAACCCAGGATGACGTAGCGCTCCATCAGGTTTTCCAGCTCGCGAATATTTCCGGGCCAATTGTGCTTCCCAAGAAGGGTTACCAGCGACGCGGAGATGGGGCGCGCGGCACTATTGTGGCGCTTGCGGTGCCGTTCGTAGAAGTGCGCGGCCAACCCAGGTACGTCTTCGATGCGCGCGCGTAGCCCGGGCAGATCTACCTTGGCAACATTAATTCTATAGTAAAGATCGGAGCGGAACCTGCCAGCGGCAATCTCATGTTCGAGTGGACGATTGGTGGCACAGATAATCCTAATCTGCACGCTGACGTCTTCCCTGCCGCCAATGCGGCAGAATTGGGAGTCCTGGAGCAACTGGAGGAGCTTAGCCTGAAGGCCCATATCGATTTCGTCGATGCCGTCCAGAAAAAGCGTGCCCGCATTGGCCAACTCGACGCGACCCGGCTTGCTGGTGTACGCGCCGGTAAAGGCTCCTTTTTCATAGCCAAAGAGCTCGCTTTCGAGCAGTGTTCCAGGAATCGCGGCGCAATTGACGTTGACAAAGGGCCCGTCGGCAACCGCCGACCGGGAATGAATGTAACGGGCCAGAACTCCCTTGCCGGTGCCGCTTTCGCCCTGGATAAGCAACGGGACGGTGGTCGCAGCGAACTTCTGGATTTTCTGTCGACATATCTGCATGAGGGCCGAGGACCCAAAAATCACTTCCTCAGGCGGAAAGTCTTCTACGCGAAGCGTGAACGAAACCCTTTGTGTACCAGCCAAGGCCACCTGTCAGCTCCCCCGAAAACGAAAGTTTGAAACTCCCCCGGGTAGTGGTTAGCACATGGAACGCCAAACTTTTGCACGGGTATCTATCCCTCATCGTTGTATGGCACGAGGTGCAACGGGCATAAGATAAGCCTTGTAATATGAGGCGGCTGGCAATTTGGGGCGGTCGGAGGGGAAGCATCTGGAATCGGGAAGCGGCTGAGGGGAAAAGGTTTGCCTATATTAGGAAGGGCGATTCAGATTCCTTGCCAAATTTTCCTTTCAGGTGAGCTGCCATGTAACTTGGCGACTAAAGGAGCGGCCTGCGGCGGATGCCGAGGCCGCAAAAGTCCCGGTAGGTCGATAGGAACATCTAACGCTGGCTGAGCACTTTGGACGCTTGGGCGGCGATTCCCTTGCTCGTAAACTGAACAGTCCAGGAGGATTTAGACATGCGGTATCTGGTGACAGGCGGGGCCGGCTTCATCGGTTCGAATACAGTGGACGAATTGGTGCGCCGGGGGCATGGCGTAACCGTGCTCGACGACCTGTCCGCCGGCAAAGAGGCAAACCTGGAAAAGGTCCGGCAGCAGATCACCTTCATTCGCGGAAGCATTACAGACCGGGAGGCGGTGGAAAAGGCATGCCAAGACGCCGATTACGTGCTTCACCTGGCAGCGCGCACGTCGGTGCCGCGTTCGGTGAAGCAGCCCGTGGAAACGAATCAAATCAACGTAGACGGCACCTTGAACGTTCTGGTGGCGGCGCGAGACGCAGGTGTGCGCCGGGTCGTATTCGCCAGCTCTTCTTCGATCTACGGAGACACTCCAACGCTTCCGAAGCACGAAGGCATGCCGCCCGCGCCCATTTCTCCTTACGGCGTTACGAAGCTGGTTGGCGAACTGTACGGCCGCGTTTTTCACCGCACCTACGGGCTGGATTTCGTGGCGCTGCGTTATTTCAACGTCTTTGGCCCGCGGCAGGATCCCGGCTCGCCCTACTCGGGAGTGCTTTCGCTATTCATCGCCGCGATGCGCAATGGCGGCGAGCCTAATGTATTCGGCGACGGAGAACAGTCGCGCGATTTCACATTTGTGCAGAACGTGGTGACAGCGAATCTGCAAGCCTGCGAGACCCCGGGCATTGGCGGCCGGGCGTTCAATCTCGGGACGGGGGGCCGTTACACGCTGAACTACACGTTGCAGCTCCTGGAGGGGTTTGCGGGAAGGCTGGCAAAAGCGAAGCACGGTCCGCCACGCGAAGGCGATATCCGCGATTCGCAGGCGGACATTTCACTTGCTGCCCAGAGCTTCGGATATAAACCGCAGGTCGAGTTCGAAGAGGGGCTGCGCAAGACTTGGGATTGGTATACGTCGCAGGGCTAGTGGCCGACGCGAGTTGCTATTCCGCTTTTGCCTAGGCTGCCATTTCTCTGGGCTGTAACGCCAAGGCGAGAACCGCGCCGATGGCGCACAACAGCGACATCTGAATGGCTCCAGCGAATACCCAACCCCCGTGGCTGGCTAAAGCGCGAATCAAATAACCGCCAAACGCGGCGCCGCCGTACAGGCTGGTGACGAACATGCCCGATCCTTTGCTACGCAGCCCGCTTTCCAACGCCTTCACATGGTAGGCTGCCAGGCTCACGTAAAGAACTGCGCTTCCCACCATGCCATAGATAAGCGTTAGGATCTCCCTCACGAAAACGGAAGGCGTCTGCTGGTAGAAAATGTATCCCAGCACCGCGATGCAAACGTAGGACCCAAACAAGGTGAGGCGCGGTGAAAGTCGATCGCCGAGCCAGCCGCCGCCAATCGAGGCCAGCGCTCCAATTGCAAAGAGCCCCACCACACGACCTGCCACGTTCGGAGTGTAGTGAAGATTCTCCCGAAGAAAAGACGCATAGCTCCCCAAAAATCCGTACATGCTCAGCCCATGGATCACGCACAAAATCGTGAGCAGCAGAGTATTTCGGTTCCCGAGGCTGGCCGCGCCCCCCGCCGCTACCCGCTTCGGTGCCTCTCCACGCGTTTCGCTGAACCACGTGCGCACCGAGATAGCCATTGCGGCCACAATGAGGAACCCGAATAGCCCAAAGACCAGCATCGGCACGCGCCACGCGCCGTATTTCATGAGCAGCACGCCGGCCCCATACGACCCGACGAATCCGCCGATCCCGTAGCAAAAATTCACGGACCCAATCGCTGCGGCCTTGTAATTCACGAAGTAGCTCGCCGCCAGCGCGAACATCGAGGTAGCCAGCATGGCCATCCCGATTCCCTGTGAGGCCAGACACACCAGCATGCCCCAAAACCCGTGGGTTACTGTTGTTAGCGCCGTGGCAGCCGAGAAAATCGCCACGCCAACCAGGATCACGGATTTTCGCGAAAAGCGTGCCAGAATGTAACCCGTCGTTAGTCCGCCCACACCCAGGCCCAGCGTAAAAATTGTCGTCAGCAGGCCGGTCAACACGGGAGGAAAGGAAAATTCGCGCTGCACGTCCGTTGCGACGATCGGGAAGAGATAGCGGTCCGCGGCCATCAACACGTAGGAAAGAAGCAAAACGCAATACATCGCGATGGCGACGGAACGCGCGCCGGCTTGCTCGCGGGGAGCGGCGCTTACGCCGATCGCAGATACTTGGGTATTGTTCATTGCCGGTTCCTCTTAATTGCAGCGCAGTATACGCCACAAGACAAGGTTTGGGAAAGGATGGCAGCGGGCGAGTTTGAATTTTGACCTCTGGTGTCGCGATCCAGAAAATTCAAACTGGACCACTGCCGAAACGATGGGTGCCGATTACGGATGGCGCTCTTGCGGGCAGATGAGCGAAAAAAGGCTAATTCCGTTGAGCCGGGACCCAATCGGGCTGGGCAAATTCGACGCCCCAGAAGCGCGGCGCGGGGGTGAGAAATTCGATGCCGATACGGCGGCCCTTGTCGCAATCGTCGCCGAGGTAGACCACGCGGCACTCCAGCTCGTCCTGAGTGAAGGGATTGCTAAGCACCAGGATGGATCCGAGTTCGAGATCCTGGGCAAGGTACAACAGCCCGCCATGAGCATTGACCACGATGGTTTCGGTGGCCTCGCGGAAGCGGCGGCCCTGCTGGTTCTTGCCAGCGAGCTTCACGCGAATGCGCGTGAAGACGCGAGAACTGCGGCGTTCGCGTTCGTAAACGAGAGTGGACATGACCCATTCATGGTCGGGTAAAGGCGCAGGAGGGTCAATCGCGGGCGCGCTTGGCGTTTCCTCGGGGCTAACTGGCCGAGAGGACAGGGCGCGGAGCGCCTTGCAGCGCAGCAGGTTGGCTCTTAGAATCGGGACGCCGCAGGAGGGTCGATGGAGCTGAATGAATACATTGAACGCAAGCACAACGAACACTTGACCGATCTATACGAATTCTTGCGCATTCCCAGCGTCAGCGCGCAAGCGGAGCGCAAACAGGACGTGGAGCGAGCGGCGCAATGGGTGGCCGAGCGGTTGCGGCGCGTGGGGCTGGACGGCGTCGAAATTGTCCCCACGAAAATGCATCCGGTGGTTTATGGCGAATCCCTGCAAGCGCCCGGGAAGCCCACGGTTCTTTTTTACGGGCACTACGACGTGCAGCCGCCCGAGCCGCTGGAGCTGTGGACTTCGCCCGCATTCGAGCCCACCGTGCGCGACGGCAGTCTCTATGGGCGAGGCACGGCGGACGATAAGGGCCAAGTGCACATTCATATTCGGGCGCTGGACGCATTGCGGCAGACGGCCGGGAAGCTCCCGATCAATCTCAAAGTGATCATCGAGGGCGAAGAGGAGGTGGGCAGCGAAAACCTTTGGGACTATGTGAACAAGAACAAGGCAAAGCTCAAGTCCGACGCGCTGGTCGTTTCGGACACCTCCATGCTGGCCCGCGGGGTGCCCTCGATTACTTACGGTCTGCGCGGGCTGAACTACTATCAGCTGGACATCACCGGACCGGCGCAAGATTTGCACTCGGGCGTCTTCGGGGGCGCGGTTCCCAATCCGCTCACGATACTGACGGAACTATTTGGCAAGCTGCACGATAAGAACTTCCGCGTGAGCGTGCCCGGTTTCTACGATGACGTGGCAATCGTCTCGCGAGCGGAGCGCAAGGCCCTCAACAGCCTGCCCTTCAAAGAGAAGGAGTTCCGGAAGACAGTGGGCGCACCTGCGCTATGCGGCGAAAAGGGCTACACGGTGGTGGAACAGCTGTGGTGCAGGCCGACATTGGAGCTCAACGGAATCTGGGGCGGGTACATGGGGGAAGGCGCAAAAACGGTGATTCCCTCGAAGGCGCATGCCAAGTTCTCCACGCGGCTCGTGCCGAGCCAGGATCCCGGCAAAATAGCGCGGCTCGTCGAGCGGCACATACGCAGGCTGCTTCCAAAGCAGGTGAGCTGCGAGTTTCGGGTGCTAAGCACGGGCAAACCGTGGGTCGCGCCGTACACGCATCCGTTCTTCGAAGTGGCTCACGATGCGTTGGAGAAGGGATTCGGCAAGCGCGCGGTCTTCATACGCGAGGGTGGATCGATTCCGTTCGTCACGCAAATGTACGATACGTTCCAGGTGCCATGCCTGCTTTTGGGTTTCGGCTTACCCGATGAAAACGCCCATGCGCCTGACGAGCACATCCTGCTCGAAAACTATTTCGGGGGAATAAAGGCAGTGGCTAGTTTCTATCAGGGATTGGGCAGGCTATAGCTTTAGCTACCCGCCGCGGCCCCCTATTTTTGCGGACGCCGCATAGGAGAGAGGCGCGCGCGCGGGCTTGCCGCGCACGGCGAAACTGTGCCGAAACGGTTCTAAGGAGACCAAGAACGAGCGAGCGAAAAACTCGCAGATTCGAGAACTATCAATTTTCCGGGGTTTTTTTGCATTTTCTCTTGCGTTGCGAGGAGACTCTCTTTATAGTGTCGCGCGTGCGCGGCCCAGGTTCGGGCCTCCACAAAAGGCTCGAATCATTTGGAACGCTGGAGGAGGAAAGAAAATCGAGATGGCAAAGCCGATGAGCAAGTCGAAGGTCGTGGGCTTTCTAGCGGATAAGTTAGAAACGCCGAGAAAAACGGTCAATAGCTTTTTTGAAGAGCTCTTCAAGCTCGCGGTGAAAGAGTGCAAGGGCAGCGCAGGAAAATTCGTAATACCCAACCTGGGGCGCGCGGTGAAGGCGCATCGCAAGGCGCGCATGGGCCGGAATCCGCAGACCGGCGAGGCGATCAAGATCAAAGCAAAGACAGTGGTGCGATTGCGACCCGCGAAAGCGTTCAAAGACGCCGTCCTGGGCTAATCGTCTCCAAGTAGAGCATCTCCCTGTCGAATTGAGTCGGCAGAAGTGTGCTTTGGATGTGGCGGCCCGGCCGAAGCGTGGACGTAGAGCCGGCCGCCACATCGATCTGCCTGCCTAACCGCCGCCAGAGCGACCCGGCCCCATTGAGGCCCCACCTGAGGACTCCACACCCGCAATAGTGGCATAATAGTTCGGGAACCCTATGACCACCCCTCCGGCACCCTCAGGCTTATTAGCCGACCTCTACGAGTTAACGATGGCTGCGGGGTACCTCGAGACGCATTTCGAGGCACGCGCCACGTTCGAGCTTTTCGTGCGAAGCCTGCCACCGAGGCGAAACTTTCTGGTGAGCGCCGGTTTGGAGCAAGCCCTCGAGTTCCTAGAGACAGTGCGGTTCGGCAAAGAGGATATCGCCTATCTTCGCAGGCACCCGGCTTTTGCTGGAATCAGCGGCAATTTCTTCGATTTCCTGGCGGAATTCCGTTTTTCCGGCGACGTGTGGGGGCTGCCGGAAGGGACCATCTGCTTTCCGGGCGAGCCGCTTCTGCGGATTACGGCGCCGATCGCCGAAGCACAAATCATGGAAACGGCGCTGCTGGCAACGGTCAGTTTCCAAACAATGGTTGCGTCCAAGGCGGCCCGAGTGGCCAAAGCAGCCGCCGGGCGCCCCGTGGTGGAGTTCGGCGCGCGGCGGGCCCACGGCACTGAATCGGGCGTTCTAGCCGCCCGAGCGGCATATATCGGCGGATGCCTGGGCACCTCTAACGTGCGGGCCGGGCAGTTATTCGGCATTCCCACCTACGGGACGCAAGCGCATTCCTGGATCATGGCGCACGATAAAGAAGAGGAAGCGTTTGCCCAGTTCATGGACCTTTTCCCGCAGCATTCCGTGCTGCTTTTGGATACCTATGAAGTGCATGCCGCGCTCGAGAAGATCATCGCGATGGGACGCAAACCTCGCGGCGTGCGGCTGGATAGCGGCGACCTGGGCGCCGACAGCACCTGGGTGCGGCGCCGGCTGGACGAAAACGGGTGGGGCGACGTGGAGATTTTCATGTCCGGCGACCTCGACGAGGAGCGTATTTCCTTACTGCTGGACGCGGGCGCTCGCGTAGACACCTTTGGCGTAGGCACTTCGCTCTCGACTTCATCCGATGCGCCATCGCTGGGGGTGCTCTACAAACTGGCTGAAGTGGAACGAGGCGGCGAAGTGCTGGAGGCTGCCAAGTTCACGGCCACGAAAGTAACTTATCCCGGGCGCAAGCAGGTCTACCGCCAGACCGATTCCGCAGGCAATTATGCGGGCGATGTGATTGCCCTGGAGAATGAGAGCATGCCGGGCGAGCCGCTCCTCATTCCCGTGATGCGCGGGGGAAAACGGGTGAGTCCGGCCGGGCGTCTGGCGGAATCTCAACGGCGCTGCCAATCACAGTTGGAGCGCTTACCAGCCGCTTTACGCGCGCTGGCTGTCGCCGAACACCCTTACCCTGTGCGGCATAGCGCGCGGCTGGAGGCCCTGCTGGAAGAGGTTCGCGAGCGCACGATGCGAACGGTGGCACGCTAGCAGGAGCTTCGCCCTGGTTTCCCGCAAAGTCATCTTCTGGGACGTCGATACTCAGACCGATTTCATGCTGCCGGGCGGAAGACTTTACGTTCCCGGCGCTGAAAAGCTTATCCCAAACTTAAAGCTTCTGACCGACCAGGCCCGCAAAAACCGCGTCTTTCTCGTTTCGGACGCGTGCGTCCACACGCCGGACGACCCGGAGTTCGAGCGATTTCCGCCGCACTGCGTTCGCGGCACCCGTGGCGCTGAAATCATCCCGGAGACCGTCGCCGACCGATTTTTAATCCTGCCGAATCGCCGGGAAGCGACGGTTCCCAAAGATCTATCGCCCTATCAGCAAGTGATCCTCGAGAAGCAAACTCTGGATGTATTCGATAATCCGCACACCGAAACGGTGATCGACCGGCTCAAGCAATTTACAGATGGGGACGCCGAATTCGTGGTTTTCGGCGTGGTCACGGAATATTGCGTGCGTTGCGCCGCCAAAGGCTTGCTTGGGCGCGGGCGGCGCGTGGCCCTGGTGCATGACGCCATCAGGACGTTGAAAGCAGAGGATGGAGAGAGCGCGTTGGCGGAGATGCAGGCGATGGGCGCCAAGATGACCACGACCCGCGAGGCCATCGACTGGCTGGGTGCGTCGAAAGCAAAGAAAGCGTGAGATGGCGCTCGAGGACGAGAGGCGATTCAAAGGGTCTTGATGTAAGAGATCAATGCGCGGACCTGCCCAGGCTTGAGGGTTTCCTTGAAGCCGGGCATATCTTTCCCTCCCTCTTCAATCCATTTGGCCAAGCCGAGATCGGTAACCTTTCTGCCACCCGAAAAAGAGCGAGCGTAGAGGCCCTTCAGGCCTGCGGCGATCTTTTGCGCGCGGCTATCAGCGTAATGGCAGGAGGCGCAGTGCTGGCGAAACAGACCCTCGCCCTGAGATCTCAGTTGCACGGAAGCGCCGACGGCCGAATTTGCGCCCGGATTGGTGCGCACCGACTGAGCAAAGCCGGACAGTACGCAAAAGGCGAGGGCTGCGGCGGCCGCCGAGGCGCCCAACGCGCGCGCGAGACGGCGAGAGCTCGAAAGCTTTTCGTAAATCATCCCCTTCTTCAAATCCACCTCAGTGCGAATCCGCCAATGAAGAATCGGCAGCGGCAATGGGCTTGAAGAGCATATTGTAAATCCACATCAGCAGCGCTGTCGCGAATCCGATCGCGGACACGACCCACCACATCTCCTGCGGGCGATGGAGAACATCGCCGAAATAATGCACCAAATATCCTCCCAACTTTCCGCCGATAAGATAACCGATGGCGACCGGAAGAAAGGCAAAACCCATGTAGGTCCCTTGCTGCCCGGGCGGCGCCAAACGGGACACATATTCATAATAGCGAGGCGATTGCATGATTTCGCCGAGCGCCAGAATGAAGAGGGAGGCGATCACGAACCCCGTGCTGGCATGCCGTAGCAAAATGAGCCAAGAGAAACTGGAGATCAGAATGCCGAGGGTCATCGCCTTAAACGCGGGGATTCGCCGCGTGAGATAGCTCACCACGATCTGAAAGGCGATCACGGTAGCCGGATCGACGGACAGCAAAAGATCGATCTTGGCGTTCGGATCCACGTATCCGCGGAGAAAAAGAGGCAGGGCTATGAACTCCTGCCAGAAAACGATCCAGAAGCCCGAGAAGATCAGCAGAAAGGCGAGGAAGGGCAGATTGGCGAAAACGACGACCATGTTTCGCAGCGCCGCGGCCACGGTGGGAACCTTTGACTCACCGGCACGCGTGGGCTCGCGGTAAAAAATCAAGGTGGCAAAAAACATGGCGAACACGCATAGCGCCGACACCCGAAATACATTTTCAATCCCCAGCGAGCGCCGCACGAGAAAAGCGGTGATGGGGCCAAGCATCCCACCAATATTGACCAGGGTGTAGTAGATCGAATATCCGATCGATCGAACGGACTCGCTGGAGGCGCGCGCCGTCGTTCCGGCGACGGAAGGCTTCACAATCGAAGGGCCAAGCGCCGGAACCATGAGTACGATCAAAACGACCCAGAAAAGTGGAAGCCTCTCCCGCAGCGGGGACATCCATGGGGCGGAGAGAGAACCCATCAGAAAATATCCAACCGCGAGCGTGAGGTAAGCCAAGGCCAGCGATCTGCGGAAGCCGAAGCGATCGGCCAGGCTGCCGCCGAGGATGGGCAGAAACCAAACAGCGAATCCAAACACTCCCATGAGCGTTCCGGTTTGCTCGGTGGAGAGGTGCAGGGATTCGTGAAGGAAAATCGCCAGCACCGCGGCTTGCGCGTAGTAGGCCAGGCGCTCAAAAAGCTCGGTGATGTTGGCCACCCAGAAAGCAGGCTCGAAGCCACGCCGAATTTCTCTCAGACGATCCTTGAGATTCAGTGGAGGCTTCAGCGGCCGGGGCTGTGCGGTTTTCATGGGGACGGTGGCTATCTTATAAGATAAGCTGGTCAAGTATTGAACGGGCATAGACGGACATTAGACGGAATTACACACGGATCACTCGGGGACCACGCGGGCAACCCGCATCGAATGAATCAAAAACTGCCGTCCATAGTTATCGTTGGCCGACCCAACGTGGGCAAGTCCACGCTTTTCAATCGCCTAACCAGCACGCGCCGGTCGATCGTGACGGATGAGCCGGGAATCACTCGGGACCGCATTTACGGCCCCGCTCTATGGCATGGGCGGCCATTTGAAGTGGTCGATACCGGAGGCTTGCTACCCAATGACCGCGCCGCCATCCCGCGCGAGATTTTCCGGCAAGCACAAACGGCCATCGCGGATGCCACCACGCTGGTTCTGGTGGTGGACGCACGGGCCGGGGTGACTCCCCTTGATCTGGAACTTGCGAGCCTGATGCGGCAGACAGGCAAACCCTTTGTGGTGGCCGTGAACAAGGTCGACACGATGCGGCAGGAGGACCTCGCCGCTCAGTTCTACGAAATCGGCGCGGATGTTTTTCCTGTTTCGGCGGAACACGGTTTGGGCGTTGACCTTCTTCTCGACGCTCTGACAGGCGAGTTTGACAAGACGCCCGAAGCTGAAAACGCCACGGAGGAAAGAACGGAAGTTCAAGTGGCCATTATCGGCCGGCCGAACGTGGGAAAGTCCACGCTGATGAATGAATTAGCGGGGGCGGAGCGCTCGATTGTGTCGGACCAACCCGGCACGACGCGCGACGTGGTGGATACGCTCGTCATGCGCGGCGGCAAGAGCTATCGCTTCATCGATACGGCGGGTATCCGGCGCAAGGGCAAGACCAATCTGATTGCGGAAAAGCTGAGCGTTATCATGGCGCGCAAACATCTGGAGCGCGCCGACGTGGCGCTTCTCGTGGCGGATGCGGCGATTGGCATCACGGCAGGGGACGCGACGATTGCCGGGTATGCCCAGGAGTCGGGCCGCTCCGTAATCGTGGTGATGAATAAGTGGGACCTGGCAATACAGAAGGCGCAGGAGGCGGCCAAGGAGGGCCGGAAACAGTCAGGCGGAAAGCGGGTGGCGCATGGCCGAGATCGCGGCAGCCAGGATCGAGGACCAAAAATGATCGCCAGCGATCCCGAGCGCTTGGCCGCCGACTACGAAGTCCTGGTGCGCGAGCGGCTGAAATTTCTGTCCTACGCGCCTGTCGTTTTCTTATCGGCGCTGACCGGGGAGCGCGTGGAGAAACTTTATGGGTTAATCGACCGCGTCGCCGTAGCGCGGAAGAGACGCATATCCACGGGCGAGTTGAACCGCTGGCTGGCAAGCGTTGACTTGAACCGGGGAAGTTCGCCAACGTCGCGTCGCGTGAAAATCTACTATGTGACCCAATCGGGCGTCTCCCCGCCCACGTTCATGCTCTTCACCAACCAGCGGCAGCGCCTGCATTTCAGCTATGAGCGCTTCCTGGAAAACCAGCTGCGCGCGCATTTTGATTTCTTCGGCGCGCCGATCCGGTTTGTGCAGCGCTTTCGGGAGCGTGAGCGCCAAAGCAAGGAACGAGCGGTGCGAAAGCGCGGGCAAGCCAATTGACTTGCCCACAAATCAGCATAGGATAGAAACGCAATGTCGGAAAACGGCCATCAGGAAATCTCCGCAGAGAAGAATCTCTACCGCATCGGGGAAGTCAGCCGCATCACAGATACCAAGCCCTTTGTGCTGCGCTACTGGGAGACGGAATTCCCAACGCTGCAACCGGTCAAGAGTCCCAAGGGGCACCGCCTGTATCGACGAAAAGACGTCGATACCGTGCTCTTGATCAAGCGGCTCTTGTACGACGAAGGATTTACGATCGCGGGCGCGCGGCGCCACCTGCGCGACCTGGGGGATTCGCCGGCGGAACTGGAATCGGAATCCGGCGTCGAGGCCAAGGCCGCACGGGCCACGGAAACCCCTCAGGCGGCGCAGATCAGCCGCAAGGTGCTGCTCGACCTTCGAGATTCGCTGCGCGCGTTCTTGACGCTCCTCGAAAGCGAGTGATAGGCTCAAGATCGGCCGTTTCGAGAAACCCTTACCTAGCCGGGACGTAGCGCAGACTGGTAGCGCGCACGCTTGGGGTGCGTGAGGCCCCGGGTTCAAATCCCGGCGTCCCGACCAATTCCTTATCGAAAATCGAGGTTGCAGACGGAGGATTGCAGACGAATGAGTTACCGCTTCAATCCGGCCCGAACGCCCCGCGAAGCTCGTGCCTGAAATCCTCATAACCAACGACGATGGCATTCACGCGGCTGGCTTGCGAGCCCTGGTGGAAGGCTTGGCCGGGCTAGGGACCGTCAGCGTCGTAGCGCCTAGCCAGGAGCGCAGCGCCGCGGCTCAGTCGATCACGGTGCGACACCCCATCTTCTGCGAGCAGATAGCCGAGCGGGAATGGTCGATCGAGGGGACGCCAGCCGATGCCATGATGATCGCTCTGCATCGGCTCTTTCCGAAGCCACCCGACCTGGTGATCTCTGGAATAAACCGAGGGGCTAATTTGGGCGAAAACGTCTTCTACTCGGGCACCGTGGGCGCAGCCACGGAGGCTGTCATCAACCACGTTCCGGCGTTCGCCATCTCTTTGGCCCACCGAGGGAATGGCCATGCTTTTGATCATGCCGCCCGATTCGGCCGGCGGCTCGCGCAAGTGATTCTGCAAAAGGGTTTGCCTGCGGGCGTGCTGTTGAACGTGAACGTCCCTTTGGAGTGGACTGGAGGGGTGCGCTTGACGCGGCAGTCTGGGAAAGTTACCCGCACCGTTCTCCAGGAAGGGGCCGATCCCCGAGGCCGGATCTATTACTGGCTCAACGAGGAGCCGGTGAGCGGTCACCTGGATCCCCAAAGCGATTATGCCGCCGTCCTGGCGGGCCAGGTATCCGTGACGCCGATCCAATTGGAACGCACCCACGAGCGTTCCCTAGATGACCTCTCTCCATGGGCCGAACTGCTGGAAGGAGGCGTCGGTTCCGAACGGCACGAGTGGCTTTTCGATAACTGATTTAATATCATATACTTGTTTGTATAGCACTGACAATAAGCTAGTTATATAGATATCTGCCTTCGTCCTCGCCAGTTGGTTCTCGCGGTTTACGTAGCTAGGTACGACTTATTACATTCATAATAGAAGACTTATCTTAGATCTGCCGTCCCTCAAGGCCTAGTACGCCCGTACCTAGAAAAATGAAGCTTCCTGCCCATCGATCTGGATGGCCAGCGCCGGTAGATTATTCCCATACCGAACAGCCTAGTTGCTCAGTGAGAAAGTGGAAATTGAGCATTGGTGCTGGCGGGGAGCAAGAGGCCGAAGTGAGAGGGATGGCGCTACAAGGATCCATGTGTAACGCCAAGGAAAAGAGTTGAGAACGAGACGTAAATGACCCGATTTCAAGAAGGTAGCTGTCCATGTTCGGGGGAATGCTAATCCAAAGGATTAACGGAGGAAAGCGGTACAGGTAAGGAACGCGCGGCCTTCGTAACTGCCGAGCGAAACGATACCGGAGGATAAACATGCAGACCAAGCTACGAACAGCCGCAATAGTCTTCGCAGCCAGCCTGCTATCCGCTTCCATGATCTCTGCGGCGTCTCAGGCCAAAAAACTCAGTTCCACGGCGCACCCTAAGTCCCACTTCGTGGGGATCGCCTCCTGGTATGGCCTGCAGCACCAGGGCCTGAAAATGGCTAACGGCAAACGATTTGACCGCCGAAAGCTCACGGCAGCGTCTTGGTATGTGCCGCTCGGAACTGTGGTTCGGGTGGTCAACCTGGAGAACGGCAAAGCCGTAACGGTGACTGTAACGGATCGCGGGCCCAATTTCCGGCTGAACCGGATTCTGGATCTGTCGGAAGCGGCAGCGCGGGAGCTGGATTATCTCGGCAAAGGCCTGACCCCGGTCCTTGTTACCCCCATGCTGGCGTACGAGCCGGAAGACGCAAAGGTTGATGCCGCACTCGTCGAGCCGCCTGACGCCGACCTGGTAGCAACTTACGCCGCCCCGTTAACTCTCCCTCTGGTTCCCTAACCCACCTGGGGCGCCCTTTCCGGAACGTGCAGGAAGAGCGCCAGCATGCCCGATAGGACCATCGATACCAAAAGAAAAGCTAGGCCTGGCGCGAAGGAATTGGTAGCGGTCCGCAGATAGCCGATAAAAAAGGGCCCCGCGAAGCCGCCTAGATTGCCGACGGAGTTGATCATGCCGATCGATGCCGCGGCGGCGGACTCGCTCAGTAGGGCGGTAGGCAGCGCCCAAAAACTGGGCATAAACGCCGTCGTGCATGCTCCCACGATCACCATGCAGAGAAACGCCAACGGTAGATGCGCGCTTGCGCGGATGGCTATCGCCAGGCATCCGGCGCCCAGGAACAAAGGCAAGGCGGTATGCCAGCGGCGTTCGGCGGTGCGATCGGAATGCCAGCCATTCCAGAGCATGGCGCCTAGACCGGCAACGTAGGGCAACGCGGAAAGCAGCGTAACGGCCATATTGGGCAGGTTCGTGGCGCGCTGAACGATCGTTGGGAACCAGATCACAAAGCCATAAATTCCAATAATCGCGAAGAAATAGACGAGCGTGAGCAGAATGACTTGCTTGCTGCGCATCGCCTGACCCATCGTCCATCCGCGGACCTTCGATTTGTCGGCTTTCTCGCGCTGGAGCTCTGCTTCGATCCACGCCCGTTCGTCTGGCGCGAGCCAGCGCGCCTGGTGCGGCCAGTCCGTCAGATAGATCAGCGTGAGAATTCCAAACAGGATCGCGGGAATGCCTTCAGCGATGAAGAGCCATCTCCAGCTCGAGATTCCGGCCCAATGCCGGCTGAGGATCCACCCCGCGAGAGGCGATCCAATGATGTTCGACATTGGGATGGCTGCCATAAAGATCGCGCCTGCCTTGGCGCGGTCTTCATAGCGGAACCAATGGGTGAGATAGACGACGATTCCAGGGAAGAATCCAGCTTCCGCGACGCCGAGCAGGAATCGAGCAAGATAGAATTGGCGCGGGGTGCGCACCGCCGCCATGAGAATGGTGACCAGTCCCCAGGTAAGGAGGATGCGGGCCATCCACTTCCGGGCGCTCCAGCGCTCCACGATCAGCGCACCGGGTATCTCGAAGAGGAAGTATCCGATGGAGAAGATGCCCGCGCCCAATCCAAAGACGCGATCGCTGAAATTGAGGTCGCGCGACATCTCCAGGCCGGCGTAGCCCACATTCACCCGGTCCAGAAAAGCGATGACGTAAAGGACGAAGAGGAACGGCAGGAGGCGGCGGGAGATGCGCCGAGTGGCGCGCTGTTCTACGCCGGTGAGAACTGCGGTGGCAGACATTTGGGCTCAGCGTTTGTAGCACAATTTCGTGGTTCGCGAGCGGCAAACGCCGGCCATTTTTGTGGCTCGCACCAATCCGGGGCTCACACCAATTCCGCCCGATCGAGAAGCTCCCCCGTGTAACTGTAGGTTTCCAGAGTGACGCGGGGCCCTCGCACCTGCACCAGGCAATAGGACCACGTGTAGGCCACGAATTTCTTCACGCTCTTCTCCCAGGGCACATCGGCGTCGCGAGTATAGAAGGGCGCGCCCGCAGCCCCCTGGGTGATTTGCCAGGTGGGCTTGGCAAAGGCGGCGTTCGCCGTGCCGTCCCGATGGACGGGCGTCTTGCTGTCGATGAGCGTGCGGCTGTAGTTGTGCTCATGCCCGGAGAAAACAGCGCTCGCGCCAGCCTGCGTTACGATGGTCCAGAAGCGATCCCGCGCTTTGACCGCCTCAGGATCGCGGCCTCCTCCCCAAAGCGAGTCCGCCACATGCCCGCCATTTGGGAACGCAGGTTCGTGCACAAATACAAAAATGTGACGGGCTCGGGCAGACCGCGCCGCCGTCAAATCCTTTTCCAGCCAGTCCAGTTGTCCCGGGAGCAAACGCCCGAAGGGATTTCCCTCGTGCTGCTGAGGGCGGCTCGAATACCAATAATCCGAATTGAGCTGGGAAAAATGGCAGCCGGCATAATCGAAGCTATAGACGCTGCCTTTGTACGGCGGCAAACCCTGCCGTTCCGGCTCCGGCCCGTTCATGGGATGCACAAATTCAGAAGCGAACACGGCTTCGGCGCTGTGCTCTCCCTGCTTATCGGCCTGAACTCCATCCTCGAATAGATCCAAGAGCGACTCGTGATTGCCCATTCCCGTGTAGACGGGAATCTCGCGCCAGAGCGGCCCATAAATACGCTTCCAGGAACGTAATTGGGCGCGAAAATCGTCCTCGCGCGTGGTGTAGCCGTTGATGAGATCCCCCGTAAAAATCAGCAGATGCGGCGCATGACCAGCCATCTGGATGGCGAGAGAGCGCGCGGAAACGCCATTGATACCTTCCAGGGCCGTGTCGCCGCCGCCCAACCCACCAGTGCGGCCGTCGCAAGTGAAAACGAAAGAAAATTCCGGCTCTTGCGGAGAAGTTCTCAACGTGTGACTGCGCGAGCGGATCTCGCCGCCGTCCGATGCTTTGCTAGTCACTTGATAGCCATACTTGGTGTTCGCTGTAAGCCCCTTCAGAGGCACCACATGACGGCCAGCCGCACCGCCCTCATCCGCGATTACTCGGGTATTCGCGCCGTTGCTCACGCGCACCTGGCCCGTGGTTGGCTGGTCGGTGACCCACCAAACGACGGCGGAATCGACGCTGATTTGCGTCAGGAAAGGACCCTCCAGAATGGTGGGCAATTTGTGGAACTTGCCCTGGTCCGCCTGGAAGGAGAAATGGCGGTCGATGAACTGCGCAGAGCCTTTGCGAGGATCGAAGAGCTCGAGGCGGTATGCCAGCGTGCCACCCTCTTGCAACATTTGCGGGGCCGAGCGGCTCAGGTAGGCGCGAACCTCGATATTTACCGAATGCATCAGCGTGGCGCTCGGTTCGTTCAGGCCTTGGTTGGCATTGTAGATTGGCCAATCGAGCGCGATCTCATCGTTAGGCACGCCTACATAGATCGTGCCACCCTGCGTGGGAATCACCGTCTCCCATGCGATGGTAGCTGAGCCTCCGGCATCAAGGCTGACTTGAGGCTCTGACTGGAGCAAACGTTCGGGGGCACGCTCAAGGCCTCGTTCGGGGGCCGATTTAGCCGGCGTGGCTTGCTCGCGGGGAGCCGGTGCCGTTGCCTGGGGCAGCATCTCTTCCGCCAGCAGGCCGTCGAGCGTGGCACCGGCTGCGGCCGTACTGAAAACTTTGAGCAGGTCCCTGCGGTCGATGCTCATGGTTCTCTCCTAAAGCGCATCGTCGTTGTCCATACAAGGGCTCTCCACACAAGGCGCAGAACACGGCACTTCCGCCACGTCGAAGAATTGCCGAGAAACCAATACAGTCGCCTATTCTAAGCGCCTATTCTAAGCTTAAGTTGAGCTGGCTCGGGCGCTGGCTGCGTGCGGACGGATGTGGCGGGATGCCTGGCCGGAATTGCAAGCTCCGTGATCGCCACCCGGATTGCCGCCCAAATTGCTGATGGACCGCATAGAAATTTTGCGTGAAGGCGGCTCCAGCCCGGCTGATACAGTAATTCAACTTTATGGAGGCCGCACCCGTCCGCGCTACCGTCACCGGGCTCTTCTCCGGCTATGAGCCGGGGAATTTCTACGACGAAATGTTCATTTCGGCTGGCGTGCCGCGACCCTCGTACGCCAATGTCTTCCAAAAACTGGCCTCCATGGCTCGCGAGCAATTCGAGGAGCGGCGCAAGCTGGCCGACCTTTCCTTCCTGATCCAGGGCATCACGTTCACAGTCTATAGCGATGGCCGAGGCACCGAGCGCCTCTTTCCCTTCGACCTGATCCCTCGGATTGTTCCGAATACGGAATGGCGGCGAATCGATCGCGGCCTAGCGCAGCGGGTGGTGGCGCTGAACCTCTTCCTGCAGGACATCTATGGCAAGCAATGCATCTTAAGGGATCGCAAGCTATCGCGCGCGCTGGTCTACTCCTGCCCGCACTTCCATCGCGAGATGGTGAATGTGGAGGTTCCGCGAGGAATCTTTACGCACATTTGCGGGATTGACCTGGTCCGCGATTCCAAGACAGGCGAGTACTACGTCCTGGAAGATAACGTACGCACTCCCAGCGGCATTTCGTACGTTCTCGAAAATCGGCTGGTGATGACGCGAATCTTCCCGGAAGTCTTTCATGCCTGCGGAGTATTACCCATCGATCATTATCCCGCGGAACTCTGGCGAATCCTACGCAGCCTTTCGCCTCGCGGCGAAGACGACGCGCAGATCGTGCTGCTCTCGCCCGGCATTTACAACAGCGCCTACTTCGAGCACAGCTTTTTGGCACGGCAAATGGGCATCGAACTGGTGGAGGGGCGCGACCTGGTGGTGGATGGCGGCATCGTGTACATGAAAACGATCCGGGGCCTAAACCGGGTGGACGTCATCTATCGGCGCATCGACGACGAGTTTTTGGATCCGCTGGCCTTCCGGCGCGACTCGCTGCTGGGCGTTCCCGGATTGATGGGCGCTTACCGCTCCGGCAACGTGGCCCTGGCAAACGCAGTCGGCAA
>Ga0207022_10116_pt1 | contig 21798 bp, 20 predicted proteins | sample Alteio_BWMinCont_46_FD_153307 | JGI IMG/M metagenome (GOLD analysis project Ga0207022, IMG submission 153307) | Enriched cells from forest soil in Barre Woods Harvard Forest LTER site, Petersham, Massachusetts, United States -... | ecosystem: Environmental > Terrestrial > Soil > Temperate forest >... | reverse complement strand
ACTCCGGCAAACGCTACGTGCTCGGCGGAGCCTGGGACGAGCCTAATTACATGTTCGTTGATCCGGATGCGCAGTCGCCGTTTCTGCGTGCCGCGAACATTGGTTTTCGTTGCGTGAAGTACATCGATCCGGACGCCAATCTTACGATTGCAACCGCTCCCATGGCAACGCCCAGGCGTGACTTGAGCAAGGAAAAACCGGCATCGGATGAATTGTTCCGCGCCTACCGCAGCGTGTACTCCTATGACAAAATTCCGTTAAACGCCACCGTCGAGCCTTTTGGTAAAGACGAAGACGATTGGAGGACCGAGAGGATCACGTACACGGCTGCCTACGGACACGAGCAGGCTGTTGCTTACCTGTTTCTTCCCAAGAAGAAGCAAACCGCCTTTCCAGACGATTGTCTTCTTTCCCGGATCGAATGCGCTGCTGCTGCGAACGTTCGTTCTGTACCCAACCGCCGCATTGGATGGCATTCTCAGGAGCGGCCGTGCCGTGCTGTATCCCGTGTACAAAGGCACGTACGAACGCGGCGACGGCATGGAGTCTGATGTGAGCAACACCACAAGCACCTGGCGGGACCACGTTGTGATGTGGGTCAAAGACGCTTCACGAGCCATCGACTATGCTGAGACCCGTCCTGAACTGGATCACAGCAAGATCGCGTACTACGGCTACAGTTGGGGCGCGGAAATGGGAGGCATCGTGCCCGCCGTGGAACCGCGAATTAAGGTTTGTATCCTGGCGCTGGGCGGGCTCGACTTCCACCGTTCACTGCCTGAAGTCGATACCATCAACTTCGTGCCAAGAGTGAAGCAACCGGTCTTAATGCTGAATGGACACTACGATTTCTTCTTCCCCGTGGAATCGACCCAGGAACCTTTCTACCGGTTGCTGGGATCGAGGAAAGATCAGAAAAAACGCCTGCTCTACGAAACCGGCCACAACCTCCCGCGCAACGAACTGATCAAAGAAAGCCTGAACTGGCTGGATCAGTATCTGGGTCCGGTGAACTAAGCAGTCACACCTACGAGCGGACGGGCGAGACGCCCGTCCTCCATAAACTTGGGCTATTCCCGGTTGAGGCTCTCTTCGATGGAGACCTTGCCGTTCTTCTCCACGTCGACGACGCGATGAACGCTCTTGAATCCTGACAGCGTAATGTCGACCACGTACGTTCCAGGATCCAAGTAGAGCTCGACAGGCGAGAACTTATCGAGGATGCGGTTATTGATGGCGACTTGCGCGCCTTTAGGTTGCGTCTTGACGCTTACCGTACCCATCCCGGCGGTGTTGCTGCCGCCAAACATCTTCTTGAACTTGCCGCCAATCTTGATGTCGTCGGTGTTGCCGAGCGCACGCAAAGTCGGCGATAACCGGAAAGTCTGCCCGACTTGGAGATTGGCCGTAGAGCTTTCGTCGAGGTAGCCTTGCTTCTTGAACACGAAACTGTGATTGCCCGGTTTGTCGACAGAAATTTGCGCTGGAGTAACGCGGCCAGTGTCTCTGCCATCCATCCAAATTGCAGCCCCCGCAGGATCGCTGGTCACTGAGACCGCGGCCGTCATCTGCGCCAGTTGCAGGCTGAGAAATGACTTGCTGCCGGACGCAACCTCAATGTTCCGGGTTTCAGCCTGATAACCCGGTTTGCTGATAATCAGTGTGTGCTGTCCGGGATTCAGTCCGTTGAGGTTCAAGGGTGTAACCCACGACGAATCGTTCTTTCCATCAATCTGCACCCGTGCTCCTGCGGGCGTTGAACTAACGCTCAATTGTCCGGCGACAATGGCAGGTGCTGCGGGCCGCGCTTTGGCCTTTTTCTTCGGATTGTATTTTGGTTGCACTGAGACCGCGTGTGGTGCCGCTGCCGGCTCCGGAGCCACGCGTGCTGGAGCCTCGACAGTCGAGGGCATCTGCGCAGGCTGGGCAGTGGCGGTAGCGGCCGACTGCGCGGGCGTGACATCTTCATCCGCGTTTTCCGAGTGAATGCGCCAGGCGATGACTGCCACGATCAGCAAAATTATGCCAACTGCGGCTGCCACTGAGACCACGAAGAGTTGAGGCGGGGTTTTCTTGATTTCCGCCACTGCTTTTTTCGCGACTTCACGCGGCTGTACTTTTGGTTTTTCCGGCACACCATTCTTGAACACCGCAGCATGCACCGCATCAACCTGCGCAGTCGCATTCGCGGGCGGCGGAGGCGGAGGCGGAATGTACACCGTCTTGAGCGGGGGCAATTCATCGATCTCGGAGAAACTCCGACTTGCAGCTTCACCCGCTTTAGGATTTCCCGACATCATCGGATCGACATTGATCTTCGGAGCTTCTACCTCAGGCTCGATTATCGTGGCCGAGGACATGCTCGGCGACGCGTTGGCAGACGCTTCTACGGAAAAAGCTTCTGAAGCTTTGGAAGAATTGACGATGGGCGCGGCCTTATCGAGATTGGGGATATTAAGTCCGCTCGCGGACTTCGTGCCAGCCTTGCCGGCTCCAGCAGCCGCGGCCGCAACTTTAACCGCTGCGGGTTGCGATACTCTGGCTACTGGTGGGGCTGGTTTAGCAGGAGGTTTGGCCGGCGACGTCGCTGGCGTCGGAGTTGATTTAACGGGCGACGCATTGACTGGCGGAGTTGCTGTCCGTTGAGCCGGAGCTTTCTGCGCCGGCTGGCCGGGCTTTGTCGCAGCTGCGGCCTTGGTGGCACTTTCTTTGCACTTCTCCAGATCGTTTACCAATTCCTGCCCCGACTGGTATCGCTCCTCAGGAGCCTTGGCCAGCGCTTTCATGATGACCTGGCTGAGCGCGGGATGGAGTTTGGGATTGATCTGATCCGGCGGGACTGGCGTAGTGTCCGAGATCGACTGCCGTACCTGGTCCCCATCTTCTCCATCAAAAGCTTTTCGCTCGGTGACCATTTCGTACAAAATTGCGCCCAGACTGAAGATGTTCGACGACGCACTGACCGGATCTCCCTGCAACTGCTCGGGCGACATGTAGTGCAGAACTGCCGGTGGTTTCCCCGAAGCCTGCGCTGCGAAAGCGCTCATGGTGGAAATACCAAACCCCAGAATTTTTACCGTGCCATCCCACGCCACCATAATTTTGGCAGGCTCGAGCGTATAGTGCGCCAGATTGTTCGCGTGGGCGTGATCGAGGCCCTGGCAGGTTTGCCGAGCAATATCCTGCAGATCCCAGATTGAAAATCCCTCTTTGCGCGCCAGCATTGTGGCTACACTGTTGCCCTGCACATATTCCGACGAGGCGCAAAAGAATCCGTCTGCTTCTTCACTGCCGTACAGCACGCCAATGTTTTGGCTGTTCAGAACCTTGCTGGCTGCCGATTCTTCCAGAAGGTTTTTCACCATAGTGGAAGCCAGTTCGCCGAGCGGAGCAAGCTTGATAACCTTCAGCGCCACGGTTTGAGAGCTGGTGGGATCGTTTGCTTTGTAAACGGAAGTTGAATCTGAATGCGAGATTTCGCTCAGTATTTCGAAGCGCCCGATTTTGTTCGCCATTATCTTCGCAGCCTCATGAAGACAAATCGCTACTGCCCCTCGGTGGGGAAGACCTCGGGCACATCTTTGAAGAACAGAACCTGATCAGGATAGTCCGGGTATGGGGCTAAAGTGGAGTTACGAAAGTGCTCGTAAAGTAGATTTCGGGGTCGATCGGAGAAACTTTAGTACCGTGATTGCGCCTACTCATCGGGGTGCCCCGTTCAAGCTCCGTTTGGGCGGGGTTTTCGCGACCGCGAGCGGTCGGTATAATTCCCAGTCGCTCTCGCCGCCCCGCTTGTCCATTGTGATTCGATCTCGACGGGATGTGAAGACTGAACGCCCCCGCCCAAGCGAAGCTTGAACGGGGCACCCTAAGGGACTCAACTCGGGTGAGCTTACGGAACTTTTTCAACGACCAACCCGTAACCTTCGGAGGTGAAGAACATTATTACCATTGAAAAAGAGGGTAACTCCGGATGACATTTGTCATTCCATGCCGGTGACGTTCTCCACTGGTATCCGCTATCTCCCGTCAGCGATCCTGACTGGAAGGCACGAGGTTGTCCGCGTACGCATCTATCGGCTATGCTTGACGGTATTTCGTGCAGGGCCCTCGATAGGCAGATAGGTTTTCTCCCGGAGTTCGATTATGACTCTGACCCGTTTTGTCAGTAAGAACGCGTTTCGCAACAAGCGCCGCAGCATCCTGACCATCTTGAGCATAGGAGGCTCGCTGCTGTTGCTAACGTTCCTGATCACCATCTGGCGGAGTTTCTATGACAGCAAGCCCTCTGAACAGTCGGCCCAGCGCCTGATCGTTCGCCACAAGGTGTCGCTAGTGTTCAATTTGCCCAGCTATTACCGGCAGAAGATTCGATCCGTGCCTCACGTGAAGGAAGTGGTGAATCAGCAGTGGTTTGGCGGGCAATACATGGACGACAAGCCGGAACACTACTTCGCCCAGTTCGGCACCGATCCGCAAGAATTGTTCAACGTCTATCCGGAATTCAAGATACCCGCTGACCAACTCCACGCCTGGCAGCACGATCGGGCCGGCGCCGTTGTGGATGTGGGCCTCGCGAACAAGTTTCACTGGAAAGTCGGCGACCGGCTGAACATTACCGGGAAGATTTTCCCGGTTAACCTGGAGTTGACCATCCGCGGAATTTTCACCCCGCCGGATCCAACGCAGTCGATTTACTTCAACAAAGATTACATTGACGAAGGCTTTCCCAAACTCAAAGGCTGGGAAGGATTCTTCGGGGTTCTGGCCGATTCGCCCGATTCCGTCCCCCGTGTGGCGGAAGCCGTTGACGAGCAGTTCCGCAACGCCGACCGCCCCACCAAGACGGAGAGTGAGCATGCTTTCCAGTTGGGCTTCATTGGGATGTTGGGCAACATCAAGGCCTTCATCATGAGCATCTGCCTTGCGGTGGTCTTTACCATCCTGCTGGTGTCGGCGAACACCATGGCAATGTCGATACGCGAGCGGACGCGCGAAGTTGCGGTACTGAAGACGCTGGGTTTTACCCGCAACAGCATATTGGGATTGTTCGTCGGCGAAGCGGTTTCGCTCGCGCTGGTCGGAGGGCTGCTCGGTTCGCTGCTCGCCTTCCTGGTGGTGAAAGCGATGGCGAGTCAGGGTGGAATGTTCACTGGCATGAAGGTCACTCCGATCACCATAGCGGCTGCACTGTTGATCGCGGCCGTCGTGGGTTTCGCCAGTTCCTTTGTGCCGTCGTATCACGCGGCGAAGGTCAATATTGTGGACGGCTTGCGTCACATAGGATGAGTTCCTTTGTGTACCTTTGTGTCCTTTGTGGTTGATAAAAGTGCAAATGCTAGAACCACGAAGGACACAATCGGACACAAAGGGAAGAAGCACCCTGAAGGACGAAAATAGAAATGGCAATCCCCCTCAGCTATAACGTACGCAATCTGCGGCTGCGCAAGAGTCTCACCGTAATGACCGCGCTGGGAATCGCGCTTACAGTGGCCACTGCGGTCTTCATCATGGCGCTGCTGGCGGGTTTGGGCCGGGCGTTCGGCAGTACGGGCGATCCCTTGAACGCGCTGATGCTGCGCAAAGGTTCGGACTCGGAGCTGGCCGCGGGCGGAGTGTCACGCGATGCGATGCAGGTGTTGAAAGACCTACCCGGAGTTGCCAAGAACAGCAAAGGCGAGCCTCTGGTTTCGGGCGAAGATATTCTCGTTGTGGTGATGCCGCGCAAGGGCGGCACCGGCGAAACCAATGTCACGACTCGCTTCCTTACTCCGCTGGGAATCGAAATGCGGCCGCAGATTCACCTGGCCGCCGGGCGCTGGTTCACTCCCGGACAGCGGGAGGTGGTGGTAAGCAGCTCGATCAACAAACGATTTGAGCACGCGAACATTGGCGATACCGTGCGCATCGGAAAGGGTGATTGGCCGATCGTGGGCATCTTTGACGCCAGCGGCACGGCGCACGCTTCCGAAATATGGGGCGATATCAACCAACTGGTCACGGATTTCGAACGTACGGTGTATTCGTCGGTCCTGGTGCGTGCGAATGATCCGGTCGCGGCTCTGGCCCTGAAAAATCGCGCGAACGACGATCAGCGCCTCGAACTCAACGGCCTGCTCGAACCCGCTTACTATGCCTCGCAAACCAAGTCCGGAGCACCCATTAAAATCGTAGGCTGGATCGTGGCTTTCATCATGGCGGTCGGCTCCTGCTTCGCCGCAGCCAACACCATGTACGCCGCGGTGGCATATCGCGGACGCGAGATTGCTACTCTGCGAGTGATTGGATTTTCACGTCCCAGCATTCTGACTTCGTTCATGCTGGAGTCGTTGTTGTTGTCCTTGCTAGGCGCGACGCTGGGCATCCTGCTGATGCTGCCGTTCAACGGCATGACGACGGGAACGCAAAATCAGGTGACGTTCAGCGAAGTTGTGTTCAGTCTGCAAATGACGCCGGTCGTGGTCGCCAGCGCCGTCGGGTTCGCCCTCATTATGGGAGTTTTGGGCGGCTTCGCGCCGGCCTGGCACGCGGCGCGCCGAGACATACTTAACGCTCTGCGGGATTAGACGTAATGCCCTTTTGCGGCGTCTCGGATTTGAAGGGGCGCGGCTTCCAGCCGCGCCGTGATTCGGTCTTAACGACTACGGCACGGCTTCAAAACCAGAGGCCTCGAGGAGTTTTTTCGCAGCTATAAAGCACGATGGCGATTGACGCAAAACACGAGGACCTGCAAAGCCTACGGATCGATCGCAGTGCGCGCACCGGCGGCGACGGTGAACCTCCGCTCTGGGCGCGCCGCTACATTCTCATCGGAATCGGTTTGCTGGTCGTGCTGGGAGTGGTGGCGATGGCCTACCGCCTGTTATCCCACGACGCTCCTGAGGTCGAAGTGGTTCGGGCCTCGGCGCAAAGCAGCGATGTTGGCGGCGTAGTGCTTTCAGCCAGCGGCTACATTGTGGCTCATCACAAGATCAACTTGAATTCCAAAGTGACCGGCCGGGTGAAGTGGATCGGCGTGGAAAAGGGCGACAAGGTTAAAGAAGACCAGATTCTGGTGCGGCTCGAAGATGATGAATTCCGTGCCCAGTACGAACAGGCTAAAGGCGCAGCTGAGAATGCGCGCGCTTATCTTGAGGAACTGCAAAACGGATCGCGTCCTGAGGAAATTCAGCAGGCACAGCACAATCTAGACGAGGCCCGAGCCACCCTGCTAAACGACAAGCTCACTCTGGATCGCACGCGCGATTTGGCCAACCAGGGCGTGGTTTCGAAACAGGCCTTCGACGACGCTACGGCCAAGTTTGAATCTGACCAGCAGCGCGTGAATTCGCTGGAGAGGACTTTTCAGTTATCCAAGCTGGGTCCGCGGAAAGAGGAGATTGCGCGCGCTCGGGGCGCTCTCGAACAAGCTCAAGGGTCGGCAGACTACGCCAAGTCCTTGCTCGACGCTACCGTGATCCGCGCTCCGGTCACGGGAACCATTCTGGAGCGTGCCGCCGAAAAAGGCGAGCTTGTGACTTCGGGATTTGCCAGCACCGCCGAGGGCGGTCCGCAAGGTCTGGTCGTTTCCCTGGCCGACCTGAATGATCTTCAAGTGGAACTCGATATCGCGCAGGACGACTTCGCCAGGCTTGGTCCCAGGCAAAAGGGAGTGGTCACCGTGGACGCATATCCTGACCTCAAATGGGATGGAATTATCGCGGAAATCTCACCTCAAGCCAACCGGGCTAAGGCGACAGTGCAGGTGAAAGTGCAAATCCTCAATCCGGATGCCCATTTGCGGCCGGATATGAATGCCACCGTCAAATTTCTGGCGGACGAAAACAAACACACGAGTACACAGCCGCAAGGAGTTTTTGTGCCCACGCCGGCGATTCGTGATCGCGATGGCAAGAAGTTCGTTTTCTTGGCATTCGACGGCAAGGCACTGTCGCGGGAAGTGAAAATTCAGGCACAGCGCAGCGGCGGCGTCATGGTGCTAGGCCTCAACGGCGGCGAAGACGTCATTACCTCGACGCCACAAGAGTTGAAAGACGGCGAAAAAATCAAGATCAAAGGACAGTCATGAGCGCAGCTACAGTTCCCCATACCGCAGTTCGAGCCAAGGTGGTCCAGGTCCGCAACGTCAGCAAAGTATTCAAGCGCGACGCGTTCGAAGTGAAGGCGCTCGACGATGTTTCCATCGAGATCGCGGCCGGAGAGTTCATGGCTCTGATGGGCCCGTCCGGCTCGGGCAAAACCACGCTGCTCAACATGATTGCCGCCATCGACCGTCCTACGTCGGGAGAGTTGCTGGTGTTGGGCGAGAACGTGTTCCGCTTCAGCGACTCTCAGTCTGCCCATTGGCGCAACGTGCATATTGGATACGTTTTCCAGACGTTCAACCTGATTCCCGTGCTCACTGCGTTTGAGAATGTCGAACTGCCGCTATTGCTCACAAAACTGAATGCCCAGCAGCGGCGCGATCACGTGATGACGGCGCTGAAATTGGTCGGGCTGGAGGAACGCGTGAACCATCTTCCTAAACAGCTCTCGGGCGGACAGGAACAGAGAGTGGCAATTGCACGGGCAATTGTGAGCGATCCAACTCTGCTGCTGGCCGATGAGCCTACCGGCGATCTGGACAGCCATTCTGCGACGGAAGTACTGGAGATTCTGAAGCGCCTAAACGAGGATTTCCACAAAACTGTTGTAATGGTGACGCACGACCCTCACGCGGCTTCGTATGCTCACATTACTCGGCACTTGGAAAAAGGAATGCTCCTGCCTGCGTAGAAGCAGGGCGTGATCAATCGGTAGAGACGTTGCTTGCAACGTCTCCGGATGCGGTCTATACCCGACGAAGCGCAGCGTCAGCAGGTTCTGGCGAAGCCGGATCGGATACCCACTGCCATGCCCGTCGTCCGTTATCGCGGACGACACTTAATGCCTCACCATACTCCACCAATCGATTAAGCACCGTGGTCACCGAAGCCAGCGGATCTTTGTGGCGAAGTAAAACCGCTGGAAGCCGCTGCTGAATTTGTTCGCAGACCTCGCGCACTGCCAGCGGGCGTCCGGCTTCCATCAAAACCATGCGACAGGCTTTGGTGAAACCGGGTTGGCGCCCTCCGGTTTTGCGATCGACTAATTCCAATAAGTCTTCGCCCAGAATGTCGTCGCCAAATAAATTGGCCAAGCCCGAAATGGTCTGCTTCAAGGTGCCAATGCGTTTCATGATTTCAGCGCGCTGATGCATGAGGTGCCGCAGTTCTTCATGGGCAGTTTTGACCACTTCCTGCACATGCGGATCCCCGCTTCGCGTAATGGTCCCTATGCCTACTTCGTTGATGCCATTTACTTCATACCGCATTACTTCACCCTCCCAACTTAGTGGCTAAGCTTTGCCAGCCGCTTGCAAGTAGATACGCAAATATCTGTTTCCCTGTTCCATATGAACCAAATCTCGCGGCCAAGGTTGCACCTTACATTCGCCGCAGGAATCAAGTTCGCCTAACTCTCACTGAGACTGATCGAATAGTTGGACGATTGGACTCACGAAAGGTGAGGTATTTACAAGAATTGTTACAAATGGTCCGAAAGCGCGAATCAATGGCGCTCGTGTGAGGGCGAAGTACGTGGGTAAGGGCGCAGAGCTGTCCCGAAAATGGACGCCTCCGAACTCTGCAGCGCGCGTAGCGATCTAGCACTGAGCAGTCGGCATTCAGCATTCAGCAGCGTTCCGCCCCGACAACGGACATGAAGACTAAGCGCTGAGTGCCAAATGCCAACTGCTGACCAAGTCAGCGGACAGAATTCCGCCGGGCGTCGACACTCCAGGGGCCGGCTCCAAGTTGAGAGATGAGCAGCGCTCCCCCGAGCATAGTCACGTTCTTCAGAAACATCGCCATCTGCATCTGGGCCATCATGGGATCTTTCACTGCCCAGAAATTGTGCATCATGACCGTAACCGGAACCAGGAAGAGCACTAGCAACCATGCCCCCATCTTGGCTCGGTACCCGAGAAGAATGCTCAGTCCTCCGACAAGCGCGAGAATTCCGGACGCGGGAACCAATAGCCCCGCCATGGGCACACCCGCCTGTGCGGCGTAGCCAATCTCCTGCTGAGTAAAATGGAGGAATCCCGACATGATGAAAATTGCCGAGAACAGAATCCGTCCCGCTACCGTAACGATGGGACTCGCAGAAGCCTTCTCCTTCCAATTCGCTGAACTCAACGCGCGCGCACTTTGCGAGCCCTGCGATGTAGCTGAAATCGAGTTGCTGGCCATAATTAAACCTCCTTGTGTATTCGTAATTTGAACGACACTTCGAAATAGATGCTGTACCAGCTAAACAGTTACTTTAAATAACTACTTGCTTTTGTAAAGTAGGCACTTTAAAGTAACCTAGTGACTGAGAACCCGCGCCGACATGCCCAATTGCCTGCTCCGTGTCCGATGGCCGGCCTGCTCGAAGTGCTTGCCCGTCCGTGGACCATGCACATTCTATGGGTCTTATCGACAAACGGGGCCACACGGTTCGGCGCCCTTCGCCGCCAGATCGAGGGTATTTCCTCCCGTGTGCTGACGGAGCGGCTGCGGCTCCTCGAGCAGAAGGGATTCATTTACCGCGATTACGAGCCGACGATTCCGCCTGCCGTCACATACGGCATTACCAGGCGAATGAAAGATATTCAAAAGGTGCTGGGCGAATTGGATCATCTGGCACGAAAATGGCAGCAAGAGGATGCGCCTGTAGCGCGCGAGAGCCGAGATCAAAGCCTGCGAGCAGATCCCGCCAGCTAGCCGGTTTTTCCGCTGGTTCTTTCTTGACAAAAACCGCATACCTGTTAGAGTGCGGGCAATTGCTTCATATAAGAAACGCTAAAGAGGGGACTCTGGTATGAAGAATGTTTACGAGGTTCTGCGGCAGAAGGAACTCGAACTGGCACGGTTGGAGAAAGAAGTCGAGGCACTCCGGGTAGCCGCTCCTTTATTGTCGGATGATAAGGACTCCGGGGGGGAAGCTGCCAGCAATAAGCCCACGTTAGCCGCGACTCCTAATCCGCAGCAACCCATCCGCATTCCGCAAGCGGCGGCGGTCAACGCCAGTCCGCAAACAGGGCGAGCGGCTGGTTGGGAAGACACAGCCAAACGCTGGCCGTAACCTACGACAAATAAGGGGTTATCCGACGCCAACAGAGTCCACATCTGGCGTCGGAAAACCTTCCCCGCTAGATATGATCGCGATTTTTCTGCATCTGCCCCTTGAACTGCCCTTGAACTACACGGAAGTTCATGGAGGATTGATTGTCGGGAAGCGAATGCTATACTCCCCCTACATACCTCTGGCCGAGCATTTTGCCCCATATGAAATGGGCATTCACCCCAAGGCGACACTGGAGTGATGTCATGAACCTCGAGGATGCGCGATGAGTGCAGCGGTTACTCAGTCGCCGCAAACAACTGTAAACAGCCGTCGCTTTCCCCGTTTTCCGCTATCCATTCCAGCCGATGTCACAATTTTGCGTTCCGCAGGCCCTCTTTCGATTCCAGGACGCACTGTCACCCTGGGTGAACGGGGTTTGGGGGTTGTGCTCGCGGGAGAAGTACACCCCGGCGACTCGGTGAATCTGGACTTCAACTTGCCCGACTTTGGTGGCCGGTTGCAGTTGCAAGCCGTAGTAAGGTATCAGGCACTCCTGAAATGCGGCCTCGAATTTCAGAGTCTCACTCCCCAACAGCAGAGGCTAATCGAACACTGGACCCGAACCAAGTCAGTTACGAATCCCAATCCAGAATTGCCAATTGAGGCGTCTCAGTCTGCAGCTAAGCTTGCAAGGACGGCCAGCGCGAAGGCCGCCCAGCGTCTCCGTAGCCGCGCCAGGTTGCGGCGTGCCGCTAATGTGATCCTGATAGGATTGCTCGTATTCGGCGGATTATATTGGTGGCATTGGCATCGGACATGGGATGAACTGGAATCACGGATCCCTGCCGTCAAGTCGCTTCTAAAGCAAGCGCCAACATATGTACCTGCGGCAGCAATGCAAGGACTCTTGATTCACAGAGTCGAGCCTATTTATCCCGAAGGTGCTCGTAAGGCGAATATAAAAGGAGTGGTAGCGCTCAATGTCGCCATTGGAACGGACGGCAATGTGATCGACGTTCGTCCCATCAGCGGACCCGATGAACTCACGTCTGCCGCCGTGGATGCGGTCAAATGGTGGCGCTTCAAGCCCTATGTGGTAAATGGAGAGCGAGTGGAAGTGAATACAACCCTCGCGGTGGACTTTCGAGGAAATTGACGACTTCTGGTAGCGCTTATTTAGATATGGCCCGGTGCTTGCGAAAGGCGTGCAGAATCATGGCACTGCTGATTGCGAAACTTCCCACGGCTCCCAGCGCCATCAGTTCAGCTATTTGCCAATTCAAACCGAGCAAATCAGAAAATAGCGCAGTCAAAGCGAACAATACTCCAACGACGTTCATCCATACCGGCGCATGTATGGGATTGCCATGTTCCCGGTTGTAGTAGCGAAGTTGCAAAAGCACCGCGGCCAGCCCAATCGCAGCCACCACGACCACAGCCAGAGGACTGAAAAAGGCGCTGCGCTTGGTATAAATGATAACTAAACCGAGCCCGCCGCAAAGCAAGGCGGAGGCAATTACGGTCCAGCGGCGAGAATTGGGTTGGCTCTCAGGCACGAGGAGTGCTTCCTCGCCTTTATACAGCGCTTTGGCGGCAGTTTCAAACGTTGCATTGCCTCCGCGCCTTTGCAGTTACCGCCAACCACGGACCTTCGAATCATAATCGGCGCAACTCCGTCTATTCGCTACCCCCTGCGACCCACTCCGCTTGTCTGGCACCGCCGTGGCTCATTGCGTAAAGCGTAAGTTCTACCCGGCTGGAAATCCCTAGCTTATCGAAAATGTGGAACATGTATTTTTTCACGGTGTGCTCGCTCAGTCCAAGTTCGCGGGCTACTTCGCGATTGCTGAGTCCGTCCGCAACCAGGGCCACCACTTGCTCCTCGCGGGGAGTCAGTATCGTCCCCCCCCGAGCGTTCACCATTCGCAGTGAAGGCACTTGAGCGATGATCTCCAGCAGAAACTGCAGTTGCTGGCTATTAGCCCACACTTGACCGTGATGAACGCTCTGTATGCACTTGCAGAGCGAACGGAACGGGTAATCGGCAAAACAAAACAGACCCTTCACTCCGGAGCGAAAGGCGTTCACCACCGAGTCGCGATTCGATTCGCCCAGCACCAAAACCTTGGCAATATTGGGGTGAGCCAGATGCAAGCGGCGAACATTGGCCATATCCTGCCCTGCCAGTTTAGGATGATCCGCGTTCATGAGGATCACGTCGACGGGGAATTCTGCCACGGCGCGCAAAATGACGTCCATGTCCGCCCCGCATGAAATAACCTGGAACTCCGGACGCCGGCGTAGCGCGCCCACCAATAGCTGGCATTGCATCTGATTCGAGTCGGCGATCAGGACGCCAATTGTACCCGGGGTGGTAGAGGGTGCGAATTCCATGGCACACATCCGCGTTATAACGATCCTGTTAATCGTAAACGGGGCGCCACCCTCATTGCTGTGATAGAAGTACGCGCTGGCGAAGCTTATTTGTGTGCAAAACTTTGGGATGACGCTATCGGGATTGTCGGTTTCCCGATCCTGCACTCCCGGCGGATAGATAGCAATTGGTTGTCGCTGGAGTCGTTTGCTGAGAACCGCGATTCTACCTCTATGGTCTTGGAGCCCTCCGCAACTCCACTTTCGTAGTGACCACTAAAGTAGTAGCGAATCAACGGTACACGACTACGAACTCGACCTTTCGAGAAAGCGCCTACGTGGTGATTTTGGCTTAGTTCGGAGTGTGACCCTGGAAGTCTCATCGCATCTCGAGAGGATACCTTTGAGGACCATACTTCCCATGTCTTGTGACTCCTTGCAGGCCACGATAAGTTGGAGGAGTTAAGAAACTAGAGAGCTCGAAGCTCTCGGTAGCGGGCGAGGCCTAAGGAAAATGAAGATCAACCACAGTGTGGTCTATTGTCTTCTAGCTCTTACCTGCTGTTACATGCAGCGAGCGTTGGCGGTGGCTCAAATGCAGCAGCCGAATTTGACTGCTCTACAGACCGGGCCGCTGGTAGCCACGAAACCCGGTGTTGCGGACGGTGCGTGGAGTCCAGCCCTGACGGGGGTACGCCGTCCGCTCTACCGGCTTTGCAAAAGCGACATAGTGACGATTTCTTTCACATTCTCACCGGAATTCGACCAAACTGTGAGCGTGCAGCCGGACGGTTATGTTGTTTTGAAGGGCGTGAAACCATTGCCTGCCGAAGGCACAACCGTTCCCGAACTGCAAGACGCTATTACTCGGGTCTATGCCGGTTTCTTGCACGATCCCGAAGTCACAGTTGAGCTTAAGGACTTCGATAAACCATATTTCATCGTTGGCGGCGAGGTTAGCCATCCGGCCAAATACGAATTGCGTTCGGACACCAGGGTCACGGAGGCAGTCGCCATCGCCGGAGGCCTAACCGCGCGCGCGAAGCACTCCCAGATCGTGCTGTTTCGGCGGGTTTCTGATGACCTCGTTGAATCCAGGGTGCTGGACGTGAAGGCGATGCTGGAATCAAGAAATATGGCTGAAGATATCCACCTCAGGCCCGGTGACTTTTTATTTGTACCGCAAAATCTGATTTCAAAGATCAAGCAATACTTGCCTACTTCAAGTTTGAGCATGTACGCGAGTCCGACACAGTTCTAGGGGGGAACCGAGCGCAAGGGCCGTATCGCCTTCAATTACACACCATCAGAAACAGAAATGACTATCTGGACTTTCATATGCCGGAGGAACTTAGACTCATCCCGAGATCGGCCCACGTGCCTGCGCCCACCTTGCGCGACCTGCTGGCGGTTGTGTTCCGGCAACGCCGCCTAGCGCTGATCTCCTTTGTTGCAATCTTTCTTGCCGTTGTCCTCTATGGATTGGTCGCGCCGCCTTATCAGTCGGAAATGAAAGTGTTGGTCCGGCGAGGCCGCGTCGATCCTGTGGTTACTTCCACACCAAGCCAAGCTGAGTTTGAACGCGAAAGCGTTACCGAGGAGGAATTGAACTCCGAAGTGGAACTTCTGCACGACCAAGAAATCCTGCGCACCGTGGTGCGCCGTTCCGGTTTGATATCTGAAGGGCAATCTTGGTTCTGGAGTCTTTTCGGAGATTCCGACGATCGACAGTTGGCGCGGGCGGTGCGCAAGATCGATAAAAGACTAACCGTTGAAGCGGTGAAGAAAGCGACTCTGATTGACGTCAGTTATAAATCCTCAGACCCGGTGCAGGGAGCCAATGTTCTCCATTCCCTGGCTACGGCCTATCTCGAGCGCCATGAACAGGTCCATCGTCCTTCCGGAGAATTCAAGTTCTTTGATCAGCAGGTGATTCAATCGCGGGGCGGACTTGAAGACGCGCAGCTGCAATTAATGAGATTCGGAGCCGATCAAGGCGTGACCTCAGCCGCTCTTGAACGCGATATGGCTCTTCAGACACTGAGCCAGGCAGACACGGACGCGCACCAAACTGAGGTGTCAATCGCAGCCACCACCGAACGTGCCCGCTCATTAGAAAAAAAGTTGGTGTCACTGCCAGAACGAACGATTACGCAAATTCGCAATTCTGATAATCCCGAATTGATGGAAAAGATGAAAGCGAGACTGCTCGATTTGCAACTGAACCGGACCGAACTCGCCGTGAAGTACGAGCCTTCCTATCGTCCGATGCAAGAGATAGACCAGGAAATTGCGGAAACAAAGGCATCCATCGTTGCCGAGGATCAGTCGCCCATTCGCGAACGCACCAGCGACCAGGATCCGGATTATGAATGGGCGCGTGCTGAGTTGCTGAAAAGTCAGGTCGAACTGAATGCCCTTAACGCTCATGCCGCAGCCGAGAACACTCTTCTAGTTCATTACCGTCGCGCCGCAAGTCAGTTGGGCGATCGAGCTATTGAGCAGGAGCAGTTGCTGCACGATTTGAAGGCGGCCGAGGAAAAATACTTGCTGTATCTCAACAAGCGTGAGGAAGCAAGAATTGGAGATGCCTTGGATCAAGGCGGCATTCTCAATGTAACAATCGCAGAACAAGCAACCGTTCCGGCGTTGCCCCAGCTATCTGCAGCTGGCTTCGGTTTGATTGGATTAGTGGGCGCAAGCACCATGAGCGTCACCTTGGCGTTTGTTGCGGATTATCTGAACCCGGCGTTCCGAACTCCGGACGAAATCGTTGCTTATTTGCAGAGTCCGGTGTTGGCATCTCTGCCCCGCAAGAATGAGTAAAAAATGAAAATCTATCAGGTTCTATTTGTTCGAAGAAAGGACCAATGAGCACATTTCTCGATTTGTTACCACAGACGTTGACCGACGTTTGTGAAGAAAAAAGTGTCGAAATCGAAAGCGAAGTATCTCGCCCCCTCGATCGCGCAGCTTGGAACGCCGATGCATTCGCTGATGAGCAGATCCGTGGCCTGGTGCGGCAGGTGTTTCTCCCGGGATGGCCGGAGCCGGCTCGCCAAGTTGTTTTTAGCCCAGTGGACCCGGAAACTGATATCAGTGGCATTTGCATGCATGTGGGTCTGGCATTGTCTGCGCAGGTATTGGGAGCAACTTGTTTGGTAGAGGCAAATCTGAACAGCCCCGGGTTGGAACCGGTAGTCGAGAGAAACGGTCACGATCTGATTGCGAATCAGAAAAGGCCGCCATTCCGAGACTCCCGACGAAAATCCGACGGGCTGTGGCTTATCCCCAAAAAAGATTTTTTCGCTGAAGGTGCAAATCGTTTTTCAGGCGATTGGCTGCCTGATCGACTCAGCGAACTGCGTAAGACTTTCGACTACTCTGTACTCTATGGGCCGCCGGCTGCAACCGGCAGCGAAGCGGCTCTGCTGGGAAGCCTTTGCGATGGGGTAGTGCTGGTTGTGGAAGCTAATTCAACCAGGCGAGTGGCTGCCCAAAAGGTGAAAGAAAAATTGCACGAGGCAAATGCGCGCCTCCTGGGGACCGTGCTTTGCGGCAGGACATTCCCGATTCCCGACATTATTTACAAAAACTTATAGGACCAGCAAAGCTCTTGGCGATTGTTGAGAGGCTCCACAAGCTTTAGAAATCGCGTGAAAGACGTATCGAAATAACATCTTTTCCGGAGGCAACAGAGAAACTTCGTGCAAAACAGACTAAAAATCAGTCGGGACTCAATTAGCGGAGCCACGTTCAAAGAATTGTCTTGATGACGGCTGCAACCCACCTGCCTTTACCTCTTAATCTTCAATCACAACAGTGGTATTCGATTCAAACTCGATACCGCTTTGAGAGAAAGGTAACCGCTCACCTGCAACACAAAGGTCTGCAAACGTTCCTTCCAATGCTCGAAGAATTCCATCGCTGGAGTGATCGCCGTCAATCCATCAACATACCATTGTTCTCGGGGTACACATTTGCTCACTTCGATTTGTCCTCCGGACTGCGAATCGACATTCTCCATACCGAAGGTGTTATCGGGATCATCAGCTTCAGAGGCCTACCAATTCCGATTCCAGCGAAGCAAATTGAGGATCTGCAAAAACTTCTAGCCCAGAAAGCCCCGTGCTCCCTCCACGCGTTTCTCAAGGTCGGACAACCGGTGAGGATTCGAGGCGGTTGCTTGGACGGTCTCGAAGGAATTTTGGAACAACGCGGGGACAAGAATCTCGTGATCTCCATTGAATCTATTCAGCGCTCGGTGGCTGTCACTATAGAAGGATACGAACTGGAACTGATCTGAACGTGCGTCCTCCCCTGACAATTAAGCCTGAAAACCTCGAACCCCGGTTTGCGCTGCCTTCCCGGCTGATTCCCGGAGCACAAGCTTCGGTCGGCAATGCTCCCCGGAAAAAATCCTCTTCCGCTACCGTGGACGGGCGCTTTTGGGACTGGCAAAACTCGGAGGGCTTGGGAGAACTGCGGAAACGTCCTCGAACTGAATTATTGGCCAAAGCTCTTTTCCCAGGACTTTGGCTCCACGGTCAGCGTTGGAGTGTTGCTCGCCAAGCCTGCGCAGACTTTTTTCTTATCATCTTTAGCTTCGCGGCCGTAGGCCACGTGAGCGTGATGCTGCAGTTTGCGATCCGCCATGACCCAGCGACGCTTCTTCGTCGCGGCGCATTTCCAACCTCTGGACCGGGAGTTCTCCTACTCTACGGAGCCCTGTTCACCTTGTTCGGTCTCTCCGAACGTCTCTATCACCCAGAAACTATTCAGGCACCATTGCGCGAACGGTTAATCCTCGCGAAAGTTGTTTTTTGGTCCGCCTTGATGGTAGTGGTGGCGGTTGGATGGTCAGGACCCCACCTGATTTCTCTCACGACCCTGGCAGCCAGCGCGCCCGTCAATTTTCTGATGATGCTCGCATGGAGAAACCATTGGCGGCGAGTGCCGCCTCATCCGGTAACGAGCGGACGCGATGTGCGCAACGTGCTGATCATAGGAGCGGGCAAGGTCGGACGCGAACTTGCCGCCCACATGCGCCACGATTTAGCCAGCCAGCGCGTGGTCATCGGTTTTCTCGACGAAGTTGAGTCCGTCGGTGGTGATATTCATGGCCGGTTGGAAGACCTGTCACGCATCGCACGTACCGATTTCGTCGACGAAATTATTCTTACGTCACCGCTGCAACCCGATATGGCCCGGCGCATCATTCGCGAAGCCAGGCGCAACCAGATCGACGTCAAAGTCGTCCCCGATTTATTTGGATTCGAGCCGGACGATCCGCTGGTCTTCGAGAAGGTCGGCAACGTACCGGTGCTAACTTTGCGCGAAGAACGAATGCCAACGTTTCGTTTGTTCCTTAAGCGCAACGTCGATGCAGTCGCTGCTGCCACGGTCCTGGTTTTCACCTCTCCCTTGCTCCTCATCATTGCGATCGTGATCAAGTTGGAATCACGTGGTCCGGTCCTTTATCAGGCGTATCGAGCAGGTCTGAAAGGAAGGCGCTTCCGCTGCTACAAGTTCCGAACCATGGGCACAGATGCCGACAAGTTGAAGGAGCATCTGCGAGCGCATAACCAGCGACACGGACCATTTTTCAAAATGGTGGACGATCCACGCGTCACGCGCGCCGGACGATTCCTTCGCCGTTACAGCCTGGACGAGTTGCCGCAACTGTGGAATGTGGTAAAGGGCGAAATGAGTCTCGTAGGACCCCGTCCCCATCCCATTGATGATTTCGAGCGCTACGATTTGGGCGACCTGCAACGTTTAGATGTACCACCCGGGCTGACCGGGTTGTGGCAAGTGACGGCTCGTCGCGACCCGTCATTCGAGCGCGGGCTGGCTCTCGATCTCGAATACATAAGAAGTTGGAGTCTCTGGCGGGACTTCCGCCTTCTTTGTAAGACAATTTCTGTGGTGTTTCGCGGAAGCGGTGTATAGCCATGTCTTCAACGCCCTATCCTGCGACACGAATTCCCGGCAGTAACGTGCTTGCATGGACAATCGGAACTTTGTTCCGACCTTTGCACGGATTGATCGTGTCGCCATCACTGCTTTTCTTAGCAACGCTGGCTCTCATGCTTTTTCATCCCCCAGATTTCAATTTTCATTCCGTTGATCGAGTGGCGTTCGGGCTGCTGATTTTTGTAGTACTGCTGCGAGTCTGCGCGCTGCGGAATCCTCTGCAGTTCCGCAGCCTGGTCACTTGTCCAATGTTGGCCCTGGTTCTGCTGGCATTCTACGGTGTTGTTTCACAGCCGAGCGATGTTGAGACCTGGAGCCTCTTTGCCGCCAAATGGCTAGTCCCTTTCACTCTGTATCAGCTTGCGGCCTACATTTTCGATGATGAACGCTCCTTGTTAAGGTTCGAAACATTCTCACTGGTTGTGCTGGCATACCTCAGTCTTACCGCTATATTTTTCATGGCCGACGCGAAGCAATTAATTTTTCCTCGCTATATTCTGGACGAAAGTCTGGGATATCATGCCGAGCGCGCGCGCGGACCATTTCTCCAGGCTGTGGCCAACGGCGTCACGATAAATCTGCTCGGTTTGATTGCCTTGAACTCATTCAGGCGCAAGCGACTGCGCGGCGTGCTGGCATTCCTTTTCCTGGCTGCATTGCCACTGGCGATCGTGGCTACCAAGACCCGTGCCGTATGGCTGTCTTTTACTCTCTCAATTTTCGCTTTGCTGTTCTTTTCGCCGAGCCGTCGATTGCGACGCACATGCTTGTGCTTTGTGATCGCTGGGGGTTTGGCACTCGCCGCAGCCGTTACTTTCGCCGATCACAATACCTCCCTGGGCGACCGGCTCGAAGAGCGCGGACCGGTTATGTTCCGCATGGCTGTTTACCAAGCGGGGTGGGAAATGTTCTTACAGAAGCCCTTCACCGGATGGGGCGCGACCGATATGCAGCCGGAACTTTCAAAGAGGATCAGTGATTTTCACCAGGATCAGTTCTTTTTTCACAACACCTATCTCGAGATCCTCGTTCAATACGGACTCTCAGGATTACTGCTCTATCTGTGGGTGATAGTCGATCTCTTTAAGCTCGGTCGAAAACACAATCAGGCCAGCTTGCGAAGCGACAGTGACTTCCTGGATACACAATTCCGGAAACTGTGGCCAGTATTGTTAGGTGTGTACTTGCTGAACGGATCGTTTGTCGTCATGAATTACCAATTTGTGAATGGTTTCATATTTACCGTGGCGGGTTTGTTGCTCGCGCAAAACCGCCGCCTGAAAGCCGCCGAGTCCAGCCCTTCAGGTAGTTAATGCCGGTAATCGTCTACCTCGCCAACCAATTTCCTTCCCCGGTTGAGCCGTATGTCGCACAAGAGATTCAGGAACTCCGCAAACGCGGAGTAACGGTTATCCCGTGCAGTGCGCGCCACGCTTCAACTTCTCAGAATTCCGACCTGGAACGTCTTGCGAACGAAACTCTGTACCTGCAGACGCTGCAACTTGGGCTGCTGGTTTACGCCGTATTCTTGTGCGTGGTGAAATTCGCGTCTCTGAAGAAGTTTTTTTGTCGCGCACTATTCCAGGGACACGAGCCATTTGGACGCCGGCTGCGCGCGCTTCTCCACACCTGGCTTGGAGTTTACTTCGCACTTCTGATTAAAAGATCGGGTGTGCAGCACATCCATGTGCACCACGGATATTTCGCCTCGTGGATTGCCATGGTGGCGGCCCGCGTCTTGGAAGTCGATTTCAGCATGACACTGCATGGATCCGATCTGCTGATCCATGCCGCTTACCTCGATATAAAACTGCAAAACTGTAAGTTATGTCTCACAATTTCTGAATTCAACCGGCAGCATCTCCTCAAAACTTATTCCACGCTCTCACCAAACAAAGTAGTGGTGCGACGCATGGGAGTTGATCCCGGCACGGCCCACGATTCCCGTCTGCAATCCAGCCGCGAGAACCGTCCGCTGGTCATGTTCACAGCAGGACGTTTACATCGGGTCAAAGACCATGCGTTTTTGATTCGAGCATGCGAGCTACTGAAAAACAGCGGTGTCCCATTCACTTGTGTGATTGCCGGCGAAGGGGCAGAGCGGACATCCATTGAGGCGTTGATTGGAGAGTTGAACCTCAAAGCCCACGTGCAGCTCGCCGGACACTTGTCTGCTCAGCATCTTGACGACTGTTACGCAGGTGCGGACTTGGTCGTCCTCACTAGCCGGAGCGAAGGTATTCCGCTGGTTTTGATGGAGGCGATGGCTCGCGGCAAGCCTGTGCTCGCGCCGGCGATCACCGGCATTCCGGAACTGGT
>Ga0207022_10114_pt1 | contig 22000 bp, 14 predicted proteins | sample Alteio_BWMinCont_46_FD_153307 | JGI IMG/M metagenome (GOLD analysis project Ga0207022, IMG submission 153307) | Enriched cells from forest soil in Barre Woods Harvard Forest LTER site, Petersham, Massachusetts, United States -... | ecosystem: Environmental > Terrestrial > Soil > Temperate forest >... | reverse complement strand
GAACAGGTAGGCGATCAGATAGCCAAAGCTCACGAGTGGAAAGAGGTAGCGCAGGCCATTACAGGCTTCCACCACTTGCAATTTATAGTGGCCGAGGTCGATAACGTTGCCCTCCTGAAAAACGGTGAGTCCCATGAGATCCAGCAACCAAACGCCCAGTGTCGAGGATATGAGTTGCAAGTTCTGCGACAGGTTGGCGTAGACGAGGTGGGGCAAAGGAATGGCAAACATGAGGTAGATAAAAGCGGGTGCCATAGTGCGGGCCACTGCTATTCCCCAAAAGGCTAAGGTGAGCGCGACCAGAGACAGGATGAACCCATATTGAGCTGCGGTTGGGAAGGCAGCCAATACGGCGACAAGCAACATAATACTACTTACCAGCAATGCCGGGATGCCCCACCATGATGGCTGAATACTGGGGCGTTTCTCGGTCAGCCGGTGCCACGCAATGAGCAGTGCGATAAACGGGATCATGATGCCGTGGCTATATTCATCGGTTTGCCATGCCTTCCACAAATCATCGCCCATTTTTCGGAAGGCGAAGAGCAGTAACGTCAGGCAAACCAATGCTGTGAGAGCGAATATTTTTTTATCCGCTGCTGCTTGGGTAGGGGGATGTAGCAAAACGCTCGTCATGAATTAATTGATATGTTCGAAGGTTTCTTGGGAAAACTGCGTATATATACTTCTAGCGCTAATTGTTTAACAAGATACCAAGGAACGGGAAAAGGTCGCAAAAAAGTGGAGATGATATCTCCCATCTTCCTGTTTTTTATAGCGATAATTAACAATCTCCATTGCAAACGGCAGTCGATACTTAAATAATGCTGGCGTATTGCCTGTTTATCCACAGGGCTGAGATGTTCTATTTTCATTAATGCGTGATCGCAGTCGCGCAAATGAAGCAGATCCGTCTCGCTATGGCGCCCACTTAAGGAATGGAGGCGGATCACCGATACATAGCCTTGCGCCGGAACCAGAAGCAGTCTGCCGCCCATTGCCAGCGCACGGGCGTAGAGTTCATAATCTTCTCCCAGCCGCATCTGTTCCTGATAAGTGATACGGTATTCGGTCAGGAATTGCCGACGTATGAGTGGTTTGATGAACCCGAGCTCGCCGCGCTGGCGATCAGCACGGGTCACGTTGGACATAACAAATTCTGCAAAGGTGATGGATTGGGGGGCAAGAAGGCTTGTACCCAGTAAACTACGTCTTGGCCCGGTCACATTATCTTCCGGTACTTGCCACAGATCGTCAGCGATCAGGTCAGCCTGCTGTGCGAAGGCCAGCAACCCCTTGAGGCGTCCCGGCATGAAAAAATCATCGGAATCTAAGATGGCAATCCATGGCGCCTGGCTCTCCTGGATTGCCCGGTTACGGGCAGCGGAGGGGCCCGCGTTTTGTAATTGGGTGAGGATACGAAGGCGGCCACTGCCATCATCGGCGCTGTGGGCAGTTGCTACCGTATCATCTGTGGAGGCATCATCCACCACGACCACTTCCGTTGCTTCCGGTTCAGCCAATGCTGACGCAATGGCACGGATAATCGTTTCCTGACAGTTATAGGCGGCAATAATGACGCAAACAGCTGAGGTTGCGGTAGATAATGAGGGCGTTGAGGTGTCCACAGGATACCACACTTTATACGATGGTTATTTGCAGCGTATATTAACGATTATCGAGCAATTTACAAGAACTTAGCGGCCAGAGCTGATCAGAATATATTAGGCTGCAACCGCTACAGCATTACGTTTCCTGCTGAGGCGAACAAAGCCAACCATTCCAGCAATAAGCACAGCAAACAATGGCAATGCCGGAGGAAGCGGTATGGCAGAAACGCGGTATGTCAGGGTTCCCGTAAGACCGAGTGGGGTCTCCTGGCTTTCAATCTTCTTTTCAATTTCTTTTATCGCTCCTTCAAACGTGCTGTTGAAATAGGCAAGGCTGCTGGAATTATTCTGGACCCAGGTATTACCATGAACTGGGGTCGTGGTGACGCCACTGGCCGTGGTAGGTGCACCCGTAGAGAGGTGAGCAAAGGCCCACACGAGCATCAATGAAGGCTTATTGTTGGTATATCCAACATTTACGTGTGATGATGCATACCCATCGTCAGCCTCACCGCTTGAATCATAAAATGAATAACCATGATAGCGTGTGTTGATTGTGGAGTGATGAGGAACAGGTGTATGTGTCGTATAATCGTAGCTGCCGTAACTTTCGACCTCAAAGTTAACCAATGTATTGGTGCCAGCCATAGTATAAGTAAAATCGATTCTGGACATTGTGGGCAGATACCCAAATACTGTTCCAGACGTTGACTTTTCATCCTCACTACCAGACAGCGAAGAGAAAAAATTGCTAATGGTTCCAGATTGCCCATAGGCAACCGTGCCCATGTTAACGTCATCGCCACTGTAATTCTTTACAAGACTGGCATGTGCCGCACCGCTTAGCGTGATGCTCGACAGAACTAAAGCAGCTGCCAGAATTCGAGTAATTTTCATAACCGTCCCCACGTCATAAATTTTAACTATAAATTAATACATTATTAACTAATATTTATAATAAGGGGGCGAACGAGGCAAGCACTTTGTGTAATTAAATTATTATTAATTATCAGTATATTGTAATTTTTATCCTCGTCTTTTAAGGTAAATATCCCGATATCTTGGGATGAGGCACTCTGTGATGGACTGGATTTTTATCTGACATTACGGTCCCCGCCTGATAACTTGCCACCCGTCAGTTCATATGTAAAATTTTAGAATCAATCCTATACACGTTGGCCTATACACGTTGGAAGTCCCAGCAACGTTTTTGGGAAATCTGGTAATGTCATGGAACCAACCCGTACAAACGGCCTACCGCTTCTGATCTATGATGGTGATTGCGGATTTTGCAGTTACTGGATTCGCTATTGGAATAAACTCACGGGCGACCGCGTGGTGTATGAGCCGTATCAGGAAGCCGCCGCGTGCTATCCGCACATTCCTGTTACGGCGTTTCAAGGCGCAATCCAATATGTTGCACCGGATGGAAAGGTAGCAAGTGCGGCCGAGGCTAGCTTTCTGACCTTAAGTCATGCGGATGGCAAAGGATTTTGGCTTACACTTTATCGGAAACTCCCCGGTTTTGCTGCGATCAGTGAGTGGGTGTATGCGTTGATAGCCGCCCACCGTACATTCTTTCATCGCCTTAGCCTGTTACTGTGGGGAAAGGATCACGTGCCACCATGCTACGATCTGGTGTCGGGCTTGTTCCTGCGCGGTCTGGGATTGATTTATCTCTTTGCCTTTGCCTCCTTCGGCGTACAGGCCATGGGGTTGATTGGCAGCCAGGGCATCTTACCGCTTTCAGATTTCATCGATGTGTTGAGAACTAACTTAGGAGCAGAACGTTATTGGTTCCTGCCGATGGTGTTTTGGCTCAACTCCAGTGATACGGCCATAAATGCGGTATGTTGGGCAGGCGTAGCGTTATCAGCACTTTTGGTAGGTAACGTTCTACCGCGCCTTTGTTTATTTCTGCTGTATGCGCTGTATCTCTCGCTCGTTTACGCCGGGCAGACGTTTATGAGCTACCAGTGGGACATTTTTTTGGTGGAGACCGGTTTTCTCGCGTTGGTGTTGAGTGTATCCCGAACATCAGGGATTTGCTTGCTGCGATGGCTGCTGTTTCGCTTTATGTTCATGTCAGGTGCAGTAAAAATTTTAAGCGGCGATCCCAACTGGGCTAATCTCTCCGCTCTCTCCTATCATTTCCTGACCCAGCCGCTTCCCACTCCATTGGCGTGGTATGCGGCGCAGTCTTCAGCAACTACACTGACGTTTCTTACCGGCCTGACTTTTTTTATTGAGCTGGTGTTGCCGTTCCTGATTTTTTTCCCACGACGACCACGTTTCGTTGCGGCTTTTGGCATGCTGTTGCTGGAGTTCTGTATTTTTCTCACCGGTAATTACAATTTTTTTAATTTGCAGACGATGCTGTTATGTCTGCCGTTATTCGACGATGCCGCGCTAAAAAGTATTCTGCCGCAACGCCTGACGCAAATGTTGTTGTCACGAACCCCTGGAAATATGCCGAGCAGATTTGTGCGTTCTGCAATTGGGGCAATGGCCGCGCTTATCGTATTTTGCAGCGTGGTGCAGATGGATATGCGTTTTGGCAACCGGCCCCCGATGGCGGCAATAGCGATCGATCAGGCGATTGAGCCGCTGCGTATCGTTAATACCTATGGTCTGTTCGCGGTGATGACCACGAAGCGTAAAGAAATCATTATTGAAGGTTCGAATGACGGTGTTGTGTGGAAGGAATATAGCTTCCCTTACAAACCGGGGGATGTACGACGTGCGCCACTATGGAACATTCCACATCAGCCCCGGCTTGACTGGCAGATGTGGTTTGCGGCGCTGGAATCACCGCAACAGATCCCATGGTTTTCGCATTTTTTGCAGCTAATCCTGGAAAATTCACCGCCGGTCATGGCATTACTGGAGTATAATCCATTTCCAGATAAGCCCCCCGTGTATGTGAGAGCACGGTTTTACGACTACACCTATGCAAGCGCAGAAGACAAAGAAAAAGGCATTTGGTGGAATAGGCGGTTGTTAGGGCTTTATTTCCCGGCGGTGTCGCTATCCTCTGGTAAGTAACACTCAGTCTACAGCGCGATGTTATCGTCAGGCCGGGATGCTTCACGTCGCGCCTCTGCGCTGGGTGCTGGTGTTACTAATGGCTGCAACCAATCCAAGGTCTTTTCAATCCCCGGTAACTTCTTGTCTGGGTTGGCAGCGCGCTCTTTAGCTTTTTTCATCGTCGGAACAAAGTCCGGGTCCTGCGCTAAGGCTGCTTTCATCCTTTCAATATTAGGGTATGTGCTCATCTGGTCAGCATATTTACGTAATTTGCCATTCAGGTCCGCATCTTCCTCGCCTGCACGCGCAAAACCACGGTCAACCGCATACAACAGCAAAGCGGCTTCCTGTGTATTTTCAAGTTTCCCAAGCTCTGGTTTAGCATCCGCCATTTTAATAAACCGCTCCATGTCCTCATACATTTTATCGTAACCACAATCCGCCGTACGGCAAAAAGCGAGGGCCAGTTGCAAAGAGCGTGTATAATGGGGGAGCGCATTTTGCACCGCATTGCGATCGAAATCGGGGAACGCAAAAGGTTTGGGTTTTGCCGCGTCTGTCTTTGCAATATCGGTTATAAATTGCAATGTATCGACAATAAGCGATTCCGCACCGAGCACGGTCCTGAACCTGCCTTCATACTCCAGTTCGCCTGGGCGTTTATTCCTATCCGCCACGCCTTGACTGAAAATAGATGCAGCAAATAATGCAGATGTCGGATAGGAATCCTTCAGGCGATCATTGGCTGGTTTTGTATTGGGCAGGGTGTATACCTCCCCATCTTTTCCGCCAATTCTTACTTGTACCGTTGGCAAGGCCTTCAGCGCGGCAAACAGTGCATCCGCGACCGGTTCATAATCCTTTGCATAGGCTTCCATTTCTGCGGCGGGAATGCGCTCGTAGTCTCGTTTACTGGATGCAGGATCCTTATATTTCTCCAAAAGATCGGTATAGCGCTTAATCACGCTCTCATACGAATCAGCGAGTGGCTTTATGGATTCCGGTAGAACGAATGTCTCGCCAATTTTACCTCCCCATTGTCGCAACCGGCCGTGCACCCGGTTAGAGAACGCTGCCAGGTCTGGAACTAGTACTGTTTGCTGGTATCGGTTGATGTCCGTACGGTGATAGGTCGCGGCAAGTCGCGGCTCACTGGCAATACGCGTGAGATAGGCAGGGATGGGTTTGGTGGATTCCGTAGGTTCATATGCGGGGTCTTTTGCCACGTCAATGCGTGGATTGTCCTCCAGGCGCCGCATGAAGATCAGCGCATCATTCAGCGTATCCAGCATATGGCCTAACTGGCCTGCGGTAACCGTACTTACCGAATGGCTAGGGCGATCTGACTCACGATAGCGAAAGGCTCCACTGTATTCTTCCGAAGTCGTGTGCGCCGCTAATTTTGCAATTTCTTCAGCAACGTTATCGTGTGCCATTGGAATCCCGATAAGATTAACAGCTCTTAATTATTAAGTTATCATGCTCGGCGCGACGTAAGTCAATATCAAACCAGAAGAGCCCGAATAATAAGTAGGTTTTTCAAAAATTACTCCGTGCCAAGCCAAGAGATTTTGCTATTCTGTCCGTATGGGCGAGCTATTGATCGCACGAAGGGAATGGTGATGTAATGGAAGGCAATGATCTTGCAGACTGGTTTTTTATGGCGCTTGCTCTGGCGGTCTATTTTGATGCAACCCATCATGCAATCGGCAAAATAAAAGGGACGCGAGGCCTTCTTAATATGTCGGCTGGGGGATGGGCTACGGGTGCTTCACTGACCTATGTTGGCATTGTTGTCGCGGGACTCTATATCGTTCGCAGGAACAGATTGATTGAAAAGGCACAGGAGCATCCTGTCCAAATACATCTGCTGCATCGTATCGTCGTATCCTTTCTCCTGTTTGTTTTACCCATGGGCATTACGTATATGCTGCCAGCCATGTTGCCAGCGTCGGCTCAAATGGATCTTGGGCAAATTGAGCAGGCACTGCACCAGATCCAGGAGATTAATAAGGAAAATAATCCTGGATCCCAGCAGTGAGTTTTTTTGCTTAGCCGATCTGGGAGCGGATTCGAAGTTGAATACGCACCTATTTATCTGATACAGTCTGGGCATTGTATCACAGACATGCTCTATGACTGCCTCCGTAGCTGAAGAAAAACACTCCCCCCATCACGCTCCGCAATCTGCGCTGGTACTTATGGCGATGGGTATCGTATTTGGTGATATAGGGACCAGCCCGCTTTATACCTATAAAACGATTGTCGATCTGGCGGGAGGATCGCCGACGGACCTAGTGGCGCTCGGGTTACTTTCATTGCTGGTCTGGACATTGCTTATTACAACGTCCCTGAAGTATGTCACGTTTGTGATGCGCGCTGATAACGGTGGGGAAGGCGGCATACTTGCGCTGATGTCACTGCTTCGAACTCATCAGCACCATCGCCCTTTGATTACGGCGTGCGGGTTATTTGGTGCAGCGTTGATTTATGGTGATGGGGCGATTACCCCTGCGATTTCGGTACTGTCGGCGGTTGAAGGCCTTAAAATGGCCGCTCCCACGATTGCACCGTATATTTTACCGCTAGCAGTGGCTATTCTACTGGTATTGTTTGCCGTACAATACAAAGGGACGCAGCGTATTGGCCGTATTTTTGGCCCCGTCATGACCTTGTGGTTTTTAGTGATTGGTGGGTTGGGATTGTGGAGCGTAATACAACATCCGGAAGTATTATCAGCATTGAATCCGTGGTACGGGGCCCATTTTCTGCTGACGCATGGTAAAACCGGATTTTTCGTACTGGGAGGTGTATTTTTGGCGGTCACCGGTGCTGAAGCCCTCTACGCAGATATGGGGCATATTGGTGCGCGCCCGATCCGTCTGGCGTGGTATGGGATGGTGCTACCATCCTTGCTGCTCAACTACGCTGGGCAGACTGCCTTGATGATTTCCGGTGTGCCGATTGCCGATAATATTTTTTATCAACTTTGTCCGCCATCGCTCTTAATTCCGATGATCGTATTATCAACCGTTGCCACCATTATTGCGAGCCAGGCCATTATCACAGGTGCCTTTTCGATGACGCGCCAAGCCATCCAGCTGGGGTGGTGCCCGCGTCTGCAAATTACCCAGACCTCGGCAGAAGGCTATGGTCAGATTTACATTGGAGCGGTGAATTGGTGCCTCATGATTGCAACTGTTGGGCTCACAATTTTATTTGGTAGTTCTGACCGCTTGGCTGCGGCGTATGGTATTGCAGTGTCGCTCACCATGTTGCTGACAACGATACTGCTTTTTGTAACGATGCAAGAAATATGGAAGTGGAGCCTTACGGCAAGCCTTGCGCTGGCGGGAACTTTTTGCGTGATTGATGCTACGTTTTTTAGCGCCAATCTGATGAAATTCCTCGACGGTGGGTGGCTGCCACTGGCACTGGCACTCGCGATTTATACCGTGATGTGCGTCTGGCGTAATGGATCACTGGCGATGGCCAAACATTTGCAGGCTCTAACCGAACCGATTGATCAGTTCCTTACGCGCATCCAGACGTCTGGTGTGGCGCGTGTTCCGGGGACGGCTGTATTCCTGAGCAGGACCACAGAACAGACTCCGCCGCTTATTATTTGGCATGTAGCACATAATCGTGCATTACACAGGCATATTGTGGTGCTTACCATCATGATTACCCAGCATGCATGGGTCCAAGAAGAAATGCGCTTTACGGCTGAGAAGATTGCCCCCGATTTTTGGCGTTTGATTGGTACATATGGGTTTATGGAAAAGCCGGACATTCCAAAATTACTCCAGCAGGCGCGTGCGGCTGGCTGTGAGCTGGATTTGAGCGATGTGACATATTATGTCGGGCATGAAACCGTTATCCATTGTCCCGATGGAAAAGGCCTACCTCTGTGGCAGGAAAAAATTTATGCGCTCTTGCAGCGTAATTCCGCTAAAATTACGGATTATTTGCATCTGCCAAGTGATTCCGTGGTTGAAATTGGACGTCAGATCGAGGTCTGAACATTCCTATGCTTATGGCACTTTCTTCGTGGCACCTTTTGTAGGGGCTGGTAGCGTCATTAAGAATTTGCTCAGTTCTTCGAGGTCCTTGCTATCATCCTTGTATTTCGTTGCGGCATCTTTTCCGCTGAGGTCTTTTTTGAATCCTTCCAGCAATGTTTTTGTATCCTTGTCATCAAAAGGATGGAAGTTAAGATCGTAAGGTGATTTATAGGGAATCTCCTGCTGGAGCTCTGATATAGCGGGGCATGCCTGCTGATCGAATGTAGCAGCAGGAATAAGGTGGCGTACATCCGCAGTCTTCATATCCAATAGTACATTGCAGACGGGTGCTTCATGATCAAAATCGTCCCGCACCATTTTCATCTCTATCCCTGCTTTCTGAGCAAGTTCGCATAGCTCCTTGACCTCGGCGAGGCTGGTGAGCAACTGAACATAACAATGGCTGTTATTTGAATCTGCCAGTGCATTATCATACATGCGGGTAATGGTTTGCAGATTCGTGCGTCTTGCGATGTTTGGATCGGGCGCAGGTGGTGTCGGCCTGCCGTCAATACACGACCGGGTATTTAGCAAGATCGGTTTTCTATTCAGTGAAAAAACAGAATCCAGTTCCTTAGAATCAAAAAGTGGGTGCATTAACGTTTCGGTATCGGAATGGAATCCGGTAATTTGTGCAAAGTGCGTCTTTGTGATCTTCGCTGTCAATTCCTTGAGTGCTGCTTCTTTCGTTATGGCTTGATCGTTGTCTCTCGTGATATCGGGTTTAGCTGGAGTATGTGAAGTCTGGTTCCTCAGGCTATCAATCGCATCGCGTAATCTTTTGGCCTGAGCATCCCATTGCTGGGTACGGCCCGGAATAATTTCATCAGGCAAATTGATGGATGTACTACCTGTAATATCAGACATGTCGAGGGCAAGGGGTTTGGAAGGTGCAGTATGTTCGCCCGTTGTCTGACTTACGATTTCACTCACGATAAACACATCCTTATTACCGGATTTTGTCCATTTGCCTTCAGCATAATAAAGTGTTCCATTCACCATATCTTTAAAGGCAACCCACGAACCCGCATGTTTGGGTGGGTTTGCGTTCGTCGTGTCTTTGCCTTCATTGGTGCGGTCAGAACTCAGCAGCATCAATTTGAAGGTATCTGCAAGCTTCAGCGAAGCATCGGCGAACTGCATCTGCTGCACATAATTAAAAATCTTCCCGCCCATTTCTTCTTCCTGACGATACGACGCCACGAACTTTGCCTGATTTTCCTCAAGGCTTTTTTGCACATTACGCAGGTATTTACGTAAGAATTCTCTTTTCCTGTCCTGTTCCTCTTCGCTGACGTCGCCATTAGCCTTAATGACCGGCTTGCCAAAATTATACCCAGTCACCTTGGTCATTTCTGCTGTGATCGTGTCTTCGAGAAACTTCAGCTCATCCTTGCGTGACAGCTCGCCTTTAGCCGTCTGCACTTTGCCTTCCACAGGGGTAGAACAGACGAGCCAGGTCAATACATCGCGACCATTTTCTCCATTACAGTCCTTGCTCGTATCATAATAATTGTAGCTGAAACCTTCCGTTGCAAAAAATTTAGAACGCTTTCCGTTATATTCATCCATCTTTGCTTCATATTCCGCCAAGGCTTTGCTGAAATAGGCGATGCGTTGGGAACCCGTAATATACTTGGATAATTTGGGGTCTGACAGTGGAAGCGGCATTAAATTCCCGCCTTCTCCATTGACGCGGATTTGCCCGACACCGTATTGCTCCTGATACAATTGAGAGAATCGCTCAGCTACTTTGGTGATATCAGTGCCATCGGTATCCTTTCCATCGGGGCCGGGGAATATCGTTACGCGCAATTTTGGCGGCAGCGGGAACAGGCCATTGGCCTGTTTAGGATTGAGCTTATAGGTGCGGGCTGTAACATCAATTACGCTATCGCGCTTCGTTTTAAATTCATTCTGTTCAGTGCTTCCTTCTGTCAGCATGGTGCGGGCTTCTTTGACAAACACCACCGTGTCTTCATGATGCTGCACAATGCCTTTCATGATTCCCCGATTAATTTTTGCTTCCTTTAATGCTGCCCATCCTGCGGTAAGCATAAGCTGATTATTCTTCTGTGCGACTTCATCAAGCTTGGGAGTGCCAGCTGGCAGAGGCATGGAGGCCGGTGTCTTCGCCAGATCTTTCGTCAGTGCATGTGTTCCTTTCTTTGCATTGTGCCCAATAGCACTGATATCGCCCAGTGGATTGTCAGGAGTTGCACCCACCATATTCGCATACATTCTGATTTCTTTAGCGATGACCGAAAGTTCGGCATTCGTCACTGCTTCCCCAAAGCCAACATCGTCGCCTTCACTTGCGACAAGGGCTCTTGCTAGCGTTACCGCTGCATTCGGCTTGAAGTCCTGACGTTCACCTGCTGCAAACTCTTTCAGCAGCCTTGCTGCATCGGCATCCCGTTCTGCCTGTGTATTGCCCTGGAATACAAACGGTTTGCCATACGCGCTTTTGGCTTTGGTATAAATTTCTTTCCATGCCTGGAATGGATCTTTTTTAAACTCTGCAATCTTTACATCGCGTTTGCGTGTCCACTCTTCCTGACTAATTCCTGCACTGGTTTTTACCTGATTCGTTGCCGCCATATCCAGCGCTGTGCTGAAATGTTTCATGGTTTTGTAGGCGTTATCCTCAGTCAGCTGTACGCGTTTTCCCTCTTTATCTGTCAAGAAAAATGTGCGTTTGGCAGTTGGGAACTGGTCTTTGACCTGTTCGCAAACGGCATCCACTTCCTCCAGCGTATGGGCAACGACCACCACTGCCACACCCGTTCCGGCAGGCAGCGTATACATGATCACAAGTTCACCGGCATCTTTAATGCCTTTTTTTGCTGCTTCTTCGCCTTTTCCATCAATGACCAGCTGCGTGACATCCACCACATCGTTGGCGATTACCGCATAAATCAGTGCTTTGCCGCCCACTTCTTTCAGGACGGCACCTGCTTCTTCAGAACCTGCTTTACCCAGCGATTTATAAAGCGCCTGTTTCAATTCCCCGCTGACAACACCACTCGCGCCAGCCACTGCTGTTGCCTGTGTTGCACCGTAAATCTTTTTTTCCGGATCGAGTACGAGATCGGTACCGGATTCGATCACGGTTTCATCGGCCAGATTGATTTTTTGGTAGGACCGGCCCTGAGGCAGCCAGCTTGTCCACGGGCTTTTCTGAAAGCCCGACGGCATTTCAGTGACCTGTTTATAGGTGTCATCCTGTTTATTGAATCCATAAACATCCCCTGCTTTAGGACCTTTATATTTATTGTTCACAAGCGTTTCCCACGCTTCTTTGCTGCCAAGCCATATAATAGGCAGAGAGAAACCGAGATTCGTTGCCCGGCCAAAATTCACCTCCGTGCCCATGAATGATTTTACTGTGCCAGGCTTTATCGTTACTTCCGTTTTAGGAGCAGCAGGTTCTGAGGGCTGAGCAACAGAAGGCTCAGTGGAAAGTCCTGTCTTTGCTTTATCAACGGCGTGATCGACAACCGCGGGGCGTGATATTTCTGCATTTTTAACGGCTTCAGTCAGCGCTTGCTTGGGAGTAACGCCGCGGTCAATAAACACTGCAGCACCGGGAATCCCCCATCTTACCAATCGCCGGATGGCGCGTGCTGCAAAACTGCTGGTGCGAGCAACGGCTTCGTTGGCACTCGCAGCCTCTATTTTAGTGCGAATGAATTCTTCCATCGCTGCGGCGCGTGCTTCGGTCAGTTTTGGATCAACGCTATCGCCACTGTTCTTTTTACCAAATAAATCTTCATGGAGTTTTTCGAACTCCTTTTCGCCGCCCACTTCTTTTTTTAGTTTTTCCAGCATTTCCTTGGTAACAACCTTGTCTTCAGCAGTGGGTGTACGCTCCATTTCCGCTGTAAGTTTTTCGGCTGCCTTTTTAGCAGCTTCTATTTTTTCTTCCGGTGTCATGCGTTTCATTTCTGTCTGTGTGCCCGGCAGAATAACCTGTGGGGCGCCGCTTGCAGCCTGTTCGTGTTTGTCGTCATCCAGATTGCGGCCTTTTGGCAGCGGTTTTGGCTCTACCTGAAGTGCCTTGAAGGCAATCAGGCTGGCAAGCGCGGTGAATGCAATGCCAAGATATTCGCTAATTGTATCGACGCCTTTACCAAGCGATGTAAACAATCCGCCGATCAGTGGAATTTTTTCGAACAGTCCGAAACCTGTAACCACATTTCTGATGGCCCGTCCAATGAAGTTCCCAACCTTGGTAAGGGGATCAAGAAGCGCGGCCCCGCTAACAGCAACGGCAGCGGCACTGGCATAGGGGAGCACTCCTTTAACAGTGCTGCTGCTGACTTCAAAGGGGGTGTCTTTGGTTGAGGATGCAATAGTGTCTGCGGCGGATGTTGCAACACCGCTCAATGATCCCTTAAACGTGGTGTTAAACCCATCCCACGCCTGTTCTAAAAGGTTTGTCGCTGCAGGCGGCGGGGCATCTGTAACAAGTGCTTCTTTGAATTCAGACATTGTAATCTCCTTCTAACATCGGCCTATACATGTCATTATATGCCGATAGAGGAGGGGGCGGTGTTAAGACTCAGAGATGTTTACACGCAGAGGTGATGACAATCACGTTACAGGGGGTGATGACAATTGCATGACAATCGCAACTTATTGATATTGATGATTTATTATAGATGATATAGCGAGGGTTACGCCATGAATTTTGTAATTTTCTCAAATACAGCATTTGCGCCGATGCCGACATTTTCATGCAGGACTTCACGCGTGCCGAGATCAAAACGGTATCCGCCTTCAACACCAATGGTGAGCAAACGTGCTGATAACTCTTGCCGTATGGCAAAAGTAGTAATCAACGCATCCAGGCCGCCGCGCCCATGAAATCCTTCTTCGAGCGTTACGATTGCGGAATAAGGTTTGAGTGTTTGTTTTAATTGTTCTGGGGAAAACCGCGATAAGCTAAACAGATCGATCACACCGGCTTGCTTGCCGGTTTCATTCAGGCGTTTTGCCACGGCCATCGCCGTATGCACCATATAGCCAGTGGCAACAATGCATATCTTTTCACCAGTGCCATGGATATAAAACCCCTGATCCATATCGGGAGGAGTCTCGGCATAGAGCATAGGCAATGCCTGTACGTCAAAGCGCAGATATTTTGGGCCTTTATGTGCAATACACGGCTCAACCAACATGGCGGCACTGATATGATCGGATGGTGAATAGACCTGCATGGTAGGCATCGTGCGCATGATGCTCAAATCTTCCAGGCATTGGTGTGTTGGTCCGGATACCACATAGCTATAGCCTGCGCCCACGCCAACCAGATTAACATTGAGATCGCGCACTTCCGAAAGTAACGCAAGATTAACGCGGGTCTGCTCATAACAGCGCATGGTGATAAACGGGGCAATCGCGTAGGCGAAAACGATGTAGCCTTCCAGGCTCAGGCCTGTTGATACGTTGATGAGGTTTTGCTCAGCAATGCCCATGTTGAGAAAACGGTCAGAAAACTGTGTGCGCATTTTATCGAGCACTGGTGATCCAAAGTCCGCGGAAAGGAAGAAAATACGTTCATCGCTCTCCATCGCCGAAAGTAACTGGGCTAGAAACGCATCACGCATTGCTTGAGATTTTGTAGTATCAATCATAACGGCATCCCCAACAGCTGATCCAGCACTTCCGGTTTGACCCCCATTACGTGGGAGAGGCCTTGATTTTCCAACGACGGAATTCCATGACCTTTGAGCGTGTTGGCAATGAGTATTTTAGGCTTTTCTTCTTTCAGGGCTTTCATCCGAACAAGATCGGTATGCACGGCGACGACATCATGGCCATCGACTTCTTTGCAGTCTGCGCCAAAGGCAGTGAGGCGGCCAGAAAGAGATCCGTGTGATACGGCATCATCAGTAAATCCAAGCATGCTGATAAGGTTATTGTCAACGATGATATTCAGATTATCCAACTTGTGATGCGAGGCAAACGCGAGTGCTTCCCAGTTTGCACCTTCCTGAAGTTCGCCGTCACCGGTGATAACAAATACGCTTTGCTCCATTTTCCGGCGCTTTAGCGCCAACGCTATACCGGCACCTACTCCCAGCCCATGGCCCAGTGAGCCGTTAATCGTTTCATATCCAGGTATTTTCGGGTCAGGAATACAGCCGAGAAAACTTCCCGCCTTGCACACATGCTCTAATTCCTCGCTCGGGAAAAACCCAAGGTCCGCCAGAATCGGAAACATACAGATAGAGCCGTGCCCCTTGCTGATGATGCAGCGATCACGGGTGGAAGAGAACGGATTTTTAGGATTAAAGCGCATTATATCCCCGTAATAAAGGGCAACAAAAACCTCGATAGCCGAAAGCGATGAGGCGATACGGGTTTCGGGTGCGCGGCGATGAATTTTGAGTGTTTGCTGATACACCCACTTTGCTTTCTCCTGTAGCATTTCTGAATTTGTCATGCAGTCCCTACCGTTTTAGCAATGTTATCGGTGATTCTTTCGATACTAATCATAGACGTCATTAAATACCGGCTTCCAATTAAATAGCTAGCGTTCAACCAAACTTATTCCCTAAACCCGATCAACTGCTTTGACTAAGCGCAAGCACCGCTTTTCCAGCAAATGCCAGGAAAGGAATGAAATAAACAAAGTCAGAAAAAAAACATTTTTTGCATTCTCACAATTTAGAAAGGTTAAAAAACCCATTATAGGAAAGTGATACATATACATACCGTAACTCAGGTCACCAAAGAATGCTTTGTTACCAAATAACATCGAATATTTGCCAATCATCATAATCAAAAACATCATGGCAAAAGGAAGGAAATAAACTGATACGGATAGAGATTGCCTAAAGTCAAAATAAGAGCGATAAATAAGAATGGCCAAAACTGTCAACAAAGCCTGCTTTACCTTACTTTTAGGAATATTAAATCTATAATAGGCTGTTATAACCCCAGCAATAAAGAAGTGGATATAAAACAAAATATTTTGTCGTGCTATATTCACAAATTCTCCGGCAGAGGACAAAACATGTTCTCGAAGATATTCCCCCCCGAAATAAAGAAGTGCAAACCCTATTAGGGCAAATTTGTTTCGTAAAAGATTAATAGTCATAGGTAACAGGCAATAAAATTGGAGTTCAACCACCAATGACCAAAATGCTCCATGAGAGTATAGCCCTTGCAAATGAACTGAGTTCCAGTCTTGGAAAAGTAATAAGGCAGAAGCTGAGATATAATAGGATTGACCCGTGCGCATTATGAGCCCTAACGCAAAAACGAATAATACGGTGAGCACAATTGGCGGATAAATTCGCGCAATTCTTTTTTTTGTATATTCACCCAATGACGCTGATTGCAAATAGCTGTGGGTAATCAGATAACCGCTGATGCAAAAAAAAGCAAAAACGGCCTCCAATCCTTGGACAGGAAGCCCACTTATCAATGGAGGCTCGGCGTGCCCCAAACAAACGATGGTTGCAAGCAACAACCTTAGATAATCAAGATTCATCGGCTGGATAGAGGAAGAAATGGGAGTATCCATACCCCCTTATACTTCCTGTATGCGATTGGTTTGATGCATAACAATGCGACTACCGGAGTGGTCGAACCGGAAGGGTACATGTACTAAATCTGACAATGCAGCAAGGATATCCCCGTGTCGGCTCGGAGGCGCAAAAAACAGTATGAACCCTCCACCGCCCGCACCTAAAATTTTTCCGCCAATCGCGCCATTGCTTTTTGCCAGCGCATAGATCCCATCAATTTTTGGAGTGGAAATACTATCGGACAAACTTCGTTTGTATTTCCATGCCTCGTCAAGCAACTCACCAAAATCCGTGATCGGCGTTGTCGGTTTTTGCAAAATAGTAATACCGCGATCAACCATTTTATACATATGCTTCAGTTCGGATTGCCTATTTTTGATATTGTCGATCTGTGATTTGGCGACGTCTGAAGCAATACGCTGCACACGCGTAAAAAGCAAAAGCAGATGGTCTTGTAATTCAACAATACGTTCATTTGGAGCAATCACCGGATCAATCTGAAACTGATTATCACGATAAAATTCTATTCGGTTTAATCCACCACAGGCCACAGCCACCTGGTCTTGTAATCCCACATTCTCTTTGAGTATGTCCTGTTCAATATGAATCGCAGCAGTAGCCAGTTCATCCTTGGAGATGTAGTTCCCTTTAAGCGCACGCAGTGCATGAATCAATCCCACCGTAAAGGCGGAACTGCTCCCCAGTCCCGAACGAGCGGGAAGATCCCCGTCATGATGAATCTCAATGCCGTTTAAGGGGGGGTCCCACCCCAATACGGCACGAACGGCTGGGTGCTGAATCTCGGCGATATCCTGAACCGTTTCAATTTTTGAATAGACAATGCGATGACGGTGTTCAAAAAATGGCGGTAGATAGCGGCAGGTAATATAGCAATATTTATTGATAGAGGTGGAAAGCACAGCACCGCCGTGCTCACGATACCATGCGGGATAGTCAGTCCCTCCACCGAAAAAAGAGATGCGAAACGGCGTGCGGGTAATAATCATGAGCGAGTACTTGTTCCAGTGGATCGAATGACTTCCTTAATCAGGTAGAGAGGACGCCCTTTGGTTTCACGGAAAATCGCACCGACATAAAGTCCGGTAAATCCCAGCATCATTAACTGAATACCACCTATCAGCAAAATAGCGAACATAAGCGCTGGCCAGCCGGGTTCATACCAACCCATTATTTTCTGAAACAACACGACAAAAATATACATGATGGAAACAAATGAAAGGAGCAGCCCAAGAAAGAGCGTTATTTTCAGAGGCACATCGGAAAAAGAAATCAGCGCCCGGTCAAGATATCCGGAAATAACCCGTCTACTTAATACCGGAAACTTGGTGTTTTCTCTCCCATCAAAACGCGGATCGCGATTGTAGTAAACGGGAACTTGCTTGTATCCGACCCAGCTGACCAAACCGCGTATATAAGGCTTATCTTCCTTGAGCGTGAGAAGATGATCCACTACGCGCCTTGAAAGCAACTTGAAATCGCCCGAATCCACGGGTAACTGGATATCGGAAATATGTTTAAGCACCCGGTACGCATATTTCGTTACTAACAATTTGAGTGGATGTTCACCGGCCCGTTTTATACGGGTAGTGTAAACGACTTCGGCTTCCGGATCAGCCAGCCATGTACGAATCATTTCAGGAATGACTTCCGGTGGATCCTGAAGGTCAGCGTCCATATAAACAACGCCATCACCGGATGATTGCTCCATGCCAGCCAGCACACATTCGGAAACACCAAAATTACGGGTCATATTCACCAGCACCACATCGCCTTTTTCAACCTCATGGCGGAGTAAGGCTTCGGAGTTGTCACGGGAATTATCGTTGACGAAAACAAGTTCATAGGAGCCGACGATGCCTTCTGCAATCATATCGGCAAATACTTTGCGCAGGCGCTGTAATAGCTCCGGTATGTTGTTGGATTCGTTGAAGAACGAAAGCACCACAGAAATTTTAGCATTCTTACGATCTGTCATCATTTATATAAGCCCTAAGTGTATATATTACCTGTCTTAATTTGATTTGGCGCATTAACGTCAATTATCAACATTGGAGCATTGCACTCAGCAGAAGCGATGTACGATAATCAAAAGGGTCGTCTCAGACAAGAAATAGCGATAAGGCGATCCCAAATCCATTACTTTATACCGTGCCCCCATATCTCATGCTGCAATTCCATCCTGTGTAGCCCCTCTGCGCCAGTCATCCTAAATAAAGTTATCAATCATTGTGTATGATCGGTGGAACGATGGTCGTGTTGCCACCGATGAAAATGGGAATATGATTATGGAACCTGATAGAAACGGTGCCCCAAAGGCTCTGAGGGCGCCGGAGGTGCTGAAACGATCCAAGGAATTAACCGGTAGTTTGCTTGAATATGAACTTGCGACGTGGGAAGCGCAACACCACCATTCACTCCAGCGATAGTTCCTGTGCGCCGTGATCTACGCAATGCATATGAGTTGCTATCAACGCGTTATCCTGTCGCTCTTGCGTGATTCCTTGATCCGCTCCAGACGATCAAACTCCCGGTGGTCTGTCAGGCGCTCATGGAAACTTTCCCCGCCACCTGTATGCTTTCCCAACTTGGAGGGAGGTTTGCATAATCCTAGGTCGCTCATAAATTGCTGGGCACAATTAACGACTTCACGTATTTGATTGGGGTCCTTTTCCCATTTTTTACCGGGTTTTGTACTCGGTCTGGTCAGGAAATGGTTCACTCCGTCAAGAAGTGCCACTTTTGCGCTTCCACTCCCGTCTTTTGAAAGTTTTTCCAAATCTTGCGAATGTTTAGGCGGGGTATAGGCATCCTCTTTTCCATGTATTAGCAATATAGGGGACTTGATATCGCCAATAATCTCATCGGACGGGAAACGATTCTGTATCAAGGCATCTGCGGGTAACAAAGGAACTTTTTCCTGGGCGATTGCCGGCAACGATCTAAAAGCACCAAAACATATCACAGGTGGCGCTTTTTCTTTGTGTTCCGCAAGACGGTAACCCGATGACTCTGCGCCTTGCTCAATAAGATGAGCCGTTTTTAAGGCAACGGCAGCTCCGAGCGATTCGCCGTAAAGCACAATCTTATTCATGCCAATGCGCTTGTTAAATATCAAATCACGAACCATTGCATGACCCGTAGCGTAGCATCCTTCCTCCGATGGGGCGACACCAGGACGTTTCTCGTGTCCTATAAAGCCAGGGTAGGCTGCTATCATTACACCAAAATCGCGATTGGAGAATTCTTTGAGGATTTCTGCACGAAGACTCAGATATTTGTCATGGCCATGACAATATACGATCGTGGGATTGCCATTTTTAGCGGGTTTATACCACGAGGTAACCGTCTCGCCGGTGTCAAGATGCAGGTTCTCGGCCCGATATCCCTTCAACCCAAATTTTTCTGGGGCTTCCAGCGTCTTATTTCTATCACCCACTCTGAATAAAATACTGGGTTCCAGAGCTTTCATGATAAACCAAGCAGCGATATTGCCGGTTTTAAACCAGTCCATCAAACCCAGTGTTGGTTTCGGAGGAGCGGCATCTTTGATTTTATCTGTACCCGTCACAATCACTTCCATGCAGCTCTTGATGAGCTATGTTTGCAGTTGGTCTTTCGAAGTAAACCGTAATTCTCAATCTGAGGCCTGATTTTCCTAGTTACTATAGCGTATTTCTACGTGCAGATCAAAACAGCCTTACATTTATTCTCTCGGGGTGATCGCGATGCAGGGGCTCTGTTGCGCGCGGTCAAACGACGAGTCATAACCTATTGTTTTATATAAATGCTGGTGGAGGAGACAGGATTTGAACCTGTGTACTCCGAAGAGGGCAGATTTACAGTCTGCTGCCATTGACCACTCGGCCACTCCTCCACAATGCACTGCAATTGATGTGGGTCTATAATCCAGTGACTTATAAGAATCAAGATGCGATTGAAGACTTACAAGTTTGGTTGCGGGGGCGCGATTTAGTTCAAACTTTAATCCCCTTACCGAACCTGCGGCGCTTATAGTACAGATTCCTATCAAAGGTCAACAACGCGATATAAAAATAAAACAAACCCTGCCTATCCGATGTTTACGGCAGTTCCAGCAGGCTCTATTGCTAAGGGATATTAATTAATATCACAACGGTATATCGATTTTATAGGATATTTACAATTATTTAATAGCGCTTATGATATTATGCTCAGGCAAATTTAAGTTTAAGCGCTTGAAAGATTTGTTAAAAAGGATATGGCATGAGTGCGAAAAATCATCCAATTATAGAATTAACAGAAACGGAACTAAAAGCATTCCCGATGGGTTCATCGAAATCTGACACCATTATTCCCAGTGTTATTGAGCGTGCATTAGAGGCTAACCCTGACGGCATCACAGAAATTAAATTACCGCTCTCATTAACTGGGAGTGCATATCGCGATAATCCTCCCACTATTCTTGTGAACGAGAATTCAACCGGCGTTGATATCTATGAGCGACTGACGCTTGGGCATCAGGATATCGGGCCAGAACCAATGTCTTTAGTAGACGCAGCGAGGGAGATCAAAAATAAATTTGGTACTATTATCGGTAAAGCACAAACCATTCAAGGTAGTGTTGCAACGAAGCTTGTGGAGATGTTGCAGGAGTTTCAGGATAACCCAAACGTAACAAAGAAGGATTGCGTCAGCCTCGTTGAAAAACTGGACGAACTCTCTCACAGCGGTGAAATGCCGCATTTCTCTGCCAGCGATTATTTAAAGAAAGGCACCGATGCAAGGCCAGAGCTTGACACCATTATCGAACGAGAATCTCTCAGAAGACTCATTTCTTCTGCTGAATTTACAATGACAGAAAATTTGCGTGCTCTTGGAATAAGTGTTCTTCCAGGCAGAGAGATTCAAAACAGTGCAGAAATGAGCAGACAAGACATAAATAGTCAAAAAGAAGCCGAGGCATCGTATCGTGAAAACCCCATTCCACACGATGAGGCAGTGGCTAATTATCTTGGAATTGTAGAAGAAGTGAAGAGAAAATTCGAAGTAGACTTGCAGAGTGAACGTATGAAAGATGTATTAATGGACGCCGCCTCTACGGTCCCGACACTGCAATCAGCAAAGCGCTTGGCCTACCTTGTGGGGCGTCAGTGTGATGCATATTATAATATTAACGGAACGGAAGCTGAGATTGCAGCAATTAAAGAAGGTAAAGGTGCTGAGCTATTGGCGCAGACAGAGTTAGAAAATTGAGAACATAAAATTCGAAGTGGGCTTTTGCATGCCGGCAAACAAATTGAATTTGCGAGTCCATCACCCAACACTGGGGCAGGGAATGCAGCCCACGTAACTGAACACCAAATTAATCGTGGCTAAATTTACGGAAGCTCTAGCCGTTTCGCTGAATGATCTGGTATATCTGATTCGGGCAGAATCGAAGCCGAGCATGCAGATGGCGTGGTACTATGTGCAGTTGGATTCCAGATTGAAATTACCAATATTTTTAAAGCTGGTGAAAACTGGACTCAATCTAAAAGAGTTCGGAATAATTCTTTATTCGGGTTGGGGAACAGAGCCTCCCGACGACATCAAACAAAAAATCAAAGAGCGTTTCTCGAATTGATTGAGAAGCTTAGAATATGGGGCAAATACGGCTGTTGCTGACCGAAAACGGCGACATAGAGGCGGAGTTACGGCACAATACCGAAGGCTTTATAACGTTGGCTTTTGGGGATGCACTTAAAGTGCGAATGGTTGC
>Ga0207022_10112_pt1 | contig 22193 bp, 22 predicted proteins | sample Alteio_BWMinCont_46_FD_153307 | JGI IMG/M metagenome (GOLD analysis project Ga0207022, IMG submission 153307) | Enriched cells from forest soil in Barre Woods Harvard Forest LTER site, Petersham, Massachusetts, United States -... | ecosystem: Environmental > Terrestrial > Soil > Temperate forest >... | reverse complement strand
CGGACTTTATACAATTTGCCCCTCTCAATAGCTTGCGCCTGCTAATGAATGCACCGCTGCCTGAGCAATTTATTTTTGCCTCTATCAAAACCCTTACGCCTGATGAACTGGAAAAATTGGGAAAGGGAGAGCTTGTCATAGAGGACATTAACGATGTCCGCGAACTTGATGACGGAACACTGGCGTATAAAAATAGGCGTGTGCTGCTGCATATTATGGACGTAGGCACTTATCATAATCGTGACCCCCGCGAGAATCTGCCAAAATTTCACATAGCGCATTGCAAAAAATTACTGGAAATGAAGAACGCCGGACGCTTTGCCTCCCGCTATGTGGTATCGACACGCACGGACGGCAAGTTTTCCATGAGGTTTATTTCCGGATACGGTGAACCAAAGGCCGAAATATGCGAATTAAAAGTATGTAAAATGTGCCTAGAATATCTACCTTACAAAGAGTATGGCCGTACCAATCGCCAGCAAATTTTTGATGCATTTTCTATAGACGAATATTTTTCGATTTATCCTAAAAGCCTTATTGTCACTGAACCTCCCTACACTGATACCACTGCACCGGTAAATAATTATGGAACTGACTTCCGTAATACCAGTAAGCACTTTCGCGCAAAAAATGACTGGGCATGCCAAAAATGCGGCGTGGATTTGAGCGCCAACTCACTTCGGCAATATTTGGATACCCATCATCTCGACGGTGCTAAAAACGACGATAGGGATGAAAATCTTGCGGCGGTCTGCATCCGGTGCCATGCCGAAGAACCGATGCACGCGCACATGAAAAAATCATCGCGATATAAGGAATTTATGGGAATCTACCCCAGTCTTAAAAAGGTAAAAATGGGAGCAGATAAAATATGATATTAATATGCGTGGTAGCAGGCACAGACAGTAATTTGTGAAGTAAAACCACATATCGGCGACATCACCTTAGTGCCTCAGGTTGAAATTAGTCGGCTATTTTCAAATGTTGGCATAAAAAAGAGGGAATGCCGATTTATCGTGTGATAGTTGGAGCTCATCATTCAAAAAAGCGAGGCGTTAATAATGGAAAAATTTAAGTCTTGGATGGATTATTGGAGGTTTGAGAATGATATTAAACACAATAGTCGTTATGCTCAAAAAAAGGAAATTGTAGATTTTTTAACAACCGTTCTTGCAACTTCTACAAACAGGGTAACAAGCATTAGAAAAGGCCAAATATTATGGCGTGCTCAATTAGGTAGCAAATCCGAAGAGCGCATAGATAATATAGAGGAAAATGGTATCATAGTTGATCAAGTATCATATGAGGATGACGTTCCTTTACCACCTGAGAGAATGAAACCGCTGAGAAATGAAGCAAAGGAAGGGAGAATTAATCCGAAGGGTGTTCCATACCTATATTTAGCAAGTACGCCACAGACGGCTATGGCAGAAATACGGCCTTGGATCGGTGAAACAGTTACATTGGGACAGTTTTCAATATTAAAAGACCTAACAGTAATTGATTGCAGTATACACCATGGGAAACACCCTTTTCATCTTGAGGAACCTCCACCAGAACAACGTGAAGAAACAATTTGGGCATTTATCGATAATGCTTTTTCACGGCCAGTTATTGATAGGGAAGATAAGACTGGTGCGTATGCTCCAACACAGGTAATTGCCGATTTATTCAAGCAAAATGGATATGAGGGAATCCTATACAAAAGCTCCTTAGATAAGGAGGGTTATAATGTTGCCTTATTCGACATTAATGCTGCCGATTTAATTTATTGTGCCCTTAATAAGGTTCTAGATGTTCAATATAAATTCTCTCAGACTGGAGACCTTCAATTTATAAAACTCCCTACTCAGGGTGAACTGAAAAATAGGAGTGTGGAATGACTTTTAATAATATGGATAATAAGATGATTGTAATTCTAGTTCACTAACACTCCTCCTACCGCAGAACTTTACAGCGAACATATTTCTGCGCTTGCGGCACCCCCATCTTTGGGGTGAGAATAGAACTGGACTTCCACCTCTTAGCAAGCATTACTGGTGGTGCGGGCTTACCTCCGAGTCCGTATCAACGCCCGTACATGATTCCGGGCTTGTGCCAGTGCAAGCGCCGGAATCGTTCCGGTGCGGTACACAACAGGAGGCCAACATGGCACAATCTCAGAAAAAATCAGCAGTTCTTAACGAAACACGCCAGGTCACCCGCAAACCTGGCAAGGGATCGGACAAACGTTCAATGAAGGGGGTGAAGTTTGGTAAGGCCGCATCCAAGGCAATAACAAAGACTGTTGATACGCCACAAAAATCAGCAGGCGATTCGAAGCAAACTCAGGTATTAGCATTGCTGCAGCGTCCCAGTGGAGCCACCATCGACGAGCTGGCCAAAGCCACCAACTGGCAGCGGCACAGTGTGCATGGGATGATGTCCGGTGTGGTAAGGAAAAAGTTGGGGCTTACCATTACTTCTGAAAAGGAAGAGCGCGGGCGAGTTTATCGTATCACCGGTAGTGTGAGCCGCCTGTGAAACCGAGCATTGATGCCGGAAGGCTTGCCAGTGATCTGGCAGGTCTTCCCGGCCTCGACCGTCAATCGCTAATGAAGCGTTGGCGACAACTTTATGAGAAACTTCCACCTGCTAATAGCAGTCGCACCTTCCTTGTTCACGGTATTGCCTGTCGTATGCAGGAGCAGGTATCAGGAGGATTAAAACCGGCAACCCGGAAACTTCTTACTAAAATTGCAAAAGAGGCTTCTGCCGGGCAGCAAGTATCCATCCCGACACCGACCATAAAACCGGGCACACGCCTGCTACGTGAATGGCATGGTCATACCTATGAAGTAACGATTGTTGAGGATGGGGTCATATTTAAGGATAAGCACTATAAGTCGCTATCGGAGGTGGCACGTATCATTACCGGTGTAAAATGGTCCGGACCTTTGTTTTTCGGTCTGAAGAAGCAGGAGGCGGCATGACAAAATCTCCTATCAAGCGTTGTGCTATCTATACCCGTAAGTCCAATGAGGAAGGGTTGGAACAGGAATTTAACTCGCTGCATGCCCAGCGGGAGGCATGTGCGGCCTATATCACCAGCCAGAAGCATGAGGGCTGGCAGATGATCAAGACACATTATGATGATGGCGGATTCACTGGCGGCAATATGGAGCGGCCAGCACTGAAGCAACTGCTGGCTGATATCGTCGCCGGGAAAATTGATGTGATCGTGGTCTATAAGGTAGATCGCCTGTCACGTTCCTTGCATGATTTTGCACGCATGGTTGAGGTTTTTGATAAGCACGGCGTTTCCTTCGTCTCGGTCACCCAGCAGTTTAATACCACCACCTCCATGGGACGTCTTACGCTGAATGTGCTATTATCTTTTGCCCAGTTCGAGCGCGAAGTCACTGGCGAGCGCATCCGCGATAAGATTGCCGCTTCGAAAGCCAAAGGCATGTGGATGGGCGGGTTTGTACCGTTGGGATATAATGCTGTCGAAAAGAAGTTGCTCATCAATACTCAGGAAGTAGAAACCGTCCGCTACATATTTAATCGCTATCTGGAACTGGGATGTGTACGCTTACTTCAGGCAGAAATCACCGAGCGCGGCATTCGCTCCAAAGCCAGAGAGAAAAGCGAGAAGTTCGGCAATAGCATCCTGTCACGCGGTACACTCTATAATTTGCTTTCGAACCCTATCTATATCGGCCAGATCCGGCATAAAGATGCATGCTATCCGGGGCAGCATGAAGCTATTATCGATCAGGCATTGTGGGATCGGGTGCAGCACCGACTTTCTGCCCAAGCACCAGGCAAAGTTGGTCGTCCACGAAAAACTGACAAAAGCCTGTTGCTCGGTAAGCTATTTGATGAATCGGGACAGGGACTGACGCCAAGCCATGCCATCAAGCAAGGAAAGCGATACCGGTATTATATCTCGAAGCATTTAACCATCGGGCCAGGAGATAAGTATAAATTGGGATGGCGATTACCAGCACAAGAGATCGAACAATCCATTATACAGGCCATCTGGCACACGCTTGATGATCATGTTGCTATCACCGCCGCATTACGGGAAGCTGGTATTGCCGGACCACATGTACCATCAGCACTGAATGCTGTGGGTAATATAAGCAAAAAGCTGAAGTCCAGCAAAGAGGCCGTAGATATATTGCCTGAGCTTCTTAAACGGGTTGTCTTGCGTCAGGATGGATTGCAAATCACCCTGTCACTTACTTCATTGCTATCAGGTATTAAGCATCTTGCTGCCATTACCATCACCCGTGATATTCCCATGCATATGAAACGACGCGGAATCGAGATGCGACTAGTCATAGGTTCAGGCACGACCGAATCAGTGAAAACCGATCCGCTGCTTATCAAAGCAGTCGCCCGTGCATACCAATGGTTTGGAGAACTTGTCTCTGGTCAGGTGCCCTCTCTTGCTGCCATTGCATCACGTGAGGGAATTAGCAGCGCGCATGTCAGTTATGTGATGAATCTTGCTTTCCTTGCGCCCGGTATCGTTGAGGCCATTACCACAGGTAGACAGCCTGCAGAACTCACCGCTGAGATGCTGACGAAACGCATTGATCTGCCGCTGGACTGGAGCCAACAGGAGCGTATGCTTGGCTTTGCATAATTGCCCAACGTTCACGCCAAAACGGCGAACGGAGAGAAAATGCCCAATCCACCCTCACGGGCCTCTCAGCTTCCTATCTCCCGTTAATATTATCAACGTGTGCCGCCGGTTTGTAGCCACACAGCGAAAACATATAACATATTGTTATATAATAACAAAATAGATGGCGGAGAGGAGAGGATTCGAACCTCCGGTAACCTTACGGCCACAACGGTTTTCGAGACCGCCGCATTCGACCACTCTGCCACCTCTCCGCAAACATTCAGCCACCGTAACCATGTGGTTGAATGATCAAAATAACTGCTCGCACACTCGTGTTGGCCCTCTACCGCCTCTGCGCATCAAAAAAACCACTCATTGTAAACCATCACGAACAGCGGCGGCGTTTATAGCAGACTAAATACCAATGTCTAGGTGAACGGCTTGATGGATGCCAATGATATCGTTACCCGTATACTCCTGTTGCAAGTCAATGCGTTCCAGGAGTATAGGCCTGCTTTAGGGCAAGACAAATTTAGCAAATAATTAACTAAAAAATAATACAATCCATACAGTAACTTATTAGTGTTTTGAGAATGCCAAAAACCTACGTTCTTGTTGGTGCTGACCACAATGGTTCCTTTGCACGTGACGTGAAGGCATGGGAAGACCGTGCCGAAAAAAAAGGTGATGTCGTTTTTATACGGGCGGAAGACGTCCCATCCATAGAAGCAGCTGCAAAACTAGCGGAGGGTGGCAACATTGTGCTGCTGGCACATGGTGCTACAGATGGCACTTTTGTTTGGAAAGAAGGGGAGAGTCGGCCCTCTTATACAAAATTATTTGAGAATTTGCCCCCACAAGGCGTGGAGTCCGTCACGATATGTTCCTGTTACGGAGGATCGGCGGTATCCGGTAAAATGCTTGAAAGCGCTCCTGCGGGAGTGCTTATACAATCGAAAGTTGGAGCATTAACCGAGGGGTATACTCACGATGGCGGAGCAGAAATGGCTGCCATAACCAACGTTACGCCACTAGCGATTTTTCTGGAAGCCCTGGATGATATAAATCCGGATAAGCTGGCCGAGCTTGGTAAACATTGGAATAAATCGGGAAAATACTCCGGCTTGAATGAAGACCCCAATAATGTTTTACCCCATACCATTGGTTTGGGCGGCCATCCGCCAGTGAAAGTGGATCTCGATGAGAAAATGGCAGAATTATCTGCAAAAGGTGAGGCCGGAACACTCGGAAAAACTTCCTTTGATCTGGCAGTTGCCAAAGTAAAGGAACATTTTGATCCCAGCCAATGGAACGTGAAAGATCAGGCGGAGCTTAATAAAAAGATAGATGATGTTGCTGAAAAATTGAAGGCGGGCGCCAACACCAAGGAATTCTCACTCGAAGAAAAGCGTATTGCCTACGGTTTGACCGCTGCCAATCTCTATCAAACTGGCGAAATGGAACAATTGAGGGCCAAGGCGGTAAATGCAACTGGATCCCAGACGCTTTCAGCCTATGAAGCGAGTGTTCGTCAAAATCTGGCGGCCCGTGGCACTAATCCAAGCGTTCAAGAGAACGAAGTCAAACACAGTGTTCAAAGCCATCGAAATGATAATGATACGGACCTTAACAAATTCATAGACGATACGAATCGACAAACAGAAGCATGGAGGGATCTCAAGACAAATGTCAGGCAATCGCTGATAGCTGGGGGGATAACCGATGAGACAAAAATAAATAAAAGGGTCCAGGAGGTAGTGGATCAAGTCAATCACTCTCAGGGTGGATCTCAGACAAGAACCGATTTCATTGTAGCAACGAGCAATGCATACGCAGAGAAAGCAAGAGAAGAGGTCCCTAGAAGGAGGGACGGGCAGGGCGCGGAACAAGGCCAGTCTCGTCCTGACCAATCTCAACACCAAGAACAGCAACGCGGTCCTCATGTGGAACACAAGGGCAGTCTCGCCTCGCGCGCTGCTAGTATGTTTAGTGCGGTATTTCGTTCGATGGATACCGATCAGGATAAGCATGTCAGTCAAGATGAGGTTAACAAGGCTCGTGATAGCTGGGACACGAACCGTGATGGTCAAATTAGCAGAGATGAAATTACCGTTGCGGTGAGACATGCCAGTGGTCGGGGTGCCAATGAAGAAATGGGGATAGGCGAGAAAAGCGCCATTACTAGGGTCGAGCGTGCGCTTAAAGAGAATGAACGTGCGGCGACCAAGGAGTTGGTGAATTCAGTGGTGAATACAATAGATCGTGATGGTAAAAAGGGCATAAGTAAGGATGAGGCGCACATCGCCGTTATAAGTCTTGACCGGAACAATGACGGTAAAGTTAGCAGTAGTGAAATTAGTGTTGCGATCAGACGTGCCAATGGACTGGCAGACAATATAAAGCTTGCAGGTGAGAAGGAAGCAATTAGTCAGATCGGGAAAATGTTGAGGGCGAGTGGCGTGCAATTCGTAGCAGAGCTTGACGCTGGAACGCCGGTACGACCCACAGAGACGGGTGGGAAAGGTGCGGCTACGCAACGCAACGTTTAAAAATGATGCTCATATTATCCATCCCATGCGTCAGCTAAAGGTGGAATCAGGAAGCAATTGCGTCGGGTAATTTTACCCGGGAGACGTTGCAGGGATAGCAAAACTTGATATTCCCGATGGCATTTGCTGCTACTGGCCAGGGGCCGACGCTAGGGTCTTTATCGTACAATAGTGCAGATTTGCTTACAAAAATTCCTGAAAATGCAGATTTCGTGCGGAACACGGTGCCCGACGGGATGGCAATGGCAACGGGATGGGAGGCGGAAATCGCTTCCATTTCGTCATACTGGTAGATGGCATATTCGAGTACGCCTGCAGGAGAGGAGCCGTATGCAGCAGTGGTTTGAATGGCGTATTGCCCGTTAGCGCAGCGCACAACCAACTGATCGCTGCGTGCTGGCAGGGAGGATATATGCTGGCAGGACGTCACCATATATATATGGTCGTCTGGCTGAAGGGGTTCTTCGTAGGCAAGATCGGCGTAGGTAATACGTGGTTGTACGTCATAGGCGTCAAAAAAGCCGTGGGCATTCGGCTCAAGCGGTTCAATGGTAGTGATGCCGAGTGTGTGCAGCAAGGCTAGGGTGAAGGTGGCAGCGTTATGCGGGCTATCCGCCGCTTCATGGCGTCCGGCTTCAATACCGACCTGATGCGCGATGTTAGGCAAGGGCCCCATGATGGTTTTGAGGGTTTTGACGGCAACGCTAGCGGAGGCATGTGCTGAGATGGCCTCGGCGAGACCAGTGAGCACACTGCGGATAGGAGAATTTTGTAATTCGCTGTCATGCTTGTGGTCGGTGATGCACAACATGTTACCTCTTGCCGAATGGATATCGAGGATGCCGCAGGCATGTTGAGCGACAGTGAAGAGTTCCTGTGCGCGCTTGGTGTGATGGTCGGAAACTGGGCGGGTGAGAAAATCAACCGGGATACGGTTCATATCGGGGAACAATTTTCCATCCTCGCTCAGGCCGCAGCGATAGGCATCGCGCGTTTCCTGCCTTGCGGTGGGGTGTGCTAACCAATGGTCAAAGTATTGTCCCGCGGCGAGGGGATTGCCGATCATCACAATCACATCTCGCTCCAGTTTTCCGGCTTCCGCCAGCGCCATAACAAGGGCAATGCCTGCGAGGCCCGCCGGTTCGTTGCCGTGCAGCTGGGCAAGGACAATAAACGGTGCGCCGGGTGTTTTGCCCGCAATGTGCATGGCGGCGGGAATAGTTTTTTCGTCGATGGAAACGGTACGATTCTTCACCGTAGTAAAGACATGGTGGAGGTCGGAGGGAGAAAGCGTTTTGCCAAAAAAGCGTGTATGAAAATCGCCCGATTGTGCAATGTGCGAAAAATCGTGATTGAAAATTGTCTGTAAAAGCGTCTTACTCACGATATGTGCTCCGAACGTATTACCGAGGTGATCCTTGTTGGCTTGCCGGGACCTACCCACCATTATGGCGGGTTGTCCAAGGATAACGTTGCTTCAAATCTGAACCGTGGCAGTGTTTCTAATCCAAAGATGGCTGCCCTGCAAGCATTGGAATTAATACGGCTATTGCAATCGCTGGGTATTGTGGTGGGCATTTTACCGCCACAGCTTCGTCCGCATCTTCCCTTATTGAAAGAGCATTTTAGCGGCAGCGATGAAGAAATCATCAGGCAGGCAGCCACAGTAGCACCGGCATTATTAGAAAAAAGCGCTTCGGCTGCGGCGATGTGGACGGCCAATGCCGCTACCATTGCGCCAGTGGTGGATTGTGTCGATGGGGTATTGCACATCACACCAGCGAATTTATTTACCAACCAGCATCGTCGTATCGAAGCGGAAGATACGCATCGCGTGCTGAGTGCCATCTTTCAGGGCGTGCCTCAATGCAAGGTACATGTGCCTTTGTCGCCTGCGTTGGGGCTGCGGGATGAGGGGGCGGCAAATCATATGCGCCTTACGCCCAGCCATAGCGAAAAAGGATTGAATGTATTCGTATATGGGGCGGCGGGTGGTCAGAATGATCCGGAGTCAGCTCGTCAAACCTTATCGGCGTCGCAGGCGGTCGCGAAGTTGCACCAGATTCCTACGGAACAGGTCCTGTTTATCCGGCAGAATCCGGACGTGATCCGCGAAGGGGTTTTTCATAACGATGTGATTGCAGTGAGTAATGAAAATGTGGTGCTGGCACATGCATTGGCATTTGATGACGGCGAAAGGGATTGTGAGCGTATGCAGGCGGCGTATGCGGCGCTTTATCCCGGACATCGTTTGAATATTATCACGATATCGGAAGAAGATTTGTTGGTGAGGGAGGCGGTTCATAGCTATTTCTTTAATAGCCAGATCGTGACGAAATCGGATGGCAGGATGGCGCTGATCGCTCCGCTGGAAGTAGAGCTATTATATGAGGGCAGGGGGCTGGCATTGATGCAGAAGCTTTGTAACGACCCCAGTAACCCCATTGATGAAGTGCGGACAGTCGATCTGCGGCAAAGTATGCGCAACGGTGGTGGCCCTGCGTGCCTGCGGCTACGGGTTCCGGTGACGCAGTCGCAGCTTGCAGCGCTCCGCGCACAGGTGCGGGTGGTGGCGGATGAAGTGTTGCTGGCCGAGGTGACAAAGATTATTCAGGCCCATTACCCTGATGAGCTGACGGCAAGCGATTTAAACCCTGAATTGTATCACCGCTCGCGGGCGGTGTTAACAGCGTTGTCAGAGGCGATGCAACTTCCACTACTCGAAAGTTGAGGTCACTACTCGGGAGTTGAGGGCTTTGCCGGGAGACGGGCGAACAGTGGATCGGTCAGCCGGGTGGAAAAGCACGAAATCAGCCAGAGTGGAATATAGAGTGCTAAAGGAAAAGCAATACGTGAACGGTTACGCTCTAAGCCTTGGGCGATAATTCGCGCGGCCTTATCGGCACTCATAATAAAAGGCATCGGGTATTCATTAACGTCGGTCATCGGAGTACGGATATAGCCGGGACAAACCACCGACACTTCCACGCCTTGGTTGCCTAGCCAGCCGCGCAATCCTTCCCCGTAAGAACGCACGCAGGCTTTGCTGGCAGCGTAGGCGGGGCAGCTTGGCATACCGCGGATGCCCGCCAACGAACTCATAATGGCGAGCTGGCCATGGCGACGCTGCAACATCAGCGGAATTAGTGGGTGAAGGGTATGGAGCACCCCATCAATATTGGTAGCAAATATACGGTGAACCTGTTTGCTGGACTCACCGCCACCGCCTAGCCCTGCCGAGATGCCGGCATTGGCAATCGCCAGATCAATCGGGGCAATGGTATCGGCGCTCGTGATCCATTGCTGCATGGCAGCTTGATCAGTGACGTCAAGGCGTTCGGGATGTACGGTCGCCCCGAGGGTCCGGCACTGGGCGGCGATAGTCTCAAGACGCTGTGTATTACGGCCTTGTAAAAACAAGACGGTGCCGGCACGCGCATAATGCAATGCGATTGCAGCTCCTAGGCCGCTACTTGCACCGGTGATCAGAATATGTTTGGGAGATTTCATAGTGGATAACCATAAAAAAACGGCCAGAGAAAACTCTGGCCGTTCTTTATATTATGCTGCAAAGAAGCGATTATTTTGCTTCGGTAGCAGTTGCAGCAGCTTTCTTCTTATGGTGCTTTTTAGCAGCAGGAGCGGCTTTCTTTTCTTCCTTCTTTTCCTTTTTAGCAGGAGCGGCCTTCATCGGAGCAGCTTTCTTTTCTTCCTTCTTCATAGGAGCAGGAGCAGCAGCTGGTTCTTCTTTAGCAATGAATGGATTGGAGCGCATTTCAGCAGGTGTATAAGCAAATGCAGGAGCAGCGAGGCCAAGGCTAGCTACGAGAACTAATGTAGAGAGTTTTTTCATAGGGATCCCTTTCGAAAGATATTAAAAAATTAACAAATATTATATTAAACCGGTTTTTTTTTAATCGAGTCCACACAAGCGTGAAACCATGGTAAGGCAATTACTATCCCTAAACGGCGAGATCAACATTAATTATTGTACATGTTGGTTTTTTTGGGGAGTGTAGTAGATATAACACAGTGTACCCCCGGGTGACGCTCTCGCGGGCAAAGTATTACTTTTTTGGTATACTTTCGTTTCATTTCACAATAAAAACTTGGAAATATGCAAGGTTGCGAGTGTATCGCTTCCAAAAAAAATGGTGAGCAGGAATAATTATGATCGAGACTATTTCCCCTAAGAGTAAGGCTGTTTGTGTATTTTGCGGTGCTTCGAACAATGTTCCCCGCAAATTCCTTGATATTGGGGCAGAATTTGGTCGTGTCCTAGCTCGTCGTGACATAACTCTCGTATATGGTGGTGGTGATTGCGGGGTGATGGGGGCGGTAGCCAATGCAGTGATGGGGGATGGTGGTCATGTGACAGGAGTGTTCCCGGTCAATTTACGCAACATTGAAAATGAACATAAGTCCCTGAGCGAAATAATTATTGTAGATACCATGCATGAGCGAAAAATGAATATGTTTGAGCGTTCGGATGCATTTGTGATATTCCCCGGTGGGTTCGGGACGATGGATGAGATGTTTGAAATCCTGACCTGGAAGCAACTGGCGCTTCATGACAAGCCGGTGGTGATCTTCAATTATCAGGGATATTGGGATCCATTAATTGTGTTGATGAAGAATATTATCGAGATCGGGTTTGCCAAGCCGGTGACATCTACTTATTACCACGTAGTAACCGAACTCGACCAGATTATGGATACACTGGCTTTCTGAGTCCAGCTAATATCTATAGCCAAATATGTATTAGATTTTGGGCACGGCGTGCGTCTATAATCTCCCTCTATGGAATTAGCCGCTGAAATTATAGAAGACTCACTGTCGTTGACTGGTCGTATATGGCGGTTGCGACCGGTCGAAGATGCGCAGGTGCGTGCGCTGATGCAGCACCACGATCTCCCGGAGTTGGTGGCACGGTTACTTGTGGCGCGGGGTGTGAACTCGTCAGACGTGCCGGATTTTTTGAATCCAAGCCTTAAAGCACTCCTGCCGGACCCCCTGCATTTACTGGATATGGGTAAGGCATCGCAGCGTTTTGCCGATGCGGTCATTGGGGGAGAATCGATAGCGATTTTTGGTGATTATGATGTGGATGGTGCCACCTCATCGGCCTTGCTGGCGCGCTATTTAAAAGCATTGGGCTGCACACCCATCATCTATATTCCCGACCGGATGAAGGAAGGCTATGGCCCGAACAGCGCCGCCATGATCGCGTTGCAGAAGCAGGGAGTGAAGGTGGTCATTACGGTGGATTGCGGGACGATGGCGTTTGAAGCGTTGGAAACCGCGCATAATGTGGGGTTGGATGTCATCGTAATTGACCATCATATCGGCGCGGCAGAGCGCCCGAAAGCATTTGCGATCGTAAACCCAAATCGATTGGATGAGGGCTCGCCGCATGGGCAAATGGCCGCTGTGGGGGTGGCATTTCTGCTGGCAGTGGCGGCGAACCGTACCCTGCGGGAACGGGGATTCTTTAAGGATAAAAAAGAGCCAGATCTCCGGCAATGCCTGGATCTGGTAGCGCTGGGAACGGTATGCGATGTGGTGCCACTGACGGGCGTGAACCGGGCACTGGTGACGCAGGGATTGAAGGTCATGGCGGCACGCCAGAACGTAGGGATACGTACCACCCTGGATCTGGCCACGGTGTCGGAGTCGCCGGGGGTGTATGCGTGTGGGTTTGTCGTGGGGCCACGTATTAATGCTGGCGGACGGGTAGGGAAATCCGACCTTGGGGTACGGCTGCTCAGCACGGATGACGAAGCGGAGGCATTAGGGCTGGCCCGCGAGCTGGAGCTCCATAACAATGAGCGAAAGACCATTGAGGCGATGGTACTTGAACAAGCAATGCTACAAGCGCAGCAACTGGATGCACAGGCGCCGGTATTAGTCGTGGCATCCGTAGGCTGGCATCCGGGGGTGATTGGGATTGTTGCAGGCAGGCTCAAGGAACGCTTCCATAAACCGGTAGCGGTAGTGGCGCTTGATGGCGGCATCGGCAAGGCATCGGCACGTTCGGTGACGGGGTTTGATTTTGGCGCGGCGGTGATTGCCGCCCGTGAGGCGGGGTTATTGGTCGCTGGCGGCGGCCATGCGATGGCGGCGGGATTCACCGTGGAAGAATCCCAATTACCCGCATTGCGGGATTTTTTAATACAGCGATTGGTTATACCGGGAGGGGATGTGCCTGTAGCGCGCGCCCTGTGGCTGGATGGGGTGATTAGCTTGGGTGGAGCGATACCGGACTTGGTTGCCAACCTCGATCGGCTGGGGCCTTTTGGGCAAGGAAATCCCAATATTCGCCTGATGATTCAAGGGGCAACGAATTTACGGCCTGAGGTAGTAGGGAATGCTCATGTGAAGACCTTGCTGATTGATAAGGTCAGTAATGCCCGTTTATCGGCGATTGCCTTTCGTTGTCTGGATACGAAGCTGGGCGAGGCGTTGCTTACCACCCGTGGTCGTTGCGTGGATGTTGTAGGGCAGCTACGCCTACAGGAATGGAACGGCAAGCAGACCGTGAGCCTGATGATTGACGATCTGGCCCTAAATATGTAGTGTACGCTCCCTTAAGCAACTGGGATCACCAGACGGGAGTATTTCTTGGCGTCAACACTAAGTATGGTCATGGGTAACATGGCCTTTGGCAGGCTGAAAAGGCACACAGTGATTCCGGGGTTTCGGGTCACGCTGGCGTTTACGCTGCTGTATCTTGCGATCGTGGTGCTGGTTCCGCTATCAAGCCTTTTTTTCAAGGCATCTGAATTAAGTCCGCATGAGCTATGGGAAACCATTAGCAGCGAACGTGTTATGCATGCCTATAAAATCAGCTTCGGCATTTCCTTTCTGGCGGCGGCAATCAACAGCGTATTTGGTTTGATCATCGCCTGGATTTTGTGTCGGTATCGTTTTCCCGGTAAAAAAATTGTCGATGCGATGGTGGACTTACCGTTTGCGCTGCCTACCGCCGTGGCGGGGATTGCTCTGACCGCGCTTTATGCACCACAAGGCTGGGTCGGGAGATATCTGGAGCCGATGGGGATTCACGTAGCCTTTACACCGCTGGGGATTTTGATCGCGCTATTGTTTGTGGGGCTTCCCTTTATTGTCCGGACGGTAGAACCCATCCTTCAGGATGCCGACCGAGAGTTGGAAGAAGCCGCGCTGAGTCTGGGGGCTACACGCTGGCAGACATTCCGGCTGGTGATTTTCCCGAGTATTTTCCCGGCATTGCTCACCGGATTTGCTATGGCATTTGCACGAGGCCTGGGGGAATACGGCTCGGTGATTTTCATTGCCGGTAATATCCCGAAACTGTCCGAGATTGTACCGCTGGTGATTGTCATCAAGCTCGAACAATATGATTATGCGGGTGCTACGGCGATTGCCTGCGTCATGCTGATAGCCTCCTTTCTCTTGCTGTTTATCATTAACTGGTTACAGAAATGGAACCAGAAGCAGACGAGGAACACGTAATGACAACAGGGCATACACGTTCACCGGTCACGGAATCGCCTTTGATACAGTGCGTCCTGATGTTTTTAGGTCTTGGCTTTATGGCGGTGCTGGTGCTGTTACCGCTGGCCTCGGTATTTGCTGAAGCATTTCGTAGCGGTTGGAAAGCCTATCATGATGCGTTGGTAACGCCGCAGGCGTGGTCGGCAGTGCGTCTGACGCTGCTGGTGGCGGCCATTGCGGTGCCGCTCAATGTATTATTTGGGCTTGCGGCCTCCTGGGCGATCGCCAAGTTTGATTTTGTTGGCAGGGGCCTCCTGATGACGTTCATTGATCTGCCTTTTTCGGTGTCTCCGGTTATTTCCGGTTTGATCTATGTGTTGTTGTTTGGTGCGAATGGCTGGCTGGGGGCTTGGCTTTCTGAGCACGATATCGAGATTATTTTTGCCGTGCCAGGGTTGGTGATTGCCACGATATTTGTGACATTTCCCTTTGTTGCCCGTGAGTTAATCCCTCTGATGGAAGAGCAGGGAACGGAAGAAGAAGAGGCGGCGATCATGCTGGGTGCTGGCGGATGGCGCACGTTCTTCAGCGTGACTTTGCCTAACATTAAATGGGGATTATTCTACGGTGTGTTGTTGTGTAACGCGCGGGCGATGGGCGAATTTGGGGCGGTTTCCGTTGTGTCAGGGCATATACGCGGCAAGACCGATACCATTCCCCTGCATGTAGAGATTCTCTATAACGAATACAATTTTGTGGCGGCATTTGCGGTAGCGTCATTGCTGACCATTCTGGCGCTCGTCACACTCTTGCTAAAAACACTGATTGAATTTAAGTTTGCACCGGAAATAAAGGCAAGGAAGAAGGCATAAATGGGTATTGAAGTTCGTGATATCTGTAAAGGGTTTGGCGATTTCGTCGCTTTAAAAGACGTAAACCTGACGGTGGGTGACGGCGAGTTGGTGGCATTGCTTGGCCCTTCAGGTTCAGGAAAAACGACATTGCTGCGCATCATTGCCGGCCTTGAGTTTGCCGATTCTGGGAGTGTGGTGATTGATGGCCGTGAGGCGAACCAGATGCATATGAAAGAGCGTAATGTTGGCTTTGTATTCCAGCATTATGCGTTGTTTAAGCACATGACGGTATTTGATAATGTGGCATTTGGCCTGCGTGTTCGCCCGAAAGAACTTCGTGCGTCCAAAGATGAGATTGAGCACCGGGTGATGTCGCTGCTGAAGCTGGTGCACCTCGATCAGTTTTATAACCGCTTCCCTTCGCAGCTCTCGGGTGGGCAGCGGCAGCGTGTAGCGCTGGCGCGGTCGATTGCCGTTGAACCTAAATTGTTGCTTCTTGATGAACCCTTCGGAGCGTTGGATTCCAAGGTACGTAAAGAACTGCGCCGCTGGTTGCGCCGGTTGCATGATGACATGCATATCACCAGTATTTTCGTGACGCACGACCAGGAAGAAGCAATGGAAGTCTCTGACCGCGTTGTAGTGATGAACCATGGTAAGATTGAGCAGGCAGGCACGCCGGAGCAAGTCTATCACCATCCCGTTAATGGTTTTGTCTATGACTTTCTGGGCAACTATAACGACTTTATTGGCTGGAAAGATGATCAGGGCCATGTGCATCTGGCCGAAGATGATTTGTGGCAAGCGCCCCCGGCAGTGGAGGTTGTTCCTGAGCCAACCAAAGGAAGCTGGTTGGGGCGGTATCCGGAATTGGTCAACGCAATCCGTAAGATTGCACCGGGTATTCCGTTGCCTGAACCAGTTGTAGAAAAAGCGCCAGTGAGGATCACCCGCTCACATATGCGGACCCTCCTGTCTGAACGCGGAACGCCGGTGCGGATTTTTGCGCGCCCGCATGAGATGTTTGTGACACGCACCCCAGACGACGTACATGAGTATATTCCAGTGCAGGTGCTGCATGTCAATCCAGCCGGGCCCTTGGCCAAGGTTGAATTGCAGCGCAAAAATGGTACGATCCTGCAGGTGGAGGTGCCCAAGAACATCGTGGATATGCTGGTACTGCGTCGCGGTGATGAGGTGTTCGTCCGTGCTAAGAACGTTCGAGTGTTTGAATGATTTCAAAGAAAAACCTCCCCAACTATATCACCTATTTGCGGATTGCGATTATTCCCGCATTGACGCTGGTGTTTTTTCTTAAGGGAGAATGGTCGTATTATTTAGGGACGATTTTGTTTTTTATTGCCGGAGTAAGTGATTGGCTGGACGGCTATCTGGCACGTATCTGGCACGTTGAGTCCAGTCTGGGGCGGGTACTCGATCCGATTGCCGATAAACTATTGGTAGCGACGGCGCTCCTGTTATTGGTGGCCACCCAGCGTGCGGATTTATTACCGGCGATTGCGATTGTCTGCCGGGAAATTTTGGTATCCGGTTTGCGTGAGTTCCTGGCGGAGATTCGCATTGGTATGCCCGTATCCAAACTCGCAAAGATCAAGACGGGAGCCCAGATGGTGGCGATTGGCTGCCTGCTCTTGGGCGCTGGCGCACCGGGATGGCTGCCAGCAGAGCTCATGGGGCGGATCTTGCTTTGGATTGCTGCACTTCTGACACTCGTGACCGGATATGCCTATCTGCGGGTTGGCCTAAAGCACATGTCCTAGCGCTCATGTAGCGAAGTGGTAGCGCATAGCATGCATTCCGATCTGCCTATTTTTTAGGCAGCGCTCGCGCATCTGCATAAAATCGATGCAATTAATAAGGGTTAAAATCGCGAAAACCCGTTCTCACCCTCAAATACAAAATTGGCACGCTTCTTGGTATACCCTATCCCGTTTAGTCATGTTGGGAAGGAAAATACAATGCCACATCTGGATGCTTCATTTGCGGAATGGTTAGCACGTTTGCTGCTGTGCGTCGTGGCATCGCTTACACTATCGGCGTGTAGTCCTGCCTCTAGTGGACAAAGCTGGGAGCATGTGCGCGACGGCATGCATGAAACTATCTACACCGGTGACGACCACATCTAAGTTATATCAGCCTTAAACTTAGCTCGGTTCGGTTACGCGTTGTGAATAATCGGCCATTAACTGCTTGGTGATAGAGCCGACGGTGAAGATGTGATCATCAATGCGACCGATCGGGGTGACCTCCGCAGCGGTGCCAGCCAGAAATACTTCGGTAGCTTTTTTCAGATCCTCAAGAGGAATGTGCCGCTCGATGACTTTGATGCCACGCTTTTTGGCGAGTTCTATGACGGTGCGACGCGTGATGCCATTTAAGAAGCAATCGGGAATCGGTGTGTGTAGATCACCGTCCATGACAAAGAACATATTCGCGCCGGTCGCTTCAGCAATCAGGCCACGATAGTCGAGCATCAGCGCATCATCAAACCCGGCAGCTTCAGCCTCGTGTTTGGAAAGCGTGCAGATCATGTAAAGGCCTGCGGCTTTACTGGCCGTAGGCGCCATGTTGGGTGCAGGGCGCGCCCATTTGGAGAGCTGCAGTTTTAGCCCGCGCTCTTTTGCACCACTCGCAAAATAACTAGGCCATTCCCATGTGGCGATTGCCAGGTGAATCTTGGTTTGTTGTGCTGATACTGCCATCACTTCGCTGCCGCGCCAGGCGACGGGGCGAATATAGCCGTTCGTAATCTTTTGCTTGGCAAGGACATCAAGCGTAGCTTTTTCAATCTGCTCCAGCGAATAGGGGATGGTGAACCCCAGCAACTCGCCTGACTTAATCAGGCGCTCGGTATGCTCACGCAACTTGAATACTTTGCCGCCATAGCTGCGGATCCCCTCAAACACACATGAGCCATAATGCAAGCCATGCGTCAGCACATGTATTTTGGCATCGCGCCACGGCACCATCGCGCCGTCCATCCAGATAAAACCGTCGCGATCATCAAAGGGAATCAAGGTCATAACGTACTCACCTGCTAAATTATGCAAAGCCGCATTCTACTCGGTAATCATGCGGGGGAAAGCAGAATTTATAGTTTAGGGAGGGAAATGACAGAAATCTGCCTTCCATAGGCCGATTCTTTCTGCAGGGTGGCACGACGAAAACTGAAGAAAACACCGTCTTCGGCACGGGTGTCATTCGGTAGTACATTAATTTGGGTGATGCCTGCGCTTTCCAATTGCTGTTTGGCGTAACCCTTCAGGTCAAAGAGGAAATGCTCCGGGCGGGGCGACGGGGAAAAGTAGGAAGTATTACCAGAGGATTCCGCAAGGAAACGGTCACGAAACTCTACGCCCACCTCATAGGAATGTTGAGCGATGGCAGGGCCAACAGTTGCCGCAATATCTTCACGATTTGCACCTAACTGCTCCATGGCAGCAATGGTAGCCTGGGCAATACCGCCGATCGCGCCTTTCCATCCGGCGTGTGCAGCGCCGATCACCTGTTGCTTGGTGTCGGCAAAGAGAATGGGTATGCAGTCGGCAGTCAGAATTCCCAGTGCAATACCGGGAGTGGCGGTGACCAGTGCATCGGCTTCTGGTGCTTCTTTCCAGTGCCATGGGGTGGTGAGTGTAATTACTTTAGCGCTATGAATTTGATAGGCGGTGCACAGTGCATCAACCTCTACACCCATGGCAGAAGCGACGAGGGCGCGGTTGGCGCGGACCGTATCGATATCGTCGCCGGAGCCGTAACCGCAATTGAGGCTTTCGTAGAGGCCGGTGCTTTTTCCATCTTTGCGCGTGAAGAATCCATGGCGGATGGATGGGAGTGCAGCAAGGGTTGGGCAGGTGAGGAACATTAAAACCCTTCGGGTTTGGGCAGGTCTGGAGAGATCAGGCAGAGGATTTTAAACAACTCGCCCATCTGATCCGGTGCGATTAAACGCTCCAGTCCCGCAAGAAGGCTTTTCTTCTGTTTGGGGGTAGCTTTCTTGCAGAGCATTTCTGTTCGTTCTCTGGCGCCGAGCGAGGTGAGGAAATGCGCTTGTGATACGGTGCCGTAAGCGTGAGCACCGCCAGCAGCGGCTGCGTGGACAAGGTTATAAAAATCGACGTGTGCAGTGAGGTCGGCACTGCCGGGATCGGTCAGCACGTCATGGTATTGGTGGTTGTGCACGGCTTGTAATGTATCGCCATTACCATTTTCATACCCATAATCGATGATAAGTGCTGTTCCACCGTAGGTGAGGATGCGGGCACCGATAACGGTGGTGATCTGGCTGGCGGCATCGCAATATTCGTAATAACGATCCGACTCGGGTTCACCCATCAGCGCGTATGGCGGAGTGACTGTTTCTAACACAAAGTGCAACTGGTCTCTGACATTGAGGCCTATTTTACGCTCACGCCAGATGCCGTCCAGATGCAGGAATTGGCGAATGGGTAAGGCGTCATAAAACTCATTGGCGACGAGCAATAGCGGTTTATTGGGAATTTCCCCGAATCCCAGATGCCATTGAATATCGGGGTGCTTGCCTGCCAGGCTCTTCCATTGTTTACGCCGTAGTGCCGGGCTTATTTCCATCAGATGCACGGAGATGGATTCATGGAATCCCTTTACTTTAGAAGTAGCACGCAGAATATCGGCCATCAAGGTGCCGCGCCCCGGCCCAAGTTCGGCAAGGGCAGCGTTGGGCTTGCCCATCATCACCCATTGTGTGACCAGCCACGCGCCAACAATTTCACCAAAGACCTGACTGATTTCAGGAGCGGTAATAAAATCACCCTGTACACCGAGCGGATCCTTACGGATATAATAACCGTATTCCGGATGTGCTAATGCCAGCACCATATAATCGGCGATGGTCATGGGGCCGTGTTCGCGGATGTGATCGATAATGAGGGTGTTAAGATTCACGGGGCTTCCTGACAATCAAATAGAGGCCGTACGCCAGCATGGGGAGCGACAGTATTTGTCCCATGGTAATAAAGCCTGCAAAATAACCGAGAAAATCATCGGGCTCTCGGAAGCACTCTACTATAATACGTGATACAGCATACCCAGCAATGAAGGTTCCACCAAGCATGCCGGGTTTATCGCGTGCATTGGTACGTTTGAGCAAATACATCAACACCGCGAACAACACGACCCCCTCAAGACCGGCTTCATAAAGCTGGCTGGGATGGCGCGGCGGGTTGAGGCTGCCCACACCTGCGTGGGGGAATACCATGCCCCATGCAACATCCGTCACACGGCCATAGAGTTCACCATTAATGAAATTGGCTAATCGGCCAAAGAACAGGCCGATCGGTGTAGCGCAGGCAATGACATCAATCAGATGAAAAAAACGGATCTTGTATTTACGGCAAAAAAGCAGGAACGCGGTAATAACACCAATCAATCCGCCATGGAACGACATCCCGCCTTCCCACACGTGCAGGATCATTGTGGGATGGCTTAAATAAAATTCAGGCTTGTAAAACAATACGTAACCCAGACGGCCACCCCCCACCACGCCAATGACAGCCCAAGTCACAATATCATCGAGTGCTTTGGTGGTGAGGCCGGGGATGGGTTTACGGGCATGTTCGCGTGCCACGACCCACCAGCCGAGGAGTATGCCTGCCATATAAGCAAGCGAATACCAGCGGATACCAAAGTTGCCGATATGGATAGCGACGGGGTCAATATTGGGGTAGGTGAGCAAGGATAAATGTGCAGTTGTTGGTTCAATTAACGACTTGTACTACTGACAGCCGATCACTGGCAACTGGCAACTAATATTCATCCCATTCTTTTTTCTCTTGAGGAGCCGGGGCCGGAGATGCAGGGGAGGTAGCGTAATTTACCGCTCTCATTTGATCAAACATGGGATAAGTAATGGCTAGTTCAGCTTTTACTTCGTCTGTGGGATCACCTTTACCGGCAGCGATCACCGTTCCATAATCGCCGGGGTTATAATTATTACCTGATTGCAAGGCGGCATTCATTGCGTCCATTTCGGGGTACATGACCTTGACATAGCAGTACACCAGATCACCAAAACTATTCTTTCCTTGAAAGAATAGAATGACATACTCATCCTTGAAAAGGGCATCAAAATCAGTCTTTCCCGCACCTTGACTGGGATTTCCCTGGCCTTGACCGAGATTTTGGGTGTTCCATTTGGTTGACATGCCGGCCGAATACTAAAAAATAAACACAGCGACCATTCCCGCTACATCCCTACAATATAATGGAAAATCGCCGAATGTAAATGTAATTGGGCTGGGTTAATTTAGTATTAACCTCAGAATATAGTAATGATACTATTGTATGGTGTGATTATACTGCAAGAAAATCAGAGCTAATCAACTGGTTACCTGTTAAGATAGGCCCAGTTTGCTGGCCCCATTGACGTTAAGAAGCATAGCTTGGAGCATAGGATCCGGACCGCTGTGTGTTTTATCATATACCATTGTAAGCGGTGTTCCATTTTTCCTCGAAAATAACTCCGGCCCTAGGGGCGAACCACCGCCACTTAGAACATGTGGTCTTTCTCCGCCGGTTCCTGGATTAGCGTCAACTCCTCCACCTATTACTCTTTGGCTAGTTCCTGATCATGACGAATAAACGTTACATCAGAACCCGCCAGCATTACCATGAGAGAGTCAATCTTCTGCTGCTCTG
>Ga0207022_10111_pt1 | contig 22340 bp, 16 predicted proteins | sample Alteio_BWMinCont_46_FD_153307 | JGI IMG/M metagenome (GOLD analysis project Ga0207022, IMG submission 153307) | Enriched cells from forest soil in Barre Woods Harvard Forest LTER site, Petersham, Massachusetts, United States -... | ecosystem: Environmental > Terrestrial > Soil > Temperate forest >... | reverse complement strand
GCCCCTATTCACTTGCTACGTATTCCTTAAAGGCGGACTTGAACGTCGATGGGAGGTCCTGAACACTCCTGGGATCTATGAGCTTCTATCCACCGGAGGCCAACCGATCGCTATTCCGACGGCTGAAATTGATGCCATCCAACAAGTTATGAAAAGCGGTCTGCGCCTGGAGCCTCATCCTTTTCTGAAAATTGGTGAGCGGGTGAGAATCAAACGCGGACCTTTAGCGGGCTTACAAGGATTGTTGGTACGGCAGAAAAATGTTTACCGGCTGGTTATATCCGTAGAGATGCTGGGCAGAGCAGCCGTTGTCGAGGTCGATAGCTTCCTCGTCGAGAGGTTGGCCAAATTAAGTGTTGTTCGGCATGGAGTTCCTGCACACGTCGATAGTCAACGGTGTAGCTCGATTCAGTAACTTAGCCCACCAAGTGCTTCCCGCGAAGGTTTTAATCCCAATTTGCTCCGAGAGTGACAAAGGCACGCCCTTCAGTGGACACCGTCATCGAGATGGAGATTCCTATGCCCAGATCGCTGCCCGGGCCGAATTTGCTAATCGTGGGTAAGGTTCGAATTGAGCGCGTTGAAAGCTCTCTCAAAAAGAAGAGAGACAGAGGCTTTTCGGCCGTAGGGACAGGTTTGTGCGAACCAGTTCGCGATGCCGACCTGCGATTGTGAAGCCCGAAGCGCCGAACAAGAAAACTTTACGAAGGATTTCGACGATCCAAAGGTTTGCATGTGGCTCGCTGGAGAGACTGAATCCCGGCGCTGTTTGTTAGCCCGAGAGCCCAGATGAACATTCTGCACGTCATCCGCACCCTGGATCCGGCATGGGGAGGGCCCGTCGAGGGAGTAAAGAATATCGCGGCGAAAGCTGCCGCCCTCGGGCATTCCACAGAGATAACCTGCCTGGATGCACCGCAGTCGGCTTGGCTCAAAACTCAGCATTTGCATGTAAATGCAATTGGCCCAGCCACACTAGGCAAGTATGGGTACTGCCGGCGGCTAGACTCTTGGCTGCAAGAGAACATTCGGCAATTTGATGTCGTAACGGCAAATGGTATTTGGATGTACTTCAGCGCGGCGGTTCGGCGTGCGGCGAGGCAAGCCTGCGTTCCCTATTTTGTGTTCACTCACGGCGCGTTAGATCCCTGGTTCAAGCACAAATACCCCCTGAAACATTTCAAAAAGCAAATTTACTGGAATGCATTTGAGTATAGGGTTTTGCGCGATGCGGCTGCGGTCCTTTTCACGACTGCGGAAGAGCAAGCGCTGGCGCATAGGGCGTTCTGGCCATACCAGTGTAATTCCAAAGTAGTGGGGTATGGTATTGAGGACCCGTTTATCTCCAAAATTGGATCGAGAGAGCTCGCTGAAGCTCGCCACCTGTTAAGACGCACGTTTCCTCAAATAGGCGACCGCAAGTTCCTTCTTCTTCTCGCCCGCGTCCACGAAAAGAAGGGCATAGACCTTCTCTTACAAGCGATCGCGCGGAACAGCAAAAATTATCAAGACCACGCATTCGTGATCGGTGGGCCGGGCGAGGAGGGTTATATCTCGGAGCTCAAATCGATGGCGGCTCAGCTCGGTCTAGAGAATCAAATCATCTGGACAGGGCCCCTGTACGGCGAACTGAAGTGGGCGGCGTTCCGCGAGGCGGAAGCATACGTGCTTCCTTCTCATCAGGAAAACTTTGGAATATCGGTAGCTGAGGCCCTGGCTTGCAGCGTTCCGGTGCTGATCACGATCAAGGTAAACATTTGGCGAGAGATCGTGGACGAAGACGCCGGTTTGGCTGAGAACGATGATGTGAGTGGCATCTGCAGACTGCTCGAAAAATGGAGCCGATTGCCCCGGACTCAAAAACTATCAATGCGTGAAAACGCACGCCGATGTTTTGTGAATCGCTTCGATATCGCTAACAGCAGCGCCTGCTTGTTAACTCTTTTCGCGCTTTTTGGGGAACGGCACACGGCGCATAAGAAAGCCGCCGAGTTCGAATGCGCCTCTTGATTCACGACTTCGCTGGTCACCCCTTTCCGGTTCAACTTAGCCGGGAACTTGCCGTACGAGGCCATTTGGTCACGCATGTGTACGCTGCGGGGTTGTCGGGGCCTAAAGGCCGGCTTTCAACCGATGGTGGCGACCCCCCGGGCCTGTCCATTCGCGGAATTCAGTTGCCGGCGCAATTCCAGAAATACTCCGCTCACCGACGGTTTTGCGATCAGCGCAATTATGCCAAGCAGGTAAAGAGTCTGATTCGGCAGGTTCAGCCGGACGCTGTTCTGTCAGGCAATACCCCTACAGACGTACAGGCAGAATTGCTTTGGCACTGCCGAAAGCTTCAAATCGCCTTTGTTCACTGGATTCAAGATGTCTATTGCCAGGCGTTAAAATTCTTTTTGAACCGCAAACTTCCTCTATTGGCGGAGCCGTTTGCACCCGTTTTCGAATTTCTCGACCGATGGGTCGCGTCTCGCAGTGATCACGTCGTCGTCATTGCTCCCGACTTCCGTGAGGTTCTTTGCCGTTGGAACGTTCCCGAGCCAAGTTTCACGGTGATCGAAAATTGGGCTGTCCTCGAGGAGATGCCTCAATTGCCGCGCGAAAACAATTGGAGTCGCAGCCAAGAGTTCGAGAGGCGTCCGATACTGCTATATTCCGGTACCCTCGGGATGAAACACCGGCCCGATCTTCTTTATCTGCTTGCGGAACGGTTAAAAGACCAGTGTACGGTCGTGATCGCCACGGACGGAATCGGCCAAGAATTTCTGGAGAAGATGCCGCCGCTTGAAAATTTACGATTACTCCCGTTTCAGCCTTACGGAATCTTACCGGAAGTCCTGGCGAGCGCAGACGTTCTCCTCGCGACACTCGATATCGACGCGGGGGAGTTCGCCGTTCCGTCGAAGGTTCTCACCTACATGTGCGCCGGACGCCCGATCTTGTTTGCGGGCCCACGAGAAAATCTGTCCGCTGCGATCATCCACCGAAGCGGCGGCGGCCTGGTTGTGGATCCAAATGATTGTGGGGCCTGGGTGAGCGCCGCCCGGAGACTTGTCTCTGAGCCGACACTACGTGCTCAACTTGGGAGCAAAGCACGATCCTATGCCGAGCGAACGTTTGATATAGCGAGAATAAGCGACGCATTCGAAGCGGTACTGCTTTCGGCCAGCAAACGATATGCCCGCGCAAGATCCGTAGTCTCTGCATTAATCGCATGAGCGCATATCCATCTGTCAGGGGCCAGGTCGAAGTCGGAGCGATTCTTGCGACGCCGCGGTTCATCTTCAGACGGGACTACGACACGGCGCCCGCGTGGTGGACATCGGCGTCCATATTTGTGGCTGACATTCTCGCGCTGTCCGGAGTCTATTGGGTTGCTGTTCTTGTGCGTCGGTTCGTCACGCCCGGTAATATCAGCGTGTATCTGGAAATATTTCCTGGTGTAACCCTCTTCGTTGTTGCTTTCGCTATCCATGGCCTTTATCCCGGCGTGCTTCTGCATCCGGCTGAAGAAATTCGGCGCGTGTTCCACTGCGTCTGTATTGTCTTTTTCCTTTTGCTCTTTACTACGTTTCTCTGGCATGACGCGCAATCGTTCTCGCGGTCGATTGTGATGGCGACGTGGGCGCTTGGCGCGCCCGCGGTTCTGCTTGCGCGAACATTCGCACGGCAAACACTTTCTCGCTTTTCTTGGTGGGGTGTTCCGGCGGTCGTTTTTGGTTCGGGCGCTAACGCAGTTCGCGTTCTCAATTCGCTCGCGAATAGGGAGCTTGGTATCAGGGTGACGGCTGTCGTTTCGGGAGATTCCTTTTATTTGCCGGCCAAGAGAACGGCGCATTATGCGATTCTTGCCGAGCCGCCGTCTAAGGCATCTTTTCACCGCATGATTCAGGATCAATGCACGGGCTACCGTCATGTGCTACTAGTGCCAGACATTCATGGTATCTGCAGTCTAGGCATCAGTGCGCGTGAAATAGGAGGCGAAATTGGCTTTGAGGTGCCGCAGCGGCTATTCCACCGTAGCGCTGCCATGATGAAACGCATAATCGACCTGCTCCTGACGTTGCCTGGCATAATCGCACTCTTGCCACTGGCATTATTGATTGCAATCGCCATCAAGCTGACGTCACGGGGCCGTGTTTTGTATGGGCATACTCGCCTTGGTCACAATGGAAAGACATTCACAGCTCTCAAGTTCCGCACGATGTATGAGAATGGCGAATCCCTATTGCAGGCACACTTTCAAAAACATCCGGAAGAACTCGACGTATGGCAACGGGATCAGAAACTGAAGCTCGATCCTAGAATCACGCGGGTTGGTAGCTGGTTGCGGCGATACAGCCTGGACGAATTACCTCAGCTCTGGAACGTTTTGCTCGGGCAAATGAGCTTGGTGGGTCCCCGTCCGATCGTTTCGCGCGAGGTGCTGAAGTATGGCCGCAGCTACGACCTCTATAGCCGGGTTCGCCCCGGAATTACCGGACTTTGGCAAGTCTCGGGACGCAACGACACCACATATGCGGAACGAATCGCTTTCGATGAATATTACGTTCGGAATTGGTCAATTTGGCTGGATTCGTATATTTTGGCTCGCACGGCCAAAGCGGTTTTATTTGCAGATGGTGCCTACTGAGAATATGTGGTTGCTACTGCTGCTGAAAACCAGAGATGGTGGCGTTCATGAATAAGGAAAGGCTTCTAGTATGTGGTGCAGGTGGTTTCATCGGAGGCCACTTAGTAAAGCGCTTGAAGGAGGAGGGCTACTGGGTTCGCGGGGCAGACATGAAGCCGCACGATTTCTCGACCAGTGCGGCGGACGAGTTCACTCTGGGCGATCTTCGGGATCAGAATTTTGCAGGCTCGGTCGTCGAAGGAATCGACGAAGTGTACCAACTCGCAGCGGATATGGGGGGTGCGGGCTACCTTTTCACAGGCGCGCACGATGCCGTCGTGATGCACAACTCCGCGACAATTAATCTAAATGTTTTGGAATTCGGCTATCGCGCAGGCGGTCAGAACTTCTTTTACTCCTCGTCGGCTTGTATCTATCCCGCCTACAATCAGGAAGACCCCGAAAATCCCAAATGCTCAGAGGACTCGGTATATCCTGCCGCACCGGATAGCGAATATGGTTGGGAAAAATTGTTCAGCGAGAAGCTATATCTCTCATACTTGAGGAATTATGGCGTTTCGGTACGGATTGCGCGCTTTCATAACATATTTGGGCCGGACGGCACGTGGAAAGGGGGCCGCGAAAAAGCACCCGCGGCGATCTGCCGCAAAGTCGCTGAGGCTCCAAATCACGGTGTGATTGAAATTTGGGGAGACGGCTGCCAGACGAGATCATTTCTCTATATTGACGACTGCGTAGAAGGGATTGGGCGCCTCATGGAATCCGACTTTGCCGGTCCCGTGAATATTGGGTCGGATGAAATGGTGACCATTGATGAGCTGGCACACATGATCGTTGAGATTTCGGGCAAGAAGCTCTCGCTGCGCCATATTGCTGGCCCTGTGGGCGTTCGCGGCCGCAACTCGGACAATCGGCTGATCGAGCAAAAACTCGGCTGGCGTCCGTCCAGACCTTTGCGCGAAGGGCTTGAGAAGACGTACGCATGGATTCAACAACAGATTGCTACCGCGAAATGCGTCGACGCGTTAATCACTTGCTGAGCTACAGCGAACTCCAGCGTAGAAACGTCGAAGCATTCGAAACTACGAACACGAGTAAGTGTCATTACGAAATTAGACGGCGTCTAGACTGATTCCAGGACAAACCGATGACCCGTACCGCGATTTTCTTTTGCGTTCTTCTGTGTGCAAGCTGTGTTTTTGACCCTGTGGTCCATGGGGAAGAGGAAGAGCTCTCCAATTCAGGTCCGACACGCCCTCGAAATGTTGAACCAAAAACCGCGAACGTGGCGGCGAATGGTGTGAGCCCAGATTACGTCCTCGGGCCCGGAGATCAAATTAGTCTCATCGTTCCCGGAATCGAGGATCAATTCAATGAGAAACTCTTCCGCATCGACGCGAGTGGAGACGTCACATTGCCTTTGGTGGGCCGAATCCACGCTTCGGGTTTGAGCACGGCTGCCCTCGAAGCATGTCTACGGGATAGCTTTACAAATTTCCTTAAAGATCCACGAATCGTGGTGAACATTGCGTCTTTTGGCAGCGAGCCGGTTTCCATTCTGGGAGCTGTGAAAAATCCCGGTATTATCCAGCTACAGGGGAGAAAAAACCTCTTCGAAGTGCTGTCTATGGCCGGCGGTCTCCAGCCTGGAGCCGGGTACCTAGTGCAAGTGACTCGTTCTCTAACTAACGGCACTATCCCCACCTCCAATGTGCGGACCGACGCGAGCTCCGAGGTCAGCATCGCCTCGATACGTTTGAAAGACATCATCAATATTCCGAACGCCTCCGAAAATATCGAGATTCGTCCCGGCGATACGGTCTCCGTCCCGAAAGCGGGAATTGTGTACGTGGTTGGCTCAGTTTCGAAGCCTGGCGGATATCCATTGGACGAAAACGAATCGCTTTCGGCGCTGCAAGTTTTGGCGCTCGCGGAAGGATTACAAGTCACTGCCGCTGCCTCAAAGGCACGGGTTCTGCATTTACTTCCGGGCGCTTCGACTCGTACTGAAACGCCCGTCGATTTAAACCGCCTCATGGCCGGCAAAACAACAGATGTGCAGTTGCGCGCCGAAGATATCCTCTTCGTACCGGGCAGCAAGGCGAAAAAAGCTGGTCTGCGCACAGTCGACGCGATCGTGAACGCCGCGACGTACTCGACTGTCTACCTACACCCCTAACAAAAGATGGAAAACAAGCAGCCGTTACCCCCGGCACAAAACGGGCGTCTCAGCCTCGCGCCTGTTATGTCCGAGCTGAAGCCGTACGATGAGCCTGGAGGTTCCTACTTTTTTGAGACAAGAGAGCCGGAGGGGCTGCTGGAGTTTTGCCGGCTTCTTGTTCGCCACAAAGCTAGCATCATTCTTTCGAGCGTGGGAGGTTTGCTGCTCGGTCTCCTCACGGGAATTCCGCTGAAACCTGTATATCGTGCAAGCACAACGCTGGAAGTCCTCAATGTCAATGAAGACTTCATGAACATGAGGCCGACGCAGCCCGCTGTTCCGGGAGAAGACACCGATAATTCATCGGAAGAGGAGACTCAGGCGACACTGCTCCAAAATACACAATTGCTAGAGCGTGTCTCCGCAAGACTCGATCACACTTCAACCGGGCCCGCCGAACCTACAACCGTTCGTTGGCGTATGTGGTTCCGCCTGAAGGAAGGGACGAAACCATCCCCATACGAAAGGCTACTTAGTGCCGCCGCGAGTAGCCTTAAGGTGACGAATCCTCCGCGGACGCGGATTCTCGAGATTAGCGTCGATTCCACGGACTCGCAGCTCGCCCTGGATTTTACAAATACGCTCGTGCAGGAGTTCATTAAGCAGAATATAGAGGCACGCTGGGCCAGCACTCAGCAGACCAGTGACTGGCTCCGGCACGAAATCGATGACGCCAGAAAGAAACTGCAAGATTCCGAAGGTGCGTTACAAGATTACGCCAGCAGCGCCGGGTTGTTCTTTATCGACGACCAAAAACAAACCAATGTGGCTACTGAAAAACTGCAAGAAATCCAGCAGCAACTTTCGGCGGCGACAACGGATCGCATTTCGAAACAGTCCGTGTTTGAACTGGCACAGCACAGCCCACCGAATACGCTCGCGGATGTTTTGAATGACGCCAATCTGCAATCGCTCGGCGCGCGGCTCGACGACGCCACTCGCCAGGTTGCAAGCTTGAGCGCGATCTACAATCCGGGCTATGCAAAGCTGCAGGCAGCTCAGGCAGAAGTCACGTCTCTTCAGCAAGCATTTGCAAGCCATCGGGCGGATCTGCTCCGTCGCATCGAGACGGATTACCAGAGTGCGACGCGCCGGGAAAAGCTCTTGGCGGGCGCTTATGACGCGCAGGCCAGGGAGGTCACTGGCCAGGACCAAAGAGCTGTGCAGTACAACGTTCTGAAGAGAGAGGTTGATTCCAATCGGCAGCTCTATGACACCATGCTCCAGCAGATGAAGCAGGCTTCGGTCGCCACGGCCTTGCATGCGAGCAACGTGCACGTTGTTTATCCGGCATTTCTTCTGGACCGGCCTGTATTCCCGAACTTCAAGATAAACGGCGTAATGGGGCTTTTCGTCGGGTTCCTATCCAGTATTGGAGTTTTTCTGATTCGAGAGCGAACGGACCGCACTGTAAGGCAGCCTGGCGAGGTGAAGCAGTGGGCAAGCCTCCCCGAATTGGGAACCATCCCGCGATTTCAATACGGCGCCGGCCGAGGCACACGGACTCTGCACTCCAGAGGCGCGCAACCGGGGAAGCTTCCGACCTCCGATAGGGCTCTCATCACTGGCGGCCACTACAATTTGCTCAATCTAGCAGCTATCTGTGATGGGCAGATCGAAATCCCCGAAGCGTTTCGCTCCGCTCTGACGTCCATTCTGTTCGCCGATCATAAGCACGGAGCTGGCAGGGTCCTTGTGTTCACCAGCGCTGGTCAGGCGGACGGAAAGACAAGCGTGATCTCGAACATTGCCATTGCTGCAGCCGCGAACGGGAAGAAAGTCTTGCTGGTGGACGCAGACCTTCGCCGTCCCCGTATCCATGAAATTTTCGAACTAAAGAATGAGGCAGGCGTGGCGGACCTGCTGCATTCGAAAGGAGACTGGGTGCGCTGGCCGAAGCTAGTTCGGCAGACCATCATGCCCGGTTTGAGCGTCCTTACTGCCGGGCAGGCCAAACGAGGAGCACGCGGTCTTCTTTATTCGCCCGAATTTTCCACTCTGCTCACGAAATGGAGAGAGCAATTCGATCTCGTGCTGCTGGATACCCCGCCAGCCCTGCCGATCACGGACGCTCGCGTAATTGGAATCCTAGCCGACGGGGTAGTGCTCGTTGCAAGGGCGGGACAAACTACCCGCGATGCGCTGCTCGCCATACACGAGCGCTTTGCGCAGGACCGCATACATCTACTGGGCTGTATCCTGAACGACTGGGACCCCGCTCATGCTAACGGGACTTCTGGCTGCTACGTACGGCAAGAAGATTTCTCCTAAGATCCAATTGATAGAGAGCAGGGAAGAACGCGTACAAGCGATGTATGTACTTGGAGGCGGGAGCAACGCTTCTGGGAGCAGCCGTCTCCGAAGGAGATTACTCTGCGGGCTTAGTGCCACAGCACTCGGCCCTCTTATGACAGCGATTATCCAGCTTGCCTCTGTGCCATGCCTGATGCATTTCTGGGGCGCGGCGAAATATGGAGATTGGCTCATTTTGTTTGCGATTCCGAGCTACCTGACCTTGAGCGATCTTGGCTTTGGGGACGCCTCCGGCAGTGACATGACCATGAGGGTTGCCGCCGGAGATCGACAAGGGGCTATCGAGACGTTCCAGAGCTCCTGGGTGCTTCTCTCGCTCGTTTCGCTTTTCGTGGCATTGCTTGCGGCGGCCGTCGTATGGCAGATCCGCTGGCACAATTGGCTGAAATTGACAACTCTCTCGGATCGCTATGCCTCGGCGGTTGTGCTTGTGCTTGGACTGTACATATTAGTCAGCCAGCAGTGCGGCATTTTAGAGAGCGGGTTCCGATGTGATGGGAATTTCGCCACCGGCAATGTGGGCGGTACGCTGATCCGGGTTGTGGAATGCGCCACGGGCACAGCTTGTGGCGCCTTAACCGGAAGTCTTCTTGTGGCGGCGAGTGCCTATCTGATCAGCAGGATAGCGGGGACTCTTGCCTACGGACTTGTTTTGCGTAGGAAGAATCCGTGGCTCTCTGTCGGATTTCGTTTTGCCACGTTTTCGAAAGTCAAAGAACTTGCGGTACCAGCCTTTGGCTTCATTGCTTTGCCACTTGCAAATGCGATCAGCATCCAGGGCCTCACTTTGGTAATCGGCTCCGTCCTGGGATCCCTCGCAGTAGTTCAGTTTTCGACGTTGCGCACGCTATCACGCGTCAACTTCCAATTAATGGCCGTAATCGCATGGGCCTTGTGGCCCGAACTCTCGCGGGCGTTCGGCGCCGGGAATCTCCGGCTGGCACGAACGCTGCACCGGCACGCCTATCAGGCCGGGCTGGCGTTATCTGTAATAGCGGGATTGGCGCTGTGGTTCCTTGGGCCTGCGCTCTACAGCTATTGGATTCGAGGTGCTGTGCGGTTCGATGTCAACACGTTCCATATCCTTTTGCTCGTCACTTTTGTGAATTCGCTATGGTTCACCAGTTCGGTTGTGCCGATGTCCACGAATGCGCATCACCGAATTACGGTGGCTTATGTGGGATTCTCATTGCTTGCAGTCGGTGTGGGCAGGATATTGCTGGCGCGGCAAGGACTAAGCGGCGGGGCCATGGTCCTACTGTTGATTGAGATCCCCATGACTTACCTGGTTCTCAGGACGTCGCTGCGGCAATTGCAAGAGAAGCTAGCCGATTTCTTGCGGGGCATTCTCGTTTTGCCAGTCTGTTTAAGCCTGGATGAGCAAGCAGAATGATCTCGAGCATCGCTTTTGATTTGGCTCGCGGACGATCTAATTCGGCGACGATGGAAAAACTTTCCATCCTTTACTTGGGGACCGATTCGGGAACGTCGCGGCATCGTGCGCTGAGTCTCACAAGACTAGGACACCAAGTGCAGGTTTTGAACCCATACGGCTTTTTACCTGCGGGCTGGATGATGAATTACTGGAACCATCACACGGGTGCGCTGGGTTCTGGAAGGCTTGTTCGCACTCGAGTGCTGGAGGCGATTCGAAACTTAAAATTCGATCTCGTTTGGGTAGATGCAGGAGATGTCATCTCGCCCGAACTTGTCTGCGCTCTCAAACGGCAGGCGAGATTCGTGATCAACTATAACGTTGACGATCCGTATGGAACGCGCGACTCCAACAAATGGAGGCTCTATCTGCGTTCTGTTCCCCACTACGATTTGATTGTGGTGGTTCGCGACTTCAATATCGCCGAAGCTTATCAGTCGGGTGCGAAAGATGTAATTCGAGTCTATATGTCTTCGGACGAGGTTGCGCATGCGCCGCGAAAGATTTCCGCAGCAGACTTGGTGAAGTGGGGATCCGAGGTTGCATTCGTTGGGACATGGATGCCTGAAAGGGGGCCATTTCTTGCGCGTCTCGTAGAGCTTGGGGTTCCGCTTTCGATCTGGGGGAATCGATGGACGAAGGCAGACGAGTGGCCAATGCTCAGGCGATTTTGGCGTTGTCCTGGGCTTGCAAACGAAGACGACTACGCCATGGCCCTACAGTGCGCCAAAGTTTGCATTGGATTGCTTTCCAAGGGAAACCGCGATCTCTGTACGCAGAGATCGTTTGAAATCCCTCATCTCGGAGGGGTTTTTTGCGCGGAGCGGACCCGCGAACATCTCGCCCTGTATGAAGAAGACTTGGAGGCCGTGTTTTGGAGTGATGTAGACGAATGTGCGGACAAATGTAAACGGCTTCTAAACGATGAGCATTGGAGAAAGGAGGTAGGCCGACGTGGACACCTGCGGAGCCTCCGAAACGGCTTAACAAACGAGGTAGTCATGAAGAATATCCTTTTCAGGGCGTTTGACCGCATGTGCGCCGAAGCATCTCTCTCATGCTGACAAGTCACGCGGCCAACCTCGATCAGCTTGCGATTGCTCCGAGTGGAAAAGCAGTCGGCAGAAGGGCGCTTACAGAAGGGCAAACGACTTTGGATTTGCTGGCGAGTGCCTCTCTCGCGGTCGTGCTGCTTCCCGTTTTGCTCTATTTCGAAATTCGCCTTCCGGTGGCCGTACCTCTTTCGATACTACTGGCGCTAACGGGCCAACATCTGCTTCGGGCCACATTCAATTCGGGTCGCCTTGATGTGTTTTCACCTCTTACGTTGGTGGCCGGTTACTTTGCTCTCTATTTTGCTATTAGAAGCCTTTACCTTTGCACAGTTCCTTTTTTGGCCAGATTAGGGCGGAATCCTTATGACGATTATTTGCCTGCTGCCTTGTGGTGCGCCTGTGTGGGATACCTTTCGTTTTTGGCAGGTTTTGGTTCAAAGACCGCAAAAAGCTGGAAGCGCCATTTGCCCGTTGCGACTCACCAGTTGCTGCCCGTTTTACCCGTATCGCGGCTTTTGTTGCTGATCCTCCTTGGACTCGGGAGTTTGGCTTATCTCTTTAAGATTGGAGCAGCAGTAGGCAACTATGGCAACCTGGAGTTCCAACGGAATCCGCCGCCGGGCGTGGTCGTGCTTCTCGAAAATCTGTTGGATTTGTCCTGGGTAGTGATCTGTGTGTATTTGGTGGTGCCATCCAAAAAATTGCGACGTTGGGAAACCTGGTCGCTTCTGGGGATCTCACTAGGCATTCTTGGACTCAAACTCGCGATCTCCGGCGGGAAAGTTGCGCTCATTCAGCCTCTTATGGAGGCGGGAATCGTTATCCACTACGGCAAGCGACGGTTTCGGCTCTGGGAGGCGCTGATTCTCGGCGTGCCGAGCTTGATGTTGGCGTTCGGGGCAGTCAACTTTTATCGATTCGTTGTAGTAGGGCGGAGTGGCTCGCCGAAGACTTTGTCCGAGATCGTGTCTCGCATTTCATCGGCGGCCACGATGTTGAATTCGAATCAAGTAGCACGGGCACAACCATCGGCCCTGGAACAGATGGTGGACCGCAATGCTGGGACCGATGCTTTAGCTTTAATCATGAAGTACACGCCCCATCCGTTTCCATACGCATTAGGACGCCCCTGGCTTCAGATTCCGATGACCTTTGTGCCGCGACAGATCTGGAAAAATAAGCCCATCAATATTCCCAGCGCTGAATTCGAAGCGACGTACATGGGACTGCCCAGCAACTATAACGGATTCAGTTCCATGCAGCTGATTGGAGATTTGTATCGGAACTTCTCTTGGGCCGGGGCATTGGGCGGCATGTTTTTTCTGGGGGCGCTGCTGCGACTTTTCTATCTATTCTGCTCGCCGAGCCGGGCGAATACTGCGGGCCTCTTTTTGTACGCGGCATTATTCCCGGAGGTCATTCATTCGCTCGAATCAGACGCAGGCTACGCCGTTATCAACGTGTCCAGAATCGCGGCTTTGGCCATTGTCGTTGCTATTTTCCTTGGAGCGCGATTCCGGCGTTTTTCGCGGGGCACGATTTACAGCAGTCTCTATGACCGCCACGGTTACCTTTAATCTTTTTTGCAACTCCAGCCATTGCCTGTGAAGTCTTCGAATGGAGCCTCAGTGCTGACCAGTGATTCCAGCATGCATTTGCGCAGAAAACTTCGGCTCGCGTATGTGGTAACGCATCCCATTCAGTACCAGGCACCTTTGCTGCGCCGGCTCGCGTTAGAACCAGACATCGACCTCACGGTCCTTTTTGCATCCGATCACTCCGTACGCGGATACAGAGACGAAGGTTTCGGGGGTGCTCCCGTCAAGTGGGATATACCTCTTTTACAGGGATACCGGTATGAATTCCTTCCCACAATCCGTGCCGCAACACGAACCGGATTTTGGGCGCCTATTAATCGCGGGTTCTCTGCAGCCTTCAGAAAGGGAAAATACGACGTGATCTGGCTCCATGGATACTGGAGCATTAACTCTACTTTCGCCATGGTCGCCGCAAGGTTGCTGGGCATTCCGCTTCTGCTGCGTGCGGAGGGAACGCTGATCGACCGGCGTCGTTCTCGCCTTCGGTTAGCAATTAAGCGCATATTCTTTTCGATTGCCTGCCATTTTATTGATGGAGTTCTACCGGTCGGCACTAGGAATCGGGATTACTGGCTTCATTATTTGGGTCCAAAGTTCCCGTCGTTTATGGTTCCGTATGCGGTCGACAACGCGTATTTCGAGGAAATGGCTGCTAGGGCAGGCCAATCGCGGGAAGAATTCAGGCAGACATTAGGCTTGGAAAAGGGCCGCGCCATCGTCCTTTATGCATCCAAGCTCATCGAGCGAAAGCGTTGCGTTGATCTAATCAACGCGTACCTTGGGATCAGGACTGAAGCTGGGGGCAAACGACCTTATCTGTTGATCGTGGGCGACGGGCCGGAGCGCGCAAAATGTGAAGCGATGGTCAGTGACGCAGGGGACTCCAGCACACTTTTCCTTGGTTTTCAAAACCAATCCCAAATGGCGAAGTTCTTTGATCTGTGTGATGTGTTTGTTCTTCCTTCTGTTGATGAGCCATTCGGCCTAATTGTCAATGAAGTCATGAACGCGGGAAGAGCCATAATCGTTTCTGATCAAGTGGGCTGTCAGCCTGACCTGATCGAAGACGGATTGAACGGAAAGGTTTTTCCCGCTGGCGACGTTTTGGCTCTTCGCTCCGCAATAGAGAGCCTCCTTGGAAATGCCCGGTTACGAAATGCCCTTGGCCGTAGTGGGCTTGACCGAATCAAGCTATGGTCCTTTGAGGATGATATCCGTGGTTTAAGGGAAGCGCTCCATTATGTTGCCGGATTGCCCCTCAGCATCGAGACGCACGATCAAGTCGCTGCGAATGTGAGCGCGTGAATCAATCGAAATCAAACACCTCTTGGGGTGGATTGTCCGATACCGTTTGTTCCTAACTTTAGCGGTAGGGGCTGCAATTTCGATCAGCTCCGCGGAAATTGGCGCCGGTCGTGCGATTGCTTCGACCGCAGCAGGTGGCACTTGGGATACGTCCGTACTGGGGGTTTCATGGGCCGCGGATTTTCGTTCCATAGCCGCAAACGAAATAAATGTAAAAACAGATCCCCGGTTGGCTATAAAAGCCATGGCAGACGGCATCACCGACGATACCGCGGCTCTAGGTGCAGCGATTCGACTGGCCTCTCTCTCCGGTGGAGGAACCGTTTATTTACCTATGGGTGATTACAAAATCGTCGCACCGTCGGACGCGGCACGAGGAAATCCGTTGAGGGTGCCGTCGCGGATTATATTGCGGGGGAGCAGTTCTAAGACGTCACGTATTTTTGTATACGACTCGAGCGCTGGTCGCGAAACGGACAATATCGAGACGTGGGGCGGCATCGACTTCCGCGGATCGAGTCTGGTCGGCATGACCGATTTGGGGATCTACGCGGTTAATTCATCTGCCAGCCCCTGCGCGGTGATCTGGAATCGCGGTCGTACTCAAGTCAGTAAAGTTTTCTTTAACGACCTGGAGATTCATCTCGCAAATTGCAGGTCCTTTTGGTTTGAGACCGTCGACAATCTCTTGGTTCAGAAGAGCCTGTTTGAGAGCGCTGCCACGCGAAATGGCCCCATATACGTTGTGAACGACACGAATGTGATTTTTGTAAACAACCAAATCAGATATCACTTCGGGCGCGTGCAGATGCAAGACAATACCCATCTGCTGATGCAAGGCAATCGATTGATCCGCGATGCCCAGAACAAGGATATGGACGACAAGACAGCGATCGAAAGCGGAGGCGTGGAGCTGTCAATAGGCCAAGACATAAAGGTTCTGAACAACACCATTCAAACGCTGAACGCTCCTGCAGACGAACGTGGCGACGGCGAAGCGATCACAACTCAGAATTCGAACATTCAAGATGTGTTGGACGCGGGGCGCGCAACTAAGGTCACTTCGAATACCCTGACCGACTCAGACGCATTGTGGGGAGATGTTACTGTGCCACGACTTCGCCGCTATCACGAGGTCGTCGCGATATTTTCCGGAAACGCGACCGGTGAATGGCGGTTCATCAAAGATATTGATCCCCAGACGAAGACGCTCTCTGTGGATCAAGCCTGGACTCCTATCCCTGAAGTTGGAAGCTTGTATTCCATTCTTGTCTGGACTTTGTCGGACGCAATTATTCAAGGGAATACGCTGGTCGACAATCCTAACGGCATCGTCTTATGGGACGGATGCCATAACTGCGTCGTGCAAAATAATACTCTCATCAATTCACGAGGAATCATTTTAAGGACGGTGGACCAATCACCGGATTCCTCACTGTATCCGGAAGGACGGCGGGAGCATCAAGTAGCCCTAAATAATAAAATTTCAAACAACGTCCTCTCAAATAGGACGGGACTGCGCCCAGCGTTCATTGCGCTAGACGCGGAAGCCTTCTCGGCAGGCAGCTATCGGGGAATGGGTATGATGAACGTTCAAATCGACGGAAACACGATTGAGCCATACGCTGCGAACCCCAGTCAAAGTTATGATCCGCGGCACAATCAAATACCGCAGGAGGGGTTTTTCCCGTGTATTCTGTTTGGCCCCGCCGCTGCCAAGGACCCGGTTACCACAGTGTTCCGGGACATCCAACTCTGGAATAACACCCAGAGGCAATCCGTCACCTACGCGCCAGGATTTCTGCCGTACACCACTAAAGCATGCGTAAGTTCTTCGGCTCCTGCCAGCAACTGATTCGCTGATCGTCCTAATTAAGCTCCTCTGCCAGCGAGCGATTTCCGCACACGAATGACAAAACAAAAAAAGATTCTCATCTATAGGCTCGGAAGCCTTGGAGACACCGTTGTTGCACTTCCTTGTTTCCATCTTCTCGCTCGGACGTATCCGAATAGTATCCGCATACTATTGACGAACGAACCAGCTAATGAAAAGGCGCCTGCCGCCTGGCTCGTGCTCGGAGAATCCGGTCTAATCCACGAACACATCAGTTACTCGGTTGGCACCCGAAACGTCATCGAGCTCGCCAAACTTGGCTGGAAACTTCGTCGATTGCACATTGACACGTTGGTGTACCTTACTCCGCCGCGGAGCGAAGCAGCCACACGTCGTGATGAGATATTTTTTCGTCTTTGTGGCATCAGAGAGATCGTTGGAGTTCCTCGCGATGGGCTAGCGACTTATCGTTACGATCCCCGGACCGATCGCTATGAAGCTGAAGCCAGTAGACTTGCGCGCTGCATCGCACAGATCGGAGATGCGCACCTGAACGATTCGAAGAGTTGGGATCTTCGATTGACGCAGAGGGAGCATTTGCGGGCGGCAAACGCGTTGCGCCCGCTCAAAGGGACTCCTTTTCTGGCGCTTGGAATCTCTTCTAAGCAGAACGTGAAGGATTGGGGAATCGCCAACTGGAAGGAACTCATGCCGCATCTACGTACGGAATTTCCGCGGCATGCCCTAGTTTTCATAGGTGCGAAAGACGATCATTCTGCCTCTGAAGATGTGAGAACAGAATGGCAAGGCCAATCTCTGAATTTAGCCGGTGAGCTGTCTCCTCGCGAATCGGCTGGCGTGATTCAGCAGGCTGACATCTTTATAGGCGTGGATAGCGGACCTATGCACTTGGCTGCTGCTGTTGGCACGCCGTGCGTCTCGCTTTTTGCATCCAACAGGCTTCCCGGACTGTGGTTCCCGTTTGGGGAAGCGCACCAGCCGATTTATCATAAAACGCACTGTTTTGGTTGTGATCTTCAGGTTTGTACCGCCGAGAATAAAAAATGCATTTTGTCGATTTCTATCGATGAAGTCGTCGCAGCTGCTGTCCGAGCAAGAGACCAGTATCGCCATAGTAACGGAGCTTTCGGACTCTCGAATATCTCGCAGCCCTCTTCATGAGAGCTGTGCTTAGTACACCAGCCCCTGCATTTCGCTTCACGAAATAATGTTGCAAGCATGCCACTCCAATGGGTGTCATTAACAATCAAAGAGCAAACGAGCAAGGGCAGCTGCTTCCTGCGGATTCCGTAGATCTGAGCCAACCCGACAATACCGAACTGGTTCGCGGCGCTCCCCTCTGGTTCGAAGCTCTTTGGTATTTCTTTGCGCTACCGTTACTTCGATCCCATCTGATCACGTCCTCGTGGTTTCGTTGCAACTTGTTGCGCCTGTTTGGGGCCAAGATAGGGAAGGGCGTCTACGTCAAGCCGGGCCTGCGAGTGAAATTTCCGTGGTATCTCGAGATTGGTGAGCATTCGTGGCTGGGTGAAGATTTGTGGATTGACAATCTGACGCACGTAAAGATCGAGGAACACTGCTGCCTTTCTCAGGGCGCATACCTTTGCACAGGCAATCACGATTGGTCTTCCGTGAACATGCGCCTGATATGCCGAACCATCACTTGCAAACGGGGTTCTTGGGTCGGCGCGAAGGCAATTATTGGTCCCGGAGTTGTCGTGGGGGCCGGCGCTGTCATCTGTACCGGTGCTGTAGCCACAAAGAGTGTTCCAGATATGGAGGTTCATGCAGGTAATCCCGCGCAGTTCGTAAGATACCGTCAGCTGCGTGCGGAGAAAACGAGTTCGGCGCATGCATGAAATCGCAGCCTATAACGAAGTAATCCAGAAAGAGGAGGCACCGCAAGCGGCCGCGGAGCCGGGACGGAAGGGCCAGAACGACCATTTTAAAGGTGGGGCTCGCATCAATCCTTTGGTGCCCACCATTTTTCATGAAGACTGGTGGCTCGAAGCTGCTACCGGCGGACAGTTCGAAGCCGCCGAAGTGGCAGCCGGCGGGCGCATTGTCGGGCGCCTCCCGTTTCATAAGACAAAATGGTTAGGCTTGACGTTGATTCGCATGCCCGAGCTTACCTATTTTCTGGGGCCTGCGATCGATGAGGGTGAAGGAAGTCCGAATACCCGATTCCTTAAGCGCCTTCACATTACCCGCGAACTGCTTGAACGGCTGCCGCGGGTCTCCTGGCAGTATGTGAAATGCCATGGCGGCGTTACCGAAGTAATTGCGTTTCAGGGCCTAGGGTTTCGAACTTATGTCCAATTCACTCATGAGCTCGCGCCCCACCCGGTTAGAGTCCTCTGGCGACAAATGCGCAACAAGACTAGAAATGTCATCCGGAGGGCGGAAGAACGATTTTCAGTAACTGAATTGGGCGATCCGGTCGAATTCCTGGACTTTTTTGAGGGCAATCTGAAATTAGAAGGACAGATTAACGGGCTGGACTGGACATTGTGCCGAAAAATTCTATCCGCATCCCTCGACAGGCGACGCGGCCGAATTCTTGCGGCACGCGATAAGAAGAATCAAATTGTCGCTGCAAATTTTTGCGTGTGGGATGAAATCTCCTCGTTTTACTTAATGTCAACCCGCAGCCATGATTCTGGCAACGGCGCCATCGCTTTGCTCATTTGGGAGGCGATCAAGCACTCTGCGCGTCGAGGTCTTATCTTCGATTTCGCCGGATTGGGGAACAAGGGAAGCGTCTTGCTGTATTCAGGCTTCGGAGCTCGCCCCTGTAGCCGTTTCGCTGCCCTGCGCGCCCGGCCCATGGTTCGAATGATATATGAACTGAAATGCCTAGCTGCACCGGAGAACTGCTTTTACTAGAAGGTTGATTGTAAAGTCAGTGGCCACTACATTGAATCCAACTACGTTGCGGCAAACAATTAGAAAGTGGCCTGGTGTGCAGAGGGTCGTCGATTTGAACGTGGCCTGGGAGGACTGGTGGTTTGATTTTTATCATAACGTTGACACTTCGGCCCAATCTGATGAACAAGTGGCCTTGGGCTGGCCGGCGGACAAGTTGAATTTTCATTATCTTCCCATACGCCCGAAGTGTGCGCGCCGCGCTCTGCGCAATCTTCGCCTGAAAAACCGTCGCGAATACACCTTCATCGATTTCGGTTCGGGCAAGGGGCGAATGTTGTTCCTGGCGGCCCGCCATGGTTTTACACGCCTGTGTGGAATTGAACTACGGAGGGAACTCCACAATCAGGCCTCCAAAAATGCTCGAGAGTGCCGCCATGTGGACGCCGGCTTTATTGAGTCACTCAATATGGATGCTTCGGACTATGAATTCCCCGACGAAAAGTTAGTCCTGTTTTTCTTTAATCCGTTTGGAAGCGAGGTGATGGCAGAAGTCCTCGAAAAATTGACGGATTCTCTCGACCGGCACTTCCGTGACGTGTGGGTTGTGCTGCACGATTCGACGTGCGCTTATTTAGCGGATCAATCCCCTCAGCTTAGGCTCGAGACCGCTCGCTACGGGTACCGGATCTATCGCAGTATTCCTGGAAGAAGTGTATCTGATCACGTCTTCCGAAATAGGCCGCCACGTGAAATAGGCCGCCCTGGCTTGTTAGATTAACTAGTCGCCGCCTCAAAACGGTTTCGCCACCTCTTTCTGCCTCTCTGGATCTTCCGTCTTTCATCATTAGTGGTCTTAGCGCCCGGATTCCGTTCTAATAAGCGGAATACTCTGCGACCAGCCTCAGCCCTAAACCTCTGCTTTGAATTCTCGGTTCTCTGCTCTGCCGCGCCAGCAATTTAAAAACGGCGCGAGAGAGAAATTTAACGCGATGCCGGGGAACTGAACTTGCTTGCATGGCGTCTATGATATTGGCCACTCGAGCTGATGTGATTATTCCGTATCGCTCGGGCATCATTTTCGAGAGGCACGTAACGGGGCGCTATACTACTGGGAATCTACGGTGTCCACCGATCTCATTAAGCGGGTTCTGAATACAATTTCCCGGCACGCGATGTTGCGGGCCGGTGAGCGTGTAGGCATTGCCGTGTCTGGCGGCTCTGATTCGGTGGCCCTGCTCCGGATTCTGCATGAACTAAGCAACGAACAAGGAATTCGCCTTCGAGTACTGCACTTCAACCACGGCCTACGAGGGGCGGATTCGGACGGCGACGAACAATTCGTCGCAGGGTTGGCGGCTCAGCTCGGGCTTCCATTCTTCTCCGGCCGCGAGAATGTGGCCGGGGTCGCGCGCGCAAAACACTGGAATTTGGAAGACGCTGGGCGGCGGTTGCGTTATGAGTTTTTCGCCGGCTCAGTAGCAGAAGGGCGAATCGACCGCGTGGCGGTGGCGCATACAGCCGATGACCAGGCGGAGACGGTCTTAGCGCGAATCCTCCGGGGAACGGGGCCCGCGGGCTTGGCTGCGATTTATCCTGTGAACGGCCGCGTGATCCGCCCGCTGCTCGATATCCGTCGCGCTGAGTTGCGAGAATATTTGCACCATCTGCACCAGCCGTGGCGGGAAGACGCGAGCAACTACGATCAGTCCCGGCTGCGCTCCCGGTTACGCCACCAAGTTCTGCCAATTTTGGAAAGGCAGATTCAACCCGCCGTCGTCGCTCATCTGGGCCGTCTGGCGGCGAGGTCCCGGGAAGACGAAGATTTCTGGAAGGCAATAACCCGCACACTGCTGGGGTCTTTTTTGGTGCGAGAAGACGGCAGTCTGCGCATCCTTTGCGCCGATTTATTGAATCCGTATTCGAAGGCTGGCGCATTCCTGAGCAGCGATTTACCCGAGGGGGCACGATCCGCAGTTTCGCAGCGCCTGGTTCGTGAAATTATCAGTGAGCTGCGCGGCCATAGCCGGCGATTGACTGCCGATCACGTGGAACGTGTTGTCCGAATGGCGGCGTCGGGCTCGAGTGGCTCTCGCGTCGAATTGCCGGGAGTGATCGCAGAACGATGCTTTGAATGGCTGTGGTTTTCGCATGCCAGGGAAGAAGCAAGCGAATATGCGGTCAGCTTGGAAGGAAGTCGCGAGGTATCTCCGGGTTTTTCAAGGCTTTTGACGCTAGGAAATCCTGGAGAATCCACGGTGGTCGCGGTGCCGGAAATCAAACGTCGGTTCCACCTGAAAGTGGTTGACTGGCACCTCTCGGGGAGCGACACTGAGGTAGACAAGCTAGCATTAGACAAGGACTTGCTCCAAACACCGTTGGTTCTGCGCAATTGGCACCACGGTGACTCCTTCCGGCCAAAGGGGCGGCGCAGCTCCCGCAAACTCAAACAGTTCTTCGGGATGAAGCGGGTGGCTGTGCCGGATCGGGAGGGGTGGCCAGTTTTGACGAGCGCGGATATCCCGGTCTGGACGCGAGGCTTGCCGGTGGCGGCCGATTTCGCCGCCGGAGTGGCAACTAGCGCGGGAGTGATTGTTTCGGAGGAAGAGTTTTGAAACCGGCCTTGGAGCCTGTTTACACCTCCCAGCAACTGGCTCAAAGGGTAACAGTATTGGGGCGGACGATATCCGGAGACTATGGAGATCGAACCCTGGATATCGTGGTAATGCTCGATAGCGCGTTTGTTTTTGCGGCTGATTTGATCAGGCGGATCTCGTGTCCAGTGGTTTGCCATTTCGTGTGGGCGGAAATCCGGGACGTTCAGTTTAGCGGGCATGACCGGAGGGAGATTTATTTTAGCCGGCCACCTCGTTTGGAGAAGCGGGACGTGCTCGTCGTCGATGCCATAGTTCAATCGGGTCTGACACAGGATTTTCTCTTGAAACGGCTGCAAGAAACCCGTCCGCGTTCCTTGAAGTTAGCGACACTTTTCGATAAGCCATCGGACCGAAAGGTGGACCTCAAACCTGATTACTTTTGCTTCGCTGCAGCATCCAA
>Ga0207022_10067_pt2 | contig 22501 bp, 18 predicted proteins | sample Alteio_BWMinCont_46_FD_153307 | JGI IMG/M metagenome (GOLD analysis project Ga0207022, IMG submission 153307) | Enriched cells from forest soil in Barre Woods Harvard Forest LTER site, Petersham, Massachusetts, United States -... | ecosystem: Environmental > Terrestrial > Soil > Temperate forest >... | reverse complement strand
GCTGCGGGTTTCGGTTGCTGCGCCGTCGCCGGTTTCGGCTTGAACAGCGCCTCCCATTGTTCGGGCGTCATGGCGTTCATTTGCGCCAGGCGTTTCCGATTGTTGGCAAGCGCCTGTTCCAGCGTCGGCGGCACGTGCGGATGAATTTTCTGTTCCTGCGGCCACTGCTCGGGAGTCATTGCTTCCAGTTGCGCCAGGCGGCCTCTGACCTGGGCGCGGGCTTGCTCCAAAGTGGCGTGCGGCGCGATACGGGTTGCATTGCCCGCCGCCGGTGGTGTATTTTTGAAAGACGGCGAACCGGAATGGATGACCACGGCCAGTAACGCTAACGGCAAGGCGAGCGCGGCAATAATAAGAAGAGTATTTTTATTCATAAGGACACGCGGATTATGACGGACACCTGGCTGCTTTATAGCACCTTTCCCGATAGAAAAGAAGCACTTTCTGTAGCGCGCGCGCTGCTCGAAAAACGGCTGATCGCCTGTGCCAATCTCCATGAGAACGTGACATCGCTCTACCGCTGGCAGGGCGAGATCCGGCAGGAAACGGAAGTCGTCCTCACGATGAAAACGCGGCGGGAAAATCTATCTCACGCCATCGCGGCTGTAAAAAACTTGCATTCTTACGATCTGCCATGCATTATCGCCTACCCGATCGGCGAAGGATTTCCCCCGTTTTTGCAGTGGATTGCCGACGAAACGGCTGGAGTTTCTTAAATAGCCATATTGGGGCGTCGCCAAGTGGTAAGGCAGCGGTTTTTGGTACCGCCATTCCCAGGTTCGAATCCTGGCGCCCCAGCCAGATTTTATTACCCCGCGCTTGTTGCGGGGTTAGAAAAGCTGTTGTCCTCGGGTTCGCGAAGCGAAGCGCGGGGACCCAGGCCTGTTGGGTATTTCGTCCCCCTACGCTACCTCGCTGAAAGCTCGATAGCTTCGGGCGACACTCCGTTTCGCAAGGCCGCGCCGGAGGCGCGGGCGAAACGGGTGGTGCTGCTGAGAGGAATCGGACCTCCGACCCCGTCATTACCAATGACGTGCTCTACCACTGAGCTACAGCAGCCTAAAAACCAGGAGGCCGGAAAATGCCATAGGATGGTGGCGATGGCAAGTGTCTAAGTTCTGCTAACCAATAAATATTTGCAATTGGTTGTAATAATCTGCAAAATATCCGCTCTGAACCTCCCGCCATTACAGGATGTATGAACTCGCCCTCCCGCCGCCGCGACGCCGCCGAACCTGCTAAAAAGCAAAGAAAAAAGGATCGACTGGCCCGAGCGCTTAAAGAAAATCTGCGCCGCCGCAAGGCGAACGCCAAAACAGCGAAACCATAAACGCCCATGAGCTTTTTCGAGGATAAAAAAGCGCGCAAAAAAGCGCAGCTCAAAAAGAACCGCTTTCAGCAGGAAATCTTCAATGCGCTGCGGCTGCGCCGCGGCGAGGAAGAACGCGTGCGCGACCTGGATGAGGCGCAGAGGCCCAAAGGCGAAGAAAAACGCTCTGAAGGCGAATGGAGCGACAAGGTCGCCACCATCCGCAACCGCCTGACCGGCAAAAAACGTGAGTCCCGCGAGCGCTGGAACCGCTTCGCCGGAACCGGCGGCGAAGGGGGCAGGGGGCTTTAGCCGTCCTTTCTTGCTTGAAACAAGGCAAAAAATCTTTAAAATGCGCACTCTTAAAACCTCAACCTGAGCGCATACGTGACCCTTTCCTTCCAACAGCTCATTCTAAACCTCCACCAGTTCTGGGCGAACCAGGGCTGCGTCATTTTGCAGCCGTACGATATGGAAGTCGGCGCCGGGACATTTCATCCGGCAACGGCGCTCCGCGCGCTCGGGCCGAAGCCATGGAACGCCGCGTATGTCCAGCCGTCGCGCCGCCCGAAGGATGGCCGCTACGGCGAAAATCCCAACCGCCTGCAGCATTATTACCAATATCAGGTGATCTTAAAACCTTCGCCCGATAACATTCAGCAACTCTATCTCGACAGTTTAAAAATGCTCGGCATCGACTCGAATGCGCACGACATACGCTTCGTTGAGGACGATTGGGAAAGCCCGACGCTCGGCGCCTGGGGGCTGGGCTGGGAAGTGTGGTGCGACGGCATGGAAGTGACGCAGTTCACCTATTTCCAGCAAGTCGGTGGCATCGAATGCCGTCCCGTCTCCGGCGAAATCACCTACGGGCTGGAGCGCCTCGCCATGTATATCCAGGGTGTGGAGAATGTATATGATTTGGCGTGGAATTACACGCCAGAGGCTCCAGGCTCTAGGCTCCAGGCTTCAGAAAAAAAATTCCCGAAGCCCGAAGCCCGAAGCCTGACTCCCACTACCTACGGCGACGTGTTTTTGCAAAACGAAAAAGAATTTTCTGCGTTCAATCTCGAATACGCCAATACCGATAAACTGCTCTCGCATTTCACTGACGCCGAGGCCGAATGCCAAAGCTTGCTCGCTAAAAATCTGTCGCTGCCGGCTTACGACCAGTGCATCAAAGCGTCGCACCTGTTCAACCTGCTCGACGCGCGCGGCGTCATTTCCGTCACCGAACGCGCCGCCTATATCGGTCGCGTGCGCGCCCTGGCCAAGGGCTGCTGCGAGGGCTGGGTCAATGGGCTTCAGGCTTCAGGCTCTGGGCTTCAGGGGTAAATTATGTCGCAAAACAAAATATTCAGCTACCGCGATCTGGACGTTTGGCAACGTAGCCGCCGCTTGGTTAAACTGATTTACCAAGCCACCGAGTTATTTCCGAAATCGCAGCAATTCAGTCTTTGTCAGCAAATGCAACGCGCCGCCGTTTCCATCCCATCTAATATCGCTGAAGGACAGGTCAAACGCGCAACCAGGGATTATATACGCCATCTTAATATCGCTCTCGGGTCCTCGGCAGAATTGGACACACAAATATTATTGTCATTAGACTTGGGCTATATCGATACCACCAAAAGTGAAACGCTTACGGAGGAATGCGCCATCATTGGCCGTATGCTGAATAAACTGGTGGCAAGCCTTACACTGAAACTTTCCCCGAAGCCCGAAGCCCGAAGCCTGGAGCCTGCCTTATGATGTTCAAGATGCTCTATGCCAAACTCCACCGCGCGACGGTGACGCATGTCGAGCGCGATTATGAAGGGTCACTTGGGCTAGACCGCGCGCTGATCGAAAAAACCGGGATGCTGCCCGGCCAGCAGATCGACGTGCTCAACATCAATAACGGCGCGCGCTTCACCACCTACGTCATCCAGGAGGAGCACGGCTCCGGCACCATCGGCGTCTACGGCGCGGCGGCGCATCTGTGCAAGCCGGGCGACCTCATCATCGTCATCGCCTATGCGCTGATGGACGAGACGGAAGCCAAACGCCACAAGCCCACCGTGCTGGTGCTGGGCAAGGATAATGAGATCGTGTCCAATGTCTGACCTTTTGCTCGAACTTTTTTCCGAGGAAATTCCGGCGCGGATGCAAAGGAAAGCATCCCTCGACTTGGTGATGTTGATGGAAGCAAAGCTGAAAGAAGCCGGCTTGAAAATTAGCTTGCCTGATCATGCGCTGGTAACTCCGCGACGACTTGCTCTTATCCTCAAAGATCTTCCCGTAGCACAGCCCGACGTAACAACCGAACTCAAAGGCCCAAAAATCGACGCTCCGGAAGCTGCGCTGCAAGGCTTCCTCAAAAAAAACAACCTCACGTTAGAGCAGCTGGAAAAACGCAACGGCGTCTATTTCGCGCAGATTCACCAAAAAGGAAAACCGACTGCCGAGGTTCTCAAAGAAATCATCGAAAAAATATTGACGGAATTCCCCTGGCCGAAATCGATGCGCTGGGGCAGTGGGGAGGTGACCTGGGTGCGGCCGCTGCACAGTATTTTGTGTATTTTCGACGGCAAGATCGTGCCGGTCGAATTCGCAGGAATCAAGGCAGGAAACGTCACCTACGGCCACCGCTTTCTCGCGCCGAAGGAAATCAAGATCACCAACGCTACCGATTATGAGAAGCTGCTCGAAAAAGCCTTCGTCATCGCCGACCGCGAAAAACGCAAAGCAGAGATTTTGAAACAAGCAGAGAAAGCGGCACAAGCAGAGGATATGCAACTTAAAGAAGATGTGGGATTGCTCGACGAAGTCACCGGCTTGGTCGAATGGCCGGTGGTTCTTGTGGGTACTATCGATGCAGCGTTCAGGGATTTACCCAGTGAAATCCTCATATCGGAAATGCGCACGCACCAAAAATATTTTGCGTTGCGGGTGGGCACAGCGGTATTCTCACCATTTAAATTTCTTATCACCTCCAATATGGAAACCAAAGACAAAGGCAAAGCGATTATCGCCGGCAACGAGCGCGTGTTGCGTGCTCGGCTAGCCGATGGCCGATTTTTCTGGGATCAGGACAGAAAAAAAACGCTCGATGAATGGGCAGAGGGTTTAAAGAATATTACCTTCCACGCCAAATTAGGCAGCATTGCCGATAAGGTTGAGCGCATCAAGATGCTAGCCGTTGCATTGACAGAATATGTCCCCGATGCAGATAAAAAGTTGGTCGAGCGTGCCGCAAAACTTTGCAAAGCCGATCTGATGACTGGCATAGTTGGCGAATTCCCCGAACTGCAGGGCGTGATGGGATATAATTATGCACCAAAAGATCAAGTTGAAGATATTCGCGTAGCCGACGCTATCCGCGATCATTACAAACCGCAAGGCCCGAACGATTCCGTGCCGACGAACCCGGTCAGCATCTGCATCGCGCTGGCCGACAAGCTCGATACGCTGATCTCGATGTTCGCCATCGGCGAAAAACCGACCGGCTCGAAAGATCCGTTTGCATTGCGCCGCGCGGCGCTGGGGGTGATCAGGATTGTGCTGGAGAATAATATCCGCCTGCCGCTGAAAACCTGCTTCATCGCGTCCCCCGCCAAAGATATTGCCCTGCATAAAGCGCATGAAGATCTGGCCAAAAAAACAGCGGCAAAACTTCATGAACCCGCTGCTTCGCACAAGGTCGGCAAGTATCTTACTCTCAATGAAACGGCGTATGCCGACACGGGCGACGTCATACCGCCGAACCTGGCCGACATGCTCTATGATTTCTTCGCCGACCGCCTCAAAGTCCAACTCAAAGATAGCGGCATTCGTCACGATGTGATTGATGCTATTATCGCTAATGGAGATGATGACTTAGTAAGAATTGTAAAATTTGCACATGCACTTCAGCCCTTAATTGTGTCAGAACAGGGCAAAAAATTACTATATGTTTATAATCGTGCGCATAACATTGTTGTGGCGGAAGAGAAAAAAGATAAATGCCTTTATAACCAGCCAGTTGAACCCGAGCATTTACAAAACCAAGAAGAAAAAATACTTTTTCAGGTAATACAAAATATTGCTCCGGTCGTTGAAATGGCGCTTAAAGAAGAATCATTTAACGATCTTATGGAAATGGTAGATAGTATGCGCCCATTCATAGAATCTTTCTTCGAGAAGGTAATGGTAAATGATAGCGATGTAAAAATAAGGCGAAATCGATTGAATTTATTGTCCGAGTTATGCAGAACGCTAAATAAAGTAGCCGACTTTGCATTAATTGAAGGTTGATAACATTATGACCACTAAACCCAACACCAAACCCAAACCCGACATGACCTCCAAACTCGTCTACCGCTTCGGCGACGGCGCGGCCGAGGGCAAGGCGGAGATGAAAAATCTGCTCGGCGGCAAGGGCGCGAACCTCGCCGAGATGTGCTCGCTCGGACTGCCGGTGCCGCCCGGTTTTACCATTACCACCGAGGTCTGTACCGCCTATTACACCCAGAGCAAAAAACTGCCCGATGCGCTGGCTGCCGAGGTCGAGGATGCGCTTTCGCATATCGAGAAAAAAGTCGGCGCAACGTTTGGCGATAGCGCAAATCCGCTGCTGGTCTCGGTTCGCTCGGGCGCGCGCGCGTCGATGCCGGGCATGATGGATACCGTGCTTAATCTCGGCCTGAACGATGCCACCGTGGGAGCACTGGCCAAAAAAACCGGCAACGAGCGCTTCGCCTATGACAGCTACCGCCGCTTTATCCAGATGTATTCCGACGTCGTACTCGGCTTCGACCATTACCATTTCGAGGAAATGCTTGAGCAGAAAAAACTCGACCGCGACGTCGAACTTGACACGAAATTAAACGCCGACGACTTGAAAGACCTCGTGCGCCAGTACAAGAAAAAAATCCTGGAAGAACTCGGCAAGCCCTTTCCTGAATCCGTGCATGAACAATTATGGGGCGCGATTTGCGCGGTATTTAATTCGTGGATGACGCCGCGTGCCTGCACCTACCGCAAGTTGCACGACATCCCCGAATCGTGGGGAACGGCGGTTACCGTGCAATCCATGGTCTTCGGAAACCAGGGCGACGACTGCGCCACCGGTGTGGCGTTCACGCGCAATCCATCGACCGGCGAGAAAAAATATTACGGCGAATTCCTCGTCAACGCGCAGGGCGAAGACGTGGTGGCCGGCATCCGCACGCCGCAGCCGATGCACGAAATGGCGGGGGCGATGCCGCAGGTATATAAGCAGCTGACCGCCGTGTTCGACAAGCTGGAAGCGCATTACCGCGACATGCAGGACATCGAGTTCACCATCCAGAATCACAAATTATGGATGCTGCAGACGAGGAGCGGCAAGCGCACGGCAGCGGCGGCGGTGAAAGTCGCCGTCGATATGGTGGGCGAAAAACTGATCAGCAAAAAAGAGGCGATCAAGCGCATCGATCCGCTGTCGCTCGATCAGTTGTTGCACCCGACGCTGGATAGCACCGCCAAAAAAACTGTGCTGGCAACAGGGTTGCCCGCCTCGCCGGGCGCGGCGTCCGGCAAGGTCGTGTTCACCGCCGAAGATGCCGAAAGCATGGGGCTTGAGCATAAGGAAAAAGTGATTCTGGTGCGCATCGAAACCTCGCCAGAAGATATTCACGGCATGCACGCGGCGCAGGGAATTCTCACGGCGCGCGGCGGCATGACGTCGCACGCGGCGGTGGTGGCGCGCGGCATGGGTAAGCCCTGCGTGTCCGGCGCCGGGGAACTGCGCATCGACTACGCCAAAAAAGAATTGAAAGTAGGCGGGCACACCGTAAAAGAAGGCGACATCATCACCATCAACGGCGGCAACGGCGAGGTGATGCTGGGCGAAATCCCGACCGTTCAGCCGCAGCTTTCCGCCGATTTCGAAACGCTGATGGGCTGGGCCGACGAGGTGCGCAAACTCAGGGTACGCGCCAACGCCGAGACGCCGCTCGATGCTTCCACGGCGCGCAAATTCGGCGCCGAGGGCATTGGCCTGTGCCGTACCGAACACATGTTTTTCGACGCCGAGCGCATCATCGCCATGCGCGAGATGATCGTGGCGCAAAATGTGGAAGGCCGCAAGCACGCGCTGGCCAAGCTGTTGCCGATGCAGCGCCAGGATTTCATCGCGCTGTTTTCCATCATGAAGGGGTTGCCGGTGACGATCCGCCTGCTCGATCCGCCGCTGCATGAATTCCTGCCGCACACCGACGAGGACATACGCCAGGTGGCCGAGGCCGCCGGCATCAGCATCGATATCGTTCGCCATCGCGCCCATGCACTGAAGGAACAAAACCCGATGCTCGGGCATCGCGGCTGCCGCCTGGGCATCACCTATCCGGAAATTTACGAGATGCAGGCGCAGGCGATTTTCGAAGCGGCGGCTTCCATCATCAAGGAGAAAAAAGAAACCGTGATTCCCGAAATCATGGTGCCGCTGGTGATGGTGCCCAAGGAACTGGAAATCCTTAAAAGCCTGATCGACAAGGTGGCGGCCGCCGTGATGGAAAAAACCAAAACCAAAATTTCCTATCTGGTCGGCACGATGATCGAACTGCCGCGCGCCGCGCTGCGTGCCGGGGACATCGCGCCCTCCGCCCAATTTTTCAGCTTCGGCACCAACGACCTGACGCAGACGACGCTCGGCATCTCGCGCGACGATTCGGCATCGTTCATCGAAATTTACAAACAGCGCGGCATCGTCGAGCGCGACCCCTTCGTCACGCTCGACCAAAGCGGCGTCGGCGAATTGATCCAGATTGCCGTCGAGCGCGGACGCGCCGTGCGCCCTGATTTGAAAATCGGCATTTGCGGCGAACATGGCGGCGATCCGGAGTCGATCGCCTTCTGCCAGAAGACCGGGCTGGATTATGTCTCCTGTTCACCCTACCGCGTGCCCGTGGCGAGGTTAGCCGCGGCGCAGGCGGCGCTGTGAGTGCTATAGGGATAGGGTGGGACTAACGGGGAAAATCGCCGAGGTTGATATCTTTTTTCTTGGTCACTGCCCCGCCTACGGCGCCGATACCGCCGCCGATGAGCGCACCCGTCCCTACATTGCCACCGGTGATGGCCGCTCCCGCTGCGCCAACGCCTGCGCCAATGGCGCCGCCCGATAATGCCCGCTGGCCCGGCGTGTTGCCGCACGCGGCCAGGAAGACTATCAACATTCCGACTACTATCACTTTAGCACTCTTTGACATAATATCCCTCCATTTATTTATAAGCATAATAGACACCGCCTAAAGCCGCCATATAACGTTCAGGGGGGAAGCATAAATTCATCATAAACCAGATTATTCAGGCAGCCTCGGCGACGCCGCTTCTGAGCTGCATCGCCCGCCACGCCAGCGCCCCGAACACGCGGTTCAGCCAACCGTTAGGCTTCAGCCCCACCGCTTTCATCACCATCGCCGTCAGCCGCTCGATATGTTCCTTGCGGTAGACGCGGGTAGCCTCGGCGAGGTAGCGTTTTGCGTAAATCTTGCGGTCGTATTTTTCCTGGTTGCCGCCACGATGCGCGGTGTAGAAGGCATAGGACAATTCATCGTCCTCGCTTTCGGCGATGCGCCCGAGTGCTACGATAAAGCGCTTCAGCCGTCCCATTTTTTCCTTTTCTAGATAGCGTTTCAGGTGTGTGTAGAATAATTTGTAATGGCGGAATTCGTCGGCGGCGATGCGGGCGCAGATTTGCTTCAGCACCGGCTCGTCGGTATATTCGCTGATGGCCGTATAGTAAGTGCTGGTGCCGCTTTCGACGACGCAGCGGGCGATAAGTTCGCCCGAGCGCGAGCCGCGCACCGAGGCGCCGACGCCCGCCGGAAGCTTATAGCCGTCGGTGAAGGCCTTGAAGCTTTCGTCGAAATTAAACGACGGGTCGGCCAGTTCCGCCCAGCGGCGCAGCGCCTGCCCGTGCTGGACTTCCTCTTCCGCCCACTGGTGCGCCACGCCCTGAAAATCGGCATCATCGGCAAACACTTCGCACAGATAGCGGGCGTAATCGCGGCCGTTATGCTCGACCATGCACGCCGATTTGGCGAGCGACACCAACGCGGGTGCCACCTTGCCGCCGTCGAACGCCTGCCAGTCGATATCGTTCAGCGACCAGTGTGCCATGGTTATTTTGCTGCCGGTTCCGCTGCGTTGAGATTTGCTTCCGATTCGATTTCGATTTTCACGTCATCGCCGAGGCCGGGCAAATATTTATCCATGCCGAAATCGGAGCGCTTAAGCGAAGTGGTCATGGAAAAACCCGCCGTTTTTTTCTTCATCATGTTTTCGCCGATTTTATTGAGCGCCACGTCGAGCACCACCGGCTTGGCCACCCCGTGCAGCGTCAGCATACCATGTACTTTAGCGGTATTATTCGCGCCGACTTTCACCTTGTCGCTGACGAAAGTAGCGGTCGGAAACTGCGCCGCATCGAAGAAATCCGGGCTTTTCAAATGCTCATCGAGCTTGTCGAGGCCGGTGACGAGATTGGCCAGTTGGATCGTCGCGCTCACCTTGCTGTTTTCGGGCTTGGCCTCGTCGAGCGTCAGCGTGCCTTCCACCTTGACGAATTTGCCCGACGGGTTGGAAAAGCCGAAATGGTTGATGCTCCAGTTGACGGTGGTGTGCATGGGATCGAGCGTATAGGTCTCGGCGGCCTGCGCGGGAAGCGCCCAGACAAGCGCTGCTGTGATGAGAATTCTGGTCAGGGTGGATTGCATAGACATACCTCCTAAGGGTGGAACTGCGCCGCTACTTCTACCCGCTTTTAAATAAGGGTGCAATATGGTGATTTTAATGTGGGTTCTGCTGGTAAATTATCAATAGATTGATAATATGCGTCCATGACGTTCAATAGGTTGATGATAATGACGGTTATGCTGTTGGCATCCAGCTGTGCCGTCGGGCCGGATTTCCTGCGCCCTGCCGCGCCGGACGCCACCGGCTATACTGAAAACGCCCTGCCGGAAAAAACCGCCTCCGCCGATACGGCGGGTGGCGCAGCGCAGGCCTTCGTGAGTGGCCGGGATATTCCCGCCGAGTGGTGGAGGCTGTTTTCTTCGCCGCCGCTGGACACGCTGATCGAGCAGGCACTCAAGGCCAATCCCGATCTGCAGGCGGCGGAAGCATCGCTGCGCCAGGCGCAGGAAAACGTCTATGCCGGCGAGGGCGCACTTTTTCCCGCCGTCAATGCCAATGGCGACGTAACGCGAGAGAAATTCTCCCCTGCCGCCTTCGGTAATACCGGCGCGCCCGCTTCCCTTTTCACCCTCTATAATGCCTCGGTCAGCGTCTCCTACGGCATCGACATTTTCGGCGGCACGCGCCGCGAACTCGAAGCGCTGGAGGCGCAGGAAGAGTACCAGCGCTTCCAGCTTGAGGCGGCGCAGCTGACCCTGGCCGCCAATGTCGTGACGGCTTCGGTGCAGGAAGCCGCTTTGCGGGCGGAAGTCAAGGCGGCACAGGACATCGTTGAGATTGAACAAAATCAGCTGAATGTGCTGCAGGAGCAACTGCGGCTGGGTGCGGTGGCGAAAACCGCCGTGCTGGCGCAGGAAGCGGCACTGGCGCAAGCGCAGACGGCGCTGCCGCCGCTGCAAAAACAATTGAGCCAGCAGCATAACCAGTTAGCGGCGCTGACCGGGCATCTCCCCAGCGAAAAACTGGAGGAGGAGTTCGATCTTACCGCACTGCATTTGCCGGAAGAACTGCCGGTGAGCCTGCCTTCCCAGCTGGTCGAGCAGCGCCCGGACATCCGGGCGGCGGAGGCGCAGTTACATGCGGCGAGCGCTGCCATCGGCGTGGCGACGGCTGCCATGCTGCCGCAAATTACCTTAAGCGGAAACTATGGCTGGGAGACGACGCGCTTTTCCCAGATGTTTACGCCTTCGAGCAATATCTGGAGTCTGGGCGCCGGCCTGGTGCAGCCGATTTTTCACGGCGGCGAATTGTTGCATGAGCGCCGCGCCGCCGTCGCCGCTTACGATAAAGCCGCAGCGCAATATCGCAGCACCGTGCTGCAGGCATTCCGCAATGTCGCCGATAGTTTGCGCGCTTTGCAATACGATGCCGATACGCTGGCGGCTGAGGCCGGTGCCGAGCGCGCCGCCGCGGATAATCTCGAGCTGGCGCAGGCGCAGTTCAAGGCCGGCGCCAGCAGCTACCTGGCGTTGCTCGATGCGCAGCGTACCTACGGCCAGACGCGCATCGCGCTGGCAGCGGCGCAGGCCACCCGCTTCGCCGATACGGCCGCTTTGTTCCAGTCGCTGGGCGGCGGCTGGTGGAATTCCACTAATCCTGCGAATCGCGGAGCGATTGCGCAGGATCAAAACAAGAATATTGATGCAGACAAATTATGCACTGTAGATGTAAATGAAACGGATCCTGTGCAGCCTCTCGGCTCACAGGATCAGGACTCACAGGATTTATTAGGAGAGCAAAAACCATGAAGAAGCGGATGATAATCATGTTGATCGCCGTCGGTCTGCTACTGGGCGGCGTCTTTGGCTGGCACGCCTTTGTCGGCCAGATGATCAAGACGCACATGGCCGGGATGGGCAACCAGCCGCAGACCATTTCGACCACGGTCGCCGGCTATCAGGACTGGCGGCAGCAACTGCAGGCGGTCGGAAGCCTGCGCGCGGCCAAGGGCGTCGATATTTCGAGCGAGATGGAAGGCGTCGTCGCCGAAATTCATTTCGATTCGGGGGCCGATGTCAAGGAGGGAACGCTCCTGGTAAAATTGCGCGCCGATGACGACATCGCGCATCTGCATTCGCTGGAAGCCGCGGCCAGGCTGGCGAATACGACCTACCGGCGCGACCTCCAGCAGCTGAAAGTGCAGGCGGTTTCCCAGGCCGTGGTCGATGCCGATGCCGCCAACCTCTCCGGCGCCAACGCGCAGGTGGCGCAGCAGCAGGCGATCGTCGACAAGAAATTCATCAAGGCGCCGTTTTCCGGCCATCTCGGCATTCGCAACGTCGATCTCGGCCAATATTTAACGGCGGGCACGAATATCGTCACCTTGCAGCAACTCGACCCGGTCTATCTCGATTTCTTCCTGCCGCAGCAGGCCGTCGCCGAAATTAAAGCCGGACAGGCCATCACCGTTAAAAACGATGCCTACGCCGGTAAGGTTTTCAATGGCAAAATCGCGGCGATCAACCCGAAAGTCGATACGGCGACGCGCAACGTGCAGGTGCGCGCCGAGCTTGCCAATCCCGATCATGCGCTGTTGCCCGGCATGTATGCGACGGCGGACATCGAAACCGGGGAGCCTGAGCGCACCATCACCCTGCCGCAGACGGCGATTACCTATAATGCCTATGGCAACACGGTGTTTCTCGTCGAGGAAAAAGGCAAGAACGACAAGGGTGAAGCGCAATTCACCGCCAAGCAGACCTTCGTCACCACCGGCGATACGCGCGGCGACCAGGTGGCGATTTTAAAAGGCGTGAGTGAAGGCGATACGGTGGTCACCTCCGGCCAGGTCAAGCTGCAGAATGGCTCGCCGCTGCGCATCGACAATTCCGTCCAGCCCGGCAACGACGCCAATCCGCAGCCGAAGGACTTTTAATCCTGTGGGAGGCGCAGCCGAGGCACAGGATCGTTAAAGAACTGAATGAAATGAGACTATGGGAGTATTAGGATGGAAAAACAAGAGGTTGATTGTTCAGGCCTGTTCACGAGTGAGAAACTTGCAATCCACATTGTGGACACCTTAGTAGATCATGGATTTATTGATAAGGTCCGCTTTGAAGAAGCAGTGGCTTCTACCAAGTGGGAACTTGATGCACAGCATGGAATGCGCCGTATAATATTGAACTCTAAGGAATAGTTGAATTGAACATGATCCTGTGCAGCGCCTTTGGCGCTCACAGGATTTAGGAAAGATATGAACTTCACCGACATTTTCATCCGCCGCCCGGTGCTGTCCACGGTCATCAGCCTGATGATACTGGTGCTGGGGCTGCGCGCCGTATTCTCGCTGCCGATCCTGCAATTCCCGCGCACGCAGAACGCCGTCGTCACCGTCACCACCAGCTATTACGGCGCCGATGCCGACGTGGTGGCGGGCTTCATCACGACGCCGCTGGAAAACGCCATCGCCCAGGCCAACGGCATCGACTACATGACCTCGGCCAGCAGCAGCGGTGTTTCCACCATCACCGCCAATCTGCGCCTCAACTACGACGCCGACAAGGCGCTGACCGAAATCCATACCAAGATTACTTCGGTCTTGAACCAGTTGCCGCCGCAGTCGCAGCAACCCATCATGAACGTGCAGATCGGCCAGACCATCGACGCCATGTATATCGGCTTCGGCAGTGAAGTATTGCCGTCCAACAACATCACCGATTACCTGGTGCGCGTCGTGCAGCCGAAATTGCAGGCGGTGGAAGGTGTGCAGAACGCCGAGATGATCGGCGCCAAGAACTTTGCCCTGCGCGCCTGGCTCGATCCCGACAAGCTCGCCGCCTACAGCCTGACCGCCGCCGATGTCAGCGCCGCGCTGGCCAAAAACGATTATATTTCCGGGCTGGGCAACACCAAAGGCCAGATGGTGCAGATCAACCTGACGGCGTCGACCAGCCTGCATTCGCTGGAAGAATTCCGCAACCTTGTTATCAAGCAATCCGGCGGCGCTATCGTCCGCCTGCAGGACGTTGCCAATGTTACGCTCGGCTCCGAGGATTATGAATCGCAGGTCAGTTTCGACGGCAAGAAGGCGGTCTATATCGGCATCCAGGTCGCACCAGCCGCCAATCTGCTGCAGGTAATCCAGGGCGTGCGCAAGCTATTCCCGAGCATTCAGGCGCAGCTGCCGCAGGGCTTGAACGGCGAGATCGTGTATGACTCGACCAAGTTCGTGCAAAGCTCCATCGACGAGGTAATCCGCACACTCCTGGCGGCGCTGGTCATCGTGACGCTGGTGGTATTTGCTTTCTTAGGCTCGCCGCGCTCGGTGATGATCCCGACGGTGGCCATTCCCCTGTCGCTGATCGGCGCCTTCGTCATGATGCTGATGTTCGGCTTTTCGATCAACCTGCTGACGCTGCTGGCGTTGGTGCTGGCCATCGGCCTTGTCGTTGACGACGCCATCATCGTCGTCGAAAACATCAACCGCCATCTCGAAGAAGGCATGACGCCGGTGGACGCCTCGCTCCAGGCGGCGCGCGAGCTGGCCGGGCCGATTATCGCCATGACCGTGGTGTTGGTCGCGGTCTATGTGCCTATCGGCTTCCAGGGCGGCCTCACCGGCGCGCTCTTCACCGAATTCGCTTTTACCCTTGTCGGCGCCGTGACCATCTCGGCCATCGTCGCGCTGACCTTGACGCCGATGCTGTGCTCGCGGCTGCTGAAGCCGCATCTGCACGATGCCAGCGGCTGGGAGGAGCGCCTGGTCGATAAAATCGACCGCATCTTCGAGCGCGTGCGCGGCCTGTACCAGCGGCTGCTGCATGGCAGCCTCAATACGCTGCCGGTGACGGCGGTGTTTTCACTCATTATCCTTGCCAGCATTTATTTTCTCTATGTCAGCGCCAAAAGCGAGCTGGCGCCGCAGGAAGACATGGGCGTCGTTATCACCCAGGCCACCGCCGCGCCCGATGCGACGCTGCAGCAGCGCCAGATTTACGCCCACCAGGTGTACGACATCTTCGCCGCCTATCCCGAGATGTTCCATGTGTTCCAGATCAGCGCGCCGGGGCAGTCCATCGCCGGCATGGTGCTCAAACCCTGGGACGAACGCAAGCGCACCTCGAACGATCTGCAGCCGGTGATACAGAACGAACTGAACCAGAAAGTCGCCGGCGTGCGCGCCGCGGCGTTCCAGCTGCCGCCGCTGCCCGGTGCGCGCGGCCTGCCCGTGCAGTTCATCATCGGCACGACGCAGCCGTTCGAGCGCTTGAACGAAGTGGCGCATCAGTTCATGGCCGAGGCGCAGAAAAGCGGCATGTTCATTTTCCTCGACACCGACCTCAAAATCGACCAGCCGGAAGCGACGGTGGAAATCGACCGCGACAAGACGGCGCAGCTCGGCCTCACCATGAGCGACGTCGGCAACGCCATGGCGTCGATGCTGGGCGGCGGCTATGTCAATTATTTCAGCCTGTACGGACGCTCCTACAAAGTCATTCCGCAGGTGGAACAAAAATCCCGCCTCAATGCCGATCAGTTGAGCCACTATTATATCCGCACCGGCGACGGCACGCCGATTCCGCTCTCCACCGTGGCGCATATCGAAACCAAGACCGTGCCCGAGGCGCTCAACCATTTCCAGCAGCTCAACGCGGCGACGGTGCAGGGCGTGATGTTCCCCGGCGTCACGCTGGGCAGTGCGCTTGATTATTTGACTGGCCTTTCCAAGAAAACGCTGCCCCAAGGTTACACCATCGATTACGGCGGCCAGTCGCGCCAGTATTCGCAGGAATCGAGCGGCTTCATCGTCACGTTCGTCTTTGCGCTGATCATCATTTTCCTGACGCTGGCGGCGCAGTTCGAAAGTTTCGTCGATCCGCTGATTATTTTAGTGTCGGTGCCGATGTCGATCGCCGGGGCGCTGATTTTCATCAGCCTGGGCATCGGTGGGGCGAGCCTCAATATCTACACGCAGGTTGGGCTGGTCACGCTGATGGGGCTGATCAGCAAGCACGGTATCTTGATCGTCGAATTCGCCAATCGATTGCAAGAGGAAGGAAAGTCCAAGCGCGAAGCCATCGAAATGGCGGCGGGCATCCGCCTGCGCCCGATCCTGATGACCACGGCGGCGATGGTGCTGGGCGTCATGCCGCTCATCATCGCCAGCGGGGCAGGGGCGGTGTCGCGCTTTAACATGGGGCTGGTCATCAGCACCGGACTCACCATCGGCACGCTGTTCACCTTATTCGTCGTGCCTGCCGTGTACATGATGATCGCGGCGGATCATCATAAGAAGGCATAAATCCTGTGAGCCGCGTTAGCGGCTGCACAGGATCCTGCGCTCGCTGACGCGCCGCAGGATTATCGGAAAATGAGTTGCGACGGGTCGTTGTTCAACGATTCGCCGAGCGCTGTAAACGAATCCACTGCCTTGTGCGTATCCTTAATGGTCGCGCCAAGCTCGTCCAGATCGGAACCGAAAAAACGGTTAAGCGACTTTTCATGCGCCACCAGCAATGCGTCCATGCGGCTGCTGATGTTGTCGAGATTGCTGAGGGTCTTATGGAGATGAGTCAAATTGTCGTCGCTCAATAATAAATCCAGCCGCTGCATGGAATCGGCCGCGCCGTCGAACAGCCGGTCAAGTCCGCCGGATTCCGAGCGGATGACGGGCAGCTTATCGGCGGCCGCCGGTGCCGGTATTTTTATCGACGGATCGGTGCGAAGGTCAACGAAGGAAACGCCGGTGATGCCGCTGGGCTTGAGCGTCGCCACGGTGCCATCGCTTACGGGAACGCTGGCGTCGATGCCGACGGCGATACGCACGCGCGGCGGCGCGGCGGCGGTATCCAGCGCGATGGCCTGCACATGGCCGACTTCGACGCCGAGGTAGCGGACGCTGCCGCCCAGGCTCAGGCCGTTGACCGCCTGGTCGAAATAAATGGCATAGGCGGTGATCGCTTTGCCGTTGCCGCGCTGGTGCGCCCACACGACAAAGGCGGTAAAGCCCGCCACCAGCACCAGCGAGAATGCGCCGACCAGAAGATAATTCACTCGTCTTTCCATCATTCGCCCCGCTATATCTTCGTCAGCGCCGTCAGCGCGCGCTGCGCCCGGTGCCCCCCGAAATACTCTTGTATCCATGGATTGGGATTATGCATAATGTCAACCGGTTTTCCTGCCACCATATGCTGATCGACCAGCACGCCGATGCGGTCGCAGGTATTAAACAGCGTGTCGAGGTCGTGCGTCACCATTACCACAGTCAGGCCCAATTGGGAACGCAGTCCTAAAATCAGCCGGTCAAAGCCGTCGGCGGCGATGGGGTCGAGCCCCGAGGTTGGCTCGTCGAGAAAAAGCAGCGGCGGGTCGAGCGCCAGCGCCCGCGCCAGCCCGGCGCGCTTGACCATGCCGCCGGACAGCTCCGCCGGAAATTTATTGGCCGCCGAGTCCGGCAGCCCGACCATGCCGAGCTTGATCATCGCCAGCTCATGCACGACCTCCTCAGGGAGATACAAATATTCCGCCATCGGCATCTCGATATTTTCGATGACAGTAAGCCCTGAAAACAGTGCGCCGTTCTGGTACATGACGCCCCAGTGCCGGTGCAGGTTGCGCCCGGCGGCTTCGCCCAGCCCGCAGATGTCGTGGCCGGCCATCGACACCTGTCCCGCCTCCGGCTGGTGCAGGCCGAGCAGGGTGCGCAGCAATACCGACTTACCGGTGCCCGAGGCGCCGACGATGCCGAAAATTTCGCCGGGATAAACGTCGAGATCGAGCCGGTCATGCACGAACTGCTCGCCGAAGCGATTGACCAGGCCGCGCGCGCTGATGATGGGTTCGCTCATAAATCCAACAGCGTAAATACGATGGAAAATATGGCGTCGGCGCACATTACCAGGAAAATCGAATGCACGACGGCATTGGTCGTTTCCCTGCCCACCGATTCGGCGGAGTTGGCCACCGCCATGCCGTGAAAGCAGCCGGTGATGCCGATGAGCAGGCCGAATACCGGCGCCTTGCTGATGCCGATCCAGAAATCGTTCATGCGGATGGCGGTGGTCAGGCGCGATTCATAGAGCAGCCAGTTGGTGTCGGTGGTCGCCACCGTCAACACCCCGGAGCCGAGCAGCCCCATCATGTCGGCGAAAAAGGTAAGCAGCGGCGTCATCAGCACCAGCGCCAGGATGCGCGGCAGCACCAGCACTTCCATCGGCTCCAGCCCGGTGGTCTTGAGCGCGTCGATCTCTTCGTTGAGCTTCATGGTGCCGATCTCGGCGGCAAAGGCGCTGCCGGAGCGCCCGGCCAGCATGATGGCGGTGAGTAGCACGCCCATCTCGCGCAAGACGGAAATCGTCACCAGATTGATGCTGAATATTTCGGCGCCGAAACGCTTAAGTTGCGCCGCGCCCTGGTAGGCGGTGACGATGGCGATGAGGAACGAGATCATGCCGACGATGGGCGCGGCGCGCACGGCTGCCGCCTCGCATTGCTTGATGACGGCGCGCCAGCGCAGTCGCGCCGGATGAAGGATGGTATGTCCCGTCACCGCCCAGCATTTGCCGAGGAAGATCAGCCCTTCGCCCAGGGTTTGCAGGGAGCGCCGCAGCAGGTCGCCGGGGCGGTAGCGCTTCTGCGGCGGTTCTTCATAGCGTTCGAGCGCCTGGTCGGTATGGTGGAACAGGGCGTCGACATGCTCGATGAAACGGAAATGCTCCGGCCGGAAATTTTCCAGTATAATGTCGGCGCCCGACAGGCGCAGCGCGTCGATCTTGCGGTCGAGAATCCAGGCGCCGGTGATGTCGATACGTTCCAGCCCGCCGCAATGAATCACCGCCGGCCGTCCCGTGGCCTGTATGGCCTCCGTGGCCTTGAGGCAGGCTCCCGCATGGTCAACCGTCCACTCGCCGGCGATCAGGTAGACCGACCGGCCGGCAGCCGCTTCATGGTGGATTGATGGTTCCATTGCGCGCTATTATCTGGTTTTGGACAGTATAGCGATTATTTTACATAGCGCATCTTCAATCGGAAATAATATTATCCCCGTACGGTGTGAATAAATCGCTTATATTATCTTTGGCTCAGTGCGCCAATCCCCGGAGTTTTGCTTCTCATAGGCCCGGGCGGCCCCTCGGAAACCAGGTTCTGCAGCGCTAAATAGAATTTATTCTTGACGGCTTTCTGACGCAGCGCTTCAGGACTCTTATCTTCCTGCTTTGCTGCGAGCAACTCAGGATTTGCGCTAAGCACTGCCTGTGATACGTCGGCAAAGGCGGATGTATAGGGCTCTCCGGAATAATCCTCGCGCTTACCGAAGGGCATTTTCGTGCCGGAATCCATTCCGGCGGACAGGATGGATTGGCAGAGTTCGCCAAGACCAATCAGTTCTTTCATAATCGTATCCACCCACCCTTCTTGCCCGGCCCGCTTCGCCCAGACAGCCGCGAGAACAGGGGTGAATTTCTGCTGGCGGATCGTCGCCAGCTTCATCTCTTCACGGAAGAAAGCAAAATCTTTGGCCATGATTTTCAGGGCATCTTCACCGCGTACCTCATTGCCTTTTTCGTCGAGCACCGGCGGTCCGCTCTCGATATAGTGCTTAAGCGCATAGTGCAAACCGTAATCATGCAACGGCAGTCCGGCGATATTGGCGGCATATTCCACAGTGATGGCGCGTTGCGGCCCGATGCCTTTCTGGTCGGTATTGTTGCGTTTCTGCCTGCGGGAAGACGCCTCCGGATTTTTGACTACCGCTTTGATAAAGGCGTCCGCTTCATCCCTTTTTTCAAAAATTCCTTTTTCATAATAGTCCTCGGAATGCGTGGCGATGAACTCGCAGGCAGCTTCGAAGCTCTTAATGCGTTTTTGTTCCAGATCATCTTTTTTCCGGCGCGCTTCGACCGCCCCCGCCATAGTGCTGACCAGCATTTCAGCAGTAGTGCGCTCGGCGAATTGCGGGTCCATTTGCATCCGCACGATGAGATCGCCCTGCACGGTCTGGATGTTCATGGCCGATTGATTGACGCTGTCGTGATGCATCGTATATTGCCGGTCGTACCTCCGCGTCCCCCCCCCGATTCTCGCCGCGTCCATAACCGCGTTTGAAGATTACTTTAATGTCCTTGCCGGATTCCTCGCTCAATTTCTTGAATTTTTCGACAACCAACTTTTCAAATTGGTATATCCGCCAATGGGAAGCGAAATTGCCGCCGCTCTTGGCGCCGTCGCTATAGCCGACCATGAATTCCGCCTTTCCGCGAGTCAGGTAATAGCTTCTGCCCAAGGGAGAGGCGAGCATTTGATCAAGAATATCGCCAGCGCGTTTCATCTCCGGGGTGGTTTCGAAAAGCGGCATGATGCCGAGCTTAACCTCAGAGACTTTACCATTCTTGATCGTTACCAGTCCGGCCTGTTGGAAAAGATAAAGCTGGGTGAAAAAATCGGACGCATTCTCAAAATTCGCCGCCTCTTCCCAATCTGCCAGTTTGACGCCTTTTGCATTCTGCTCATCAATGAATTTATTAATCAGAAACAACCGGCGCAGATAGGACACGCAGGAAAGAGTTTCATCGTCTTTTAATTTCCGTGTGCCTCCATTGCCATTGGAGGTGAGCAGATTTGCCAACGTATCAGTTGTGCTGTGCTGATAGTTAAAACCACCGATGCTGGGTTTTTCATCATTATTGGAGTCTTCATAAAAAGTATTGATTTTAAAGCTTCCCTCGTCGCTTCCGATTTTTGACCCTACGCGGGATATCCCCGCACGCAGTTTTTCCAGAGGATTTCCCGCTTTATCCAATAATGCCCAATAGGGAGTATGCTCATCCAATTGGTGCGCTTTAAGCACATCTTTATAGATCTTGTAAAAATGCTCGTTGAATCCTATCGCCTCTTCCCGCACCTCGTCACGTTTGCAAATATCGAATCCTTTCTCCATTAAACGCTGCAAAAATGCTGTCTGATTGTTTTCCGATAAATTCTGGAAAAGGGATTTTTTACTATCGACCCAATGCTTTCCAAGCGGCAACTCGACTGGGCTAACGCAAAAATCGTCACATGCTTTCCGGAAAGCGCCGGATATATCTCCCTGATACCGTTTTTTAATTAATGCCCCCAGCAATTTCTTCCGTATCTCGGCGTTCTCGCGCAAATCGAGAATCGGACGATCTTTTCTATATTTGCCATGCTCATCCAGCGAATCCTGATAGCCGGCATATAATCTTACGTCGGTCGATTCATCACGCCCGTCCTTGTCGGCGCCGGCCCAGTTCCATGAGCGCTGCTCATAGGCCTGCTCCTTTCTTTGCGGCGAAAGCGCTAATTTCTCAAGCTCTTCGCGGGTAATGGCCGGGTTGATTCTCTTAATTTGCTGCTGGATCTCCGTTACCACCATGTTCCATGCTTGCAGCACATTGGAAATAGTCTCTTTCTGGGTTTCCAATATCTCTTTTTCGGTTTCGGTTTCCTCACCCACGGTTACTTGTTCCACATAGGTAATGGTTTTTCCTTCCTGTAACCCTGTACAGGCCTTTTTTATTTTTACTTTGAAATCTCTCAGCGTATCGTCGTCCAGTATACCGGAGCGATCGATTTTCGCGGCCTTTAAACCGGCGATCAGCCCTTCTTCATAGGCGCGGCCGAACGGCGTATGGAAATTGGTCGGATGGGCGGTATTGACGAGACTGAGGATTAAGGCTTCTTTAGATTCTATGGCCGCCTCCAGCCATTCTTTCGGTGTCGTGCCGAAACTATTCTTGCCGTTTTCTTGCGTCACTTTCAGACCGGCTTTTAAATAGTTCTCGAATATTTCTTTTGCCGTGCTGTTGGATTGTTTATTTTCCTCCACGCTATTGGCGGCATTAAGAACCGGAACTAAAAGATTTAGGAGATCGGCCAGCTGCTTTTGTTCTTCGGGAGACAATTTGGCGGCCTGCCGCATTTTTTCAAATAGTTTTACCTTTTTCTGTTCAGGAGCACCTCGGAATTGTTTGGCATAGTGGAGAAGATTATCGTTTCCGGAGGATACTTCTTCCTGTTCTATATCCGGTAATTCTATATCGGCTAAATGTTCATATATTCCACTCTCATGTTCTCTTTTAAACGACTTCTTCAATATTTCGGACTTCTTTGAGTTTTCAATCGGGTTAAGATCTATGCCCAGTTTTTTGAGCAAATCCGGCGATACGATGCCTTCTTCTAATGCTACTTGGCTTGCTTTTTGAATAAGTTGAGCATGAATATCGTAGCGCTCGAATTGATTCAGCGTAAATTGTTTAGCAAAGAGTGGGGGCATGGCTCGCGCTGGATGAGTTAAAGTTTGTCGATAAATCATTATAAAACATAAGCCGCTTGAGCGTTATCGGTTTTATATGACAATTTGATGACAAGGGTGCTTCAGAATATTGTATTAAGCTTTTGAGATAATACACTATTCAGCGTCTTGGCTCCTGATCGGCAATGTAAAGGTAAACAGCGCCCCCCCCTCGGCCGCGTTCTGCGCCCAGATTTTGCCGCCATGGGCATGGATGATGCCGCGGCAGATGGCCAGTCCCAGCC
>Ga0207022_10110_pt1 | contig 22680 bp, 25 predicted proteins | sample Alteio_BWMinCont_46_FD_153307 | JGI IMG/M metagenome (GOLD analysis project Ga0207022, IMG submission 153307) | Enriched cells from forest soil in Barre Woods Harvard Forest LTER site, Petersham, Massachusetts, United States -... | ecosystem: Environmental > Terrestrial > Soil > Temperate forest >... | reverse complement strand
CATTGTAATCAAACGGCTTAGATAATCCCTGTCCGAACTGGGCAAGTAGCTCCTCTGTCGGTAATTTCTGGACGAAGTCAAACACATCCCCCACTCTTGACCCCCTACCTGATGTGCGAGTCACTTCAAATATGCAACCGGCAATCCCACCATGCTTTTTAGCAAGCACGGCAAGTCTCTTCATTACTGTGCGGGGACACACAAATAACTGACGATGAAGACTGGCTTTGCTTCCATCGCTCTTTATATACGGGGTGAGATTCAATATAGAAAACAACTGCACCAGCATTGGTATATTTCCATCAGCGGCGATAGGGTCTGCCCCCTCACCATCTTCCGGCTTCACAAAGTTCTGCCATTTTCCATTGTGGAATACGGTATATTCCCAGAACATCGGATTCGATAATAATCCGTCCTCTTCCAACTTACCGTCTAAAAAGATAATATTGAACGGCTTACCGATGTGAATTGGCGCAATGCAAAATCGCCTGATGTCGTTTCTCACAACTTCTGTCATTGCCTCAGCAATATTGAACGCTTCTAATGCCGCTTTACCGGTCTTCAGGAATAACGGCTTCGTGTCATTAACCATTGCCCAACCCCTCTTGCATAACGTTAATACCGAAAAGATGGCTAAATTATTGAGGAGTACCCCCATTAAATATACGCGCTCCATACTCCTGTGATTCCTTATCACCCTGCGATTGGGTTATTTCATGCCTATCCATCTTTTCTGCAAGCTCCAGCCGTTTTTCCATATATTGCGCCACTAAGTCCATGCGAGGAAAACCATTGTGTTCAAAAACCTTCTGTATTTGCGGATTGGAGCATTCCACGCTTTCACGGTGATTTTTTAGTTTACCGCTTTTACGCTTATCAGCACATTCTTGTCCAGCAGCGGCAGACTCCCTAAGTGATGCCTTGAGGCTGGCTATGTATGCGTCACGCTCAGAGGATTTTTCTGTCCGTTGTTGCTTTACCCATCCATGCGCGACCATGCACTTATCAAAAAACTGGTTCATCTCGATGCCACCAGCAATCCCACCACCAAAATAACCACTTTGCCTCATATCTTTTTCACAGGCGTAACTATCCTGATCATAGTCCTGTTTGATGAAGCCACCGGGTTTTGTCCATACTACTTGCGGTGCACACCCGGCTAATGTTAGTAAAATGCTTATTAATGCAGATTTTTTCATAATCTTCTCCTTTATTAAAATGAAAATGGCAGACTAAAGCTTATCCCTGTCAGCACTCGCACACATAGGTCATGAGCCAGATGGCGAACACCAGCAATGCGGCGATGGCATATCGTTGAATTGGGGGCAGCAGTTCAGGTTTTGCTTTCTTCGGCGGTGCATCCGGCTGCTGTGAATCTGTTGCTGGTGGTTTATCTTGCTCATAAAATAGTCCCATAGCCGTTCCCTAAGTTAAAAACTAAAACGGCACCAAGAAGATTTCCTTGGTGCCGGGAAGTTTGTAACCGTCCAGTGAACGGCGCAGCGTATTCGCTTGCGCTATGGTATTTCGCTGCCTTCCCGACGAAAGTCAGAAAAGCAACGTCATTGGTGTCGGCCTGACGTTGAAGTAAGGCCGCACTGGAAGAGGTTACAACGCCCCGGCGCATCCTATTGGATACGTTAAGTAGTACGTTATCTTAGGGAGTCTTGATTATCAAGGCTTTAGAACAATGAGATGGTATTATTCGGCCAGAAACACATATATAATTTAGCATTCATAAACAGCGAGAACGTTAAAGAATGATGGATTTATTCGGCATATATAAGGCGGACATTGCTGAGGGAGCAATGCTACTGAGCGGTTTTGCGTTGCCTTACGAAGATCGGATAGCGGAGGCTTTAGAGGCCGTAACCACAGCCGCGCCTTTTCGTCATCTGGTAACACCGGATGGTTATCGTATGTCGGTTGCCATGACCAACTGCGGTTCCGTCGGCTGGATTACGGATAGAACCGGCTATCGTTATGATACTCATGATCCGCAAACCGGCCATATCTGGCCTGCCATGCCGGACGTATTTCGGGAGCTTGCTGTCACAGCAGCGGCAGAGGCCGGATACCGGGACTTTAATCCCGATGCCTGCCTCATTAATCGTTATGAACCGGGCGCAAAGCTATCCTTACATCAGGACAAAGATGAAAACGACCTCGGTGCGCCCGTCGTTTCCATTTCACTCGGTCTGCCAGCAACCTTTTTATTTGGCGGGCTGAGCCGTAACGATCCGACCAAACGCATTGCGCTTAGGCACGGCGATGTCGTGGTATGGGGTGGCCCTATGCGGCTGGCGTATCATGGCATTGCACCGCTTAAACCTGGAAACCATCCACTGTTCGGTGCGAGACGGTACAATCTTACTTTCCGAAAAGTCGTGTAGTCATTCTACAGATTAGAAAAGATTGGCAGCGTTATTGGCAAATAGATCACCTTCGCGGATGTAACGGGCGAGCATGGCATCGCTTTTGTGTCCGGTCTGCGCTCTGATTTTCCATGAACTGATACCATGTTGTGCTGCGCTGGTGGCAAGACCAGCTCGCAGGCTATGGCCGCTATAGCGTTCGGGATTGAGTCCAGCTTTCATAGCGTACTGTTTAATAATGTCGGCCACCGCTCGGTCGGAAAGCACGGCTTCTGATATAATATTGCCCTTCGTTACCGAACGGAAAAGCGGTGCGTTGCCATGTGCACCTGAGTGCATTATCCAATCATGGACTGCCTGAACCGGGCAAATACGCCCACGTCCCTTGGGGATTCCTATTTTTCTGCCTTGTCCGGTCTGGTCTGTTTTAGAGCGTGTAAGAGTAATGATCATACCTTGGCTGACAAACTCTAAATCACTGCACTTGAGTGCAACCAATTCACTCCGCCGAAATGCCCCACAAAATCCAAGTAATAGCAATGCCTGGTCACGCTTACCCTTTGTTGTATCCGATATGTGCGACAGCATCACGGTTAAATCTTCTTTCAATAATGGCGATGCTTGATCCTGCGGCCTACCATGCGCGCGCCTGATACCGCGCATGGCAAGCTTTACCAAATCACTCTTTACTGGATCGGGATGGCCTCGCATCGTATGCGCCTTGGCAATGCTGACCAGCCGCCTTTGCAGTGTTGCTATCGCAAGCGTATTTGCGTGTGTGGCAAGATATGCCGCAATTTGCTCCGGCGATGCGGGGATGTTTCCACCCCATGCTCGATAATGTTCAAGGTCGAGGCGGTAAGCGCGTCGTGTACTGTCGCTGAGTGCATTTTCAATATAATGCTTAAGATTTACAGAAGGCGGGGTATCATTGGATACGAGAAGCAACTCGTTCATGCCGCCTCCCGCAGGATGGCTTTCAACTGCTTTTGCCTGATGTCATTTAAGAGTGGAAGATTATTTGCTATGGTTTCACGCAAAGGCAAATAGGACGGAATGCAGAGACCGTTAGCCTCGATGTCCGCAAATTCCCCAACTTGCTGACACTCTTCAAGCCATTTGGATGTGAAGCGTTTGTCTAGGTGTTTCCCTTCTGCGTAGAAAACAGCAAGCGAAACTTGCCCGATACTAAAGCCTTTGAGTTCTGGGATTGCGCTTCGCATCTCCGAAAAGCACGATTTTCCGATTCTGGTGAACCCATCCAACGCTGCAAGAGGAATCCCGCTAACAATAGGCGTTTTCAAAAATTCGTCGTGGGTAAGAACCCCATCCTCCTGTCGTTGCACCTGAGTGCACAATAATGGGGTTAGCAAAGCGAGCGGGTAGCGTGACTTCCTGAGCATAGCAATGCAGGCTTCCGTCAACGGGCGTGACGCTTTCAAAGCGCAAAGGGCTTCGGTTGCTGCGTCGAGAGAACCGATACGCTCTGGCATGTGGTCGCCTCTATAGCCAGCTAATAACCACAGGGCGATTGCCCTCTTCGGCAAGGATAGCCTGTCGTTCAGCACTATACTACTCAGCGCATTATCGTTTTTGCTGACAAGGGAGTAACGGTAGTCTCGGTATTCAGGTGCGCTCCCAGCAAGAATATAAATCTCGTCACAAAGGCGAATCTTCGGAGCCGTGCACAGCCGCTCTACCAGATACAAGGCTACTTTGAGATCGTCGTTTTGTGCTCGCCATGCCGGAGCATTGAAAGCCTTCAGCGTTTGAACAACGACATCCACTGCCGCCACTCCGCAATCTTCAAGGCAAATCAAACTTATTCGCCGCCAGAATGCTTGCTTATCTTCCAACCAGACCGTGAGTGCCGCACGTTGGGCTTCCTTAACGAGGTTACGCCTGATGCTTTTCTGTAAGCAGCTTAGCCCCAACCATCGGTCAACTGGCAACGGCTTTATCGTATGGACATCTATTGCCGCAACGGCAGGTTCGAGAGCATTCAGTATTTTTTCTGCATATCTGGTCATTCATCCTCCTTGATTTGATGGTGTATCGAGGAAAAATCGTGACATGCTGGCGACCGGGGTCAATGAAATTACCTCCGGCTTGTTGAATTTTACATTACCACCGGATTCGCTCCATTATGCGCCACATTTTTAACTAAGAATCAGCTTGTAACAGGCTGATATGCTCGACAACCGCTATTATGTCCTTCACTACCATATGGATGGTATAAATACCGTTTTCTACTACCGTCCCCAAAAGTGGAGCCGCTAAAATATAAAGTGCACCCAGGTGCAATATCCTTATTTAGGGAACATACCTGACGACTTCACGGCATTTTTCCAATGGCTCTCCCATATTTTTTCAGCATCCCAAATATTATGTAAAATATCGTTATAGGCTTGTTTGTATTTAGGCTTGTGTTTAGCAGGAACTTTCTCCAGTGCTTTCTCCAGTGTCCTATCAATCGCCTTGTGTATGAAAAGGCGAAGGCCATGTTTCAATTTCTTAAACTTTTTATAGTCCACTGCTTTCACCGATATTTTCGAGCAGGGATTCTGGATTCCGGCAATTTTATAAAAGGCCGTTTTCTTTACGGATGACTCATACCGGCTATGAAGGCAGTCGCCGTAAACTGGGTCCTTACCCGCCTCAATTTGTTCAACACGCTTATCATAAATCTTTTTACTACTGGATTTACCTGCCTTGGCATTGAGGTACAGGGTCTCTATTCTTCCTGTACTGCTATTATAACTGTGGCTCTTGCAAGGAAAGGGTTTGCCTCCCTTTAAGACATGGGCAACGAGGTCAGAGGGACGTGCTCCCAAAATGTCTATGGCCACGTCCATGTGATAAATCTTTGTCCACATCATCCATGCCTCATAGGAAAGATGCTTCCCCACTATTTGGAAAATTTCCTCTATGAACAGGCGAAACTCGGATAATGCCTTGTCGTTAAAACGGCTGGGGTTCATATTGAATTTTATAAAGTCGAGATTGCTTTCAGGCTTCTTAGGGCTGACCTGAATGATTATGCCCTCGGTAGGACTACTAGGGGGCTGGTAACGAAGGTTGCTGTTATAGGGTGATTTCATAAATGGTATGCCTGTCACCTTCGACATGCCTGCCGTATTCACAGCAGCGTCGCCATATAAATAGGCTGCGATTTTCTTTTTGTATCCTTCCAGACTCTGTGTCGGATCGTATTGCTCTAGGAATTGCTCCGTAGGAGAAAAGCCAAACGTAAGCTTATCTATAATAGGCTTTAGTATCACTATACCTAGTTCATCATATGTTGCTGCTATCTTCCTACTATCTATCTTCATCGTAGGAGGACTTTTCTCCTTGTTATAGAGAAAGTCTATCGTGTTACACGTCACCTTTTTTTTGAAGGGAATCGTCATGTCATTCTTCAATAGGGGATGCGTTATGAAACACATCCCCTCCATATATTAGGCTTCAAGTGGACTCTGAAGAGCTTCAACCATCATTCTCCAGTCTGGCCCTTCTTCCAACTGCTTGTCGTTGTAGTCCACTAAGCCACGGATTATGTTAGTATGCATTTGTGTTGCCTGTTCCATAATATGACTAGCCGCGATTTCTTTTGTCATAAGAAACTTTCTGCCAGTAAGCACAAACACAGTGCATCCGTTATGATATTCTTGTGACTCATATTTAAGCATAGCGTCATTGGCAGACATATCCTGATTATCCAATACTTGAAATAGTTTATGCAAATACGCCTCGCGTAACTTTTTCTCCATAGGTTTAATCAACTCTGTCGGAACTGCGATTTTAATCCGTTCCAGTTTATTCTTTATCGATCTCATGATAGCTCTCCTCATTTTAATATTTTTCCCACATAAGAACCGGTGTGGGAATTCCGGTTTCTTATTTGCACTCGGGTGCAGTAGGACGACTCAGCTCGATCCGAGTTTTGACCCACTCAGAGATTTCGCTTTCAAGCCACCCCACCGCTCTCCCTTCATCTTCATCAGTCAATTTTATAGGCTTTGGAAATCGGCTTTCATTTACCCATAAGTAAATCGTGCTCCGCGACAACCCGGTACGCGCCTTGACTTCAGCGAGGCGTAAAATGCGCTCTTTAGTAATATTGGGTGTGTCGTCCATAAAATCCCTTTCATATAAAATTGCTTCGGCGTTAATGAAGCAACTCTAGACAAAACGGGAAAAACAAACAGGAAAGGAGGGGCTTAAAAACCAGGTATTTTCTATCCGGTAAAAATTACATTTTTTCAACAAGTTGCGCGAGGTCTACAACAACATGAACTTTATCAATAGTCTTCTGCTTCCCGGTTAGATCATTAATACCCTTCAGGTATGCCTCTATTTGATGGGATTCCAAAGTTTCAATATGTCCATGATGATCATTATTGAAGAACTTCGGCAGTTCTTTAATAGCTTTTGCAACTTCACTTTTCGTTGCAGATGGGTATTGTTTAAAAACTAAATTCCCAGCTTCGCGGTAAACTGCACGAGATACAAATTTCGTGTGATCTACACCATATGGCACATCGTACATGTGGTCTATGGCTTTCCTCATATCTTTGTCAGTCTTAAATTTTTCCTCTAACAAACGAAATAGGCTGCCGGTATTGAAATAATCTACTCCATCAACAGTTTCGACGATTTCTAAGTATTCTTTCTTAAGTTTATTCACCAGCCAGTAATATCTCTTGCTTATGGGGTTTGTTGCCGTAACCGCAATCTCATAATTTTTTAGGTCTGGGTCTTTACCGCAAGATAGGTAAGCCGATTGCTCCAGCGTCCACGCTGATCGCTTTGCCCATCTGATTTTGAAATAAGGTATAAAGTCTTCTTCTTTATTGGACATCAGCTATAATGCTATTAAATTTTCTTTCCGTGATTCTATAGTCCAATAGTTTCCGAATCAATTTTAATAAGGCTGGGCAAACTAAAAGCTAATCTGTTATCCTTTAATTTGAAAATTTGATATTAAAGGATAATATAAAGCGATAGTGTGGCTGTCCTAGGAAAGCCGACAAAATCGCTGGTCAATGCGTTGGTAACTACAAACTATATGAGAAATAATATTATTTTATGTCAGCATCTTGTATGGAAATTATGAATGCTGGCACCCCAGCCAACCACTCTTCCAGAGACGTCCAATAAAGTCCAAAAGACCAAGCAAATCAGCCAAAAATGCACATACATTGTCCAGTGGTGTAAAATAACGTCCATTGACATTCACCCACAAATGTGGGTAAAAATGTGGGTGAAAACAAATCGTCAAACTACTTTCACCCACACTATGAACAAACTTACTGATATAGCTGTCAAAGCTGCGAAACCCGCAAAAAACATCCAGAAGCTAAGTGACGGCGGCGGCCTTGCGCTTATAGTCCACCCCAATGGGAGCAAATACTGGGTATATAGGTACCGCTACTTAGGAAAAGAAAAGTCACTCTCCCTAAGTGTTTAGTCCCATTTTGTGATGGTTTAGGTAGTTGTGTATTATCCAGCATCACAAAATGGGACTAAACAGTAGTTATCCGCGATATCTCTGGGGATGGATTAAGGCATTATAGACAATTATTTGGGGTACGCCTGCTACGCAGCGGCAAGCTGGCGTTCACAAATCCAGCTTGCATAGTCGTCCAGATTTTATTTGGAACGCCATAGCAGTTCCTGTCATAAAAAATTAACTGACCTTTTCGTCCGTAAAATGGTAAAATTGAATTAATTTGGTATAGTGATTATGGGCAGCATAAGTGAAACTTTAGACAGGCCGGTTATTACCGGTGGCGAGCAGGGTATGACCATTTCCCTGTCGTCCAAACAGCTGAATGCATTAGTGATTCAGGTATTGCAGCCTGATTTCGATCTGAAAACCCTGTCATATATAGTGCAAAACATGCAGATGGCGATAGATAAGAAGCCGCCGGCGCAGTCATGGGGAGCGCCGGTTCAGGCGGCTGACAACCAGGCGTCCCTTATAGACATGCAGTCGCCGGCGAGCGGCATGGGAAGCGTTCTGCCGATCGGTATGGCTGAACCAGGATTGGATCAGTCGTTGAACCTGCATTATAAAACAGAATATGAATTTTTAAAAAATCTTACCGAATTGAGCGCGCCTGATAAGGCCATTCTGAAAGAGAATCCCGATGTCATCATGGAAATGGCTTGTGGCGAATTGCCGCCCGGGGCGGAAGAATTAAGCGCGAAAATCGCAGAAATGAAAGAGATGAAAAAGATTGCAGAGTTACAGGACACCCATCACCCTGAAAACCGTGATGTCATAGAGGCTATCAAGTCTGCCTGTAAATGCTTTGAGCAGGCGGGTGTTACCATGTGTTCCTGCACTCCTGAGGACAATGCGCTCAATCTTCAGTCGCCAAGTACGCCCGTGACGGCTGCCGCGCTGGCGGCACACCAGGCGCAGGACCATATGCCGGAGCATGGACATGATCACGATCATAAACATAACGGTGACGGCGAGCATAATTCATAAAACGCTTCCGATGACCATACGCGTTTTTTCGTCAATCTTTTCCAGGATTTCCAGCATGTCGGGCAGCGCCACCGCGACGCAGCCGAGCGTTGGCGGATAGCCGGGTTTCATGAGATGGAAGAATATCGCGCTGCCTTTGCCGGGGATGATGCCGGTGTCGTTGAAGCCGATGGGCACGATGATGTCATACGCATGATCGTCGCGCCAGAGTGTCTCGTGCGAAGCGGAAAACGGCAATTTGACATGACGGTTGTACTCAGGGTGCTCCGGCGCGTCGCACCAGCCGTCATCCTGCCGGATGATTTTCACCGGCAGCGGAGTTTTCGGCGCGCCCAAGCGGTCGGCACGGTACCAGCATTCGCGCAGCGCGAAATTTCCCAGAGGCGTCTGCCGCTTTCCTTCCTTGGGGGTGGCGGTGAATCCGTTTTCCCCGACGGCGCACCGGTAGGTTTTTCCGTCAAAAACAAGCTCGGTTGCGCTTATGATCTGTGTGTTGCTCATAAGCTGTTTGCCTCCAGCCATAAATAAAGCGAACCGAACACCAGCGCGCGGAATGGTGCTCCGTCCGCATCCCGGAGGATGGCGCGCAGGGCGTCCTCTATGCCATCACAGGGTGTTACGCCTGCAACCGGCCTGGCTGCCTCCGCAATGGCCTGCGCGCTGTAGCTTTTCGGTTCTGACTTCACCCCGACACTATAGAAGCCTTTTGCGTGGCTTGTAAACGGCTCAAGAATTGATTTTACATCCTTGTCTTCGCTGGTACCGAAAATAAGGTAGAAGGGTTTGTCGTGCCAGGTTTGCGCGGCAAAAATGCCGATGGCCTGCGCCGCCGCTATGTTATGGCCGCCGTCAAACCACAGCTCGCATTCCGCAGGTAGAATGTGGCAAGGGAGTTTCTGCAGGCGGCCTTTCCATTCGGTCTGCATCAGTCCGCGCGTGACGTGTTCCTCCCGGACGTCGAAATCTTCCATCACGCTGAGCGCGGCGGTGGCGTTGCCGGCGTTGACGATCTGGTGCGCCCCAAGCAGGGACGGCAGCGGCAGCTTCGCCTCGCCGTAGCTGTCGGCGAAGATCATGCCGTCCGCAATTCTGCGGGTGAGCCAGTGTTTGCCGTAGGAATAAAGCGGTGCTTTGATGTTAGCGGATAGCGTTTCCAGTGTTGGCCATACGTCGGGGTGCTGGTAGCTGGCCACGCACGGTGTGCCGGGTTTGAGCAGCCCGGCCTCGAACCGGGCGATTTCCGGTAGGGTGGTGCCCATATATTCCATGTGATCGTACGACACGGTCGTAAGGATCGTAAGCAGGGGATGGTCGATGATATTGGTGGCGTCCACTGCGCCGCCGAGTCCCATCTCCATCAGCAATATGTCCGCCGGGTGATCGGCAAACGCCAGCATGGCGGCGGCGGTGGTGGCGTCGAAGAAGCCGACCGGCGTATCGCCGCTGGCGATGCGCGCCGCTTCGATGATTTCGTACAGGGTGTCGTCGTCTATCTCATGCCCTGCGAGTACGATACGTTCATTGAAGCGCGCGATGTGCGGGGAAGTGTAGGCATGCACCTTATACCCGGCGGCCTGGAGCATGAAGCGCAGGAAGGCGATCGTCGAGCCCTTACCTTTGGTGCCGCCGACATGTACCACCGGCGGCAGGCGCAGTTCGGGATTTCCGAGTTTACCGAGCAAAGCGCGCGTACGCTGCGAAGGCGTTCCCGAAGGGATGCAGCCCACCGGCGGCTTGGGCCAGTGCGGCATGTGCAGGGAAAACGGGGGCAAAAAAGAAGAGGGTGACATACAGGATGATCACCCTCTTTTTCTCAGATATTCAAGAAAAGATTATTGCTTGAACTCAAACTGGATCTGCACGCGGCGGTCCGTGGCCATGCAGGCGATCTTCTTTTTGCGGGTTTTGACGCCTTTGCAGTTGGCGACCGGGTCTTCCTTGCCAAGCCCTTTCAGGCCGAGCACACCCACAGGAATGCTGACCTTGTTGGTCAGGTAGGTCTTGGCAGCTTCCGCGCGTTCCTCGGACAGCTTCTTGTTATATTCGTCGCCACCGATTTCGTCTGTATAACCGACGATGTCCACTTTGACGACTTGCGGCGAATGCTGAACGGCATCCACGATCTTATTGAGTTTGGTCTGGGATTCTTCAGTCAGCGAGGCTTTGTTGAAACCGAAATAAATAGTCAGTTCTTCACGCTGGAGCTGGCTTACGGGTTGCATCGGCATTCTTCTCTGCGCCACGGGTGCCATTGGCTTCTGTACGGGTTGCGCCGCTGCCTGGCCGCACGGGTCGTTCGCCGCACTCCATTTGGTCTGCACGCAGGTGCCGAAGCGTTCGTTTCTTATCGGCTGGTTGCCCGGGCCGACAACGACCTGCTGGGCGTCCGCAGCCAGGGCTGCATTCGCAAATCCGAGCATGAATGTGCACAGGACGATAGATTTTTTCACAGTTCTCTGCATATATATCTCCAAGTTAATTCGGGACGGGATGATATGGGCTTCCCTTATAGTCGTCAAGCCCTATACCAAAGAACGGGTAAGGTTACAACAGTCTTATACGGAAACGCCATGGAATGGAAAATCAGTAAGAAGCCGGTAGATTATAATCTGGCGGTGGCGTTCATGGAAAAGCGCGTGCAGGCGATCAGGGTAGGCACAGAACAAGATCTTGTCTGGCTGCTGGAACATCCGCCGCTTTATACTGCTGGAACCAGCGCGAAAGACAGCGATCTCCTGGACGGCAGGAAATTTCCCGTACATAAAACCGGCCGCGGCGGGCAGTACACCTATCATGGCCCCGGCCAGCGCGTGGCCTACGTTATGCTCGATCTGAAAAAACGTACCCCGGATGTGCGGATGTTCGTCCGGTCCTTGGAGGATTGGATTATAACAACCCTGGCGGACTTCGGCGTTAAAGGGTGCACGTACAAAGGCAGGGTAGGGGTGTGGGTGAAAAAGGATGGCGCGGAGGTCAAGATAGCGGCGATAGGCGTGCGACTGCGGCAATGGGTGACCTATCATGGCATCGCGATCAACGTGCATCCCGATCTTAGCCATTACAGCGGAATTATTCCCTGCGGCATGAAGGATTATGGCGTTACGTCGCTTGCCGATCTCGGCATTCAGGTCACCATGAATACATTTGACGAGCGGCTTGTAAAATCGTTTAACAGGATTTTTTAACTGTTATAAATCCCGTAAGTATACTATACAATGCCTGTTTATGAAATTGACAGAAGATAGCGACAACAGCCAATTCAACCCCATGCTGGTCGAGAAGGATTCGGGGCTTAAGGCGGCGAACATCGGCAAGAGCTATGCCAAAAAGCCTGCGGTGCGCGACGTGACGCTCTCGGTCCAGCGCGGCGAAGCCGTCGGGTTGCTTGGTCCCAACGGTGCCGGAAAAACCACGTGTTTTTACATGGTGACCGGGCTTATCCAGCCGGATTACGGCTCGATTTATCTTGACGGCAGGGATATTACCTCGCTGCCTATGTACCGCCGCGCGCGTTTGGGCATTGGCTACCTTCCCCAGGAATCCTCGATATTCCGCGGACTGACGGTCGAGCAGAATATCATGGCGGTATTGGAAGTCAGCGAGCCGGTGCGGGAGAAGTGCCATATCATCCTCGATGAACTGCTCGGCGAATTTTCGATCACCCACCTGCGCCATGCCCCGGCGATGGCGTTGTCGGGCGGCGAACGCCGCCGCGTGGAAATCGCCCGCGCGCTGGCGTCAAACCCGTCCTTCATCCTGCTCGACGAGCCGCTGGCCGGTATCGATCCGATAGCGGTCTCGGAAATCCGTATGCTGGTGTCGCACCTGAAGGATCGCGGCATCGGCGTGCTGATCACCGATCACAACGTGCGCGAAACCCTGGAGATCATCGACCGCGCCTACATCATGCATGACGGTGTGGTGCTGATGGAAGGCACGCCGAAGGAAATCGTCTATGACGACGAAGTACGCCGCGTCTATCTCGGCGAGCGGTTCAGCCTGTAGAGGCCGCATATGTCAGCCATCGTTCCGAGATTAGAACTGAGGCAGGGGCAGACGCTGACGATGACGCTGCAGCTGCAGCAGTCCATAAAACTGCTGCAGATGTCGTCGCTTGAGGCGACAGAGTTCATTGAACAGGAACTGGAAAAAAATCCGCTTCTGACCGTCGAAGGCGAAGAACCGGAAAAGGGCGAAAGCAGCGCGGAGCACAAGGAAGAGGAGGAGCGGGTTGCAGAGTCTCCTGCCACGCGCGAAGAGGCGGCGGCGGGCGACGAAGGCGGCTTTGACAGCGAGCAATACGAGCCGCGCATAAAGACCCGCAACCATGACTGGGAAGAAGGCGACAGTTTTGAATCCTTCACCGCCAAGGAAAAAACCTTGCGTGAATTCCTGCTGGAGCAGTTGCACCTCGCCACCACCGATCCGGTGAAACGCATCATCGGTCAGCACCTAATCGACCTGGTGGATGAATCGGGCTATATCAAGGGCGACACCAGCAGCATCACGAATCTGTTGGACTGCCCGGACGGGTTTATCGAGGATACGTTCGCTATCCTGCAGAATTTTGAGCCGCCGGGTGTGTGCGCGCGCAATTTGTCCGAGTGCCTCGCCATCCAGCTGCGCGAGAAGGATCGCCTTGATCCGGCGATGGCGACATTGCTGTGCAATCTTGAACTGGTGGCGAAGAACGACGTAAAGAACTTAAGCAGGATATGTGGCGTGGACGAGGAAGACGTCCGCGAGATGTGCGCTGAAATCCGGCGCCTAAATCCACGCCCGGCAGTGGGCTTTCAACACGAGATGGTGCACGCCGTCATCCCGGATGTGTTCCTGCGGCGCATCGGCGATAGCTGGCATGTGGAGCTCAATGCGGGTGCGTTGCCGCGCGTGCTGGTCAACCGCCGCTATTATGCCCGGATTTCCGGCAAGACGAACGACAAGAAGGAAAAGAAATACCTGTCCGAGCAGCTGGCGGCGGCCAACTGGCTGGTCAAGGCGCTGGACAGCCGGGCGCAGACGATCCTCAAGGTCGCCATCGAAATCGTGAAACGCCAGGATAATTTCTTCCTGTACGGCATCAAGTACCTGCGGCCGCTGACGCTCAAGGAAGTTGCCGACGTGGTGGAACTGCACGAAAGCACGGTCAGCCGCGTCACCAATAACAAATTCATCAGCACCGCGCGCGGCAATTACGAGTTCAAGTATTTCTTCAACGCCTCCATCCAGAGCAGCGGCGGCGGGGAAGGGTATTCCAACAAGGCGGTGCAGTACATGATCAAGGAGGTGATCGACAGGGAAAAACCGGACGCCATACTTTCCGACGATGCCATTGTCGAAATACTTGCCGGGCGGGGGGTGGAACTGGCGCGCCGCACCGTCGCCAAGTACCGCGAGCTCATGAAAATCCCCTCTTCCTCGGTGCGCAGGAAAGGGAAAGCCGTGAGGAGGTAACACTCCCGATGTGGCGTCAGTTAATTAGCTTCAGCCTCTCCACGAGTATCGGCTCGACGCGCTCGAATATTTCAGACGGCGTGAACCCAGCGATGTCCGTTCCATCCTTCAGGCACTGGCCAGCGAATTCCCTGAGCGCGCGTCTCACCTGGACGCCGGCTTCATAGCTGGCGAGCACCACGCCGGATTTATCGCCGTGCTGCTCCTTGGCCATAGTATGCAGCTTGAAATAATAATTCGTATCGCTGTCTTTGCGGTGCAATATTTCAAAGAGAATATCGGCATATTTCTCGACATGGCGTTCATGCATTCTTTCTTGTTCTGATTTCACGGTTCGTCCCCTGTTCTTGCTGATACAGAAAACCACCAGCGTTTCCGCTGATGATCGGGGAGTTTTCAAACCTTCCATAAGAGAGGTTGCGCTGGCCTTTAGCCGAAGCCTGTTGCATACGCCAACACCTCCCCGACCGAGGCCGAGGAGTACAAAATACGGGTGTACAAAACCGCTTATGGAAGGGGTTGAAAATTCCCCATGAACGCCACTGCGCGCTCACGGCGTCAATATAAAGGGTAATGGGGAATGGTCAACATCGTAATCTGTCGGGTGGTAAGACCTCCAACCAGAGCGGGTGGACAAGTTATTCAACTCGTGGTAGGGGTTGGATATCATGACCGCTTTTTATCGCAGAAATGTCGTCCGGCGGCTGTTTGTTTTTATCGCGATTGCAGCGCTCGGGTTGCGTAGTCTCATCCCCGTCGGGTACATGCCGGATTTTTCCGGGCATGGCAAAGGGCTTTTGCCCATCGTCATCTGTGACGGGTTTGAGCATCAGAACGATTGCCATCATCACGGCAAACAGGGACATGGTGGCTTGTGTCCTTTCGGCGCAAGCGCGATAGCTTCATTCAGTCTGGCGGGAGTTGGCATATTGCAGCCTTTCTCTTACACGGAGCCATTCGATGCTTCATTCTTTTCACAACCAGACGGTAAACAGGCAAGCTTCAATAATGCCTCGCCGCGATCCCCGCCTCTTTTCTCCTGATTTAACACCATAGATCTGATTTTCAGAGCGGCATTGCGTCTGCTTCTCGCTTCATTTCGGAGAAATATCATGCGTAAACGAATTTTGTTATCTTCCGCCGTGGCCTTTTTCGGGTTCATACCCGGCCTTGCCCTTGCCTGTGCCTGTGGCTGCGGGGTGTTTGACGTGCAGACAAGCTCGATGTTTCCGACCGGCGAGGGCGGAACCGTATGGGCGGAATACGACTTCATGAACCAGAACAAAAACTGGAGCGGGACGTCAGGCGCACCTGCCGCCAATAACCCCGACAAGCGGATTGAGACAAACTTTTTCACGGTCGGCGGCCAGTATATGTTCAATCGCAGCTGGGGCGTGACGGCGGAGGTTCCTTACTGGGATCGGGACTTCTCCACCACCGATAGTGCGGGTGGCATGACATCGTTGCACAATTCGGCGCTGGGGGATGTGCGTATCAAAGGGGTATATTCGGGATTCTCGCCTGACATGTCCACCGGCATTATCTTCGGCCTTAAGTTACCCACCGGCGACTACAGCCACGAGAATGCTGACGCCGACTGGGATCGCGACACTGAGATCGGCACCGGCAGCACCGATGTTTTGCTCGGCGCCTATCATCTGGGCAAGCTCACCCAGAACAACAGCTTCATCTGGTTTGTAAACGGGGAGGTGGATCAACCCGTGTTGATTACCGCGGGGTACCGTCCCGGCAGTGAGTTCGACGCGGTAACTGGCGTGTATTATAACCAGTGGAAGATCGGGGGCTATAAAATCGCTCCCATCGGGCAGGTGGTAGGATCCATCCGCCTGAGCGACCGGGGCCCGGCGGCTAATCCCGATAACAGTGGCTATAAACGCCTGTTGCTTTCACCCGGCATCGAGGTGGATACACCCAGCGGCTGGCATTTGTTCGCTGATGTTTCCGTTCCCGTGTACCAGCAGATGATTGGCAACCAGCTGGTGGCCTCGGAGCTATTCAAGGTGAGCGTCAGCCATGATTTCTAGGCCTCTGTTAACACGACGCCTGGCGAACGGGTTGCCGGGGATTCAGAATTATCTCCGATGATGTTGCGGAAATAGGCGATGGTCGGCTCAAGCCCTTCGTCCAAGGGGATTTTAGGTTCCCATTTCAGCACTTTCCTTGCCAGCGAAATGTCCGGCTGGCGCTGGCGCGGATCATCATCCGGTTTCGGATGGTAGGTGATCTGCGACGATGTGCCAGTCATGGCGATGACTTTCTCCGCCAGCGTTTTGATAGTGAATTCAGTGGGATTTCCGATATTGACGGGGCCGATGAAGCTGTCCTCCGTATCCATCAGGCGCACCAGCCCCTCTATCGTGTCTTCCACATAGCAGAATGATCGCGTCTGGCTGCCTTCGCCGAAGACGGTAATTGGCTTGCCCCGCAGCGCCTGGACGATAAAATTTGATATGACGCGGCCGTCATTGGGGTGCGTGCGTGGGCCGTAGGTGTTGAACAGCCGCGCCACTTTTATGCGCAGCTTGTGCTGTCGGTGGTAGTCGAAGAACAGCGTCTCGGCACAGCGTTTGCCTTCGTCATAACAGGTGCGTGAGCCGATAGGATTCACATTGCCCCAGTAGCTTTCCGTCTGCGGGTGCACATGGGGATAGCGGTATGAATTGACCATGTTTCAGGGTGCATGGGATCGGTTCCTGCGATGAAGGCCATTTTCTGCAGGGGGTATTCTTCCGAGAATATCCGTTTTATGCGCGCTACCGCTTTTTCCTCGCCGTAGGTTTTCGACCAGTTGGAAAATTTCATATCGGTATCCCATTCCCGGTAAACACTCTCGTACTCGCCGTCATCCAGGAAATACCTGTAGCCGAATTTATAAGGGCAGGGCTTTGTGATCAGTATGTATGTTTTGGAACCGGACAATTTCTTTTGCTGGACGATAAAATCGTATGTCTTTTTTTCCCCGGCCCTTTCTTTGTAAGTTCTGCGAGATCATTCACTCCTGCCAGTCCGGGCTTCGATAAGAAGCCATAATGCTCGCTGGGAGGCAGCTGCCCGATAATCCTGATGGAATTCCCATGAACGCGCCGGCTTTCCGGCCGGGTATCGCCTGGGGGCATATGCCAGTCAAAACTAATCCGTGTCCATTGATCAAAGCACTGGGCATCCTTCAGCTTCTGGAAGGCCACCGGGTAAAACCTGACCCATTCACCTTCCGTGGTAATACCTGCACTGTATATGGATTCGCCATTTTTTTCACCCGCCTGAACAGCGGATTTCACAAGAATGACGGCCTCGGAAGTTCCCTTCTTACGCATGATGTTTCATAAAGGTTGAATAGACAGATATTATTACAGACAGATATTTTTGCCAACAACATTCGCGATATACTGTAAAGGTTGAAGTGCGGCAGGCGGGATTCCGCTTAGAACCTGTTCAACATCTCTACTGCGGCTTGCTGCAAACAGCGGTTTCTGCACTTCCGCTGCTCACGTACTCTGTGCGTACGCTCTGCTGCGGTTCTCGAAAACCACTGCTTTCGCTATGCCGAAGCGAGATCTTGAACAGGTTCTTATAGCTCTACACCCTATCCAATCCTCAGGAACAGCGCCTTCAGATATTCGCTCTGCGGCAGATGCGGGTGCGGGGGATGGTCGGCGGCGTGCCTGGTAAAATGCAGGATTTCTCCGCTCCTTCCAGCCCGCGCAATGCCGCTCTGTACCGCCTGCAGGAAGCGCGTCCGGGTAGCGTGATGCGAGCAGGACGCTACTGCCAGCATGCCGCCCGGCGCAGTGAGAGCGGCGGCCATGCACGCAACTTTCTCATAGCCTTTCATGCCGTTGTTGATGTGATCCCTGCTTTTTACAAAGGCGGGAGGATCGGTAATGACGACATCGAACAGGCGCTTTGCCCGTGCCAGTTCCTGCATCGTATCAAATGCGTCGCCCTGCAGAAAGGCGCAACGATCAAACACGCCGTTGAGTTTTGCTGCTTCCGCTGCCAGCGTTAATGCGGGGGCAGAGCTATCCACCAGTGTGACCTGCGCGGCACCTGCCTTTGCCGCCAGCAAGCCGAAGCCGCCGCTGTGGCTATAGACATCCAGCACGGTTTTATTTAACGCATGCTGCGCCGCCAGCTTGCGGTTGTCGCGCTGATCATAGAACCATCCGGTTTTCTGGCCGCGCAGGAGATCGGCCAGATAGGTGCAGCCATTTTCATATAGCTCCGTGGATTGTGGCAGCGTGCCTTTGAGTATTTTTACCCCGCGTGCCAGCCCTTCATGCTCGCGCGCGGGGATATCGTTCCGCAGAATGAGCGTGTGCGGCGGTGCCACCGATTCCAGCGCCTCCAGCAGATGGGGCAGCAGGCGTTCCATCCCGGCGGTGGAAATCTGCATAACGATTGCCTGTCCGAAACGATCGAGAATGACCCCGGGCAGTCCATCCGACTCTGCATGCGCGAGGCGGTAATACGGTTCGCGGAACTTGGCTTCGCGTTTCTTCAGTGTTGCTTCCAGCCGCCTACGGAAAAATTGTGCATCGATAGGTTCGTGCCGCGTGGAGAGCATGCGGAAGGCGATAGGGGCGGCAGCATTGAACGTGCCGATGCCGAGGAACGCATCACGCACGCTGCGCAGTTCGGCGAGTTCCCCGGGTGCGGCCAGCAGATGTTCGGATGACATAACCAGATTGCCTGCATATACCCAGGGGAAACCTTTCAGGATAGTTTTCTCATAGCCTTTCTTGAGGCGGACGGTCAGCATGCGGACTCATTATCAGGGCATTGCGGTTCTGTCACCTGCCGTGCTCGAAACTTGTCTTTGGATAAACAAGTATGATACAGAATGATGAAAGTCCTTAACTCCTTATTATAAAACACTATGGGATGGCTAACCCGATGCTGGAACGGTGAAGAAGAGATCTGGAAGCTTGTCTGGATCTATGGCGTTTTTCTCGTTTTTCTCAGTCAGGTGGCGGTGGTTGCGCTCCGGCTGCTCAGCAGTGTGGCTTTGGACAACCCCGCCGCATATGAAGGCAAGATTTTTATCTGGCTGGAAGTCTTTTATTGCCTGTGGATGCTTGTTTCCCTGTGGCGCTGCGCCTTCAATGCCGACTGGAACTTATGGGGTTATTGCGTCCGAACCATTGTGATACTTTACGTGCTGCTTTACTGCCTGCTTTCGTTTAACGCAGGAGGTGCGCTGGAGCCGAAGGAAATTATCACTAAGTCCGGTGTTATGCTGCAGAAGCAGGCCATACAATGGATGAAGAAAAACGGGATGGATTCCAGGGTGAAAGCGGTTGTGGGGTGAGGCTGCAGGATGTTTAGGAGGTATGTTTGAAAGGTAAAAGCTAGTCTCTATGGACTTGCAAAAGCCAAAGCATTTGCGAGTAGAAGTGTGAGTAGATTTTTATAACGGATTTATAAAACATAGGGAACAAATGCTTACAAGCTATTGTTAGGCTGACCCCTCACGAGTGGCAGGCTACCTGGTCTCACGAAGCCATAAAATAGCGTAGTAAGATGGACTGACACGCGAAGGCGAGCTTAGCCAGGTGGGTTTCCCGGTGATGTAGAACTTTTTCTGATGAGGGATATGCAACATGACTGAAAGACTGGAAGGAAAGAAAGGGCTGGTAGTTGGCATCGCCAATGAGCATTCGATTGCCTGGGGATGCGCCAAAGCGTTTCAGGCGGAAGGCGCGAAAGTGGCCATTACTTATCTTAACGACAAAGCTAAGCCGCATGTGCAGCCATTGGCGGAACAGGTGAAGGCACCGATTTTTCTCCCGCTCGACGTTCAGAATGAAACACAGATGGAAGCGGTGTTTAATACTATCAAAACACAATGGGGAGAACTGGACTTCCTGCTGCATTCCATCGCATTTGCCCCGAAAGAAGATTTGTATGGCAGGGTTACCGATTGTTCGCGGGACGGCTTTCTCACCGCGATGGATATTTCCTGCTATTCATTCATTAAAATGGCGCGCCTTGCCGAGCCGCTCATGAAAAAAGGCGGCTGCATGGTTACCACCAGCTACTACGGCGGTGAGCAGGTGATCGAGCATTACGGCGTGATGGGGCCGGTGAAAGCTGCCCTGGAAGGGGCTGTGAAATACCTGGCGTATGAGCTTGGTGCAAGTGGAATCCGTGTGAATACCCTTTCCCCTGGGCCTATACTTACGCGCGCGGCAGGAGGCATTGCCGGTTTTGATAGCCTTATCGCTGAAGCACGACATAAAGCTCCCTGTCACGACGTTCCCACCATAGACGATGTCGGTGCGATGGCTGCCTTTCTGGTTAGTGACCAGGCGCGCCATATAACGGGCAATATTTCCTATATCGATTGCGGCTATCATATCATGGGGTAATTTTATGCAGCAAAAACTGGACGTGGATCATATTGTCAGGCATTTTCTTGAACGTGCAAAGTCAAAGCCTCCCATCCGCACTGCCATTGTGCATCCGTGCAGCCACGATGCGCTGCTTGGGGCAATTGACGCGGCACGTGAAGGACTGATTGAACCCGTGCTGGTTGGTCCATGCGTAAAAATCATGGCGATTGCCGCCGAGCAGAAACTCAACATTCAGCCTTACGAGTTGATTGACGTGCCGCACAGCCATGCCGCCGCCATCAAAGGCGTCGAACTGGCGCGGGCGAGAAATGTGCAGGCGCTAATGAAGGGCAGCCTGCATACGGACGAACTCATGGGCGAAGTGGTAAAGCGGGAAAGCGGATTGCATACCGAGCGGCGTATCAGTCATATTTTCGCCATGGCTACGGAAAATTACCATAAGCCGTTTTTCATCACCGATGCGGCGGTTAACATAGCCCCTGATCTGCTCATAAAGCGCGATATCGTGCAAAACGCCATCGATTTTGTAACGGGTATCAACGAAAATAAAATGGTTCCCAAAGTCGCACTGTTGTCGGCAGTGGAAACGGTGAATCCCGCCATGCCGTCAACCATTGATGCGGCATGCCTGTGTAAAATGGCGGATCGCGGGCAGATTCAGGGTGGAATTATCGACGGGCCGCTTGCCTATGACAATGCCATCAGCCTTGAGGCCGCCACGGTAAAGGGGATTAAGTCCCCCGTCTCAGGCGATGCCGATATTTTTCTTACCCCGGACATCGAGTCAGGAAATATGCTGGTGAAACAGCTAATCCTGCTCAATAACGCATCATCGGCAGGCATTATACTCGGCACCAGAGTGCCTGTCATACTCACCAGCCGTTCCGACAGCGTGCAATCGCGCATCGGCTCATGCGCGCTTGCCGTCCTCATGGCGGACGCCATGCGCCACAGTCTGCTTACTTACCTGAAAGTAGAATAATAATGCACATTCTGGTGATCAACGCAGGCAGTTCGTCGGTGAAATTCAGCGTGTTTGACATGGCAGCCGGCGAACAGTGTTTTAAATCGGAGATAGAGCGCGTCACCTTTATTGAAGATGCGCTTGCCACTATCCCGAAAGAACTTGAGAAAAAAGGACAACATCGTGTGGATGCCGTCGGCCATCGCATAGCGCACGGAGGCAGCTTGTTTCGCGATGCAACCATCATCAGCGATGCGGTGATGGCGGATATTGAAGCCTGCGTACCGCTTGCGCCGCTGCATAATCCGCCGGCGCTGTCAGGGATAAAAACGACGCAAAAGGCGTGGCCGGATGTGCCGCAGGTTGCGGTCTTCGACACCGCATTCCATCAGACTATTCCTGGTTACGCCTATACTTATGCCGTGCCTGAGGAATGGCGCGCGGCAGGACTCAGGCGCTACGGTTTTCACGGCACGTCGCACCGCTACATCATGGAACGGGTTGCCGGGGAACTGAAAACCCCGGCTGGAAAGCTGCGCATCATAAGTTGCCATCTGGGGAACGGCGCAAGCGTTTGCGCAATAAAAAACGGCATTTCCGTTGATACCTCCATGGGAATGACGCCTCTGGAGGGGTTGGTCATGGGCACGCGCTCCGGTGATGTCGATCCCGGTATTTTCACCTATCTGCACAGCAAATTAGGGCTTTCGCCGCAGCAGGTAGAGGACGCGCTGTATCACAAAAGCGGCCTTGCTGCGCTTTCCGGCCTTGGCAACGATATGCGCGATATTGAAAAGAAGGTCAATGAAGGGGACACACATGCGAATCTCGCGATTGAGGTGTATGTCTACCGAATCAAAAAATATATCGGTGCATACGCCGCCGTGATGGACGGCGTGGATGCCATTGCTTTTACCGGCGGTATAGGTGAGAATTCGGCTCTGGTACGCCGCCGCGTATGCAGCGGCATGGAATTTCTCGGCCTGCATTTTGATAACGCTAAAAACGCTCAGG